>Ga0213822_1001388_pt1 | contig 13792 bp, 7 predicted proteins | sample MC6MC0908MG_FD_179872 | JGI IMG/M metagenome (GOLD analysis project Ga0213822, IMG submission 179872) | Enriched soil aggregate microbial communities from Iowa State University, Ames, United States - MC6-MC0908-MG | ecosystem: Environmental > Terrestrial > Soil > Unclassified | place: USA: Iowa...
TACGTGGCCTCCGCCTCGGTCTTCGCCTTCGCCGCCGCGACGGACTGGCTGGACGGTTACCTGGCCCGACGCCTGGAGCAGAGCACGCCGTTCGGCGCGTTCCTCGATCCGGTGGCCGACAAGCTGATGGTCGCGGTGGCCCTGGTGCTGCTGGTGCAGGAACATGGCAACCTCTGGCTGACCTTGCCGGCGGCGGTGATCATTGGTCGCGAAATCGTCGTCTCGGCGCTCCGGGAATGGATGGCCGAGCTGGGCGCTCGTGCCCAAGTCGCCGTGTCGAACCTCGGCAAATGGAAAACCGCCGCGCAGATGCTCGCGCTGGTGATCCTGCTGGCCAACCCGTCGGATTTCAGCTTCTGGGTGCTGTTGGGCTATGCGCTGCTGCTGGTTTCCGCTGGCTTGACGCTGTGGTCGATGGTCCAATACCTGCGCGCCGCCTGGCCGCATCTGCGGACGGATGTAGAGCCGAAATAAAACTTTTTTGAATCAAAGGGTTGACGGCGTAATCTGAACCTATAGAATGCGCCACACCAAGACGCGGGAATAGCTCAGTTGGTAGAGCACGACCTTGCCAAGGTCGGGGTCGCGAGTTCGAGTCTCGTTTCCCGCTCCAAGATTCAGAAAAAAGCCACTCAGATGAGTGGCTTTTTTTTTTGCCTGAGAAGTGCCTGCGCTCATGTCGACAGGCTGCTTTCGGCCGAAAGCTGTCTTGGCCGCTACGCGTCGTCTTCGCATCAAGACCGTTTGTGATTGATCAGCGAGAAGACCGCGGCCTGCCAATCCTTGTCGTGCTGTTTGTAGTAGGTCAGTAGCAGCGAGAGGTGCGAGTTGAAGACCTTGTGGAGGCTAACCTCGCGTAGCTGTTCCGCTGGGGGACGGTGTAGCCAGAATCCACATGGGAAGGTGAAGCGAAAGTCCCAGGCGTGCTCGGGATCTGTGAGACGTAAGCCATCTAGCTTGTAGGCCCGGCTGAATCGCAAGGTATTGACGATGCCCGAGTGAAGGAAGCCTGTCAGGCAGACCACCACGGCATCGATATTGGTCATTAGCGACAGATTGGGGATGACCGAGTTGGGTAGCTGGGGGCTGTTACCCGCAGCCTTGGAAGCTCTGATTAGGCCATAGGGCCCGTGCAGACTTTCCATGACATCAGCGTATTCATCCGGATCGTTGCAGCAAAGTAATACGACGTTCATGTCATTGTCACGGCGCAGCAACTGGCAATTCGCGTCTCCAAGAAAACGACCGATAGTAGGGGCAAGGGTAGCTTTCATTTCGATACCGACGTCGTAGAGCTGCTGTTTGATCGGCTCTGGCAAGAAGTATTTCGCGCCTCCTTCGTCGTCTGTAGAGAAGGCCTTGGAGAACGCTTTCACTTCGACGTTGAAGCGAATGCCCTCGGCTTGGAACGTGAAGTCGAAATTCTTATCCGGGCCGGTGCTCGAACGGCCCGGATTCGGAACATGGTTTGCGAACCCCTCTGGATGGATTTTCCTGAAATACTCCGCTGCTCCCAGTTCCGATATCTGCGCGAGAAACTCCTCAATATTGTCCGCGCGAAGCAGACCTGCTAGGCCATCAGCTATTTCCTGAGATGTCTTGTTTGGGTGCTTTTGATATTCGATGGCTGTGGCCAGGAGCGCACAGTACTGATTGAAGATCTCACCTTGAACGACATCCAGACGTTCCTGCAGAGCAAGGCGAATGACCCAGGCGGCGGCGTCACGACTTCCCGGCGCAGGGTCGACGGCTGGATCGTAGGGGATGAAGTTTTCCTTGTTGAGCTGCCACACCAGATCGGAGACTAGTTGCCTATCGCGCTTGCGATTGGCTGCCGCGTCGCGGAGGAGGGCGCCGAAGCGCAGGGGGGATGTGTCGGGATAGTGCGTGGCACACCAGCGGAGCGCTTCGCTAAGGGAAAATGACTGGATTCCAGATGCTTTCCAATAACTCAGCATTTCCTTGAGGTGATTTTCTGTAGGCGCAACAGCAGATTTACTATCCATTGTATCTCCTCCTTGGATAACACACGCATTGTGTCAGCAGGGGGAATAGTTCAACCAGTGGGCGCGAGCTTTCCTGGAGAGCGGAAGGAGCGCAAAAGGTCCCACGGCCTCGTCCTTGTCTCTGACGCAACCGTCATGCATTGGAGCCAGCAATAGGCGGGGGACTATTTAAGATATTCCATGCGTCGTTTGGCCTTGTAACAGTCATTGGTATCGATAGCCTTCTGGTAATACTCCAAGCGGCGCGCACGATTGCTGTCGCCCTGTAGACGGTAGATTTCAGCTTGATAATCACGACCGTTGCCCCATTGCATGGCGAAGCCCACAGGTTCCTCAGGCTTGCATTCAAGCCGGACAACTGGCTGTGGAAAATACTTTTCGTAGAGTGGAATGCTGGTTTCTATGGCCTGCAAGGCTTTTTGGTACTCGGGCGTATCGGTAAACGCCAAGCACCAGGAGGCAATTTCAAGTGCTGGCGGAGCGAAGCCTTGGGCGAGGCTTCGTTCGAACAAGGGGCAAGCTTTCTCTTTGATCACTTCGCTCGGAGACAGCATCGCGTAAATCAATCCGAGACGATATTGGGCTACGGGATGATCAAGGGCCGCTGCTTGTTCAAGCAAAGTAAAGGCAGGTTTGAGTAGCGCGCCTCCTTCTTCGGCTAGGGTTAGGGAGCGCTGCCTCTCCTCTTCGCTTGTTGTTGGGGTATCAGCTGTCACTGCTTCGAGTTTGTTATTCGCTTGTAGTAGGTACGGGACCGCTTCTTGGTAAAGGCTCTCGGCACGAGGATCTATATGCAGTGTGCTGGCCAAGCTTAACTGTGGCAACAGACAAGTTAATAGGGTATAGCTCCAACGATGTAGGTACACAGATTGGCCTTCTTGCATCAGCTGTTGGGGGATGGTCTAGACAAACTGCCTGGCGTTTTTTGGCCGGCCGCCGGCTAGTATCGGCCGGTTCGGTTTAAAAATTAGCTCCGCTGTCTGACCGACAGCAAGATTTCTGCATCGGCCGGCGGGCGATCGCACGGAATGATGGGACGGTTATCAAGTAGGCGGTAGCGGCTGTTTTACTGGCTAAACCTTGAGTGTCTCATTTCCGCCAATTACCTTCTGCGCTGCATTAATCAGTGTATCGATCTGAGCGAGCTGCGCCTTCACCCCGCTGAGTTCTATAGTCGATTTGACGTCCTTCGATTAATCCTGAGCTGATGATCCGCATGATCGTTGGCTACTGCTATGGAATTCGCTCTGAGCGGCGGGGACAAGCAGGAGAATAGCCCCTGAGTTGCAGCATTACCTCTGGCTATCCACGACATGCGAGAGCATGGTAGTTCTGGCTACCCTGAGCGTGCTGATGCCAAAAGTGGCGCGAGTCTCGCCGTTTAGACCGCAAATCCTGCCGTTGGTCGAAAATTGACTTGCCTTGCCTGGGCTCCTCTGGAGCAGAAACTCGCTGTGGGTCCAGCAGGGCTCTATAAAAATATTTTTACAATCAGAGAGTTATCGGATTTCAAGTAGGCGCAGTTGGCGGAACTGTCCTAGACAGCCGCTTTGCTCTGGAAGCTCACGGCTGTAAGACACATGGATTGAATAATGGCTTTTTGATATCTTTGTTGGAAAGCCACCTATGCCCAAATATTAAGTATTAGGCTGACTTAAGCGCGGTGCCTACGTGCTTGTTATTTCGATGATAACCGCCGCATATAGTGTTGGAATACTTGGCTTAAAAAACTGTCTGACGAATGGGCGTTGCTTTTTTCTAGGGTGTATGGCTTGGAGTGTCTTTAAATTGTTTAGAATTTTTTGTTATTTAGTTTATAGCTAAATGCTTAGCGCACATGAAATTTTATAGCGCTTAAGCCTCAGATGTCAGAAAAGATTGGGTCCTTGGTCCTGCGCGAATGCCAGGGAACGGTCTTTTCTAGATGTAGGAAAAAGTAAAGTTTTAAGGCATTAAGCCGAGCTAATGGAATGAAGTTTAAGTTGATCGCTTCCTGGATAAGAAGTAATGAATCTCATTAACTCGGTTTGCCAATGTGTACTTGTTGCGGGCTGCACATTGAGCCCTTTAGCTTTTTCTTTTGATAGTTCTTCTTCGGATCACGCCGACCTTATTGGTGTGTATCAGTCTGCATTTAAAAACGATGCACAACTGGCTGCGGCTCGCCACGCCTATCTGGCTCAGCGCGAAGCGGTACCCCAAGCTCGCTCCGGTCTGCTGCCCAATTTGACGGCTGGTGCAACCTCAGAAACAGTTCGTTTGGAGCGCGACGAACCCTCCCTCAGTCGAGAGCGCAGCGGGACCACGTTTCGCGCCAATCTCAGTCAGCCACTTTTTCGCGTTGACCGATGGTTTCAATTGAAGGCGGCAGAGTCGAGTGTCGCTCAAGCGGAGTTGGAGCTTTCGGTTAAGGTGCAATCGTTGGCGTTGACTGCTGCGCAAGCGTATTTCGAGACACTGCGTCAGCTTGATGCTTTGGCTGCCGTCCAAGCTGAGGAAGCCGCTTTGCTCCATCAGCGTGACCAGGCGCAAGGCCGGTTGGAAGACGGAGCATCAAGCATCACTGATGTGTATGACGCTCAAGCAGCCTATGACAATGTGCAGGCGAATCGGCAAGTTGTGCAGCGAAAGGTTGACGATGCGTATGAAGCATTGGGTCGTTTGACCAACCAATCCTACAGAACTATTTCCGGAATCGGTCATCAACTCCCGGTCGAATCCCCTGTGCCTAATGAGGCGCAGTCCTGGGTCGACACGGCGGTTCGTCAGAATCTGCAGCTCCAAGCCAGTGAGCAAGCCGAGCAAGCTGCCGCCCAAACACTCAAGCAACAAAAGGCAGGCCACTTACCTACGATCGATGCGGTAGCCTCTTACCGTAAGGGTGACAACGACAGTTTCGGTTACAGCAACCCTACCGACTTTGGCCGCAATGGCTATCGTGACAATGTTTCGCAAAGCAGCATCGGCATTGAGCTGAATATTCCAATCTATTCAGGCGGAATGACCCGCTCCAAAGTTAAAGAGTCGGTTGAGCGGCTTTTGGAAAGTCAGGACCAAAAGGAAGATCGACGTCGTGAGATCGTATTGAATACTCGAAACGCGTTCAGGGGTGTAAATACAGACATCGCGCAAATTGCTTCACGTCGCCAAGGCATCGTCTCTGCCAGAAAATCAGTCGAGGCCAATCAAGTCGGAGTCGATATCGGCTCGCGAAATATCGCGGATGTGCTGACTGCGCAGAGGCAATTGTATGCAGTGGTTCGCGACTATAACAACGCGCGCTATGACTACATTATCGACAACCTGAAGCTGAAGCAGGCCGCAGGGACGTTAAGCGTTGATGACCTCAAATCCTTATCTGTCTATTTGAAGCAGGATTACGTGCCGGAGCGAGATTTCCTTCCTCCGGGAGTTTGAATGGATTCTGTTTGATGCCTCCCCAGGCATAGATGTTTTCTTAACCATGGTTTTATCGTGCCAGAGGCTCGGGCTGTCGCCTGCGCAAGGAATCTGTAATCGCAATGATTGAAAGCGAAGCGGGCGAATCGACGCCTGAAAATGCGCCCCAATTTGACACCGGCTTAGCGTCTCTTGTGATGCTTGCCAGGTTTCATCAAGTCGCGGCTTCCGCCGAGCAACTCGCTCATGAGTTTGGGGGCGTCGGTCACCTCTTTGGTCAGGCGGATATGGTGTTAGCGGCCCGTAAGCTTGGTCTCGAAGCCAAGGCCGCGAGCACCACCGTCGACCGACTTCATCGCACACCGTTGCCAGCCATCGCTACTGATGTGAATGGGGCATTTTTCATCATCGCGCGCCTAGACCAAGGCAAGGTGTTGATTCATAACCCAGCTGTGCAGCGACCCGAAGTGATTACTTTTGAGGCGCTTGAATCTCGCTGGACGGGCCAATTGCTACTGATTCGCTCGCAGGCAAATATGCCCGGCGAATCCTCTCGATTCGACTTCACCTGGTTTATTCCAGCCATCGTTAAGTACAGAAAACTGCTTGGCGAAATCATGCTGGTTTCGTTCGTGCTGCAGATATTCTCGCTGGTGACGCCGCTCTTCTTTCAAGTGGTGATGGATAAGGTGTTGGTGCACCACGGTCTGACCACCCTTGACGTCATTGCAGTGGGTTTGGCTGTGGTCATGCTGTTTGAGTCGGGTTTGACGGGGCTACGCAGCTATGTGTTTGCCCATACGGCCAGTCGCATTGACGTGGAGTTGGGCTCCAAGTTGTTCCGGCACCTGATCACGCTTCCCCTGGCTTACTTCCAGGCCCGGCGTGTTGGCGACTCCGTGGCGCGGGTCAGGGAGCTGGAGAACATCCGAAGCTTCCTCACCGGTAACGCGATCACTTTGGTCCTCGACGTACTCTTTTCCGTCGTGTTCCTGGCGGTGATGTTCTACTACAGCGGTTGGTTGACCCTCATCGTCCTGGCGTCGTTGCCGCTTTATATTCTGGTGTCGGTGCTGATCACACCCGTACTGCGCTCACGGTTAAACGATAGCTTCGCCAGGGGCGCCGAGAACCAAGCGTTTCTGGTCGAGACCGTCAATGGTATCGACACCCTTAAATCCATGGCCGTCGAGCCCCAGGCCATCCGTAAATGGGACAACCAACTGGCCGGTTACGTGGCGGCTGGTTTCAAAACCCAGACGCTGTCCACCATCGCTAACGAAAGCGTGTCACTGATTGGCAAGTTGGTCACGGTGGCGACCCTGTGGGTGGGCGCTCGGTTGGTCATCGACGGGCAGTTGTCGGTAGGTCAACTGATTGCCTTCAACATGCTGGCTGGTCGTGTAGCGCAGCCGATCATGCGTCTTGCGCAACTGTGGACCAACTTCCAGCAGACCGGCGTCTCCGTGCAGCGCCTGGGTGACATCCTCAATACTCGCACCGAAATGGCTCAGGCGACGCGTAGTTCGCTGCCCCCGATTCGGGGGCACATTGAGTTCGATCAGGTGCACTTCCGCTATCGACCTGATGGGGCGGAGATCCTGCGTGGAGTGAGCCTTCGCATTGAGGCGGGACAAGTAATCGGCGTCGTCGGACGCTCAGGCTCTGGCAAGAGTACTTTGACCCGTTTGCTTCAAAGGTTGTATGTCCCGGAGCGGGGGCGCGTACTGGTGGACGGTATGGATCTGGCGCTGGCAGACGTCTCTTCGTTGCGCCGGCAGATTGGTGTGGTGCTGCAGGACAACATGCTGTTCGCTCGCAGCATCCGTGAAAACATCGCACTTGCCGATCCCGGAGTACCGCTGGAAAAGGTTATCCAAGTGGCCAAGCTCGCAGGTGCCCACGAGTTCATCCTGGAGCTTCCTGAAGGCTATGACACCGTGGTGGGTGAGCATGGTGCCTCGCTGTCCGGTGGACAGCGGCAGCGGGTCGCCATTGCTCGCGCATTGATGGGTAACCCCAGGATCCTGATTTTCGACGAAGCCACCAGCGCACTTGACTATGAGTCGGAGCGCGTTGTGCAGCAGAACATGAAGGACATCTGCAAGGGCCGCACGGTCATCATCATTGCCCACCGGCTCTCAGCCGTGCGGGATGCCAATCGCATTGTCGTGGTAGATCGCGGCCAGATTGTCGAGCAGGGCAGTCATGCCGAACTCTTGAGTCACCAGGCTGGGCATTACTCTCGCTTGTACCGTTTGCAGCAAGGAGCCAGCAATGTCTAACGCTGAAACGACAGGCTTACTGCGACGGTATCGGCACATCTTGCGCGAATCCTGGAAGGCCCGCCGAAGTATGGATGCGCCGAAGCGCCTGGCTCATGAGATACAGTTTTTGCCGGCCTCTCTTGAGCTACAGGATCGTCCGACACATCCGGCGCCTCGTGTGTTCATGTGGGCAATCATGAGTTTCGCTGCATTAGCCTTGGCCTGGGCGTGTATTGGCAAGATTGATGTAGTGGCGACAGCCACTGGCAAAATCATTCCAAGTGGTAAGAGCAAGGTTATCCAATCCAGTGAAACGGCTGTAGTCAAAGCCATTCATGTGCACGATGGTCAGACGGTAAAAGCCGGTGAGTTGCTGTTGGAGCTGGACTCTACTGCCGCGGAGGCGGATGTGGGCCGTGTGCAAAGCGACCTGTTAGCCGCCCGCATCGACAGCGCTCGGGCAAGCGCCATGCTTGATGCCATTGACCAACAGCGAGCGCCAAGAACTCTGAATGGTGCGATTCCGGGCGCGGATCCCGAGCATGTGCTGGCTGCGGAGCGCTGGCTGCAAGGCCAGTACCAAGAGTACCGCAGCGGCTTGGAGACTGCTGAAGCCGAGATCGCTCAGCGCCAAGCTGACATACAGTCGGCAAGGGGTCAGGTCGCCAGCTTGCAGAAGACCCTACCCATCGTCGCCAAGCTCGCTGATGACTATCGGCATCTCCTAGAGAAGCAGTACATCGCTCGCCATGCCTACTTGGAAAAGGAACAGGCGCGGTTGGACATTGAGCGTCAGTTGAGCGTGCAACAAGCCAGCTTGTTGCAGTCCTCAGCGGCGCGGCAGGAGGCTGAACGCAGGAGAGCTGGCGTGGTGGCGCAAACCCGACGGTCTATGCTGGATCTTTTACAGCAAGCGGATCAGAAGGTGGCGTCATTGAAGCAGGATTTTGCCAAAGCTGAATATCAGGATGGGTTGACGACACTGGAGGCACCAGTAGATGGGACGGTGCAGCAGTTGAATGTGCATACGGTGGGCGGGGTGGTGACCCCGGCACAGCCGCTGTTAACGATCGTACCTTCGGGCCAGCCGGTTGAGGTTGAAGCCATGTTTGAAAACAAGGACGTTGGGTTTGTTCATCCAGGGCAGGCCGTAACGGTAAAAGTAGAGACATTTACATTTACCAAATATGGGGCAGTTACCGGTGAGGTTTTAAGTATTTCTGATGACGCTGTTGAAGACGAAAAACGTGGCTTGATTTACAGCGGTAAGATCCGGCTTGAATCGGATCGTATAAGGGTGAAAGGACAGGACGTAAAGTTATCGCCTGGCATGGCAGTCACCGCAGAAGTGAAAACGGATCAGCGTAGGGTAATTGAGTACTTTCTAAATCCGTTGCAAATTGCGGCTAGTCAGAGCTTGCGGGAGCGCTAAGTGAAATGTCTATAGAGAGCTGTCGACAGCTTAAGTTGTACGATAGAAGAGTAGATAGCATGTTGTATTGCGATGGGACAGTGCCGGCTCGGTTTTGCTTGTATTCTATAAAACAAAGTTTGATGTGAATTTTTGAGGCGTGAGAGGGACTATGAAGAAAATACTTTTTTGCGGTGTTGCTATGTTTTCATCGCTCAGCTATGCAGGTGAGCCGATTGTAGATAAGGATGCTTTTGAAAGCTCCTACGTGAAGTGTATCGAGTCCGAGTTTTCCGGCGGATGCTGGCCAAAAATATTTTCCGGGCATTTCGCTCCTTGGGTAAAACAAGAAGCGGAGTTGCTAGAGAAGAGCGAAGCGGCATATACCAATTGGCTGGGGGGGCAAAAAACTTACAAGGTGCACCGCGGCATTAAAGAAATAAAGGGCGAGATATTTGATAATCGCTCATATTTGATCGAGCGAGATGACGGGGTGGTAGTTGGGTTGTGGATTACCTTTCGAGAAGTAAAAGGACGGTGGTTTCTATCTAATATCGCAGGGGCACCGTCTGATGAAGCTATACGAGCAATCCTAAATATGACCAACCCGAACGCGAAATAGTTCAAGGAAATAATGATATGCCAGCCTCTGTAGAAGCATCTTTTGAATTTGGCGAAAAATTCACCCAGACATATAAGGCCGGGTTTAATGAAAAATTTGGTATGGTCTGGTCAGTTGATAGTGAGGGGAAGTCCTCTTTAGGGCTTTATTGGAAGGATCTAGATCGAGTAGGTGCCCAATATCTCAGCTTTTCAACAGATTCAAAAGGAGTTTTGTCGGGGGAAACAAGCGGTTCATTTGATGATGTAGGATGGAAGTTTGGAGCATCAACCGACGGGGCTGGGATTGCACACATTGAAGTTACATCAGATTTAAATACGTACACAGGGGATGTCCAAGTAACACCTGATGGAAAAGGAGGCGTTAGCCTTTCTTATTATGACAGCGCCAATCAACAGACGATCCAGGTGAAAACTGTACAATCTGCCGATGGAATAAATACTGATCTGCAATACACATTTACGGGGGAGGATGGCAGCAGCTATACCGTCCAGGGAGGAAGTTCAGGGTTCAAAATTGACATATCTGGCACAAATGCGGAAACGAATGAGTTTGGAACCTTTAGTTTTCAATTGGGTTTGGATGGCTCGCTAAAATATGAGGGTAGTTCAGGTGGGGCGACGGGGTCGTCATTCTGGAGTCCGGAGGAAGAGACCGCATTCAAAGATTTTCTTGGCGCTGCCCTAGACGCGTTCTTGCCTGCCAGTGCACAAGCTACCGAATTTGATGATGGTTTCAAAGCAATGCTTGAGGCAGGATTCAATACGGCAGAGATCACCCGAAGTCCGTTGATATTGGACTTGGACGGTGACGGAGTAGAGACGACATCAGAGTCCCAGGGCGTTTACTTTGATTTGGATGCGAATGGCTTCGGAGAGCACTCCGCTTGGGCAGGTAAAGATGATGGTCTTTTAGTTTGGGATCGGAATAATAATGGCCAAATCGACAACGGCTCTGAATTGTTCGGTAATAATACACTGCTTTCTTCTGGCGAAAAAGCTGCGAATGGTTTCCTTGCTCTAGCCGACCTTGATGAAAATAAAGATGGTATTTTTGATGCGCGAGATTCCGCATATGCAAAGCTGAGTGTTTGGAATGATCGCAACTCAGATGGCGTAGTTCAAGAGGGTGAGTTATATACATTGGAGCAAGCCCAAGTCGCATCAATGTCATTAAGCTTTCTTGAGCCTGGTAAGTTAGATGCTAACGGTGAAGTGCCAAGTGCAGTGGTGGATGGTAATGGTAATGAACACAGACAGACTGGTACCTACACGACGACTGACGGCTCAGTACGTTCTGTAAATGATGTTTGGTTTGACGTGGACGGCAAGAACACCGTGGACGGTCATTTGATCCAGGTGTCTGCTGAAATCAACGCATTACCTGAGTTGGAAGGATTTGGAAACGTCCATAGCTTGCGTCAAACCATGGCAAGGGATTCGTCTGGAAAGTTAGAAGGTTTGGTTAAGGCCTTCGCCATCGAAGATGATGCTTCGCAGCGTCAGAATATCGTGTTGGAAATTATTTACCGATGGGCCGGAGTTGAAGGGTTAGATCCTAATGGCCGAAGTGCGACGCAGATTTATGGCAATGTAATAGGGGATGCACGAAAGCTAGCAACCCTAGAAGCGTTCTTGGGAGAAAATTATCTCGGTACTTGGTGCTGGGGTACTCGCGATCCGAATCCACATGGCCCCGCAGCGGCTATTTTGCTCCAGTCCTTTGATAATCTAATGTCGGCTGTATATGGCAAGCTGATGATTCAAACCCATTTTTCGTCGTTGTTTGATGGCGTCAATATCGGCTTGACCGAAAGTGGGGTGGTTTTAGATGTTTCGTCCATAGTTTCAAAGCTAAAAGCTCAGTTTGATGCGGATCAGGATGCTGGAGTTGTATTGGTCACCGAATTCGGAAAAAGCATTTCCGAACTCGGCAGTTTTGGGCTCGACTTGATTGATCAACTCCAGCGTGCTCCTAGCGTAGGAGATCCGGTATTTGATAGTTTGCTGGGCACCCTGGGCAAGCAAGGATTGTTAGGTGGCTCCGGCAAAGACGTTCTCAATGGTACCTCCGAAGACGACTCATTGTATGGTTTCGGTGGCGATGATCGAATTTACGGGGGGGTTGGTAATGATCATCTGTCAGGTGGTACCGGTGAAGATTATCTAGCCGGAGGGGATGGTGCTGATGTTTACGAATTCGGTAGGGGTGACGGAAAAGATACTGTTTTCAATGCCGATCAAGACGTAAGTGGTTCTAAAATTGACAAGCTGCTATTTGGCCCAGGCATAACCGCTGCGGATATCATAGTGCGGCGCAACTACTATGATTTGATTTTGGAGATAAAGGGTACGTCGGATTCAGTTACAGTACAGAGTTATTTTGACGAGGATACTGTCGCGAATCATGGTTACGCAGTCGATCAAATCGTATTCGCTGACGGCAGCTTTTGGACAATTGACCAAGTAAAGACGATCGTACAACGCCCAACCGATGGAAATGATGTCATCTGGGGTGATGCGTCTATCAATATCCTCAAAGGGGGGTTGGGCGATGATAAGTTATACGGCCTTGCTAATGATGACCTTCTTGATGGGGGGGAGGGGCAGGATTTAATCAACGGTGGTGATGGAAATGATGCGCTTGCAGGTGGCGAGGGTGATGATAGCCTCTACGGAAGCACTGGCAATGACGTCTTGATAGGAGGAGTTGGGAACGATTTCCTAGAGGGTGGCGAAGGTTCAGATACTTACCGATTCGGCAGGGATTGGGGACAGGATACAATTAATAATCCTCAATCAGGCGTCGCCGAATTCGACTCCATTACATTTACCGATGGCATTACTCCTGAGGATATTATAGTCAGCCAATCTGGCACAGACTTAGTTATTTCCTTGAGGGGCGCAACAGACCGTCTAGCGATAAAATATTACTTTGAGCCCTCGGGTGGTCTCTCTTACCAAGTTCAGCAAGTTAACTTCGCTGATGGAACTGTGTGGACGTCAGATTTCATTAGCACCATGGCCCAGAATGGATTTGAGGGGAACGACCTTCTGCCAGGAACCGCTGCTGCTGACTCGTTGGTAGGGGGGCTGGGTAATGACACTTTGCACGGCCAAGGTGGTAATGATAGCTTGAGAGGGGACGACGGCAGCGACACTCTCTATGGTGACGGCGGTGACGACATCATCCATGGTGGTAGTGGAAACGATACCCTTGATGGTGGAACTGGTAAGAACCAGCTATTTGGTGAGGCGGGTGAAGATGTAATCCAGGTCGCCTACAACTCAACGGACAATATTTTAGCCGGAGGGACCGGTAATGACACCTTGACCGGTGGCAACTTCACCGACACCTACGTGTTCAATTTGGGAGACGGTAAAGACACCATTACGGATTACGACGCGGGCAATGCAGCAATCGACACGCTGCGTTTCGGTGCGGGCATTCTCGCCAGTGACATCACCACCCGCAGGGTCAATTCTGACCTCGTATTCCTGCATAGCAATGGTACGGATCAGGTGACGGTTAAGGACTGGTTCAGCGGGGCAACTACCGACGCAGGAGTGGTGATCAACAGCATCCTTGAGCGCGTGGAGTTCGCGGACGGTACGTTCTGGACCTGGGCGGATATTGTCGCGACGGGGCTGAATCAAGTCGGTACAACGGCTGCCGAGACTCTGATCGGCTGGTCCGGTAATGACATCATCCACGGTGGGAGCGGCAATGACACCCTGTCAGGCGGCGCAGGTGTGAACCAGCTTTACGGTGATGCGGGGAATGACACCATCATGGTCGCTACCACGTCGAAGGGAAACACCTTGGTCGGCGGTAGTGGTAATGACACCTTGACCGGTGGCTATTTCACTGACACCTACGTGTTCAATTTGGGAGATGGTAGAGACGTCATTACGGATTACGACGCGGGCAATGCAGCAACCGACACGCTGCGTTTCGGTACGGGCATTCTCGCCAGTGACATCACTACCCGCAGGGTCAATTCTGACCTCGTATTCCTGCATAGCAATGGTACGGATCAGGTGACGGTTAAGGACTGGTTCAGCGGGGCAACTACCGACGCAGGAGT
>Ga0213822_1001389_pt1 | contig 13789 bp, 12 predicted proteins | sample MC6MC0908MG_FD_179872 | JGI IMG/M metagenome (GOLD analysis project Ga0213822, IMG submission 179872) | Enriched soil aggregate microbial communities from Iowa State University, Ames, United States - MC6-MC0908-MG | ecosystem: Environmental > Terrestrial > Soil > Unclassified | place: USA: Iowa...
ACATCCTCACCCCGGACATCTTCGACATCATCCGCAACACCCCGCCGGGCAAAGGTGGCGAGATCCAGATCACCGACGCCCTGATGCAGCAGGCGCAGAACGGCTGCGTGATTGCCTACAAGTTCAAGGGCCAGCGCTTCGACTGCGGCGGCGCCGAAGGCTACATCGACGCGACCAACTTCTGTTTCGAAAATTACTACAAAACAGGAAAGGCATATTAATTAAGCCAATAAGCCAATAAAAAGCCACGCAAGTGGCTTTTTATTTTATAGGCCAGCCAGCTGCAGCTGAATCAATCAAATATCTCTACCACTCCCACCACTTCACGCCCCTGTGCATTCAACACCGCCAACGCACGCACTTTATTCTCACGCATGTAACTCTCCGCCTCGGACAACTGGGCTGAGTCAAGGATGGTATGAGGGTCTGGTGTCATGAATGCTCGTACCTCCTCCATCACTACCGACGGATTATCTAACAATGCCCGGCGCAGGTCGCCATCGGTGACGATTCCCACGAGCTCGTCCGCCTCATCCATCACAAGTGTCAGCCCCAACCTACTCTGAGTCATCACTAGTAGACAATCATGGAAGCTTGTGTCAGGACGGACTTGAGGAGCAGGGGAATGCATCACATCCTGGACCCGAGTCAGGAGCTTGCGCCCAAGGCTTCCGCCAGGATGGAAACGAGCAAAATCCATCGGCTTGAATTGGATGGCATCAATTAATGCGACTGCCAATGCATCTCCCATGGCCATCGTTGCCAAGGTAGATGTGGTGGGCGCCAAGTTATTTGGGCAGACTTCCCTCTCCACCGAAATATCGAGCCATATGTCGGCATGGGTAGCAAGCGTAGACCGTCCGTTCCCTGTCATGGCGATAATTGGATTGCCAAATGACCGTAGGCTCGGCAGCAATTTAATTAACTCTTCTGTTTCACCGCTGTAACTGATCAGAATGAGTACATCAATGGGTTTAATCATACCCAGATCGCCGTGAAACGCCTCGGCCGGGTGCATGAAAAAGCTGGGTGTGCCTGTGGACGCAAATGTGGCAACCATTTTTTGCCCGATCAGGCCGGATTTGCCCATCCCGCAAACGACCGTCCGGCCTTGGCAACCTAAAATGATGTCTACAGCACGCTGAAACTCACCATCCAGGCGGTCGGCTAATTGGGCTACCGCTTGCGCTTGAGCGACCAGTGCTTCTTTAGCAATTGATAGATGATTCATTCCCATCTCAGACGCCTATCGGCAAAAGGAAAAATGATAAAGCTTTAGGCATGCTATGCATAGGGTTTACGGTCACGTGGCCATCCTGGCGCACCCTTGACGTACTCGACCACGCCGCTATATGGCTCGGGAACCAAACCCGCAGCTCAGGTGACAAACGCATATAAATACCAGCAAGGGCGCACGCTTACGCATTACGCACAGTATGAACATGCTAAAATTCAACATTCTGATCAGCCCCCACTGTCCGCCAGCGCCCACAGCGCAGAGGGGGGGCTATTAACCGGCTTGGAATAGGATTGACTTAATGAAAGGCGAACCGGAATCAGAGGATAGCCTTGCATCCCTTACCGCCATTGTACCGCTGGACCTCGAGTTCCGCCCAAAGGACCTCTTCGACAAAGCAAGACTGATGGCGGACGTTGCTCAAAAGGCCGCCTTAAAGGTGATCTTTGCGCATAACGATCGCAACACGAAGCACGACAAAAAGCTTAAGTGCTTGTTGCAGTCCTACACGGGCATCTCGTTAGTGTCAGACGAGTTCTATAAAGGAACTGTAAACACGGCCCTTCTCAGGAACCTGGCATTCGACAAGGTAACTACCGAACATTTAGTTCTACTGGACGTTGATCTCTGGCTGAACACTCCACTACTCAGCAAGTATCTAAAAAAAGTAAAAGAAGGCCAGCATCCGTTCGCTATTTTACCCTGCCTCTACCTGTCACCCTCCGGTAGCAAAGCACTGATCTCAGGTGCAAAATCCCCGCAATGCCTATCTGATGACTATTTCAGCTTCGCACGAAAAGACTTTCTACACTTAGCAAACCCGTCATCAATTGCTCTAATGAAAAGCAAGGACTATAAAGATCTAGGGGGTTTCGATGATCAGTATTCTGGACATGGTTATGAAGACTTTGATTTCTTGATAAGGCTGGCTTCCAAATATCAAATACTCTCTCCAACACCAGACTTTTTCACCAATACACCGGCGCGCTCACCCTTGTTTGCTCAGGGCTTTAGGCGCGAGCTAGGGCATCTATGCCTGGATGCGCTTTTGGATAAGGATTTTTTCCTGCACATTTTTCATCCGAAAAACCCCGAAAGCAAAACTTACTATTCGCTAAGGCAAAATAACTACAGCTACTTTTGCGAACGGCACAAGGTACAGGCGAGTGGGCAAAAGCCTTACGAGCCAACACTTATTTCCGCCTTTATTAAAAAATGCGTGGCACAAGAAAAAAATATCCACGACTACTCTATATATTTTGAGAATAAGCCCGGACACGTTGACAGAGTAGACACTTTTCGCCGCCGCATGAAATTCTTATTCCAATGAAAGCAGATATGGCCTTGAAAAAAATAAGAAAGCTACTTTTCAATCCGGACTTGTTTTTTTATGACCTATTCCGCAAGCGACTTGAGAAAAAGCGACATACCTCAATCACTGGAGCCTCATACACCGCAAAAAAAATTGCCATCGAAAAAAAAGACGGCAACACGCTTGAGCGATATGGAGTGTTTCATCTCCTGATTGAAAAGCTCAGAGGCTATAGCGATGTAACCGTTTGCTACATCACCAACAGCCTGCTAATAAAGTTAGAACTAGCAGAAACGCTACTGGACGTCATTGACCATATCAGAACATTGACACCCTTACATGCGAAGATATTCACCTCTGACGGCCGCTATTGCTATACGGCATCCGATGAGAAATTCGGCTTGGCCAAGACCATCGCTCCTCACCTCACCGCCACAGCTGATTTTGTCACTGAGCTTTCAACAGTAGACCACACTCACTGCGTGTGTTTTCGGGTCCACATCGGAAGTATATTGCAAAATGGGAAACTGAGCGTCCGACCTTCAACCGTGTTTACCCAAATAGTTCAACCCAACTCACTGACAAATAGCACAGAGGAAAATAAAGCGCTTGCAGAACGTGCGATTGATGCCGTTTACACATGGGTCAATAGTAACGATCCCACCTGGGCTCAGCTATGGTCGCAAAATTTCCCAGGGCAAGAGTACGAACTTGATCGCTATTCAAATAACGATCAACTCAAGCACTCGCTTCGCTCGCTTGAAATGTATGCTCCATGGATTAATAAAATTTTTATCGTCAGTAATTGTGCGCCACCGGATTGGCTGGTAACTCATCACCCTCGCATTCAATGGATTGAACACCAGGAAATCTTCCCTGACAGCGCCCAACTACCTACATTCAACTCGCACGCCATTGAAGCCTGCCTTCACAACATAAAAGACTTGTCTGAAAATTTTGTTTATTTCAACGACGACTTTTTCCTCTCGCAACCCTGCCACCCGTACGACTTTTTCGATGAATATGACCACCCAGTTCTTCACTTCGAAGAATCGACAACCACTTACCTCGACGATCAAGTGGGGGTTTATCCAGACTATATTGCGGCCTCTATCAACTCCGGAAAACTAATAGAGCTGCTATATGGCAATCGTCCACGAAAACAGCACAAGCACGTCCCCTACGCTCTTAAAAAATCCATACTTTCTGAGTTAGAAGCTACGTTTGCCAATGCCTTCGAGTCCACCCGCAAAGCCAAACTTCGCTCACGAACCGATCTAAACGTAGTGTCCTTTCTTTTCCAACATTACGCACGCGCTTCCGGCAGGTCTACCACCGCGTATGCTAGCAACTTCACCACGAAACCTAGCAACATCGATAAAATTCTGAACAACGCCTCCGTAAAATTTAAATACATATGCATTAACGACGGCGGCGACAGCTCACTAAATCCCTTATATTCAACCCACACACGAACGTTCTATAACGAGCGCTTCCCAGTACCTGCGACATGGGAAATCAACGTATAGACCTCCGAACGAGGCCCTCCATGCAAAAATACCTCTCCCGCAGAGCCTTCAATGCGGGGATGCTATCACTTATAGCGATCCCGTTCGCTCAAGCGCTCCCGCTGATGAGCAGGAACAGAGGTGATGAAAGCCCTTGCTTCACCCTGCGCCTGCCATCGGAATTAGAACATGCAGACGTTGCCTTCCAAGCTTTCGCTTTGGACGATAAGAATAAAGAGATTTACGGGCAGTTTGTAACCCGTACCAAACCCTCAAAAGCCCTCATTGCTAAATATTCACTGGTGCCGGAAGGTGAATCGCTCCCGGTTTCCATTCAGGCGGCAACCGCCAGTATTGGCCATCAAGGGCTTACTCTTCAACACCAGAGGGAGAAGACATGGTTATGGGCTGCCGCGCCAGGCCGTAGCAGAGGTGTGGTGAGGTTTCAATACGAGGCCGACACTACACCGACGATTGAAAAATATACTCTATTCGACGAATCTTATGCGCGATTCTCAATAACCGTTGCCGTTAGCTATGACGGGAAATGGCTGATTGCCGCCAGCCGTAAAAAAGGACCTAAAGGCGGAGTTAACTCGGTACGCGTGTTCGAAATGAAAGCGGTGCTGGAGAGCCCGGCGGGAGATTGCTCCACTCTGTTCACGTACGAGTGGGAAATCCCAACAAAAGCAAAGCTACCAGTCCAAGGACTGGCGTGTCATGACGATACTGTGGCGATTAGTTACGGAACATCGAAAGCTGCGGAAGCCAAGCCCGTGTTCTTTTTTAGCATGAAAGGCGAAGCTCTGGCTAAATTACCTGACGTCAACACAGGCAAGGCCGCTCTTGCCCCACGAAGATCCTATGAGCCTGAGGGGCTTTGTTATGGCCAGCCAGGTGATGGCATGAGCCCTATTCTCTACATCGGCATCACAACGGGCAGAGCAGAACTGGGTAGAACTCACGCGATCTATGCACTGAAGTAGTGATTAGACTAAATTTTCTGCACAGGCGCCCAAGGGATGAGCGCCACTTTTCATTCCGTAAAACCGACCAACAACAGAATGGATGAGGGTCGCTTGTCAGGGTTTTGCCAAATACCCCTCAATCACTTCAATCGCTCGACTGCAGTTATTTTTATCGATATGTTCAAACTGGTTGATAGCAGGGCCTGACCATCCATCCCCGTCCAGCCACTCTTTAAGCAAAGAAACAAGCTCAGAAGGCTTTTGAACGGAGGCACGACCGAGCCCCTGCTTCAGGTCGAAGTAAGCACCGTGAACCTGTTCATACTTTGGCAAATCGAAATGAAAAAAAGCAACTGGCTTCTTCATGTACATGAAATCCCAAGCAACTGAGGAATAATCAGTTACCAGCATCCTAGCCTTCATCATCAATTCATTGATAGGCTCCTGCCCATTCGAAACAACTTGAACATGTGCAGGAAGATCTGTAAAGCAGTCGATATTCTTTGCAATCATCGGATGAAGGTAGAGTTTTAACAAGACCCTTTCGCGCTGGCAGAGTTCAGCCAAGTCAGAGCTTTTCAAAAAGGTAATGTAATTCCTGAAGAATTCACTACCCAAAAAACTGTGGCGATTGGATCGCTGCAACCACTTCCGCCAGGTGGGCATCACTAGAATTTCATTAAACTCACCAGATTTATCCACCAACTTATCAAATCGCGGCAAGCCAATAAGCGGCACCTCTGCGGACTCATAACCAAACTCGCGACAAATAATCTCCTGCTCCAACTTAGTTGAGGAGAAGAAAAGATCGGCCGCCACACGAGGATTACTACGGTGGAAAGAAATCTTTTTTAAAGCAATTACCCCATGCTGCAGGAAAACGAAAGGTTTCTTAGCCATCTCCCTTCCGATTGGGTCATTTTTTGGTGGTGCCAGGCGATAACCATGATACCGAGACTGCGACGATATCAGTATTTGAGCTGTGAGCAGAGACCAATAATGCCTGAAGCTGTATTTCCGAATGACGCTCCACCCATACCCTTTCAGCTTTTTGGCATCGGCATGCCTTGTATCAATAATGTACTTTACATCCAGGTCTTTTCGAGACCTTTTAAGCGCTTCAAATAACGCCAAGCCGTTATCCTGAGCAGCAGATGCTTCAAACTCGTACAACAACCAAGCCTTGGATTGAGGCTTACCCAAGAAGTCAAATAACTTGTACGCCAACATGCGCTTAAGCTTATTGAAGCGCGAAAGAATTTCTTCTTCTATTCGATGTGTAATGAAAAGCTCGTCATTGGTTGCTGCCGATATCAGCGACACAATATTTCTACTTCCAAGCGTCTTGAGCGACGCGAACGTTCTCAACTTGAAGCCCAAGGATGCGGGTGTGACGATTGGCGTTTTTTCGTATTCAACACCCTCGCTGGAAACAAGGGCGACGCATACCTTTAATCGGCTGGGCGCTTTCAACCTCTCATCAGAAAAATGTTGCTTCGGCAAACAAAAAAGATAGCCCGAATCGGTATAGTCGCAATCAGCAAATCCGTACCTATTCTGGTTGCCCATGCTACGCTTTCGCTGCCCCTCAACACGCAGAACTTCTTCACCGGTTTCATTTCTGAGAATCAGGAACGGCCGTAGCTTTAGAGAGGGGACACCCGGCACAAAGGCTGAACCCGCTATCCGAAGCTCATCGTCTTTCTGGAGAATAGACTTAACAACCAGGTGCTCCAGTTTTTTCTGGCCTTTGGCGTGTTCAAAAGCCTTGCGTACACGCAGGCGCGCACTTTTCTTTGTATATGGGATATAAATTTCAGCGTCGAACAACTCACCCGCGCGCTGAAAAAACGTGGTTTGAATAAACCGCTGCGCATCGGACTTCACCGATTGGGCAAGCTCTTTCCCTAGCACTCTGCTACTGCCTGTAACCGTATCAACGTAACGGAATTGGTACGACCCGCTGAGTTCGAGAAATTTGAAGGGCGCCACCCAATGCTCGCCAGCTCCACTCTCTAGCAACCTTTCACACTGCCATGTTCGCCCTGAGCTTGTATGCTCAAGAATCAAACTGGACTCGGTGAAGCTCTGCTTGGAAGGGACGGCAATCGTAATGCCAATCAATGAAAAGCCAAACGTGACAACACTTAAATCGTTCTGATTGGTTAATTCGACTGCTTCGCCCATCGGGAAAGAATCCTGCCTGCTGTAAGTGGACCGCTGGATCGTGGCCTGCCACAATCGCCTTTTTACGACATGAGATCTGTTGAAGTGCCTGGGGCCCCCCCAGGCACTTTTGAAACTAGACTTCCGCCGGAATTTTTTCAAGCAATTGAATGGCAACTTTGTGCTGGGGGTTTTTATAGATAACAACCTGCAGGGACTGTTTTGCAGCCTTAAAGTTACCGCAAAGATACTGCGACCTTGCATAATAAAACTGAGCGTAACCTTCAAGCTCTTCGAAGTTCGTGCCTGTATTTTTCACAAACATATCGACATCAAAAATCAGTTCACGAGTGTGACCCTCTTTGATAGCCTGAGACATCGCTTCTTTGCTCGGCAGTGTCGGTTGAACGGGTGTCGCGCCCAACGTGGCGACAGGCATCAGTTCACGCTGCCAACTCACCCGACTTTTAATGACCTTGGCAGGCACACCAGAAACCAAGGTGTAACTTGGAACGGAGGCTGTCACCACTGAGTGCCCCCCAACTACCGAGCCGTTGCCGATGGTGACACCTTTATAAAGAGTTACACTTTCACCGAGCCATACGTGGTCTTCCACCACCACACTCTTCGCAGGGTTTATCCGATCTCCACTGACCAGATCCACGACGGAGTGCATATCGGAAGTTCGAATTTCCACATTTGAGAACAAGCACCCCCTGCCAATCCGAATATACGCGCCTTCCCAGGCGCTCAAATGAGACTGTCTGTTTACAAAGGTGTCATCGCCAACTTCAATTACGCTGAGCGGTGCAATCTGTAGCAAGCCGTTCAATTTGACATTGTCGCCGACAATCAACGTACCGCTACCGCCAAGCATCTCGATACGCACATTTTCAAAAGTTACATTTCGACCAATCTTGATGATCCCATCAACACCTTTGAAGTTCAGGGTGTTTTTACCAAGCATTGTAGGCAAATTACCTTCGAATTTATTGCCTACCGCGGTGAACTCATCAAAAAAATTGCTGCTGCTAGACATTTTCAATCCATTAAATTAGGCAAAGCACCATGGAACCAATGTAACGTTTAGAACAGTAAAACTTAAAGGCTATCTTTATGGCACATCAACGAAAATTTGCTAATGAAATCGAGTTGATATTGCCTTTCAAAATGATAGGGTTCGAGTCCAAATGGATAATTTTCATCCCCCAGATAATATCTCGTACGCATATCAACGACAGCGAGGTCTTTCTCTTTCAACACCTCATCGTAAAAGCCATTCAATAAGGCATTTGCCCTATCAATATAATCATACTTGACACCTTCAAACTTTACGGACTCGCCCTTACTATTAAGGAAAGCATCGGTAAACTCAAAGAGATGAAGAACGATATGAGTACTGGGTAGGACCCGCTCAATCATTTCAACAAATTCCAAAAAAGCGTCCTTCACTTTCGATAGCTGGTCAGGATGTTTCAGCAGACTAACAGCTGCCAGCTTTTCTTTGTTTTTCTTATAAAATTCGGTTTTCATCAGGCTGTTTGGGTTGCAGGTAACCGAAACACCGTTTATTTCACATACACCGTAATGTACATCGGCGTACGCGTCGAGCACGATATAGTCAGGCTTCAATGCAATCAGCTTCCGGACATGCTCTTTCTCGATGTCCTCTTTCAAATAAGCCAATTGTTTTTCATTGAGGCGCCCTACCAACTCCTGATCAGGAACATGGGTTTTGGGTGCGATGAGTGAACGGAATGAAGATTGCCACACCGTTGCTACACATTCGAAATTATCTCGATAGAAAGGAACAAAACTTCTATTAAAGCAATCTCGAGTTACACACGCTCCGACAACGGCCACTTTTGTCTTTTGCATGTTAGTCACGCCCTCCAGATCTGCTTTCAAGGACCTTGTTAGCAAATAACCCAAGCATGTGCGTATTGTATTTAAACTCATACTTTGCCGGACCTATACCCCAAGGGTGAAGCTCATACCCATGGAACTTCAACGGATCACTACTTAAGACGATATCGACCCATTGCTCTGCTACGGCATTCATACGCTTCAACAGTGCATTACTTCTCGACACGTCACCCTTGCGGACTTTTCGCGGGATACCTTCTTTGTCCACATACGTGTTAAGAAGCTGAGCGCTGTGCAAAACAACTAATGTTTCCGGACGAATCTCTCTAATCGCCTTTATCATCAGCTCAGCCGCAGCCGACCAGGCCTTCACGAAGGAATCGTCATCTGTATGAGCCGCTGCCTGAGTGCTGATGCTGCTTTTCAAATGCTTCATCAACATTGGATTTTTTGTGACGAGACTACCACTGTATTCAACACTCGGATACATCACGTCAGATACGAAATCAATCACGACTGCATCCGGCGCGAAGTCCGACAATCTCTGCCCCCATGCCTTCGTCAAATTGCCCTCAACTATCATCTTATCCCACGCAGGATAAGAACTGTAATCCATAGGCTTTTCGACTGGCGGAGCCATGTTGCTAACCGTCGTTGTCTGATAACTTACAATCTGCAACTTATACATAGCAGTCTGAAAAGCGTTGAACATAAATATTCCGCGCGAGGCTTCAGACCCAATAATTCCTATTTTCACTTACAGTTCCCGTATCTGATCTTAGTACTTGGCAGCAACAACTAGCCGGACTTCTTGTGCGCGCGGGGCACTAAAATTGTTTGCGACACCACCAACAAACATCCGGTAACTATTGACCCTAGCGCTGCACCTGCATCTGCGCAAAGGACGCGCAGGGACCACTGCTGTTTCGAAGAAGATAATAAGAAAGGAAAAATAAACAGCCACTTAACGGCGGACACCCATATCGGGCTCAGAATTTCTATAAGAGAGGTCGCATGCGCTTCACGTTTAATCATGACTGATTACGCTCGCATGGAAATTTAAGTAAGGGAAGACTTTCCACAATAACGCACACTTGGAGTGCCCGATAACTGGCCGGGCAGTGAATTCATTTTCAATGAAAAGCGATAGGACTTTTGTGCAGCCTGCCGCAGCTTCCATACTCATCAAGCGGGCAAGAGTAATCCGCCGAACGAGCATCAGTCAAGATGATCGGCTTTAATCTTATAGCTACCCGAGCGATAGACGTACACGATCGAGGGATAAATGACTACACCGTCAGCCCACCAGAGGCGAGGATCGTCGCGCCAAAAATCAGGCGCCATTGTTATGCAATCATCAGATAGCAGAGAGCGTGGGATGGGTTTCGCAAAGGCAAAACGCCAGCATGCATAGCAAGTCGATAGCTGCGATCCACATCGCTGCGCTGAAACCAACCAGACTATTCCAGTGTCACGTATCGTGGTCCTCACATAGCTTGAGCCTGCGTACCACCAAAGCTAGCAACACGACAAAGCATGAGGGGATGACCAACCCGGAAATTGCTAATGCCACTCCTATCCACATCTGCGCGCCTCCCTGAATAGTTAGAGCCCAGTATCGGTGCACTGCATTACAGGAATGCGACAGACGCCCACTGCTAGTCAGAGCCTGGCTCCCCCCATACTGCACCGCCATCCGGCGACGAGTGATTCGAAAACGGCTTGAGCTTGAACCCCACATACCAACGGGCACAAAACGCTGCCCAGGAGCCGGACCTCTTAGGCTTTCGCCCCTGGCTGCAAGATTTTCGTTGTACAGCGCTGCTTGATGAAGCAGCATGACCACCTTTTAGAACGCAAACGAATATAGGATCAGATTTTCATACTCGTCATGATCTCCTCAGACCTGCAAACAACTGTACGATTCCGCTGGCTGCGAGCGCCCCTAGATGATCGTATCCGCCTTATATACCCCGAATGGAAGGATCACCCACTGGTTATCAGCACCCGTGAACTTTCTTCGAATGCTTCGTTTGTAAAGTATGTACATCATCACCAAGTGAAAAACCTGCGGAACGGCCAAACGATAGATATTATTGAGAAATCCATTCGAAAGGTACTATTTCTCAGCAGCCAAGAGGCTCGCTTTCACCGCCAAAATAAAATGCTCACGCACAGCAAAAGATTTCGGCACCCGTTCTGTTTTGGCGTCATCGACACCCCATTCGAAAGTCTGATTTTCACCGAGTTCGTCCACGGTAAGCCGCCTCGCATGCATGCCATTGCACAATATTTGGGCAAATGCATAGCCGAGCAAGAACTGCTGAGTCATATTTTCCTTACAGGCCAGGGTTCGCGCCGAGCAGGGCTGTACTGGAGCATGGATTTTTTCCGCCCCTGGTTCATATTGCGTCCTCGATTCAATTTTCCACGCTACCTCAAACACCTTCATTTGCTTGCCAGAGAAGACAAAAGCTTCACGGGAATGGCAGAGCAGTTCAAAGCGCTAATTCCGGTGACAAAGGTCTTGGCCGAGCAAGCACAGCGAAGCCCGCGCTGCATCAGCCATATGGATTACCTGCGCAAAAATCTTTTCGTCCTGAATAGGCACCTTCATCTGATCGATTGGAGTGAAGTTAAAATAGGCCGCGTCGGATTCGACGGAGGTGCGTACTTGGGCAGCTTGTTCCGACGAAAGGAAATGGGCGTCTTCATAACTGCCCGCTCGCAATTTACTGAAAGCTACCTCGCAGCGCTCTCAGAAGGATTCTCGAGTGACGAGGCGCTGCGGAACCTTCATTACACATTCATCATAACCGCACTGCACCACTGCCTTCGCCCAGAAAATATTGATGAGCACCGTCAGAAAGGATCCTTGTCTCAGCTCCTTGATAAATATAACTACTTGCTTGAGCAACTGAGAAGCCTGGCACCTGGCGTGCAAACGCCCTGACACATTGAGCAGTTAGTCAGTGAGCGTTGGCTGCATCGCTGCTGCAGCCCCCCCTCCGCGAGCACCCCGTTGTTCGCCAGGCCTCAGCTCCACTGACCGGGGATCTTGGCTGCCATCAGATCTCACCCGGCGCCGCATTGACTGTTCACGCTCCGGCCAAAGCTCATCCCCTCCAGATGCGAACTGATATCATTTAGATATCACTCAACGAAATGGTTCGCATCATGTCAAATTTCTTTATGCGATTTCGCTGTAGGACCTCTCCTACATATGTGAATTTGTATTAATATTCGCGTCCCAAATTTTTGGATCCTCAAGGGCACGCAAGCCCTTGTCATCTTCTTTGAATGGAATGCCGCTCCACGTTTATGGATGACGCGTCGCCTCGCCCACGTTTGCTGGTCCTGTCCAAGGGTGCCCAGCGCATCGCTACCCTGCCTGCCTTGTTGCCCGACTACGCGCTGCACAATGGTGCCGTGAGCGATGTGGCGGCTGCTGACTGGGTAATGGCTTGGGGCCGCAAGCCCAGCGCACTCAAGGCCATGGCCGAAGCACGGAAGGCGGGCAAGCGAGTATTGACGTTGGAAGATGGCTTCGTCCGTTCCGTGGGGCTGGGGGTCGATGAACCTCCGATGTCGCTGATCGTCGACGATGTGGGTGTGTATTACGACGCCAGCCAGCCCTCACGCCTGGAGCATCTGATTGCCACGCCACTCGGAGCCGAGCAGATCGCCCGTGCGCAGGCGCTGCGCAGCCTCTGGCAACAACAGCGGATTTCCAAGTACAACGGTGCGCGCATCGAGCTGCCTGAATTGCCAGAAGACTGCGTGCTGGTGGCGGACCAGACATGCGCCGATGTCTCTTTGCAAGGCGCGGGGGCGGATGACTTCAACGCCATGCTTGACGCTGCGCTGCAGCGTTATCCGCTCAGTACCATTGTGCTGAAGGTGCACCCGGATGTGGTCGCCGGGCGCAAAGCTGGGCATTACGACCTGGTGGCGCTGGCCAAAAACCCCCGAGTACTGATACTGGCCCGTAACGTCCACCCGGCCGAACTGCTGCCGCGCATGCGCGCAGTATTCGTCATGACCTCACAGCTGGGCTTTGATGCATTGTTATGGGGTGTGCCGGTGCACACGTGGGGCATGCCATTTTACGCAGGCTGGGGGCTAACGATCGATCGGTTGCCCGCGCCGTCGCGTCGCAAGGCGGTGAGCATCGAGCAACTGGTGCATGCGACCCTTGTGGGTTATCCCCGCTACCTATGCCCTGAGCGCGGCACAGTCTGCTCGCCCGAAGTGTTGATCAAATGGCTGGGCCTGCAACGCCGGCACCGTAGTGCAATGCCTGACGCCGTTCAGGTTGTTGGCTTCAGCCGCTGGAAAGAACCACTGGCGAAGCTCTTTTTCGATGGCACCTCCGTTCGCTTTATCAAGCCTCGCAAGCGTCCATCCCTCCACTCTCCCGTGGTTACGTGGGGCTGCAAGCACGACGACACGCTGCACAACCACCCCCACCCCATCAACCGCGTCGAAGACGGCTTCCTGCGCTCGGTCGGCCTGGGTGCCGGCAAGGCGCGGCCGCTGTCGTGGGTGGTGGATGACCTGGGCATCTACTACGACGCCACCCGCCCTTCGCGGCTGGAGCGCATCCTCGCCAGCGAACCCTTCAGCCCCGAGCTGCTGGCCCGTGCCGAGGCCCTGCGCCTGGCCATCTGCCGCGCCGGGCTGACCAAGTACAACCTGCCCGGCGCCAGCTGGCAACGCCCGGCCGAAGCCG
>Ga0213822_1001393_pt1 | contig 13746 bp, 10 predicted proteins | sample MC6MC0908MG_FD_179872 | JGI IMG/M metagenome (GOLD analysis project Ga0213822, IMG submission 179872) | Enriched soil aggregate microbial communities from Iowa State University, Ames, United States - MC6-MC0908-MG | ecosystem: Environmental > Terrestrial > Soil > Unclassified | place: USA: Iowa...
ATCACCGGGTCGCCACCACCGAGCATCTGGTACAGCGGCGCGCCATGCAGCTGCGCCCACAGGTCGTACAGGGCGATCTCCACCGCCGCCTTGGCGCTGGTGTTGCGCTCCATCGCGGTCTGCACCAGCGTGCACAGGCGGTTGAGGTTGACCACCTCCTGGCCGATCAGGCGCGGGGCAATGAAGTGCCGGATCGCTTCGATGATCGAGCCGTGGGTGTCACCGGTGATCACCGCGGTTGCAGGCGCCTCGCCGTAGCCGGTGTGGCCGCTGTCGGTGCGGATCAGCACCACCACGTCCTCCACGGTTTCCACCGTGCGCAGCGCAGTCTTGAAAGGGGTCTTCAGCGGCACGCGCAGCATGCCCAGTTCGATGGCGGTGATCTTCATTCAGGGGTTCTTGGCACGCAGGCGTTGGATGTTGGTGATGCGATCGATGTAGCGGACGCTGTCGCTGGCCATCATCGGCTCCAGCGGGGTGACCGATACGCCATTGAGGTGGGCCTGCACACGCTTGCCGTCGGCGCCGAACCAGCTGCCGCCCGCGGTATCGTGGATCACCCAGGTGCGGCCATCGACGTGGCCGATGGCCATCATCACGTGGCCGGGGATGTAGACCAGGTCACCCACCTGCAGATCGGTGACGGCGCGGTCGCGCACGGCCTTGCCGTCCTTGGCGGTGAACGGCAAGCGGTCCAGCGCGGGACTGACCGCCTGTGCGCTGGTATTGCGTGGCAGCAGCACGCCGAAGCTGCGGTAGATCTCCGATACGAATCCACTGCAGTCGCGGGTGTCGTAGTCGTGGCCCCAGCCGTAGCGCTCGCCGAGGAACTTGAACGCTTGCTGCAGCAGCAGGCGCGGAGTCAGCGGCAGGTAGTCGGCGGCGGTCTCCTGCGAGCGCGGCAGCAGCGCCGGCACCAGCTTCAGGCGGCCATCGGCCTCGCGCACCGGCAGCTGCACCACCCACGAGGCGTGCGCTTGTTGCCCGTTCACTGGCTCGGCGGCGGGCCAGTCGGCCAACACCGGCAGGCGCACGCCCATGTCCAGCTGCAGGCGCGATACGCGCGGTTCCTCGGGTGTGTAGGCGGTGTGCGCTGTGGCGGCGGTGACGACGCGGTACGGGCCCTTCGCGCCGTAGCCGAGCACCGTGGCCTTGTCACCGCTGGCCACCGCGTCGGCTTCGATCCATGCGCTGTAGCGCTCGCTGTGCACGAACAGCCAGCGGCCGTCGGTGCTGCGGTGGACGACGGCAACCTTGTCGCCGGGGAACAGTGCCGACTCCTGGAAGCGGTCGATGTCGGTATCGCCGACGGTGCTGAAGACACGCTGGCGGGTGGGGAAGGTGCGCAGCGCAGCGCGCTTCACCACCAGGGCATAGTCCGGCGACACCTGCGACGGAACTGCGTCGAGACCGAGGTTGGCTTCGATCGCGCTGCGCACGTCCGGTGCGATGGCGCGGCCCTTGTCGTCATACAGCGCCCGCGTGGGCCAGCTCGACAGCGTGGTGATGCTGTCACGCACGTGTGCCGCGCTGAGCTGCGCAGGCAGGGTGGCGATGTCCTGGATGTGCTTGTCCTGCGCGCGCATCCGTGCGTTCTGCGCCTCGATCTGCGCGCGGTCCAGGATAGGTGCGTCGGCATTGTCCAGCCGTGCCGCCCAGTAGTCCGCGGTGAGGTAGGCCTCGTGCAGGCCGATCACGTAAGGCAGCGGGGCGCCGGGGTCTGGTACAGGCGTGGCCGCCTGGGTGAATGCGGGTGCGCCCAGCAGGCCCAGGGCCAGTGCCAAGGTCAACCGGTGCGGCCAGTGCCGACGCGGTTCGCGGGAAGCCAGGATCATGCGCTGCACACCCTCCTCGAATGCCTGTTGGAATATTTATTCCTTTCGGCCCCGAAAGCAAGAATAAATTATTGACCGGTCTTCCGGCCCGTGTTACACAGCCGTTACCACCCGCGCTTGGGAAGTGTCGCTGTGGATCCTGCCGTTCGCAAACCGTCTCTGCCTGCCGCTGCCGGCCTGTGCGCCGGGCTGCTGCTGTGGGCGTCGGCGGCACCGGCCGCGGATCCGCGCAGTGCCAGTGAACGCGAACGGGAAACCCAGCTGATCGATCTGGTCGACAGCGGTCGTTTCAGCGATGCCGATGCGTTGCTGGCGACCGCAGGCGATGCTGCCGAAAGCGCGTTCCAGCGCGAGCGCATGCGCCGCATCAAACTGGATTTCTCCCTTGACCAAGCCGCTGCCAAAGCAGCGGTACGCCGCTGGATTCCCGACCTGACCGACGAGGAATTCGCGCGCTGGGACCAGCTTGGCCTGATCGAGCATCTCGACATCGATGGCACGCGCCGGTACTTCAAGCGCGCACCATCGAACCTGTTCCTGCTCAGCGATGAAGCGCGTGCACGCCGCCGCGCGGATGCGCCGATGCCGGCGCCGGGCCCCAACGAGGTGCTCAACGCGCATCACGCGCGCGTGGTTGCTGCCGCCGAACAGAGCGGCACGGCATCGGTGCTGCCGCAGCGCATCGAATTCACCCAATCGTTGACGGTCAAGGCGGATGCCGTACCGGCCGGCGAAACCGTACGTGCCTGGATTCCGTACCCGCGTGAGATTCCCGGCCAGCAGGAGCGCGTGCAGTGGATCGGCAGCGCACCAGGCAAGGCTCGAGTCGCCCCGGCCAGCACCCAGCAGCGCACCGCCTACCTGCAAGCCAAGGCGGCGGCCGGGCAGCCGACGCGCTTTGAAATCCGCTATGCGGTGACGATCTTCGCGCGCCACACGGCAATCGATGCGACGAAGGTGCAGGCCACGCCGGATGATCCAGCATTGAAGCCCTATCTGGCCGAGCAGCTGCCGCACGTGCGCTTCACGCCGGCGCTGAAGCTGTTCTCCGACCAGGTGCTGCAGGGCGAGACACGCCCGTATGAAGTGGTACGCAAGCTGTTCGCCGCGGTCGACCGCATTCCATGGGCCGGTGCGCGCGAGTACTCGACCCTCAGCAACATCAGCGACTACGCGTTGCGCGCCGGTCATGCCGATTGCGGGCAGCAGACACTGCTGTTGATCGCCCTGCTGCGCATGAACGGCATTCCCGCGCGCTGGCAGTCGGGCATGGTGTTCTCCGATGATGGCAGCGGCTACAACAACCTGCACGACTGGGGCCAGGTCTACCTGGCGCCCTATGGCTGGCTGCCGATGGATGTGACCACCGGCGCGCTGGCCAGCGACACGCCCGCGCTGCGTGACTTCTACCTCGGTGGCCTCGATGGCTACCGCATCGCCTTCAACGACGATTCCGGCCAGGCGTTCGTGCCGGCCAAACAGCACTACCGCTCGGAAACGGTCGACTCGCAGCGCGGCGAGGCCGAGTGGTCAGGCGGCAACCTGTACTTCGACCAATGGAGCTACGACTTCCAGTGGCGGGTACTGCCAGCCGGGCAACGCTAGCGCGACACACCACCCCACCACCATTCAATTCTTGCAGGAGAGAGCAGGGGATGAAGGCTTACAACATCAAGCGGGCGGCCTTGTGCGTCGCCCTCGGGACGTGTCTGGGCATCATGCTGCCCACCACGGCCATGGCTCAGAACGTGTCGGGTGCCGTTGCCGGCCGCGCGACCGCGGGCGACCAGATCACCGTCGTCAATGCCGGCACCGGCCTGACCCGGACGGTCACCGTCGGTGCCGATGGCAGCTACCGCCTCGGCCAGCTGCCGGTGGGTGACTACCGGCTGCAGCTCAGCCGCGATGGCCAGGCACTGGGCGAACAGGTGGCGGTCAGCGTCGCTGTCGGCGGCACCACGACCGTCAACCTGGCCAGTGGCGGCGGTGTCACCAACCTCGATGCGCTGCAGGTGGTCGGTACCCGCGTGATCAACCGGGTGGATGTCTATTCCACCGAGACCTCATTCAACATCAACCGGCAGGAAATCTCACGGCTTCCGGTGGCACAGGATCTGTCCGCCGTGGCGCTGATGGCACCGGGCGTGGTCGGCGGCAACTCCTCGTTCGGCGGCCTGTCCTTCGCCGGTTCCTCGGTGGCCGAGAACGCAGTCTTCATCAACGGCCTCAACGTTACCGACATGTACACGCGTCGCGGCTTCAGCACGGCCCCGTTCGCGTTCTTCAATGAATTCCAGGTCAAGACCGGCGGCTACTCGGTCGAGTTTGGCCGTTCCACCGGCGGCGTGATCAACGCGGTCACCCGCTCGGGCAGCAACGAGTTCAAGGGCGGCGTGGAAGTCACTGCCGAGCCCAGCGCAGGGCGCTCAAGCGGCGGTGACCATTTCCATCGCGACGGTACGCCGCATTCCTATGGCAGCCGCGACAACAACTCGTTCCTGAAGACCAACGTCTGGGGCTCTGGGCCGATCATCAAGGACAAGCTGTTCCTGTTCGCCATGTACGAGGACCGCAACGACCGCGGCCACAACACCTCGTCCGATGGCAGCACCTGGTTCAAGAACAAGTCCGGCAATGGGTTCTGGGGCACCAAGCTGGACTGGAACATCAATGACAACCACAGCCTGGCGCTGCTGGCATTCTCCGATGAAGGCGATGTCACCAATGCGTCCTACGCCTATGACTGGGATGACAACCGCCTCGGCGACTGGGGCGGTGATTCGATCACCGAGACTGGCGGCAAGAACTGGTCAGCCACCTACACCGGTCACTTCGGACAGAACTTCACCGCGCGCGCGATGGTCGGCCAGAACAACCAGCGCGCCTTCACCAACTCGTCGCTGGACCAGGCCTGCAGCCCGGTGTTCACCGACAGCACCTATGGCACCCGTCTGTCCAAGCTGCAGGGCCTGCGCGCCGGCTGCCATCCGACCGGGACCGCCGTGGCCGAACGTGATGACACACGCGACGTGGCGCGCCTGGACTTCGAATGGCAGCTGGGAGACCACCTGCTGCGCTTCGGCGTTGACCGCGAGCTGATGACCACCGACCAGACCACCCGCTATCCCGGGCCGACCGCCTTGAGCTACACCGCCTACGTGGCGCGTCCCGGGGATGAAGTGTGGGATGGCGCCAATGCATACGTGCCGGCCGGTGTCACCGAGATGCTGCGTGCGCGCAACCGGCAATCCGGCGGCAAGTTCGAGACCGAAGCCAATGCCTTCTACCTGGAAGACATCTGGAACATCACTCCGAACCTGATGCTGAACCTTGGCGTGCGCTGGGACCGCTTCGAAAACCGCACCGCCGCCGGCAAGGCGTTCATCAAAATGGACGATCTGATTGCGCCACGGGTGGGCTTCTCGTGGGACATGAAGGGCGATGGCAGCACCAAGCTGTTCGGCAACGCGGGTCGTTACTACCTGCCGGTGACGAACAACATCAACGTCAACTTCGCCGGCGGCCTGACCGACGAGTACAGCTACTACGTGCTTGAGGGCTGGGAACGGAAGACCTCGCCTACCGGTTCGGCGTACATGGCGCCGGTCATCGGACAGCAGATCGGGCCGACCGACACCCGCATGAACACCGGCGGTGCCGACCTGCGGCAGAGCGTGGACAAGGACCTCAAAGCGGTCTACCAAGACGAGTACATCCTTGGTTTCCAGAACATGATCAACCAGGCCTGGTCGTGGGGCGTCAACGCCACCTACCGGCGCATGACCCGCGCACTGGATGACATCCGCATCAACTACACCCCGTGCGGACCGACGCCGAGCACGTTGTGGCCGATCGCGAACCCGGGCGAGAGCCTGACCATCTGGGGCGACAAGAGCATCGGCTGCGCCAACGAAGGCTGGATCACCATCGATACCGCCAACAGCGGCTATCGCAAGGGCGGCAGCGGCGAGGTGATCGGTTATTCCAAGCCGAAGCGTACCTACAAGGCGCTGGAATTCCAGATCGATCGCGCATGGGACGAGAAGTGGATGCTCAACGCATCCTACCTGTGGTCCAAGAGCGAGGGCAATTTCGAAGGGCCGGTGAACTCCGATACCAACTACGGCGACACCGGCATGGTCCAGTTCTGGGATCACCCGGCTACCAATGAACGTTATGGCGTGCTGTTCAATGATTTCCGTCACCAGTTCAAGCTGCGCGCGGCGTATGCGCTGAACAAGCAGTGGTCGTTCGGCACCACGTTGCAGGTGCAGTCCGGCGGCCCGATCACCGCTTATGGCGTCATGTGGCCGAACGACTCGATCGCAGGTGGCAGCACCTCCAGTGAGGGCAGCGGTGGTGGCACCGGCTGGCTGTGCGTGGCCAACTGCTCCGGCCCCTATGACAAACGCCAGTTCGAATACAGCCCGCGTGGTGCCTTCGGTCGCCTGCCGTGGACTTGGACCATGGGCGCGAACGTGACCTGGCGCCTGCCGGTGGAGGGCATCGACCTGAGTGCCCGGCTGTCGGTGTACAACATCTTCAACAACCAGAAGACCATCAACGTGCATCAGCGTTACGAAGCCCAGCCTGGCCAGTACCGCGAGAACACCTTCGCTACCGGTACCCGCTGGCAGGCGCCGCGCTACACCCAGCTGGTGGTGACCTGGAACTTCTGATCGACGAGGATGCGCAGGGCGGGGCGTCGCCCGGCCCTGCCAATGGAGACTGGCCGTGTATCGCCCGCTGACCTTGGCCGCGTTGCTTGCCGCCACCGCCCCAGCAGGGGCGGTGGACACCGCACGCCTGGACGCCGACATCGCCTTCGTGGGCCAGCACGAGCACCTGCCGGGGCTGGCGATGGCGGTGGTCGAGGATGGCCAGGTGGTCTATCGCCACACCGAAGGGGGGCGCGGTGACGGCGGCCGCATCGACGAAGACACGCTGTTCAAGATCGCCTCCAACAGCAAGGCGATGACCGCCGCGCTGCTGGCCACGCTGGTGGAGCAGGGCAAGCTGCGCTGGGACGACCCGGTGCAGCGCCATCTGCCGGCGTTCCGCATGCATGACCCGTGGGTGGGCGAACACCTGCAGGTGCGCGATCTGCTGATTCACAACAGCGGCCTCGGCCTGGGTGCCGGTGACCTGATGCTGTGGCCTGAGCCCAATGCCTTCACCCGCAGCGATGTCATCGCCGGGCTGGCACATCTGAAGCCAGTCACCAGTTTCCGCAGCGGCTACGCCTACGACAACCTGATGTACGTCGTTGCTGGTGAGGTGGCTGCGGCCGCCGGTGGCAAGCCCTATGACCAGCTGATGCGCGAGCGGGTATTTGAACCGTTGGGGATGACCCGTTGCCAGGTGGGCGCATGGTCGGTGAAGCAGGTCAGCAATGTCGCCCAACCGCATGTGCGTCGCGATGGCCGCAATGTGGTGGCCGGTGCCGATGGAACGCTCAGCCCCGATCTGACGTCGATGGCGGCCGGTGGCATCCGCTGTTCGCTGCGCGACATGACGCGCTGGATGCAGGTGCTGCTGGACCCGGCGCTGGCACCGGCGTGGTTGGGCGCCGAGCAACGCCGCATGCTGTGGACGCTGCACATGCCGATGCCATTGGGCGAACGCCAACGCAAGTGGGAGAACGCCCGCTTCTATGGCTATGGGTTGGGCTGGCGGGTGTCGGACATGGACGGGCACTGGAAGGTCGCGCACACCGGTACGCTGTCGGGCATGTATTCCTCGCTGGCGCTGCTGCCGGATCGCAGGGTCGGCGTGGTGATGCTGATCAACGGCGAGGCCGAAGAAGCCCGCACCGCGTTGATGCAGTCGACGCTGAAACAGTTCACCGCGCCGGATGACGCGCAACCTGTGGGGTACTACCTGGCCGAGCTGAAGGCCGATCGTGCCGAGCGCGCCGCCACGGGAAGTCGTGCACCCTCTACCCGGGCGGCCCGACCGGCTGCAACCACTGATCTGGCGCAATGGCAGGGGCGTTACCGCGATCCCTGGCTGGGCCCCGCCTCGCTATGCCCCACCAGCAATGGCCTGCGCTTCAGTGTGGACAAATCGCCCGCGCTGCAGGCAACAGTGAAGCAGTTGGAAGGGCGCTGGCTGTTGCAGTGGGATACGCTGGAACCCTCGGCACAGGCGTGGCTGAATCCCGATGCAGGCACGCCGACGCTGGAGCTGCGCGCCATCGATCCGGAGATCGACTTCAGCTATGACTTTCAGGACCTGCATTTCACTCGTACTGGCGATTGCCCTGGCAGCGGCGGCCCACGCCGCTGAGCCACCACGCATCTCGCCCGCCACCGACGCCACTGCGGCGGGACTGGTGGAGATCCGCACGCTGTCACCTCGCATCGAGATGGACATCCGCTACGCCGGTGCCAACAACTTCACCGCTGCGCGCGTGCCCGGCTATGAGGCGCCCGCGTGTTATCTGCTGGCGCCGGTGGCAAAGGCGTTGGCTGCTGTGGAAGCCGACCTGCGCGCGCAGGGTTTTGGCTTGCGTCTCTACGATTGCTATCGCCCGGTGCGCGCGGTGCAGGCGTTCATGGCCTGGGTGAGTGATCCGCAGGAACAGTCGCGCAAGGCGCTGCAGTATCCGGATCTGGACAAGCCGCAGCTGCTGAGCGACGGCTACATCGCCGAGCGCTCCGGCCACAGCCGTGGTGCCACCGTGGATCTGGGCCTGCTGGATTGCCGCAGCGGGCGCTGTACGCCGATGGACATGGGCACCGACTTCGATTTCTTCGGCCCGCGCGCGCATACGCAGACGCCCGACCTGAATGACGCGCAGAAGGCCAACCGCCAGCAGCTGGTACAGGCGATGGCACGGCGAGGTTTCGCCAACTATGCGCAGGAGTGGTGGCACTACACGCTGCAGCCCGAGCCGGACCCCGGTACCGCCTACGACGTGCCAGTGCGGTAAGGGGGGGGCGGCAGGGCTGCGCCCTGCACCCGCCGAATCGACGGCAACAGCAAAAGCAACAGCAACAGCAGAAGCTGGCATTCCGCGGGATGGCGGGGTGAGTCCGGTTGCGGGGGACGCCGTGAATCCGTCCTTGGAGGCTTGGGCGCGCCATCCATGGCGCTTACACCCCCGCAACCGGACCCACCCCGCCTTCGACAGGTTTGTGCGAGCTGTCGGAATGGCATGGCGTGCTCCTGGTGGGTGTCGACCTTGGTCGACAGGTAGATCCACGCCATGCGTGGATGTTCTTCGTTCAATTGTCGAAATATTCGATTTCGATGGAGATCCATCCACGCATGGCGTGGATCTACCGGAACAAATCCAACCGTCATCGGGAAACTGTCGAAGGCGGGGCGGTGTTGGATTGCGGGGTGTCTGCGGCATGGATGCCGCGGCCAAGCCCCCAGGGATGGGTTTACGGCGTCCCCGCAATCCGACACCGCCCCGCCATCCCACGGAATGCCCGCTGTTGCTTTGGCGGTTGCTGTTGCTGTTGCCCTGGCCTCTGCAGGTGCAGGGGCGCAGCCCTGCCGATACCCTTACACTGGCCGCCTTCTCCTGCGTCCCCGCCCGATGAACCTTCCCCTGCATTTCGGCCTGCTCGGTACGCTTGAGGCGGGCCTCATCGCCCTGCTGGTCGGCCTGCTGGTGTATTTCCTGTGGCACCACCTGTGCCGGGTGCTGCGCTGGACCGTGGGCCATGCGATCGGCTGGTCGTGCGTGATCGCGGTGATCATCTCCGCCGGCATCGATGCCTGGAAGCTGTTCTACATGGGCATCGTGCGGCTGGAGTCGCCGCTGTATGCGCGCCTGTTCCTGTCCACCATCCACGATCCGAACGAACTGGGCAGCCGCGTGGTGCTGGAGATCGCCGGTGCTCTCTCCGGTGTTGCATTGGGATGGGTGTTGTTCAGTTCGCGGTCATCGGAAAAAACCGTCGACTGACGCAGGTTTTTCGTTCGCTGCCGGTTAAATCCGGTGGCGCTGAATGCTCGTCTTACTACCTGCTCACTTCGCACTAACCACCGCGCTAACGCATGCGTCTGCGCCAGTGGTTAACCATGCGTGTTTGAGGGAATCGCGGCGCAAAATCGATTCAGAAACGCGGTGGCAGGGTAGGTGCCGTGCGGAGACAACGACCGCGCACTACCACCCTTCAGGAGACACCCCAGATGACTATTCGCAACCGCAAGCCCCTGATCGCCCTGATCGTCGCCGCCGGCAGCGTGTTGGCCATCCCGGCGATGGCGCAGTCGGCCAAGCAGCAGGCCGCGCATGCACAGAACGAAGCGGCGCAGGCCCAGCAGGCGGCGGCACAGGCAGGCCAGGCGGCTGACCAGGCCACCGACGCGGCCGCAGCAGCCTCGGCGCAGGCCAACGGCGGTGGCCAGACGTGGGCCAGCATCGATACCGATGGCAACGGCACCATCAGCAAGAGCGAGTCGCAGGTGAATGCGGGCCTTGCGCAGGTGTTCGACCAGGCTGATGCCAACAAGGACGGCCAGTTGAGCGCCGACGAGTACAAGGCCTACGTGGCCGCCCAGCAGGCGGGTGCCGGCGCGGGTGGCACGGCCGCAGGCCAGGGTCGCTGATCCACGGTTGAATTCGGGACAACCGGTGCATGGGCAACCCGGGTGGCTTCGGCCACCCGGGTTTTTTTCGTCATCGCCGCGCCTGTATCCTAGGGCGATGAACACCTCCACGCCTGCGCCCTCGCGCGCCATCGGTCTGGTCGGTTTTGACGGTGACGACACGCTGTGGAAGAGCGAGGACTACTACCGCAAGGCCGAGCAGGATTACCTGGACCTGCTGTCGCGCTACATCGACGTCCACGACACCCAGACCGCCCGCCACCTGCTGGAAGTACAGCAGCGCCACCTCGGCGTGTTCGGTTACGGGGTGAAGAGCATGACGCTGTCGATGATCGAAGCGGCCATCGAGATCACCTCGCAGCGGATCGAAGCCAAGGACATCCAGCGCATCCTCGATATCGGCCATGACACCCTGCGCCACCCGGTCGAACTGATCGACGGCGTACGCGAGTCGGTGGCGGCCATCGCCGCGCAGTACCCGGTGGTGCTGATCACCAAGGGCGACCTGTTCCACCAGGAAGCCAAGATCAAGGTCGCGGCGCTGGCGGACCTGTTCCCGCGCATCGAGATCGTGTCCGAGAAGGACCCGGAAACCTATGCCCGCGTGCTGGCCGAATTCGACCTGCCGATGCAGCAGTTCGTAATGGTCGGCAATTCGCTGCGCTCGGACATCGAACCGGTGATCACGCTTGGCGGCTGGGGTATCCACACCCCGTACGCAGTGACCTGGGCGCACGAGACCCAGCACGGCGTGGCCGACGACGAACCACGCATGGTCAACGCCGATACCGCCTGGGACTGGCCGGCGGCGCTGGCGACGATCGAGGCCAAGGCCGCTGCCGCGGCCTGACACGGCGCGGCCGCTGCGGCAGAATCGAAGCATGAAACTGCCACTGCGCGCCCTGCTGTTGTCCCTGCTGCTGGCGCCGGCCATCGTGCTGGCGCAGCAGACCGCCGAACGTTCGGCGACCTATGAGGTGGATACCGGCGATGCCTGGGTCGACACTCAGCTGGCCGATATCAACCACTACGCCGAGCGTTACCCCGATGCCTTCCTCGACGAGGTATCGCGCTATGCCGGTGTACCGCGCGGCTACATCGCCGCGCTGGCCACCACCCACCAGTGGCAGGCCGGCGACATCTATTTCGCCTGTTTCTGGGCCAAGGCCAGTGGCCAGACCTGCCGCGACAGCGTGCGTGCCTTCAGCCAGGACCCGGAGGGCGGCTGGGCCGAGGTGGTGAAGCGGATGCCGGCCAAGCCGCAGAACCTGCACTACCGCGCCGTACGCCACGCCATCGTGGCCAGCTACGAGCACTGGGATCGGCCGATCACCCTCGATGCCACGCTGAAGCGCCAGCTCAAACGGTAGTGCCGGCCGCTGGCCGGCAACTGCATGCCCCCGACGCAGAGGTTGCCGGCCAGCGGCCGGCACTACCCATCGCAGGTCATGTTGCTCTGCGTATCGCCGCCGCCGCGCGCTCCGGCGACAATACGGGTCCGAGCTGTTCCCCGTTCCCGTAATCGAGTGACTGATGAGCGCCTCTTTCGTTTCGCCTGATGTGATCCGCCGCCTGTTCGCCCAGGCCATGTCCCGTATGTACCGCACCGAAGTGCCGTTGTACGGCACGCTGGTGGAGCTGGTGGAGCGGATCAACACGCAGGTCCTGGCGCAGGACCCGGCGCTGGCCGCGCAGCTGCTGCGCAACGACGAGCGTGCCCGCCTGGATGAAGAACGCCACGGCGCGATCCGCGTCGGTACCCCGCAGGAACTGGCAACCCTGCGCCGCCTGTTCGCGGTGATGGGCATGTACCCGGTGGGCTACTACGATCTGTCGGTGGCCGGCGTGCCGGTGCATTCCACCGCCTTCCGCCCGCTGACCGCCGCCGCGCTGGCACTGAACCCGTTCCGCGTGTTCACCTCGCTGCTGCGCCTGGAGCTGATCGAAGACGAGGCGCTACGCGCACAGTCGGCCGAAATCCTCGCCCGCCGCCGCATCTTCACCGACGAGGCACTGGCGCTGATCGACCAGGCCGAGCGTGACGGTGGCCTGACCCAGGCCGATGCCGAGCGCTTCGTCGAACAGGCGCTGGAGACCTTCCGCTGGCATGGTGACGCCACCGTCGACCTGCCGACCTACCATGCCCTGCACAAGGCGCACCGGCTGGTGGCCGACGTGGTCAGCTTCCGTGGCCCGCACATCAACCACCTGACCCCGCGCACGCTGGACATCGATGCTGCGCAGGCGGCGATGATCGAGCACGGCATGGCCGCCAAGGCGGTGATCGAGGGCCCGCCGCGTCGCGCCTGCCCGATCCTGCTGCGGCAGACCAGCTTCAAGGCGCTGGAAGAGGCCGTGCACTTCCCGGGCAACGAAGGCGGCGACGCCGGTACCCATACCGCGCGCTTCGGCGAGATCGAGCAGCGCGGCCTGGCGCTGACCGCCAAGGGCCGCGCGCTGTACGACCAGCTGCTGACGCAGGCGCGCGATGCCGGCGGCGCGGGCAGCACCGGTGGCGACTATGGGCAGCGCCTGCAGGCGGTGTTCGCCAGCTTCCCGGACGACCACGACACCCTGCGCCAGGAAGGCCTGGGGTATTACCGCTACCAGCTGACCGACGCTGGCCGCGCCGCGCCGGAGCGCGTGGCCGATCTGCCGGCCGAAGTGCTGGTTGCCGCGGGCCTGGCCACGGCCGACCCGATCGTCTACGAGGACTTCCTGCCGGTCAGTGCCGCAGGCATCTTCCAGTCGAACCTGGGCGGTGGCGAGCAGCGCGCGTACGCCGCCCATGCCAATCGCGAGGCCTTTGAACAGGCGCTGGGTGCGGCGGTGAACGATGAGTTCGAGATCTACGAGCGCATCCAGGCCGAATCGCTGGCGAGCCTGCGCACCGCCTGAAGGTGTGCCGGCAGCCACAGGGAGCCGGCGAGCGATGTCCGATTGCTGGTAGTGCCGGCCGCTGGCCGGCAGCTTTTAGGCCAGGCGAGCATCCGGCGTGCGGACGTTGCTGAGGGGAGCCGGCCAGCGGCCGGCACTGCCGGATGTGGGCAAGAAAGGCCGGGCATCCGCCTGGCCTTTTCGCGTCAGGCCTTCATGGTGCCCGTATCCAGCCACCGCTGGTGCCACGACAGCGCCTCCGGCAGCAGGTGCGGGGTGTGCTTGCCGTAACTTTCGCGGCTGGCGCGGTCGAAGTAGTCCTGCAGCTGCGCGCGGAAATCCGGGTGCGCGCAGTTGTCGATCAGCACCTGCGCGCGCTTGCGCGGGGTCAGGCCACGCAGATCGGCCAGGCCCTGTTCGGTCACGATCACCGACACGTCGTGCTCGGTGTGGTCGACATGGCTGG
>Ga0213822_1001396_pt1 | contig 13726 bp, 9 predicted proteins | sample MC6MC0908MG_FD_179872 | JGI IMG/M metagenome (GOLD analysis project Ga0213822, IMG submission 179872) | Enriched soil aggregate microbial communities from Iowa State University, Ames, United States - MC6-MC0908-MG | ecosystem: Environmental > Terrestrial > Soil > Unclassified | place: USA: Iowa...
CGAAGGCCTGACCGCCCTCGGCAGCTACCCGGTGGTCGGGCTGGGCGACGCACGCCGCAAGCGCTTCGAGATCAAGCAGCAGCTCGCCAACGGCATAGACCCCATCCAGTACAAGCAACAAACCAAGACCCAAGCCGTGATAAACGGCCGCACCTTCGAAAGCGTTGCGCTCGACTGGCATGCGAGCATGGTGCCGAAGTGGGCGCCCGGCCACGCCAAGACTGTACTCAGCCGATTGAAGACCCACGTGTTCCCTTTAATCGGTGCCAGAGCAATCGTTGAGCTGGACACCCACGATCTCATGCAGCCCCTGGAAGCCGTGACGAAGCGCGGCACCATCGACGTGGCGCTCAGGATCAAGAACTACCTGCAAAGCATCATGCGTGAAGCCAAACGGCTGCGACTCATCACAGCGAACCCGGCTCATGACCTCGATGGCTCGATCAAGACACCACGGGTAACTCACCGACCCGCACTACCCTTATCGCGGCTGCCAGAGCTACTGGCATGCATTGAGGACTACAGAGGTCGCCCGCTCACGCGCCTCACGGTGATGCTGTCGTTGCATGTATTCGTACGCTCCAGTGAACTGCGCTTCGCCCGTTGGAATGAGTTCGACCTCAAGCGCGGAATTTGGGAGATACCCGACACCCGCCCGGCGCTGGACGGCGTACCGTTTTCCACAAGGGGTACGAAGATGGCCGGGGACATTCACGTTGTACCCTTATCGCCGCAGGCAGTGGACTTGCTTGAGCAGATCCACGCGATCACCGGCAAGTTCGACCTGGTGTTCGCGGGAGATGCCAAACCGTGGAAACCGATGTCCGAGAACACGGTGAATGCCGCGCTCAGGACGATGGGCTACGACACCAAGGTGGATATCTGCGGCCACGGATTCCGAGCCATGGCGTGCAGTGCGCTGGTCGAGTCCGGGCTGTGGTCAGAGATAGCGATCGAGCGCCAGATGAGCCACAAGGAACGCAACAACGTGCGGGCCGCTTATACCCACAAGGCCGAGTTCCTCGAAGAGCGCCGGATGATCATGACCTGGTGGAGTCGGTTTCTGGAGGCGAACCGCGAGGACCATGTGACGCCGCATGAGTTTGCCAAGCAGACGGGCGAGAACGTCACGCGCCTTCGCAGTGCCAAGAGGACCGAGTAACTCGCCGCACCACCGCATCAAACTCGCTGTGAAGTTACCCACAGCACAGCATGAAGCTCCTCCGCGCGGGTCCTTTCAAACGGGGCTGCAAAGCCGCCCCGTTTGAAAGGACCATACCTAAGAAAAAAACTGCTGGCACAGAGTACGTCTGTGGAAAACCACTGATGTCCACCGGGGGATAGTTTTATCCACAGGCGCTAAATCCCTGAAATCGCTTTGCTTGACGAATATTGTCCACAGGCGTAGACCGGGAGTTGCAAGCGCTGTCGATGACAGCACCCCAGGTGACCCGAACCTTAAAGGTCACGCCGCTCCCGCGGTGGTTCAGCCCAAGTACGATTCGCATCCGGCAGCTCGTACGGTCACTACCCATGTGATGGATGCTCTTACACATATAGCGCTCGTGCGCCAGATACACCGTACCTCGCTGCCCTGCAGCAACCTATCCGCTTGGCCGAATCCTGCGCCAACCTGTGCCCGTCTCTTTTCCTGAAAAGAGACGGGCACTTCTACCACTGCTGCAGCCCTGATCGCACAAGGCTTTGCGGCATTCCCCCTCGTGACAATCGGCGTGACAAACGCCGATGTCACCAGCAACAGCGCTGTAGATGATGGTGCCGCAGACCAAGGAATGGACTGCACCTGACTGACAGTCAGGCATGCCCCGGTCATCGCATTGCTGCTTGCACCTGGCTCAGGATCTCGCGGCATTGGTCTCGTCAGCCAATGCAGCCTCCACCCGCCCACCGGCAACGGTGCTCAGGAGGCCAGATCATGAGATGCCCTTGCTCCCGGTAGTAAGGAGCCGCCAGTCCCGTGTCAGTGGACACCCTTACAGGTCGCAGGGGCCTTGATCTCTGATAACACTCAGCATTCTTGGCGGGATGACGTAAGGGAAAAGGAGCACTACTAGCTATGGCGGAGTGTCGGACTCATCCACGTCACACATGTAGCAGTCGTCATGGCACTTAGATATCATCAAGACGCAAAAGGAGTTGACCGTTGGGACTGCCCAAAAGCTTTCCCTTCCGAAAGCTCCTGAAGAATGCGGCATAGACATAAGGGAACTATATGCACGATGAAATTCTGAGTAGTTACATAAGGGACTTTGCGGGTCAACACTCCCTTGAGGATCGATCCGAGCCAGACCAGTTTGAGCGTTTTTCGAACTACTGCATCATATCCAAACAGTATCCTCGCGAATTCAACTTTGAAGACCTATCAATCGGTTCTGGTGGTGACACAGCGATTGATGGCGTTGCAATAATTGTAAATGGAAACATAGTACAGGCCGCAGAAGAAGTTGACTTCCTGCTAAACAGAAACGGTTCTCTTGATGTTTCATTTTCTTTCATTCAATCTAAAACCTCAGCGAAATTTAACGGCGCTCAAATATTAAATTTTCTAGCTGGAATTAGAAACTTCTTTGCTGAGAAATCTGCCATACCAGAAAATGAAGAAGTAGCAGCCCTCCGAAAAATCAAACAAAGCATATACCGAAACAGCATCAACCTAGACTCAGCACCAAATCTAGATCTATTCTTTGTGACCACTGGAAAATGGGAGAATCCAGAACACATTTCCGGCCTAGTCGACAGCGAACTAGCAATCTTAAAAAGTCGACAGCTCTTTAGCTCAATAAAATTTCAATGTATTGATGCGGAGCGTCTTAAACAAATTTACCGAGAAGTAAGGGGGCGCTCAGTAAAAGAAGTAGAATTCCCCTCGATCGTGCCCCTTCCAGACATACAGGGAGTGAGGCAGTCTTTCGTCGGTAGCCTTTCCGCCCTGGAATATCTAAAGCTAGTAACGGACTCAGAAGGCGGGCTGCAGCGAAACTTGTTTTATGATAATGTCCGAGACTTCCAAGGACAGAACAGTGTCAACAAAGAGATTGATGCCACATTAAAATCTGGCTCCGGGCAAGCCGCGCTAGCAATCTATAACAATGGCATCACAATCATTGCAAAAAAAGTAGAACGCATCAGTGGAAAATGCAAGCTAACTGACTATCAAGTAGTTAACGGCTGCCAGACTAGCCACGTCCTATTCGCCAACCGCGAACGAATAGACGCGAACTCTCACATAGTTGTAAAAATAATTGAAACCGTTGATTCTGAAATTGCGGTGAATGTAATCAAAGCAACAAACCGGCAGACCGAAGTCAAAGTTGAAGCATTCGAGTCTCTGGCACCGTTCCATAAAGACCTTGAGGAATACTACAAAGCAAAAGCGGCCAGTAGAAAATACCCTATTTTTTACGAGCGCCGCTCTAAGCAATACGAGAACATACCAGGGGTAAAGGGTAGCCAAGTTGTTACGCTCTCTGCTCAAATCAAAGCTTTTGTATCTGCTTGTTTAGCCCAACCTCAAAGTACCCATAGGTATTTCGGGGAAGTGCTCGAAAGCAACAGAGGCCGAATGTTTGTGGCTGGCGACTCGCTTGAACGCTATTATGTATCGGCAACCATTCTTAATGTCATGGAAATATTATTTAGAGAGAACGCCATAAAAAGGAAATACAAAACATTCAAATATCACCTTGTATTCTTAATATATAATTACTTTATGCAACTCGAGAGAAGTAAGAAACGGCCAGACTTTGATAAGATCATTCAAATCTTAGACGACAAGTCCACCATATTACCCATCGTAAAAGCTGGCGCCGCCAGCATAGATGCAGCACTTAAGAGCTTAAGACTTTCTTCCGATGACGGAAGCAGAAGTAAAGCACTGACGGATTTGCTCGCAAAAGAATTATCTCTACCTCAAAAAACAGCATAATTTAAGAAAGAAAAGCAAAGAAAAGTTGGCAGATTTATTTTCGGCGTTGGTTGATGTGCCATTAAATAATTCTGCCCCCTTTTTGCAGACACGCAATTTAGTGCGTCCGTGACCGCAGGCCACACGATAGATTTTCCAGCTTGAATTGACTTACGCCTGCTGAAACAGGCCATTTATTAATTAAAGGATTGTTGGATGAAGATCAAGCAGATCCAAATCACAAATGTCGGCGGCATTGATGATCTTGTATTAGATTTTGAAGATCGAATGAACATCATAAGCGGACCTAACGGGATAGGTAAAACAACCATCCTTGAAAGCGTAGCACACGCTTTTGCAGGTTATGAAAGCAATCTCTTGAAGAGAAGAGCTAATTCTGAGCTCGGATTTGTTAAGACTTTAGTCGACCAAGGTAATGGAGAGGTCAGGGAGAGCAGCTATCAGGTTGCAGAATTTAGCCCAAGAAAACATGAAGTCACAAACCCTATTGAAAATTACATAAATAACCTTATATCACTTAAAGTTGCACGAACATTTAACTATGTAGCACTGGACGCTGTTTCTCGTGACTCTGACAGGGACAAATACAATACAGCAACCAGCAACAAATCCGGAGTCAACTTAACAGAGGTAAAGGGCTGGTTTGTCAACCGTTACCTTTACTCAGCTCACCCCGGCGCTCTTTCTGACGTCCGGATACACAATTTTCAAAAAGCGAAAAACTTCTTTTCATTACTAAATAACGAGTATGAATTCAGCAGAGTGGATGCAGGCACTAACGAAATCATGGTAAATACTCCAACAGGAGAGATTTACTATGAATATCTTTCTTCCGGATTTAAATCATGCCTATCTATACTATTCGGAATCGCAAAGGAAATCGAGCTTCGCTTTGCAAACCCAGGAGTTAAAATAGATGAATTCGAGGGCATCATCCTCATTGATGAATTGGAACTACATCTACATCCAGAATGGCAGTCGAAAATCTCTTCGATTCTAACTCAGGCATTCCCAAGTGTGCAATTCATAACCACAACTCATAGCCCGCACATTATTCAAACCGCAATGCCTAATCAGGTAGTAGCCTTACATAGCCTTAACGGTAAAATCGAGAGAAAATCACTTCCATCAACCCTATACGGTTATCAGGGCTGGACCGTAGAAGAGGTTTTAACTGATGTGATGGGCTTGAGTGATACTCGCACGCATGTATATAAGGAAGCTGTTCAGAGCTTTCAAAGTGCCATAGATGAGGAGGATTATGAGTCCGGGGTTTTGGCATTCGAGGAGCTTAAAAAACTTCTGCACCCAGAAAATAACATAAGGAAGCTTCTTTCGTTCCAGCTTGGCGCTATCAAGGGGTAAGTAAATTGATTAAGTTGGAGCGACAACCTAACCCTGCTTACTTATCTGAAGCCACCACTATCGAGTTGACAGCTAAATTTAAGCGCGACGGTAGCAGCGTGTGGAATCACCCCCAAATAAAAACACCTTTACTGTCTTCTAGCCACCAAAAGTGTGCCTTTTGCGAGTGCTCTCTATCAGACGAGAGCAAATACATGGAAGTAGAGCACTTCAAATATAAAAACTTATACGAAGACCTTGTTGTTGAATGGAGCAATTTGCTTCCCTCATGCAAGAGATGCAATATTGCCAAGGGTGTCCACGATGTAGGAGTCGACTTAATAGTCAACCCATATGACATAGACCCACGGCAGCATCTCACCTTTAGACTTTACCAATTCAGGGGCAAAGACAAAATTGGCAACACAACTGTAGAAGCCTTAGATCTAAATAATTCGGATCGCCTGGTGTTCAGACGATTTGAAGTCGGAGAGCAAGTTTTTAGTTCAGTGCGAATTGCTGCCGAAAGATTAGAGGCCTACAAAGAATCGTCGACCGGAATAAGGAAAAACAAGCTACTAAATATAGTAGAAACCATACTCAACGAGTGCCAACCGGAAGCTATTTACGCAGCCACCACTGCAACAGTGGCTCTAAATGATGAGGAGTTTCTGTATATTATAGATCAACTCCAGAAACTGAATTTATGGGAAGATTATCTCGAGACCAAGCTACACGCCGCAAAAGCTGTTGCTTTCCCATAAAGTTACGACCCGGCAACGCCAACCCACATCACAGCCTATCTTTATAAGCCCCCCTTTCCGGGGGCTTGTTTGCACAAAAAACTTTTAATAGACATTTTCTACAGCCTGTTCGTTCTCGGTAGATTTCTAATAGAAATGGCGGTGATGCAGCAACCCGCTCTGACTTGGATTTTTTATAAACAGCAGCCTATTGTACCGAAGCTGGGGATAGTTTTAGAGATAGAAGAAGCCGAATTTAAATTTTTTAGCTAGGTAAATCATCTAGCTACGTGCATTTTCGACTCCTGGTGCCGCACCATACGTAGTACTCAAAAGGCTCACCGTAAGGTGGGCCTTTTTTGTTTTCAAACGCTGCTGCCCACTCAGCTTTACAATCGCTCAGCCGCCTTGCGATATGCCTGCCCACGCTCACGCTTATCGACCGCTACTACAAACACCACGACTTCCTTATCCACCACCTGATAAATCAGACGGTAGCCGCTGCTGCGCAGCTTGATCTTGTAGCAATCAGGCAGGCTTCTTCTTGAACTGAACACGTACAGTGTCGCCAAGCTTGTGCCATTCCTTGAGCGCCCGCGCATCGAGTTTAAGGCTATAGGTAGCCAAGCTGACAGGCAGTGCAAGCGCGCACGATGTATTGCCGGCAAGCGCACGTGGATATCCAGAGCAGATGCAAGCTAGCTTGATTTCAATCAAGCCTGCCATGGATGACAGGCATAGTCTGGCTGCAGACGGCGATTGCTGGAGGCATGCCATGGGCAAGAAATTCCCTCACCACCCCAGCCACCCGGAACGCATCTGCTGGGGTTGCGACCTGTACTGCCCGGCCAAGGCGCTGGCCTGCGGCAATGGTGCGGACCGCACCATGCACCCGGTGGAGTTGTTTGGGGAGGATTGGGATCGTTTCGAAAACGAGCTGGAAGAGCCCTTACATCAGGAACAACAGGCTGGGTGACTCAGCGGGCACTTGTGGGGGTGGGCCCCCACAAGGCTCATGATCGCCTTTAAGCGTTCAGGTCAGAACGCCGTACTCACGGTCAACGACATGTTCCGCGGGTCGCCATAAATCGCCCCCGCATAGAACCCGTACTGGGTGTAGTAATGCTTGTCGAACAGGTTGTCGACATTGAGGCTGACCGAGGTGTCGTCGGTCACCTGGTACTTGGCCATGGCATTCCAGATCGCATAGCCGGACCAGTTCACGTCGCTAGAGCCTGCACTCACGCCGTTCACCGGCTGGCCTGCAGGGCTGGAGATCGCGCGGATGTTGGTCTGCGCCTTGACGCCAGCGCCCAGGGTCAGGCGGTCGAGCGGGCCGGACAGGCGGTAGGTGGTCGAGGCTTTGAACAGGTGCGACGGGTCGCTGCGCCCGTCACTGTCGACGCGGAGGAAGTGCAGGTAGGTATAGCCTGCGTACACGTTCCAGTTCGGGGTCAGGGCGCCGGCGATTTCCAGGTCGATGCCGTCGGTTTCCTGGCCGGTACCGGCCTTGTAGGCATCGCCACCGGTCGGGGTGGTCAGGCCGTTGTCGAGCACGGCCTTGTTTTCCTGCTGGGTGCGGAAGTACGCGGCCGATGCGTTCAAGCGGCCCTCCAGCCACTCACCTTTGATACCCGTCTCATAGCTTTTGCCGCGGATCGGCTCGACCTTGGTGCCGCTCTCGGTCTCGGCTGTCTGTGGGTTGAAGATGTCGGTGTAGCTGGCGTACAGCGAGTAGGTGTCGTTGAGGTCGTATACCGCGCCCAGGTACGGCGTGACGATGCCGCTGTTCTGCTGGTTGCTGCGCACACCGCTGACGTTGCGGGTGGTGGCCGAGTAGTCGGTGGTGCGCATGCCGACGATCACCGACAGCGGGTCGGTGATGCTCAGGCGGGTGGCTGCGTACATGCCCTGCAGGCGCGTGGTGGTCTTGCTGTGGCGGCCGGTGCGCGAGGCGAGCATGTCGTAGTCGCTGTCTACGCCGTTGTGCCAATCGGTAACCGGAAAGCCGTTGTTGGCGCGGAACTGGCAGCCCACCGAGGGCGCGCTGACGCGGTCAGCACTGACCATGGTGCAGCTGTACTCCGGCGACCAGGCCACGGTGCGGCTGTCGTTGTAGCCGACCATCGCCTGGTGGGTGCGGCCGAACAGCTGGAACGGGCCGGACAGGTCGACCTGCGCGGACTGTTGGGTGGTGTCGCTGGAGCTGTGCAGGCCGTTGAGCACCGCGCCGCTGCCGTCCTGGTCCCAGTAGCCGCCGTAGCTGCCGCGCCCGGCCGAGTTGACCTTGGCCAGGCCGCGGTGGTTGAGCACTTCGGCGGTGCTCTGGGCGGCCTTCAGGTCAAGCGTCCAGTCGTTGTCGAAGCGGTGTTGCAGGGAGCCGAAAGCGGTGCGGGTGGTGTACTCGCCGAAGCTCCAGCTGGGTACCACGTTGGTGCTGCGCGGCAGGTTAGTGGTGCTGCCGTCGCGGTACCAGATGGGGATGTTGGCACCCCAGCCACCGCCAACCACCTTGTTGTATTCGTACTGGTAACCGGCGCCCAGAGTGGTGGCGTCGTCGAGGTCGAATTCGAAGTTGGCCAGGGCCGCGCGGGAGCGCTCGGACTGGTTGTCGCGGAACGAGTTGGCGTCTTGCTGGGTCATCACGAAGCGCGAGCGCAGGCGGCCATCTTCGGACAGCGGCAGGTTGAGGTCGGCACCCAGGCGGCGTTTGTCCCAGCTGCCGTAGGTGGCGTAGGCGCTGCCGCCAAAGCTCTTGGTCGGGGCCTTGCGGATCAGGTTGACGGTGGCCGACGGGTCGCCGGTGCCGCCGAGCAGGCCGTTGGCACCGCGGACGATATCGATGCGCTCGTACAGGTCCATGTTCAACGCGTTGCCGCCGCCGCTGAAATCGGAGCCGCCCTGGAACTGCAAGCCATCGACCTTCCAGTTGCTGATCGAGTAACCGCGGGCACGGAAGTCGGTGCGCCCGCCGACTTCGGACTTATTGGTGCTCACGCCCGGGGTGGTGTCCAGTGCCTGTTCGATGGTGTGGATGTCGCGGTCGTCCATCTGCTGGCGGGTGATGCTGGTAACCGACTGCGGCGTCTGCCGGGGCGTCAGTTTCAGGCCGGTGGAACTGCGCGTGCTTTCAACCGTGTACCCTAGCTGGCCAGCCTCGTCGGCAGGCAGCAGCGCGCTGTCTTCGATCTGTGTGGCGTCCAGTTCCAACGGTTGGCTTTCGGCGGCCAAGGCATGGCCACTGGCGGCCAGCGCAATGAAGAAGGCAAGCGGATGAAGCGTGAGACTTTGAGGTTTCATTTGGGAAGGCTTCGTATTTGCAGATGATTTTTTGTTACGATTCTAGGGATCCGCCCTCCGGGCTCCATGCTCGGCTTGTACGGGCATGTAATCGAACGTAACGAGCGCTGCCGGCCCTCCCCGAACAGGTGTTTTTAGCAATGAGCACGACCTTGCTGGTTGTCGATGATGACGACGAGATCCGCGAACTTCTCTGCGATTACCTGACCGATGCCGGCTACACGGTTTTGGCAGCGGCGGACGGTGAACAGATGCGCGCGCAACTGGCCGGGCACAAGGTCGAGCTGGTGGTGCTGGACCTGATGCTGCCGGGTGAGGATGGCCTCAGCCTGTGCCGCCAACTGCAGGCAACCCCGGGGCTGGCGGTGATCATGCTGTCGGCCAAGGGCAGCACGCTGGACCGCATCATCGGCCTGGAAGTCGGTGCCGATGACTACCTGGCAAAGCCGTTCGAGCCTCGTGAACTGATTGCCCGCATCAAGGCTGTGCTGCGCCGCCCGCAACGCCTCGGTGCTGCCGGCGAAGAAGCGCCCGCCGAGACACTCGGCTTTGCCGGCTTCAGCCTCGAACCCGTGAAACGCCTGCTCACCCGCCCCGATGGCGAAGTGCTGACCCTGCCGCGCTCCGATCACCGGGTGCTGCGCGAGCTGCTGGAGGCCAACAACCGGGTGGTCTCGCGCGATCAGTTGACGCGCAGTGCGTTCGGCCGCGACCACCACCCCGACGACCGTTCGGTGGACATGTGCATCAGCCGCCTGCGCCAGCAGCTGCGCCACGCGCCCGGTGGCGCGGTACAGATCCTCACCATCCGCAACGAAGGCTACCTGCTGAGCATTGCCCGCGCCGAAGCGGCCAGCTGAGATGCGCTGGCTCCGCCGGCTGTGGCCGCGCACCTTGTTTGGCCAGTTGCTGCTGATCATGGTCAGCGGCACGCTGCTGATCCAGTTGATGTCCAGCAGCATCTGGTTCGACGTGCGTTTTGCCCAGGTGCTCGAAGCCCCCGTCAGGCTGATGGCGGCGCGCAGTGCGCCGCTGATCGCCCAGGCCGACTGCCACGCCGCGCCGTTGCAGGTGCCGGCCAACTACCAATTGCGCTGCGCGGACGACGTGCCTGCGCCGCAGGAAGACCAGCGACGCGGAAGGCGCCGCGTCGAACTGTTGCTGCAACAGGCGCTCACGTACGAGCTGGGGCATGCCCAGGCGGTGCGCCTGCTCAAGGTGCAACTGACCGATGAGCTGGGCCAGCCGCTCGTCTGGCGCAGCCTGTTTGGGCTGCGCACGGCCCAGGCACATATCCAGTTCGCCGTGCCCTTGGCCGACGGCCACTGGCTGACCATCGACGGCCAGGAGTTGCAGGGCTGGAGCGGTGAGTCGGCCTGGGTGCTGATCAGCGATTACCTGCTGCGGGTCTATGCGCTGCGCATCGTTGCGGTACTGCTCGTGTGCCTGATCGCGGTACGCCTTTGCCTTCGCCCATTAAGGCGCCTGGCTGACGCCGCGCGCGGCCTGGGCGGCAACCTGGAACAGCCGCCGCTGGCCCTGGATGGCCCCGAAGAAGTGCGCCAGGCCGCCCAGGCCTTCAACGCCATGCAGCAGCGGCTGATCGCCATGGTCAACGACAAGGCCTACTTCCTCGCCGCGGTTTCCCACGACCTGCGCACCCCGCTGACACGCATGCGCCTGCGCCTGGAGCGCCTGCCCGACGACGACCACCGTGAGCGCCTGCGCCAGAACATCACGCAGATGGACGACATGATCGGCCAGGTGCTGGATTACCTGCGCGCAGGCGAGCAACAGAACCTGCAGCAGGTCGATATCGACCGCCTGGTGGCACGCCTGTGCGCCGACCTGGCCAGCAGCGATGAACCCTTGCCGGTGCAGGGCAAGGTTGGCAGCCTGCGCGTCGATGCCTTGCTGTTGCAGCGCTGCCTGCAGAACTTGCTGGTCAATGCACTGCGCTATGGCAAAGACGTTTGCGTCACGCTGGAGCGCGCTACCACGGGCATATTTATCCATATTGATGACCGTGGGCCTGGCATTGCACCCGAGCTGCTGGCCACCGTCACCGATCCCTTTGTGCGCGGGGAAGGGTCGCGCAACCAGGCATCCGGAGGGTACGGACTGGGCTTGAGCATTGCCCAGCGAATTGCGGCCAGCCATGGGGGTGAACTGATGCTGATGAATCGGGAGGGTGGCGGGTTACGCGTCAGCATTTTGTTGCCTGATTAGGGCCGCTTTGCAGCCCATCGCCACAAGACAACCCATCATCAGGTAACAGTGTTTTACCGATTCCCCAGGTTTTCCGCGCGGCCCGTTTGCCTATGCTTGCCCCGGTCATCCTGCCTGCGATGGACCCATGAAACGCTCTCTACCCAGCCGCTATGCCTGCTTGGCGATCTGCCTGTTGTTCACCTTCGCCAGCCTGCCCTTGCTTGCCACGCACACCTGGCTCTGGCCGCTGACCGTGGCCACCGCCCTGCTCAGCCTGGTCGGCCTCAATGACCTGCGCCAGAGCCACCACGCGGTACGCCGCAACTACCCGATCCTGGGCAACATCCGCTACTTGATCGAGACCATCCGCCCGGAGATCCGCCAGTACCTGATCGAAGGCGACGACGACAAGCTGCCCTTCTCCCGCTCGCAACGCTCGCTGGTGTATGCCCGGGCCAAGAACGAAAGCGCCGAAAAGGCCTTTGGCACGCTCAACGACGCCTACAAGCCCGGCTTCGAATTCATCAGCCATTCGATGCTGCCGGTGGCCACCCCCGACCCGGCCTCGTTCCGCATCGCCATCGGCGGGCCGCAGTGCCGCCTGCCCTACTCCGCTTCGACCTTCAACATCTCGGCCATGAGCTTCGGCGCACTCAGCGCCAATGCCATTGCCGCGCTCAACCAGGGCGCGCGTTTGGGCCGCTTCGCCCATGACACCGGTGAAGGCAGCATCAGCCCCTACCACCGCGAGCATGGTGGCGACCTGATCTGGGAAATCGGCAGCGGCTATTTTGGTTGCCGCACCGAGCAAGGCCGCTTCGACCCGCAGCGCTTCGCCGCCCAGGCCCGCGACCCGCAGGTGAAAATGATCGAGATCAAGCTCAGCCAAGGCGCCAAACCGGGCCACGGCGGCATCCTGCCGGGGCACAAGGTCAGCGCGGAAATCGCCGCCACCCGCGGCGTGCGTGCCGGCGAGGACTGCATCTCGCCGGCCGCGCACAGTGCCTTCCGCACGCCCCTGGAGCTGCTGCAATTCGTCGCCCAGCTGCGTGAGCTGTCGGGCGGCAAGCCGGTGGGTTTCAAATTTTGCCTGGGCCACCCGTGGGAGTTCATGGGCATTGCCAAGGCCATGCTGGCCACCGGCATCACCCCGGACTTCATCGTCGTCGATGGCAAGGAGGGTGGCACCGGCGCGGCGCCACGCGAGTTCAGCGACAACATGGGCGTGCCCATGCGCGAAGGCCTGATGTTCGTGCACAACACCCTGGTCGGCCTGAACTTGCGTTCGAGCATCCGCATCGGCGCGGCGGGCAAGATTGTCAGCGCTTTCGATATCGCCAGCGTGCTGGCCATCGGCGCCGACTGGGTCAACTCGGCGCGTGGCTTCATGTTCGCCATTGGTTGCATCCAGTCGCAGAGTTGCCACACCAACAAGTGCCCAACCGGCGTGGCCACCCAGGACCCATTGCGCCAGCGTGCGCTGGTGGTACCGGACAAGGCCGAGCGGGTTGCCAGCTTCCACCGCAACACCCTGCATGCCCTGGCCGAGATGCTCGCGGCTGCCGGCCTCGAACACCCCTCGGAGCTCAAACCCAAGCATCTGGCGCGGCGCATCAGCACCAGCGAAATCAGCCTGTTTTCGGACCTGCACCCGTTTCTCAAGCCCGGCGAATTGCTCAGTGGCTCGATCGAAAGCGAGTTTTATGCGCGGATGTGGCGGATGGCGCGCAGCGACAGCTTTGCACCGGAGACGAGGGAAACAGCGGTGGCGCCGATGACACCGGTGCGCCGAAAAGAAACAACCCCGGCATAGGCCGGGGCTGTTGGGTACACGGCGTCAGTATCAGAAGATGCTGATCGGGTACTCGACGAATACGCGGACTTCGTTGCCGTCGTCGTTGTAGGTGTTTTGCTGTACAGCGTTGTTGGTGCGAAGGAACGAGCTGCGCAGCTTGATCGACAGGTCCTTGGCCGGGCCTTCCTGAACCACGTAGCGGATCTGGTTGAAGATCTCGCGCTCTTTACCTTCGCCGAAGCCTTGCGGGTTGGCGTTGGTGCGGGTGTTGATGTTGTCACCCACCACGTAGGCCAGCTTGTAGGTCAGGCCCGGGATGCCGTAGGCACCGAAGTCCAGGCCGTAGCCCAGCTGCCAGGAACGCTCGTCTTCGGCGTTGAAGTCGGA
>Ga0213822_1001400_pt1 | contig 13702 bp, 11 predicted proteins | sample MC6MC0908MG_FD_179872 | JGI IMG/M metagenome (GOLD analysis project Ga0213822, IMG submission 179872) | Enriched soil aggregate microbial communities from Iowa State University, Ames, United States - MC6-MC0908-MG | ecosystem: Environmental > Terrestrial > Soil > Unclassified | place: USA: Iowa...
GAATCGTTTCACATTATTGTCATAAAGCCTGCACCCCATTGATTAATAGGAGTAATTGGAATAATCTACATGGTAGAGGTGTTAAATGAGTAAACATACAATCTATAAAAATGAAAAAGGAAAACAGACTATTCTTGATTTCTATGAATTATATATAACGAAACTTGAAGTTAATTTTGAAAGAGTTTTTGTAGAAACGTCATTCGGGAAGACTCATGTTTTAGTGACAGGACCAAAGGATGGACGGCCCATCTTCATTTTTCAAGGTGGAAATTGTATTAATCCAATGACATTATCGTGGTTCTTACCATTACTACAAAATTACAGAGTTTTTGCCCCTGACACGATTGGTCATCCCGGATTTAGTGACGAAAATCGCATTTCCGCTCGGGACGAGAGTTTTGCATGCTGGATTTCAGAATTAATGGGGCACTTCGATATTGAAAAATCAGCGTTCGTAGGTCCATCCTATGGTGCAGGAATAATTCTTAGGCTAGCTGCTTTTATGCAGGAAAAAATTGCTTGTTCCGTTTTGGTATCTCCTGCCGGAATTCAGCTTGGGTCTAAATTAGAGATGATTAAAAAAATTCTAGTTCCGTTAATGTTGTTTAAACTCAATGGCTCAAGCAAGCAGATGAATAAAATAGCCAATATCATGTCAGATTACAGTATGAAAGAAATAGATAAAGAAATCATCGGAAACATCTTTCAATATGTAAAACTTGAACAAGAAATGCCGAAATTAATAGAGAAAAGGGAATTAGTAAACTACACGGCTCCAACAATGGTCATATCGGGCGAAAAAGATGTATTCTTCCCCGAGCAAAAGATCCAGAAAACAGCAAAAGAAATCATCCCAAATCTAACAAACTATTATTCATTCGATATGGGCCACTTTCCTTCACAAAAACACCTAAGCCAAATAAACGACAAAATCAAAGAATTCCTACATTCACACTATAAATAAATTGCCAAAATAAAAAAGGGTGTCAGGCACCCTTTTTACGTTATGCAAGTTGTTTATCCTTTTTAATTTCTTGTTGTGGTTTGACTAATGAATTGACCACAGGAACTAGTGCACCGATAATGGCAACAGGCACAATCTCCCACATTTCCAGTGGCGGGGTGATGAGTATGTCAAACTTATGGATTGCGAACAAAACAAGGAAGTATGCTACACTGCCCGTGAGAGCAGCTAACCAGTTGGTCTTTCTAAACAGGAAAAAGCATAACGGAATCAAGATTAGTGTGATCGGTACATAGGATGTTGGATAACCAACGGCTGCAAAAATGGCTTTACCAACAAATCGTAACAAGATATAAAGAGCTGCTGCCGTAACCGGAATCGTAAAATCACGGCAAATTCGAATGATCAACACAGTTAATAATGCCACCATCAACACCGAATAGATAGGATAAACCCATTCCGGAATTCCGCCGAAAATTTGCGATGCAGGATCCGAAATCAACTCCAGTATTTCCTGTGACGCAATCGATTTTCCATGGATATACTGATCATAGGAAATAGCTCCATTTTCCTGCTGCATATTCGGGAACATCAAGCATTCGAGTAAAAACATCGCGAACCACGTATGCATCGACTTCCAGGCCGGCTTTTCATCCCGGGTATACAAATAATATCCCCGCCATACTCCAAATATCATAATACCCGTAGCAATGTAATAAATAAAATGGGTCGGACTCCATGTGGTTAAATCAATTCCATAAGCAATATGGTAGGTAAAATCTAATGGGATCCCGATTAAAAATAATACATATCCAATTGTAATCAGATTTCTTGAAAAATTGTCCATGTATTGTGAGCGCCGCCACTCTTGAAATAACAAAAGCCCCCCTAAAGCAAACCCTAGCGTATTGACAATATGAGGAATGGAGTATTCTTCAAATAAATACTTAAAGTGATACGAGGCATCCCAAGCAGAGCCGATAAATTTCAATAAAAAGGCTATCACCCATAAACGGTAATATTTCAAACAGGTCATCTCCTCTCAACTTTGGTATTGTTCTTTTCCAACGCCCTGCGGCTAGTGTACTTCACGATTCCACTTTTCTTCATTAACCCAGCAGGTCAAATGGGTCTCCAAAAATGGCTATTAGGATATAATTTATCGCTAAAGCAATCCCAAAGGCGATTCCTGCAACGCGGACCTTTTTTTGAGTAAATAACTTATACATAAAAATAATTCCGGAAGTGACGACAAAGATGTTACAGGTTACAAAAGTCCAAAGCAGGCTTTCACTGTGTTCAACTGCTGTCACATGCAACAAATATAACGGTATCAAATGCTCAATTCCTCCATGGATTTACTTTTTAATAAATAGAACTATAGACCATACGCCCCTGGAACTATCCTTCTTTATTAAGACGTATTTTTTCCTAAAATTGTTTCCAAATAACTAGCCTTCTCTATATTATCATTATTTTTAACGTTGTTGACTAGTATATTTACAAAAAATCCTTGCATTGGTTCAAATAGGTAATGTACATTAAATGAATGGACTATGCTGTGAGAGGAGACTAATCCATGAAACATTTCGTTATTGCCTTACTTTTATTAACCACTTTATCACTATCTGCCTGCAATTCGGTAAAAGTCCCGAAGTCGACAATGGATCATAGAATGAGTGCCACACCAACAGATGTCGTACCGACAAAATCTGATTGGAAAATTGCAGAACATCCACAAGCAAACGAGAAAATTCCAATCTCCATCTTCATTAAGGATAAAGCCAATCAGCCAATCAAAGCCTTCGAAACTGTTCATGAGAAAAAGATGCATTTATTCATCGTTAGTAAGGATTTAGCTTATTTTTCTCATATCCACCCAAAATATAAAGGAGACGGTGAATTCTCAATTACAACCGCTTTCCCAGCAGGTGGAGACTATAAGATTATTGCTGAATTTACTCCAAAAGGAGGCGGCGATAGTAGTATTGAAAGTCACTGGCAGCATGTAGAAGGAGAGGCAGCAAAGGAAGAACCCCTGGTTCCTGACCAAGAGCTTACCAAAGTAGTTGATGGAAAAAAAGTGTCACTCACGTTTGACCACCTTATGGCAGACAAGACTCTACATATGACTTTTACCATCACTGACGCAACAACCGATAAACCAATCAAAAATCTGCAGCCCTATTTAGGAGCCATGGGCCACACGGTTGCCATGACTGCAGATGCCGAAAAATACTTACACATTCATCCGATGACGACAGCAGGAAATGGTCCAAAGGTGATCTTTATGACCATTTTCCCAGAAGCAGGCGTCTATAAAGTTTGGGGCCAATTTAAACACGAAGGTAAAGTATTTACGGTTCCATTTGTTATAGATGTGCCGAAAAAATAGTTAAAAAAACCCCTTCTCAAGCTGAGAAGGGGTTTTGAATAGCCGAATTAGTACATTTCTGAAGTTGTTTTCGCCTGCATATGAAGCAATAAGTAGTCTGGGCCGCCTGCTTTAGAGTCAGTTCCTGACATATTGAAGCCGCCGAATGGCTGATAGCCAACGATTGCTCCTGTACAAGAACGGTTGAAATACAGGTTCCCCACATGGAAATCTTCACGTGCTTGTTCTTGGTGGGCACGGTTTTTCGTGATCACAGCACCTGTTAAGCCATACTCTGTATTATTGGCAATTTCGATTGCTTCGGTGAAATCTTTTGCTTTTGTGAAACCAACCACTGGTCCAAAGATTTCTTCTTGCATAATGCGGGCTGTTGGAGAAAGATCAGCAATAACCGTTGGTTTGATGAAGTAGCCCTTAGAATCATCGCCTTCACCGCCAGCCATCAGCTTGCCTTCGCCTTTGCCAATTTCAATATATTCCATAATTTTTCTGAAAGCATTATGGTCATTAACCGGCCCCATGAACGTACCTTGCTCTGCTGGGTCACCGACCGTTAATTGATTGGTTAATTCCACCACTCGATTTAACACTTGATCATAGACGTCTTCAACAATGACTGCACGAGAGCAGGCAGAACATTTTTGACCTGAGAAGCCAAATGCACCGGCAACGATAGATTGTGCAGCTAGTTCAAGATCCGCTTCACTGTCAACGACAATCGTATCTTTCCCGCCCATTTCGGCGATCAGACGTTTCATCCAAATTTGCCCTGGATTCAATTTAGAAGAACGTTCGAAAATGCGCAAGCCGACATCGCGTGAACCTGTAAAGCTGATGAAGCGAGTATCTTTATGGTCAACTAAGTAGTCACCCACTTCAGCGCCACTTCCTGGAACGAAGTTTAATACACCTTTAGGCAGACCTGCTTCTTCCATTACTTCCACAAATTTCGCAGCAACAATTGGTGTTGTTGAAGCTGGTTTTAATAATACAGTATTACCGGCAACAATTGCCGCAACCGTTGTACCCGCCATAATTGCTAATGGGAAGTTCCATGGTGAAATAATGACACCTATTCCTAATGGAATATAGTCGTAACGGTTAAATTCGTTTGGTCGGCTATTCACTGGTACTCCATTTTTTATAGCCAGCATTTGACGGCCATAATATTCAAGGAAATCAATTGCTTCAGCTGTATCTGCATCTGCTTCTCTCCATGGTTTACCTGCTTCCTTTGTTAAAAGGGCTGAAAACTCATGCTTGCGGCGGCGAATAATTGTCGCTGCTTTAAATAGAACATCTGCGCGAACTTCTGGCTTTGTTTTTTTCCATGTTTTAAACGCTTCGACCGCTGCTTGCATCGCTTTTTCTGCAAGCTCCTGGTTCGCTTTGGAAACACGGCCAATTACTTCTTCTTTTTTAGACGGATTATAGGAAACGATTTTATCCTCAGTTGCAATTCTCTCGCCGCCGATTACAAGATCATAATCCTGACCTAAATAACCTTCTACTGTTTCTAACGCCTTAAGATAAGCCTGACGGTTTTCTTCGATCGTAAAATCGGTAAATGGTTCGTGCTTATAAGGTTGTATCATTTCTAACCCCTCCTATGTATTAAAAACGTTTACATTCATAATACATTCTACATGAATCATTTCATACTATCAAATAAGAAAACCGGAACCGATGTTGTAAGAACTTGGCATTTCCCGAAGTGCAATTGATATCATAAGGAAAGCGGAAACGCTTGTTTTGTGAAGTCCACTAGCTGCTGAGCGCACCTTGAAAAAACTAACGCTTTTCCTTCGCGCGAGGTACCGCTTCCGAAGCTTATTCTTATGGAGATGGACAATTCTCAACGTTCATAGAAAAAATTCTAATATAAAATAAAGACCCGGCAACAGCCGGATCTTATTGATAAATATAAACGAATGGTTCGTCTGCATTTGCCTTTCGAACAATCAGTGCTTCAGGGCCGTCAACAGAAGTAACACTTACCGAAACAGAAAGATACTTAGGAAAATGTTCCATCACTAAGCCTGTTACATATTGGGTAAAACCAATTCCCTCTGTTTTCCCATAGAATTGGATTGGGATGGTTATGTTTAATTCCTGAAGCTGATCATCGACGTAAAAAGCTTTGCCAATGACACCATTAAAGTTTGGAAAATATTGTTCCACGTCCTGCTTAAAGTTTAAGAACGCAATTGTATCATCGCGGTGATCATTTGTGGCATCGGTTGATGGAAATAAATAGTATTTTTCATTTACTTTTTCCCAATCATTTAATTTTGAGCTCCCTTGATCAACCGTGGAATAGGCGAAAAATCTGCCTGGTGTCACAGAAGATTTGCTTTCTTGTTCAAATAAAGCAATTGTAATTGGAACGTCTTTCAAACTTTTTATATTACGGGCTCGTTTCACCACTTCTTCAGCCAGTTTCTTGCCTTCCTTTTCCATTTCAGCAAAATCAATCTTTTTCTCGAAAGTATCCCCATCTGGTGTTAATTTATAGTAATAGATTGAGTTCAAGGCAAGACCAATCGTAACGCCAGAGAGTGTTACATTCCCCTTATCATCTTTAGTTAGATAGTCATGTTCTAAAATATGAGCTAAATAGATTGGGCTCGTTGGTTCACTGCCTGGCGCACTAGTATTAACTGGGTTTAACCCAATATTATCCTCTGGCTTGATATTTTTTTCCTTTAGCTGTTCATCCGTATACTGGCGGTTTAACCACTGCTTAATGGTCTTTCCTTTAATTTCTTGACCTTCCTGAAAAAAATATTTTTCTGTATCAAAGCTTTTCTGGGCAATTCTCATTAGACCCATTTCAAACTCATTTAAGTCATATCTTGTATTGATATTATTGACGACCAAACCGCGCGCTTCCCCTGGTTTAAATGGCAGGATGGTCCGGTAATACTTGTCCGATATATTATAATTAGGAATAATCGCCTTCCCTTTTGCTTTCTCCTTTGTTTGGACAGCGTCATTTTGCTTTTGGAAGTTTGGTGCACAGGCACTCAGCAAAAAAACAAGGGAAAGAGCGAGCAATGAGAATTTTCTCACGTCGATACACCTCTTATTTATTTAATTCTACTAAAAGCTTCTCCTCGTCCCACACTTCAATACCTAGCTCTTGTGCCTTCGTTAACTTGGAACCCGCATCTTCTCCTGCAATGACAAGATGTGTTTTTTTGCTAACGCTGCCGGCAACATTGCCGCCAAGCGCTTCGATTTTTTCCTTCGCTTCATTTCGCGATAGTTGCTCGAGCTTTCCTGTAAGAACAACCGTTTTTCCTGCAAAAATAGAGTCGGATTCTGCGGCGGAAACGGGTTTTGCTCCTTTATATTCCATATTTACTCCGGCAGTGACTAGTTCTTTAATAAGCTCCTTCGCTTCCTCTTGTTCAAAAAAGGCAACGATGGAATCTGCCATTTTATCACCGATTTCATTGACCGCGATTAAATCCTCTTTCGAAGCTTCAGCAAGTTTTTCCATGTCAGAAAATTGTTGAGCCAGCGTTTTAGCTGCTTTTGCCCCAACATGGCGAATTCCAAGGCCAAATAACAGCTTTTCAAGGGAATTACGTTTTGAAGCTTCAATCGCCTTTAAAAGATTGGAAACGGATTTTTCGCCCATTCTTTCAAGGGCTAAAAGCTGTTCACGGGTAAGCTTATAAATATCAGCTACATCACTGATTAATTTTTCAGCAAAAAGCTGACTGATGACCTTTTCTCCAAGACCATCAATGTTCATGGCATCGCGCGAGACAAAGTGAATCAAACCTTCGCGAATTTGGGCCGGACATTTTGGATTAATACACCTTAGTGCTACTTCACCTTCGAGACGCACAAGCTCGCTATCACACTCAGGACAATGTGTTGGCATGTGGAAATCCACTTCATCTCCTGTCCGTTGATCCGCCAGAACATTGACCACTTCCGGAATGATGTCGCCTGCTTTTTTAACGACAACTTTATCACCAATTTTAATATCCTTCTCACGGATTAAATCTTCGTTGTGCAAGGATGCACGCTGTACGGTTGTTCCTGCAACCTTTACAGGTTCAAGCAGCGCTGTCGGCGTAACCACACCTGTTCTTCCGACGCTTAATTCGATATCCAACAGAGTCGTGACTACTTCTTCAGCCGGAAATTTGTACGCAATCGCCCAGCGTGGGCTTTTTGCCGTTGTGCCGAGTTCCGCCTGCTGCTCTAATGAATCGACTTTGATAACTATTCCATCAATCTCATATGGAAGATGCGGACGTTTTTCCACCCAGCCATTCACATACGAGATGACATCGTCAATCGAAGCGCATTTTTTCCGCTCTTTATTTGTTTTAAAGCCGAGATGATCCAAGTAATCAAGGCCTTCACTATGAGAGATGACTCCGTTTGCTCCTGTATTGCCAATCCCGTATAGAAAGACATCCAGCCTTCTCGATGCCGCAATTTTCGGATCAAGCTGTCTTAGTGATCCAGCAGCTGCATTTCTTGGGTTGGCAAACAGCTCCTCGCCGCGCTCTACTCTTGCCTGATTTAACACTTCAAACGAACGTTTTGGCATATAGGCCTCACCGCGGACCTCTAAAGAAACATTTTCCCGTAAGCGAAGCGGGATGGATTTAATAGTTTTTAAATTTGCAGTAATATCTTCACCGATGGTTCCGTCCCCTCGGGTCGCCCCTTGAACAAATAAACCATCTTCATATCTTAACGAAACAGCAAGGCCGTCAATTTTTAACTCACAAACATAGGAAAAGTCATCTCCTACTGCCTGACCAACCCGGCGGTCAAATTCCCTTAAATCTTGTTCGTTAAAAGCATTGCCCAAACTTAACATTGGTGTACGATGCACAACCTTTTCAAACAAATCAAGCACCGCCCCGCCAACACGGACAGAAGGAGAATCAAGCGTTTTTAACTCCGGGAACTTTTCCTCAAGCCCCAAAAGCTCCTGCATGAGCTTGTCATATTCCGCATCTGGAACAGTTGGTTGATCTAATACATAATATTCATAGCCATATTGATTTAACAAGCTCCTAATTTCAATAATTTTTTGTTCAGCCAGTTGAAGGTCCATATATCCAGCCCTTTCATTAGGTAATTCCCGCGCTTAAAAAAACATTATTAACGGGTAGTTTTACGTTACGCCTTTTTAATTGGGGCAAATTTCGCCAATAGGCGCTTGATGCCAACAGGGCTCGGGAAGGCAATATCCAGCTCAGTTCCTTCTCCTTGGCCTTTTACACTTACGACTGTTCCAATTCCCCATTTACCATGTTCCGCTTTATCGCCAACCTTCCAGCCGATTTCCTCGCCGCCGGAAGCAGCTGAAACTGGCCGCATGACTGGTTTTCTTGGTGAAGCTGAAGTTCCGAAAGAGCTTCTTGACGCACCAAAAGAGGTACCTGTTGAACCAAAAGCTCTTCCTCCAGAGCCAAACGGAGTGTTCATCCGTTTCTCCGGTTCTACACCTTCGATTAGGTCTTCCGGTATTTCAGCGATAAACCTTGATGCCGGGTTCATATTGGTTCTCCCAAACAAGGTTCTCATTTGCGCATTTGTGATAAATAAGCTTTGCTCCGCTCTTGTAATCCCTACATAGGCAAGACGGCGTTCTTCTTCCATCTCTGCTTCTTCCATAAGGGAGCGGCTGTGGGGGAAGACGCCTTCTTCCAGGCCAATCAAGAAAACAGCCGGAAACTCTAATCCTTTTGCTGAGTGCAAGGTCATCAGGGTAATCGAATCGGTCTTTTCACCTTCTTCATCGAGCGAATCAATATCGGCAACGAGGGCTAAATCTGTTAAGAAGGCCACTAAGCTTTTATCCTCACTGGAATCCTCAAAGTTTTTCGTTACCGATAATAATTCCTCAAGGTTTTCTAAGCGGCTTTGGGCTTCAAGTGATTTTTCCGCTTTGAGCATCTCCCGGTAACCCGTCTTTTCCAGAACTTCCTCAACTAATTCTGTTACGGACAAAAACTCTTGCATATTGGTATAGTTTCCGATTAAATCCCGGAATTCACGAGCTGCTTTGGTAATTTTCGGGCTTAGGCCAATTAATTCAACCGAGTCTAACGCCTTATATAAAGAAATATCATGCATGGCGGCAAAATTAGCCATTTTATCAACCGAGCTTGAGCCAATTCCGCGTTTTGGAACATTAATCACTCGCTGCAAGCTGATATCATCGTCCGGATTGGAAATTAACCGCAAATAGGCAAGCATATCCTTGATTTCTTTTCTGTCATAGAACTTAATACCGCCGACAATGGCGTATTCAATATTCGATTTAAGTAAAACTTCCTCCATAACACGTGATTGTGCATTTGTGCGATAAAGAATTGCAATGTCTGAAAGTTTTTTACCGTCTCGGGTTAATTCTTTAATTTTCCCAGCAACGAATTGTGCTTCACCCTGCTCACTGTCAGCACGGTAGTATACTAGTTTATTTCCTTCAGGATTTTCCGTCCAAAGATTCTTCGCCTTACGGTTCAAGTTGTTTTCGATGACTTTATTGGCTGCAAGCAGAATTCTTTTGGTTGACCGATAGTTCTGCTCAAGAAGAATAACAGTTGCGTTAGGGTAGTCTTTTTCGAACGAAAGAATATTAGCGATGTCCGCACCGCGCCATCTGTAAATCGACTGATCGGAGTCCCCGACAACACAAAGATTTTGGAAACGATTGGCGAGCATTTTTACCAGCATATACTGCGCTCTGTTCGTATCCTGATACTCATCGACGTGAATGTATTGAAACTTGCGCTGATAATATTCAAGTACTTCCGGTACCCGTTGAAACAACTGGATCGTCATCATGATTAAATCATCGAAATCAAGTGCTTGATTTTTCCGTAACCGCTTTTGATATTCTGTGTATACATCACTTACGGTCTGTTCAAAATAACCACCGGCAGTTTTCTCATATTCTTCCGGATCGATGAGTTCGTTTTTAGCTGAGCTGATGGAGCCTAAAATCGCCCGCGGATCAAACTTTTTCGGGTCGAGATTCTTGTCTTTGAGGATTCCCTTAATCACCGATTGCTGATCGGTCGTATCCAGAATCGTAAAATTCCGGTTAAACCCCATCCGGTCGATATCCCGGCGTAAAATCCGTACACACATCGAGTGAAAAGTGGAAATCCAAATTTCCTCTGCAGCCCCGCCCATCATTCTTCCGATACGTTCCTTCATTTCTCTTGCTGCTTTGTTTGTAAACGTAATCGCTAAAATGTTATAAGGGTTTACTCGTTTTTCAACAATTAAATACGCAATTCGATGCGTTAATACTCTTGTTTTTCCACTTCCGGCGCCCGCCATCAATAGTAGCGGACCGTCTGTCGCTTTTACAGCGCTTTGCTGCTCCGGGTTCAGTCCATTTAAAAGCTTGTCTGTTAAAAATTGCAAATCTTCCACCACCATTTACAAACATTTGTTCTTATTTTAATTTTATCGTTCTTTTCTTTTTGAAGCAAATTCTATTTAACCGTTTTTACTGTTTTGAGGGCTTGATCAAAATCTTCATAAATGGCATTTCCGACGACAATTACATCTGCATGCCTGGCCATTTCTGCAGCCTGTTCAATGGTAGCTATTCCGCCGCCATAAAAAAGGGTTGTTTTTTCAAGCACTTTTTTCACGTCCGCTACTAATGCAGGATCCCCATATTTACCGCTATATTCTAAATAAAAAATCGGCAGCTGAAACATTTTTTCAGCCATCATTGCATAGGCCTTTACATCGTCGTTTGTTAATGTTGCATTGGCGTTCGTCAGCTGCGCCGCCTTACAATCCTCGTTTAAGATACAGTAACCTTCCATGGCGAATTCTTCCCAATCCATGATTTCACCATATTCCTTTACGGCTTGATGGTGCAGCCCTGTGATCCACTTAGTATCACTGCTATTTAAAATCGTTGGGATAAAATATAGGTCAAATCCAGGTGAAACGGTCTCAATGCTTGAGACTTCAAGGACACAAGGAACTGTATACCGGCGAATTCTTGCCATTAAGTCAAGGACGTTTTCAAGTGTCACCCCGTCCGTCCCTCCTACGATCACTGCATCTGTCCCTGATTCGCAGATTTTTTCTAATTGATCGTCTGTTATTACTTTATTTGGATCGAGTTTAAACACATGCCGCCATTTGCGAAAATCATACATTGAAAGAATCCTCCCACACATAGTCCATTTCACCATTATATCATTTGAGGAAACGATAAAAAAATAAAACAGTAATTCATATTTTAGAAATGTTAACCAAAAAGAAATAACCGGAGAGTGATCTCCCCGGTTCGATTATTGTACTGCAGCGCTCTTCTTTTCTTATTCTTCTGAAGCTGAGCTATTTTCATCTTTAATGCGTTCAAGCACCATTTCATACGTATCGTTTCCAAAGTTTAAACAGCGTTTTACACGTGAAATGGTCGCCGTGCTTGCCCCTGTTTCTGTTTCGATTTTATGATACGTGTTACCTTCGCGAAGCATTCTTGCTACGTCCAGCCGCTGTGATAGCGATTGAATTTCATTGATGGTGCATAAATCATCAAAAAAGCGATAGCATTCTTCCATATCCTTTAGTGAAAGAACAGCTTGAAATAATTGATCGAGTTCTTTTCCTCGTAATTTATTGATTTGCATATATCTTACCCCTTCGATTGATTAAAATCTCTATTTTACATTAAAAGTAACACTCGTTTGCAGTCCAGGGTCCTTTGGTACAACATTTACCCATGTTTTTCCTTGTACGAAAGGAACTTCTTTCCCATTTTTCATAGGAACAATTCTGCCGTTCTTATTCGCCCACTCCACTTCATTAAACTTACCCATTTGCAGTAAATAGCCTTTTCCGCCTGACTCTAAGTCAATTTTCTTATGCGCTACTTCATCGACTACTTGATGAGCCGTTTCGATGATAAAAATATTATCCAGCAAAATCGGTTCCTTTGAGTCCAAATCAATGGTTTGCTCTCCACCTGAAAAACGCTTGTATTTGCCAAGTGTGTCATCATACTCGTAAACAGCATTGGATAGCGCATTTCTAGAATAGGAGATCATCACCGATTTGGCATCAGATCCCGTAATATTTTTGCTTTCTTCCTTCGACATAAATGTAAAGCTTGGCGGGCTTTTTTCCATGGAATACTTTTTTTCCGCAGCGCCTTTTAGAACATTTTCATAGGTGATATAGGAGTTATGAGGTGCTTTTCGCGAGCTAGACCTTTTAAATAATGTGCCATCATAGACCATTCCATTTATATTATCGACGTAATTGCTTTCAAGCATTTTTCTTGCTTCTTCACTGTAACCGTGGGCAACATAAAAGGCATCCAGTCCTTTTGCCAGTTTAATATAATAAGCTCTTGAACTCCTTACTGGACCAATATTGTCTGGCTTTTCACTTTGAAAAACGGCCATAAAACGGGTAACGTCACCTTCGGCAAGAAGTTCATATACAATATCAGCTTTATGCAAACCAGATTGCGGTCTTGCTTTTGGATCATTATTAACCATTACAGCGATTGCTCTTCCATCCGTTTTGGCTTCCGAGCCAATACCTGTTAATGGAAAGAAATATGGGTTTTCTTTCTTCTCGTCGACCTTATCCTCTACCTTGTCAACCACTTTTTCTTTCTGATCCGGTTGTTTTACCGTTTCTTTAGCGCTGCATCCAGATAGCAACAAAAGGAAAGCCGCCAAGGCAACAGTCCATTTTTTCATTTCATAAACACCCCAAATTCATCACCAAGTTTAGAATTACTTTCACGCTTTAACTCTTTACTTATCTACAGTTTAACGCATTATTGACGGAAAGAGTACTGTTTTATTCATAACATCGTACATTCCACGCTGCGTTATACGAATGTATGGCAAATGTGTGGCAGAGAAGAAGGCAAGACTATAAATAGGATCTGAAAATTTATAGCCCCGCTCTTCCAACTCTGCTAATAGTCTTTTTTCCTGCTCGATTAATTTTTCGATAGCGAGGTCTGACATTATTCCGTTTAATTTTAGCGGCACCTCACATACGACTTCGGCATTCTCCACCATGACAATGCCCCCGCCTAATTCTTTCATTCTTTTAAAAGCATGGAGAATATCGCGTTTGTTTTTTCCGATTAAAATAATATCTCCTGTGTTGGAATAGGAACTTGCTAACGCCGGCAAGGTTGTAGCGAATCCCTTCAATAACGTATTGATTCTCCATTTTCCGTTTCGATCAATCAATGTAAAAAAGCATTCATCATGGTCTGATGATAATTCATCTTCTGAAGCGTCAATGGAAATCGAATACGGTTTTGTGATAACCGAGTTTTCCATCTTAATCCC
>Ga0213822_1001402_pt1 | contig 13667 bp, 3 predicted proteins | sample MC6MC0908MG_FD_179872 | JGI IMG/M metagenome (GOLD analysis project Ga0213822, IMG submission 179872) | Enriched soil aggregate microbial communities from Iowa State University, Ames, United States - MC6-MC0908-MG | ecosystem: Environmental > Terrestrial > Soil > Unclassified | place: USA: Iowa...
TGCACATCACCGGTCCTGCCATCTGGCAGAAGAAGATCAGTGAAAGCCTGGCGGTCGAAGTGCAGTAACACGTACATCGCCCCTCAGAAGGCCGGCGGGTGACTCACCCGTCGGCCTTTTTTCATGTCCGGCGGATTGCCGTGCAGCGAGTGCTATCCGGGGCAACGTCCTCCCTGACCGGGCATCTACCACTTATCGGTCTGCTTGCGCACCTGTCGGATCTGACAGGTTACCCATCGGCGATCTCTTGGCATCCTCATGTTTTGCCGGGTCTTGGCCCTGGCGTTGCCGAACGAGATGATCCCGATGGCAGAGCAGACGCCCCTCCAGATTGTGCCCCCCACCATCACCAACAGTGCATCCATTGCCACGATCGGCAACCGGATCGGTCCTGTCGGCACGCGAGGGGCCGCTTCTTTCGAGTTGCCATTGCCCTTGTCCGGTGCCCGCCACCTGACACCCGCGCTGGCGCTGTTCTATAACAGCCAGAGTGGCAACGGCACCTTCGGTATCGGCATGCGGCTGTCCGTCGCCAGCATCGCTCGCCGAAGCAGCGAAGGCGTACCCCACTACGCCGACGACGATGTGATGATCGATGCCGACGGCGTCGAGCGTTGGCCCGAACTCGTGGACCCGCCGATCATTCGTCCCCAGGCAGGCCCAGGCGGCGCCACCTGTTCGGTGGTGCGTTATTACCCCAGGATCGAAAGCGCCTTCGATGTCTACGAACTCTGGACGCCCACGGACGGCCGCGCGCCGTTCTGGCGGGTCCAGGGCAGCAACGGCCATCTGTATTGCTATGGCAACAGCGAAGCCTCGCGCATCGCCGAACCCATCGACCCCGAAGCTGATCCTCTCCCCCCGATACGCATCGCCGAATGGCTGCTGCTGGAAGAAGTCAGTCCCTGCGGCGAGCACATCTATTACGAATACGCAGCCGATCCCGGCCCGTTCGACGGCCCTCACGACTATCGCGCCCAGCGCTACCTGCGCCGGGTGTGCTACGGCAACGCCACGGCCAGCGAAACCTTTTACTGTTTCGAAGACGTAGACCCGGCAAACCGGGACTGGCATTTTCACCTGCTGTTCGACTATGGCCAGCGCACCCTCGATCTTGAGCAAAGACCTTCCTGGCTGGCCGACGATGAGGCGCCATGGCCTCTGCGCGGCGACCCGATCCACGCTTACCGGTATGGGTTCGAAGTCGGCACGCGGCGCTTGTGTCATCAGGTCCTGATGTTCCATCACTTTCCCATCGACGCCGGTACCGAGCCCGCCCTGGTACAACGACTGCTGCTGGAATACACCCCGACGACACTGGGCTACAGCCTGCTGACCGCCGTCCATTACCAGGCCTGGGACGTCGAGGGTCGGGTCGAATGCCGGCCCCCCGTGGAACTGCAGTACAGCGGTTTCGAGCTCAACCTCACTCCTGAAACCTTCTTTGAGCTCGAGACGATGCCGGCCATCGAGGACGGTCGGCGCTATCAATGCGTCGACCTCTACGGCGAGGGCGTTCCGGGCTTTCTCTGCCGGTACACCGATGGCTGGTATTACCGCGAACCCGAGCGCGCCGAGGCCGGTGGCGACAAGATCGCCTACGGCCCGTGGTCGCGCCTGGAGAATATCCCGGTCGCCAGCGACAATCCGGCGGTGCTGCAAGTGTTGACCGACCTGACCGGCAGCGGGCGACTCAACTGGATCATCGCCCAGCCCGGCATGAACGGCTTCTACACCCTCAACCCGGACCGCAGCTGGTCAGGTTTCCAAAGCTTCCAGCGCTTCCCGACGGAGTTCCTGCACCCGGCCGCGCAACTGGGTGACCTGGCTGGCGACGGCTTGCGTTCCCTGGCCATGATCGGGCCCAAAAGCGTGCGGCTGTACGCCAACCTCCGCGAGCAGGGGTTCGGTCCTGGCGTGAATGTGCCCCACGAACCGGACAGCGACTTGCCTCTGTTCAGCGACGTGCGCAGCGAGCTGGTGATGTTCGGCAACCTGCTGGGCAGCGACAGCACCGAGCTGTGTCGCATCCGCTTCGATGAGATCAAATGCTGGCCGAACCTGGGGCATGGGCGTTTCGGCGAAGGATTTGTCATGAGCGCCCTGCCCTTTCGTTACGGTGAGTTCGACGCCGACCGGGTACGGATCGCCGACCTGGACGGGTCCGGCGCCCCGGCGCTGATCTACCTCGACAGCGATGGTTTCGACATCTACCTCAACCACGGCGGCAATGGCCTCGAACAGACACCGGTCCGGGTGCCCTGGCCCACCGGCGTGCGGTACGACAATGTGTGCCAGGTCACCCTGGCCGATCTGCAAGGACTGGGTTGCGCCAGCCTGATCCTGAGCACGCCCCACATGACCGATATCAACAAGCCCAGGCACTGGCGCTATGATTTCGTCGCGGCCCGCCCCTATCTTCTCAACGATACGAACAACAACATGGGCTGCGGCACCTTCCTCGCTTATCGCAGCAGCGCTCAATACTGGCTGGATGAGAAACAGCAGCTCGTGGCCCAGGACAAACGCCCGGCGTGCTATCTGCCGCTGGCCCTGCCGCTGGTGGCGCGTCAACAACAGCGGGACGAGATCACCGGTAATTGCCTGACCCAACGCTTCACTTATTTCGAAGGCGACTACGATGGTCGCCTGCGTGAGTTCCGTGGTTTCGGCCGGCTGTACCAGGTCGACAGCGAAATCCCCGAAGACGAGACGCAAGAGGGCTTCACCGCACCGGTCCTGGTCAAGACCTGGTTCCATACCGGTCGCACCGTCGACCAGCCCCTCAAAGACTGTTTCGCAGGCGACACCGACGCGGTGCCGTTGGGGCCGACACTGCTGACCCGCTTCCATGAAGGCGACGAGGCCGACGAGATCATCACCCCCGACCCCGACACTGCTCGAGAAATGGCCTATGCCCTGGGCGGTCACGTATTGCGCAGTGAAACCCATCCCGCCGATCCGGACGGTCTCCCCAGGCCCTATACGGTGACGCAACAGCGTTACCTGCTGCGCCATCCTCATCCCCGCCATAAAAGCCTGCTGGTGCTGGAGCTGGAGACCCTCACCCATCAATACGACGGTTTCTCCAACGACCCACAAGGCCGGCACGACATCAACCTGAAATGGAACCTCTTCGGCCAGCTCATCCATGGGTTCGCCGTCCACTACGCCCGTCGTCTCACCGGCCTCGACGCTCCGCCTTTCGAAGATGAACTGGAAAACACCTGGTGGTGCGATGCGCATGACGAACAGCAGCAGCTGTTTCATGTCATCGAGAAACGGGCCCAATACCTGCACCTGATCGACGACACCGGCTTGCGCCAGCGCCTGGGCCTGCCATGGCGCTCCAGGATCAATGGGCTGCAGCGTCCGAAAGGTGAACTGCCGCAGGGACTCAACCCCAGGCAGATCAGCTACGAAACCTTCCTCGAACACCAGGGCTGCGCGCAATGGCTCGCCGCTCGGCGACTGATCGCACTCCAGGAACAGAACTATCGGGTGGACGAGCACGACGATATTGCCTTCCAGGCCTTGCGCGGCCCGCTGGAAGTGGCCGAATTCGACAAACAGGCACTGGACGCCTATGACGCGGTGCCGCCACCTTTCGACATTCGCGAGCAACTGCAGAGCGTCGGCTATGAGCCCATGAAACTGTTCCTGCCGGAAGATCCCGACCAGGATGCGGCTGAAAATCTCTGGTCGAAAAAGATCGGTTTTGCGACCTACCGGTCTCTGGAAGGGTTCTTCCAGGTCAGTGCCTTGCAGGAAACCCAGAGTCACGGTGTCACGACGGTCGAATATGACCCTTATCATCTGATGAGCACCGCCATCACCCTGCCGGACGGCTGCACGACCCGGGTGCAATACGATTACCACTCGCTGTTGCCGCAGCGGATCGTCGATGCCAACGACAATGTCCAACAAGCCCTGTACGGCCCTGGCGGGCTCCCATTGGGCGTCACGTTCCATGGCACCGAAAACGGCGTTCCGGCCGGCTTCGATGACATCGCCACGTACCGTCCGCCCGAAGACCTGACGCCAGGTCACGCCATCGCGTATCCGGAAGAAACCCTGGGAGACATCGCCAGCGCGGTACGCACCGATGCGCTCAGTTGGATGGGCTCGCTCGACGTCACGCTGGTGCTCTGGACGCAGCGCGACGAGTGGATCCGCGCGCGTTACCTGCTGCCCGATGGCCATATCCGTGCTTCAGCCCGAGCCCGACTGGCGCAACTCAAGCAACGCACCGCCGCCGAGGAACTGCTTTGGGTGCTGATCAATGCCGCGGCCCGTGAACCCGCCCACAGCGTAGTGCTGAGCGCCGATCGCTACCCGGACGATCCGTTGCGGCAGATCCGCATCGCCGTCAGCGCGATCGATGGTTTCGGCCGGGCCCTGCAAACCAAGCAGCGGGTCGAAGCCGGCCAAGCCTTTGCCGTGGCCGAGGACGGCTCACTGATGCTGCAGGGCGGCAAGCCGCTCCAGCATCTGGCGCAAGGGCGCTGGCGGGTGAGCGAACGGGTCGAGTACAACAACAAGGGGTTGGTCACGCGGGTCTATCGGCCCTATTTCGCCGATACCTGGCGCTATATCAACGACGCCTCGCTGCGCGTGAACGGCTATCACGACCAGCAGTTCTACGACCCGCCAGGACGCCTGATCAAGGTCATCAATGCCAAGGGGCACGAGGCCTGGCATGTCTATCATCCGTGGTACCAATGCGACCACGATTACAACGACACCGAACCGGGGCCGGACGAATGAGCCAGGCCCATCGAAATACCCCCGTGCTGGCGGTGTTCGACGGACGAGCCGGGCCCGTGCGGCGAGTGGACTACTTGCGCGGCGCGACCCACGATCAGCCCCAAAGGCTGGTCACGGCCCAGGCCTATGACGTTGCCGGGCGCATCATCGCCCAATGGGACCCTCGACTGCATGGCACGCCAACGGCCAACCTGCGCAGCGTCTACAGCCTGTCGGGCACACCGCTGTGCACTGACAATGTCGACGGAGGGCTGCGTCGCGAACTCTTCGGCGTGGCCGGGCAAAACCTGCGGCGCTGGGACGAACGCGGCAGCGAACAGCAAACCGACTACGACACACAGCTGCGTCCTACGCTCATCCGGGAGCGAAAGCAGGGCCAGGCGTGGGCCAGCGTCGAATACCTGCGCTACGGCGAAAACTCGGCCAGCGGCGCGTTGCACAATCAATGCTCGCGCCTGGTGGAACACTACGACACGGCGGGACGTGTATCGATTGTCGATTATTCAATGGTGGGCGCGCCCTTGCACCAGTGTCAGCGCTTTCTCGCCACGTTGGATTCGCCGCACTGGCCCCAAGACGAGGCCGAGCGCGAATCCATGCTTGAGCCCACCCACTACGACACACACTGGCGCTACAGCGCGATGATTGAAACCCTGGACCGCACGGATGCCAAGGGCCATACGCAACACATGCTTCTCGACATCGCCGGTCAGCTCAAGCGCTGCCACCTGCAATGGGCGGGCGACTCGACTTCACAAATGATCGTTGACGCCCTGCAGTACAGCGCAGACGGCAAACTCCAAAGGCATACCACCGGTAACGGCGTCACCACCTCTTATAGCCATGACCCCGCTGACGGGCGCCTGAGTGAACTCAAAGCCGTGAAGGGCAACGACGTTCATCAGCATTTCAGTTACCTGTACGACCCCGTGGGCAACGTGAGGTCCATCACCGATCACACCCACGTCACTCGCTACCACGCCAATCAGCGCATCGACGGCATTCGCACCTTCGCTTATGACAGCCTGTATCGCCTGGAAAGCGCCACGGGCCTGGAAGCATCGGGAGCAGGCATTCAACCTGAGTTGCCGGGGCTGATCCCTCCGGCGGACCTTTCGCTGCGCACGCCCTACACCCAGCATTACCACTATGACGTTGGCGGCAACCTGGAGAAACTGATCCACAGCAGCGCGACCCCGGGACGGGCGCACACGTTGTGGCTGACCCTGGCTCCGTACAGCAATCGCTGCGTCAGCTGGCGCAAGGGGGAAACGTCTCCCGGCGATGATCTCGATTTCGATGAATCGGGCAATCAATTGTCCCTGCCGGCCGCCGGGCAATCCTTGGCCTGGAACGCGCGTAATCAATTGCAAAGCGTGACCCAGGTGCACCGCCAGGACGCCGCCGACGATGCCGAGCGTTATGCCTATGACGCCCAGGGCCGCCGCGTGCGCAAACGGCAAAGCACCCAGGCGGCATCCGTTACCCACGTACGCGAGGTGCGCTACTTACCCGGCCTGGAAATCCACACCCTGGACGACAGCGAAGAACTGCACGTCTGCGCGTTGCAAGGCATGGCTTTTAACGTGCGGGGACTTTATTGGGCAAAAGGCCGACCGGATGACATCGAGCAAGGCCAACTGCGCTACAGCCTTGACGACCATCTGGGTTCCCTGCTGAAGGAACTGGATCAGGACGCCAGGCTCATCAGCCACGAAGGTTATTACCCTTTCGGCGGCACCGCGTGGTGGGCCGCGGATTCACACGTGCAGGCCAGCTATAAAACCCTTCGTTACTCCGGCAAAGAGCGCGACGCCAGCGGACTTTATTACTACGGGTTTCGTTACTACGCCCCCTGGATGATGCGCTGGCTCAACCCGGACCCGGCTGGGCCGGTGGATGGGTTGAATCTGTATGCGATGGTGGGGAATAACCCGATGTCGTTCGTGGACCCTTCCGGGTTAAACGCAGAAGATACTTTTTATGCAAACTTGAGCAGAAGAACAGAACAGATACTGCACGGCGCAGCGGAACACCCTTTGCCTGCCAGAAGTGGCAAAACGGACGTGTATACGCGACTGGAAGAAGAACATCTTAAACAATATCCGGATGCCATATTCACCAATGCCAAGAAGAAAAAAATGGCGGCCCATGCCGGCGTCATGTTTTCCACCAATGACGCCGCCGACACCATCATGATCATGAATGTATTCAACATGCCCCTGCCAGCCGGCGGGGTGGAGTCCGTTCCAGGCATTAGTATCTACAAGCCGCGAAATAAAGATCTGCCGAGGGAGAATCTCGCCGATCTTGGTGTACTCGAAATCGATCCAGATAAATTTCTGGGTCATTTAGCCGAGGAGTACATAACGCTCGTCAGGACAGCCGATATAAGAGTTTTCAAAGGCGAGAGCATGGATTTTACCGGCCTGAGCGGGGTGGAGTATGAAACGTCGTTGCCCCATCTGGTCAGAGATCTGGTCAAGCCTCATATAGAGCAAAGCGACAACATGACTCCCCAGGGGGCCGGGGCGCCGGGCTATCATGCGGAAGTTATTCAAGGAAACCTGATACAGCTGTTCCCGAACGTGAGAGACAATCTTGAACATGTAAGGATTGCCACCCAGAAGCTCCAGAGCGTAGACCGGGCCGAAGCCTTTCCCGCCTGCTACAACTGCGCCAACATCCTGGTAGAAAACTACAACGGCGGCGCTGGCTTCAACATCATCACGGGACGAACGAATGTCTCCCATGAAGCCTGGAGAAAAATGCTGGATGAAGCCTACCCGAGTTGACCATCCTTGCCTGGGCCTGCCTGTCGGCACGACAACACGTGTCGACAGGCAGCCTCCAATCATCCGTCAGGGTTCATTTCATGAAGGGCCTGCCGGGTCAGGCTCCTGAGCAGCTCCTTGCGTGCAAAAGCCAACGCGTTCATTTTCTGTTCGTATTCCTGCTGCGAAAGGGTTCCTGCCAGTTGCTCGTCGAGCAATGCTTCACCCCTCTGGCGATAGGTGGCGGAATTTTCTTCGAATGCCGAGGCATGACGCGTCTTCAAATATCGGCGCCAGAACCGCTGCTCGATGATCTGATTGATCAGCCCGTCGCCGGACTCCTGCTCCAGGATCGACGCATAAGCTTGCGTGATCGCCGCATCGTCCACCCCCGATAGCCCCCTGAACAACATGTCATTGGATTGCCACGGCAGTCCAAGCTTATGCGCCAACCCCGTTTGGAACGCCAGGTAGACCTCCACCTCATCGATAGTCCCGGTGATCTCACCGTCTTCATCCAGAGCGGTAAAGGTTTCCCCTGCCTGCAACCGCTTCAGGACCAGGTCACGGGCGATCTCATTGGTCCGGTCCAGTCGGGACTTACCCTTGGCCAAAGCCAACAGACTGGCCTGGACCTGGACCGGATCACCCGCTCGATAGGCCTCATGGACCATGACCTGCACACCCATCTCGTTGAATAGCTGTGTACCGGCATCCGCACAGGAATCCGGATTGATCACCCTGCGAAAGAGCTCCTCGCGCAAGGGCGTGTCCTGCGCCATTGCGTCCAGCATCCGCCAGACACGCGCCGTCAATGACGAACGAAACGCCTCGTCGACGTAATCGGCGCTTTGCGTCAACTGTTCCAGCACTTCGAAGAAACCCTGGGCACCGGGTTCGCGCTCAAGCTCATCCCAGGTACGTTGCCTGGCCGCTCGCAACTCGGTCCCTTGGCCCTCCAGCCAGTACTGACTGGTTTCCTCGCCCTTGGGCGGATAGCTACGCATCGGGTCATAGCCAACCGAACGCAGGTAATCCTGAAATTGCCGAAGGCACTCGTCCGGCAACTCGTCACGACTCAAACGGGTACGGGCGATCAACCGGGCCTGCTCGGAACCTGGCGTCACATCCGGCATGCGAGCGATGGGGTTGCCTTGCAGATCCAGTTCGAACGAGCGTGGACGGCCGATCGTCAACAAGCCCGGCGGCCAGTCAGTGGCCCCGGTGTTGTGCAGATCCAGCACGTTAAGCTCCGGCATGCGGCTGATGTCAGGCAGCAGGGTCAAGGCCGGGTTATGACTCAGTTTCAACACTTCGAGACGGCTCAGGCCGCCCAGGTCAGCGATGCTTTGGGGCGTGAGGCTCAATTGGTTATGCGCAAGGTCCAAAACCTGTAGCCCCGCAAGATTTTCCTGTAGCCGAGGGAGCGTCACCAGCTCGTTATGACTCAAGTCCAGACGCTTGAGATGGGGAAAATAACCGAGAAACCCGGTGATATCGGTGCGCAATGCGCCGTTGCGCCATTGCACGGCGTTCACATGGGGAAAACTCACGTCCAGGCTGGGAAAGTCGTCAAGAAAGTCACTTGTCCAGTGGTGATTCAAATCCAGCGTATAACCCTCGGGCAACGCATCCACGGCAGCCCGCCAACATTGCTTGAGGGTCGAGGCCAGTTTTCCCTTGTGGTAGCGCTGGTCGATAGGAAGGCTATCGCCTCGCTCGATCGCCACCCATCTCTCCAGCGCCCTGCTCAGCCCCTCGAACTCCAACTCACGCCCCCTGAGGCTGGCCAGGGCCATTTGTTCGGAGCTGAACGAGCCAACAAACCCGGCGTATGTCTGGGCCGATGCAGCGGGATACAGCGCCTTGAACCGCGCCTCCAGGTTCAACGCGCCCCCCGTGCCGAGCAGGCGCTCATCGACCCGTTCATACCCTTGCCGCCCACCCGTCAAACGCGTGACGATCGGTGGCTCCATCGCCGGCACAACCGCCGCGTCGCGCAGGATGTCGCGAAACGCGGGGCGATCCAGCGGCGTTTGCTTGATGGCCTGGCTCAACAATGGGCCTTGGCTGACGAGGTAGCCCAGCTCACGGCGCTCTGCCTCAGACAAGGCCTGCAGGATGTCGGTATAGAAATCATCGACACCGTGCACCGAGTTACCCTGCTCGCCAAAAGGCTGGGCGGTCGCCACCTCCTTGAATGCCAGGACTTTACGGGGCGATGCGGAAGTCGGCCCGATGCTGTCGAGTAACGGTCCCTCAAGCGCCCCGTCGCGGATCTCGATACGCACCTGGGCCGGCCATCCCGGCAACTGTGCCAGGCTATGCAGCGCCAGCCGCCAGGTATCGGGGTTGCCCTTCGTGGGCAGGTACAACCCTTCGTAGGCCTGGACAATGCGCCATTCCTGCAGGGCCGCGAGGGCCGCCTGGCGCAGGCGCAAGGGCAGGTGCCGTTGCTCGCTCATCTGCCGACGTTCCAGGCTCGTTGCGTCAACCAGCAGTTCGTCCACCACAGCGCCAGGCAGTTGTGGAAATTCGCCGTGCAGCAACTGAGCGTCGGCAACCATTCCGGCACCTGCCGCATCGCTATCGACCGGTTCGACGCCCTGTCGAATGTCCTGCGCGCTCTTGAAACGCTTGATCGTTTCGCTCAGCAATGCCCCGGGCCGCTCATGCTCGACATGCAGTTTGCGCAGGACATCCTCTTCGACCCCGCTGACGATACGGATCTGTTCCAGGGTCTCGTCCGAGAACGACTCGACGTGGTGCCCCAGGCGCCGCATCAGTTTTGTGCCTTGCCAGGTTTGTGGACGTTCGGCCTCATGGACCCAGGCGCCAGCATCGTTGTGGGCGAGCCTTGGGGCATAGGCATCGGCACGCGTGGGGTGCTGGATACGATACGGCCCCGGGCTGGGCATTTGCTCGACCACGAATTGCCGGCCGTCGAGCACCAGGACCTCACGCCCCTGATGAACGTAAAGACCATTGGCCTGTGTCCGTGCCTGCGTGTCGAGCGCCAACGTTCGTTCGTACGGTGCGAGGTCCGGGTGCCATAAACGCGACTGCCCGGGGCGGGTTTCGACCACCCTCATCTGCTCGACAAAGGCGGAAGGCCGGGCAGACCGCACAGCCCCTACCACCTTCCCGCCCACCGCGAAGGCCCCCAGCAGCGCCATGTTTTCAGCCACCCCGAGCAAGTGCGCGGCCGCCTCAGCCCGCCGCCCCACCGACCACGCAGCAATCCCTTCGAATGTCTCATCGAGCAATTGATAGACGGTGTAGGCCATCATCGTTTCACCGAGTACCGGCACAAAAGACACCGCCACGAAAGCGGCCATCTCCAACACGGTCTCGGCCACGTGCATGACACTGTCCCAGCGAGCCCAGCGAGATTTGAGATCCTCATCCCCCGTTGGCACTGCTATTACCCGGGCGTCCTGGACAATCCGGTTGCGCCACTGTTCGAACCCATGGTCCCAGATATCGCCCGCCACCCGACGGCAGGTCATGCGCAGTTTGGGGGCTGGCACAGGTTTGCGCCGGGGCGCTGGCGAAGCGAAAGCAGTGGAGGGCTGGCGTGGGGTGGTGAACAGCCGGGCATCCAGCGCGGCAAAAAAAAGCCCCCGGCGCGACTGGGCAACGAAGCGACTGAAGAACCGCTGATAAGGAGTCGAGCGCAATCGCCCGGTCAACGCCTCCAGGAAAGTAACCGTGGAGCTGTACTGCTTGACGGGATGCTCGGGGTCGTGGGGGATGTACACCAGGACTGGCGCGACCTGCCGGCTCTGTTCCAGGTCGGGACCGATCAGCACGATGCCCGTCAGCGGGGTGTCGAGCAGGGTCAGGTCATGGCAGTACTGGGGGTTGCCACGCTCATCGACAGCAGTCTTGCCACCGGCCAGGTCGAGTAGCACTCGATAGGCCTCCGGGCCGATATCGCCCTTGACCCGCGCTAAGGCCGCTGCCGCGCGCAATGCATCCTTGTCGCTGTTTTGCACGCGGTCCTGCAGCGCCGAATCGGCGACGGGGTCGTTGGGCAGCAGAAACTTCTTCAGGTAGGTTTGATACTGTCCGCCGATGTCCAGCTCCCGACAAAGCGCCACGAAAACCGGCACGGTGAGCGTCTTGCCAAGGGGCAGGATATCGAATTGCCCGTTCGACGAGGGTCGGGTAATGAAGCGGGAGGCCTCGTCGAAGAACCCGGGACGAGCCTCTTTCGCCTCGAAATTTTGCAGGGCGGCATCCAGCAGGGAAATCGTCCTGATTCTGTACGCCACCGACACGCCTTCGGGAATGTAGAGCCTCAGGAAGGTTTCCCTGACATCCCATGTGATGTTGCAGCGTTTTTTCAACGCGGCAACCAACAACGGTTCGGCAAAGGTTTCGATCGGCTGCAGCCGGTCGAGCATTTCTTCCAGTTTGTTGTGGGATTTCCAGCTCGCGCTCAGGGCCTCTTTCAAGGCGCGCCGATCCTCGACGTTGGCCTGGGCGAGCCCGGGGACTATCGGCCCGGCCGCCTGTATCAGCGCAGTACGTTGCTTCGATGAAAGACCCGACACCCAGTCGGGCATCGAGTCGGCGAGCCATTCATTGGGATTGGAAAGTAATGCGTGCATCGGTGTCGTCGGCACCAACGTTCGTGTATTGGGCATGTATTCAAGTCATCCATGACAAGTGAAGCCGCTACGCTAAATGGACATGGCCATCAGAACCAGTCGAAACCTGTGTCCAAACAAAACCTCCCCCTTGGAAATTTCAGGCCCACCGATATCACTGGACACCTCATCCGAGCCTGTCAGACCGCGAAAAATCCCCGGGGCCGAGGCGCATCACCGCAGGCAGACGGCGTGCTATCGTGCCTGCCCCAGTCCTGCTCTTGAACTCACATGCCCGCAATGCCTCGCCCCTTGCGTCTGTTCCTTGCCATTGTGTTGATCCTCAGCGGCGCCATCGTTGCCGCCACCCTGGCCGTGCGTCACGCCGAACGCCAGGCCCTGGTGGAAGACGCCGGCCGCGCCAACCAGCAGCTGGCGTTGTACGCCAACTCGCTGCATACCCTGATCGAACGCTACCGCGCCCTTCCCGCCGTGCTGGCGCTGGATCCGGAATTGCGCTCGGCGCTCAAGGGGCCGGTCAGTGCGGCGCAACAGGATGCGTTGAATCGCAAACTGGAACAGATCAACGGTGCCGCGCAATCGTCCACCTTGGAGCTGCTCGACCACACCGGCCTGGCCGTCGCGGCCAGCAACTGGCGGCTGCCCAGCAGTTACGTCGGACACAACTATGGCTTTCGGCCCTACTTCCTCCAGACCCGCACCCAGGGCACCGGGCGTTTCTATGCGGTGGGCGTGACCAGCGGCATCCCGGGTTACTTCCTCTCCAGCGCCGTGACCGGCGACAACGGTGAGTTCCTTGGCGCGATGGTGGTGAAGCTGGAGTTTCCCGAGCTTGAACGCGAATGGCGCCAGGGCAGCGACACCCTGTTGGTCAGCGATGCCAAAGGGATTATCTTCATCGCCAACCGACCCGGCTGGCGTTATCGGCACCTGCGCCCCCTGGCCGACAGCGACCGCGCCGAACTCAAGGCGACCCGCCAATACGACAAGCAACCGCTGCAACCCCTGGCCTTTGAGCCCCTGCGGCACTTTGACGACAACAGTCGCCTGGCCCGGGTCGAAACCCCCGATGGCCCAGCGGATTACCTGTGGGAATCCCTGCCGCTGACCGCCGAAGGCTGGACGCTGCATTTGCTGCGCCGCCCGCAGATCGCCTTCGAAGACCGGCGCAATGCCGGGCTCGCCGCCGCCGGATCATGGCTGGCGCTGGTGTTCCTGCTGCTGTTTCTCAACCAGCGCTGGCGCCTGGCGAAACTGCGCCAGCGCAGCCGCGAAGAGCTTGAACGCCTGGTGGAAGAACGCACCCGCGACCTGCACACGGCCCAGGACGGCCTGGTGCAATCGGCCAAGCTGGCGGCGTTGGGGCAGATGTCGGCGGCCCTGGCCCATGAAATCAATCAGCCGCTGACCGCCCAACGCATGCAATTGGCAACGTTGCGTCTGCTGTTGGATCACGGTCGGGTCGACGATGCCTACAAGGCGCTCAAACCGGTGGACGAGATGCTGACCC
>Ga0213822_1001406_pt1 | contig 13652 bp, 20 predicted proteins | sample MC6MC0908MG_FD_179872 | JGI IMG/M metagenome (GOLD analysis project Ga0213822, IMG submission 179872) | Enriched soil aggregate microbial communities from Iowa State University, Ames, United States - MC6-MC0908-MG | ecosystem: Environmental > Terrestrial > Soil > Unclassified | place: USA: Iowa...
AGAACCTTTATCTATTGTTTCTATTGGAACACTAAACATTTGTGCTGCCGAAGCCTCATAAATCTTACTGTGAGTATTAAACACCTCTAAGCGCCATTTCTCACCAGCTAGCCATGCAATAACTCTAGCTTCAATAGCAGAGAAGTCACTTACTGCAAAAATCTTACCTTCACTTGGCACAAAGGCTGTCCGAATAAGTTGTGACAGAACAAACGGTATCTGGTCATATAGCATGTCGAGAGTCTTTAAGTCAGAATTTTCAACTATTTCCCGAGCAATATGAAGATCAGCAATTTTATTCTGCGGTAGGTTCTGCACCTGTACCAAGCGCCCAGCCCATCTGCCAGTACGACTTGCACCATAGAACTGCAATAAGCCTCTTACTCGACCATCAGCACATACAGCTGCTTTCATCGTGACAAACTTAGCAGTGCTTGTTTTCGATAACTCTTGTCTGATTTCAAGCATGGTACGTATGTCACCATCTGTTTTATCAATGTGCTTTTTCACAGTATCTTTTGTAAGGTTCGGTAGCTCCAAGCCTTGCTCTTTGAACCAAGCTTGTAATTTGCTAGGACTGTTCGGATTCTCAAGTCCTGTGATCTCTTGCCCAGTTTTCATTAGAATTGCTTTATAAGCTTCATCAATTGCAAGGGCTCCATCTACCACATTCATATCTAGTAGGACACCACGGTCATTAATCATTTGATCCAAGTGATACAGAGCCATCTCAAAACGGTCAGATTTACTTTCAAGATTAAGGTACTTGTCCACTGCATTTCCGACAGCTTTTTCTGTTTCTACGTCCTGTCGGCAATATTCAACAAAAGCATTCCACTTTTCTATATCATCTTCAGGCATATTCCGAGTTCGTTTGTCCTTTTTAGTTGGCTTACGAGGTTTAGAGAAGAAATTAATCAGATGTGTTCCTGCACTATCTTTTTGTTCATCTAGCTCTAATGCAAGAGCAGCACTTTTTAACGTTGCTGGTAGCCCTGCCTTCATGGCATCGACCATTGTACAGCGCCATTGTTTAGGATCTAAGAAGCCAAGGTCTGTAAATGCACTCTCATAGCCTTCAATAAAGTAAAAATCATTTCTAATTAGGTACTGAGTAAGTGCTACACGCTCAAACTGTGCATTGAAAGCTTTCTTCAACACTTTTGGATTAACTAAGGCTTCAATTATTTCAGGTGGAATAGTTGCACCATTAGCAAGCTCAACAGTTTTTGTTGGTTGCCCATCCACTGAATAAGCGAAGATGAGTATGTCAAAGTCAGGTGCTTCGCAATACTTGTAAACCCCAACTTTTTTAAGGTCGTAACTTGAATAGGTTTCGATATCTATGTTGAGTGTTTTCATTTATGTTTCGCCCCAATCTTCAAGTAATGCTGTATTAGATTCTTCATGAACCCATAATCGATAGAAGCGATCATCGGAAAAGGCTATATATCGTTTACCACACTGGCATTTATAGTTACGCAAATAGATTTTTTGGAAATAACCAATGCGTGCTGCTAATTTATCACTAGTAAAAGCTTTGAGAAATATTAATGGTGAGCCACAAGAGCAGCGAGCATCTTTTGTTAATTCATCTCCCACCTTTTTCACTCCCATAATTTTGACACTCGTATTATGTGTCTATCTTTTTCAAGAATTGATATGTCGTTATTGGAAGTATTTATTGAACGCCAACCTTTATTTAGTAATTCTCGAATTATATTTAGGTGACTTTCATTGTTGTTGGAATAAAGCGATGCAACATAGTCATAATAGCTGCCTTCAACTTCTTCAAATTGTACATTCCAATTAATAGCACTTATTCTAATGGACTTTAATCGAGCCATTTCTGTCCCCCCCTTATACTTCAATTCTTTAAAAAACATAGGTGCATGACTTTCACGAATCGCTTTAACTATCCAATGCGGTTTGCGATAATATGCTCTTGTCCCAACCTTGTTACTTACTGCGGTATGAACTTTATACCGATTCTTTTCTTGAATACCGAACATGAAAGTTTTGGTTTTTGTATTCCAAATTCCGTACATCCCTGTTGCTGGACTTTCAGTCATAAAGGTCACCACCTAAAAACTGTTTAAGTTGTGTTAGATTCATTTTATCTACTAGTTCATGTGCCTCTTTTCGAGCTTTTGCTGTGTCAATCCCTCGCTGTACAGACGCTTCGAAAGATTCTTTGCTAAACCAAACATGGTATGTTGATCCAAAGCCAAATGCTTCACCTGTCAAAGTTTTCTGCGATATTTTTCGTTCATAGGCTTTTTCAGCATTCAAATCTTCAACTTCAACTACATAGGCACTGGATCTATTGGCCCTTACGATTTCTACTTCAAATACAGAACGGTCATAACCACCGCCTCGCCATAATCGTTAACTTCGGATTTCTAACCAAACTCGCTGCCCAACTTCCAAGGGTTGACGTTTCTTAGTTTTTGCCACCATACATCCCCTCCTCTACAGCTTTCCAGAAGTCCTCAACACTAGCCCATATCTTAAACTCGTACTTACTGTTTTTGTGCTTGTTTGTCAGTGTATGAGTGTGAAAGCGACGTTCGTGTAAATGATTCACTGGTCGAGCATAGATGCCACCATTTTCAATTCGAGTAATGATGTGTTCAGTAATGTAAGGCTTGGATTGTTCTACAGTGTTTCGGACTGACACCCAGACACGTTGATTGACTTCAAACTTGGGTTTCATTATTGACACCTTCTTTCGCTTCTACAGCAGCAAGGTAAGCTTTCACATATTCGGCCTCAGTAATTTCTTCTAAGTAATCCAAAGCACCAAATCTAAATTCAGCATCAGATTTGATGTACATGGTATCAAGGCCATTTAAGCGCTCAAGTGTTTCACCTTGGCGTCTCATAATGCCAAAAGAAAAGTTAACTAATCTTTCAGGTTCAATCGCTTTTAGATTAGCTTCCTCAACAAGCTTGTCGTAAAATCCAATGATCTGTTTGCCAAGCTTGCTATTTTTCTTTGGCATACCTTTTTGAGTGAATGCTTTTAGTTGTTCTCCCTCAAGGACATCTACATCATGATAGTAGTATTCAGGGGAAATGCTGTATTGTTCACACTCAGGTAAATCAAATTCATTACGAACAGCTTGAGTAATCTCTAATAACTTCTTTTCAGCTTCACGTGCAGCAAGAATGGTAATGTAATACTTGCTGTCTGGCTTTACTCTATAGAACTTCATCAGCTCAACTCCTTTATGGATTTAAAGGGGACTTCCTTCCCTTCGTTACACCTAAAAGTTTGTATTTCTTCCTATTAAATAGGTATTTTAGGTATAAAGAAGGGAAGGCCTAAAAATAGACCTTCCTTATTTAGTTTTAATCGAGTAAATCTTCATCGTCATTAAAGTCGTTATCTACTTCATCTGCGAAGTCAGATTCAGCAGAAGCACCACCAGCTAAGCGTTCACCATCACGTGTTTTGAATAGGTTTTGTAGCCCAGCAGCAATGCCTCGGTTACCATTAGCATTGAATGGATAGAAGTTAACAGAAACTTTCCCATAGCAACCACTGTAGAACTCGTCCTCATCTGTGATTTCAACAACGGCACCTACGCCTTTTTTAACGATGCCTGGCTTATTTTTAGATGTTGCATTGAAGAAGTAATGCCCAGCATACGTTTCATCATCTGGACGCTCTTCGTCGCCATCACGTAAAGGTGTTTTAAGGTTGCCTGGAATCTTACCGTTCCATTTTGCTTTACCTTCTTGCTTAGCAGCCTCAATGGCTTCATTGATTTTTTTAATTGTATCTGTATCCGATTTTGGAATAAGAACTGCCACGGAATATTTAGGCTCATTTCCTTCAATTGCTTTTGGTTCCCATACATTTGCATAACTCATACGAGCCTCGTTAGTAATCACTTTAGTACCTTCACGTTTTGCCATTTTAAATTCCTCCAATGTTGGTTTTATTGTTTTTGTTCGATGAGAGCTAACTGCCCACCGCCCACTTGTGAATTGCTCAATTTGCCAATCTGCAATTTCACCCATCAGCTAACCCTCCTAAAAGTCTTGTAATGCCTTTTCAGTTAATCGAATGGTGCGAGGTTTGAATTGCTCCATCTCGATATAACCTTTTTCAACTAAGCCTGTTAAATGTCTCTGTACGGTTGATACGGAAGAGAGGTTAACACCATCTGCAATTTCTCGGACTGTAGGTGCGTACGTATTTTGTTGTCTAAAATCGAAAATGTATTGAATGATTTGTTTTTTACGATCACCTAGTCCTCTTACTGTTGTGTTCATCTGTGTCACCTCTCTTTTTATCAACCGTTGGTTTCGTTTGTAAACCAGCGGTTTCGTTTTTAACTTAGTAACTCATCGTCAAAATCATTAGCAGCTGATTCAGCTGATTGAATAGCAGGTCGTTTATCATCTTCAGTAACAAGTACTGGTTTACCAGGAGGCTTAATGACTACACCCTCTAAAATCTCAGCAAATGCTTTTTTGCCGACTTTCTTTTCAAGATTTGTGATTGTTTCAAGTTTTCTTGGAGTATATAAGTCGTCCTCATTTACTCCACCTTTTTCAAGCAACAGGTTTATTGCTTTTGCTTCATCTGTGATAACTCGATTGCTTCTTCCCTCTACTAGTTTAAATCCTTCATAACTAGTACCATTAAGTGCTTGTTCCAAAGCAAAGGCTTTAATGTCTTTGCACCATTTCTCAATATCATCGACTACGAATAAGATCTCTGCTAGTTCATCATCTGACAGTGTTGCAGGTTCTGGCGTATTTACCTCTATGGATCCGTCATCTGCAAATTCAGCTTTAGCCGTTTCTAGTGCTTCATCAGCTCTTGCCCGGCAAGTCGATTTGATTTTGCAGAACCTACAGTGTTCTCCAGGTACATAATTACCATCACCGTTATCAGCCATTTCAGCTTTAGGCTTCACTTCCTCATTCGCCCATTTATATAAATCTTCAGCTGACATTTCAAAAGTAGAGATGTTGTCTAGTCTCGGCTGTACAATGGTCATTCGTACTTCTTGAATGTCATAGAGAACATCATGAGCTGCTATAGCACCTAATGCATACAGCTTCAATTGGGGATTTTCATAAGCATCTACTTCTACGCCTTTGCCGTATTTTAAATCGATGATTTCCAGTACACCATCTCGTACGATAAGAACGTCCCCTGTACCAAATCCTTCAGGTACCCATTGACTAAAGTCCAATCGTTGCTCAATTAGTACAAGTGCATCTGGTGTCTCTAGCAATGCAGCATTCACGCGTTCCATAACAAAGTCTGTATAGACTTCTACCATGTCTTCCATCTCTGGACCGTAATACTGCTTTTCCTTTTTGAACTTATTGATACGTCTAGTAGCCTGTGCTTTCGTAATGGTGCCAAGCTCTCTTTCTAGAATAATCTCACTATACTCATGAGCCTGTGTACCTTCTTCAGCGAATGGACTTTCAGGTTCTTTTATTCCCTGATTGGATAGTTCCTGCATGTACAACCCTTCTGCTCTTGCAGAAGGTGTACATGTCAGCCAGCGTTTCGATCCTGAGGCACTTAATAATGCATGGGCACGTTCACTATGTCCTGTCATTATTCTTCACCTACAGCTTGTTTAATAGCTGCTAGTAATTCAGGGAACTTTTCTGCAGGTACAGCTGTAAGCTTAGGTGCATCAAAGGAATTTAAGATTTCCTTAAACTCTGTTTGGCGGCCATTAGACGTTAACTTTTTAGCTTCAGCACGAACCATTTCTATCGTAATACCATGTTCCTCGCTACCTTCAGTCCCAGCAGTTTGTTCTGGCACTTCGTTTTTAGAATTAGCATTAGCTTGCTCTTTAGCTTTTTCGATACGAGCTTGTTTCTCAGCCTGGATACGGTCGTATTCATTTTTAGAGATTTCTACCAAGCCTTGTTTAAGATGAGATGCTAATTCTTCACCTTTATTTACTTCAAGAACAGCTCCTGATTCTTCATGGAACAAATACGTACGTTTAGAAGCCTTTGTTGAATCTACTACTGCTTTATTTTCAGGTGTAGTGGCAGTTGTAGTATTCGTTAGTTCAACTGCATCACTCACTTTCATATCCTGCGAAGGTGTTCCTAGTGCATTTAGGAATGCACTAACCAAACTAATAATTTGTGGATCTGCTTTAATGACATGAGTAACTTCTATTTTCATTTTCAATTTCGCTCCTTTTGTGCTACAATAGCACTGAATCATTGGTGTGATTTGTTGTCATCGTTAACTGTTCCAGCAGTTAGCGATTTTTTACGTTTATGGACTGTTGCGCCTAATACCTCAATGAAATAATCCTCCATTGAATCCAGATGGATTGTCTTGTTGTTAACTACGAAGTAGTCATCCCCCACTTCAATAGCCTTTCCAAACATATCTGTTGGTGGATTCATACAATCACCTACTTCCCAAAGATTAGTTCAATATCAGACTTCCTAGCTTTACGAGCCTTTAACCTAATATCCGATTCACTGTAAGTTGCTGACCGAATCATTTCACTTGTTAATCGCTGTTCTTCGACTAGCTCTGCAATGCCTTGAGTATTCAAATCCTTTTGTGGCACTTCCAGTTCCTCAGCAAGTTCTTTTTTATTCAGAACTGATTTTGTAACATTACCCACTGTCAGTACATAAGGAATGTCATTCTTGTAAGCTAGCACTTTGCCATGCTTTTGAATGTGATCAAATAATTTACCTTCAAGATTATCTTGCTGATCTTTCAAGTTAGCTCGTTGACGCTTGATGTCTTCGATTTTCTGATACAAACCGTTTGCTTCAGAATGTTGAATTTGCGTACTGATTTGTAAATCATTCATAAGCTTGTCCTCCTATTCAGTTTTAAGGTGCAGGTATTACTTTAATTTGCCCTGTGTATCGATGCACTAGCTCCCACTCATCTGTTGTGCATTTAGAGATCAGCCAGTTCTCGCTATTGATGTTTAAAGCTTGTAGATAACGATGTTGTGCTATGGTTAAACGTTTAGGATTTTTCAATGTATTCACCCACGTTCTCGGGAAAATTAAGGATAACTTTGTCACCATGAAGCTCGTATGCTTTTTTGTCATAAGCCTTTGCAGCATCTTCGGCGGTTTCAAATACGCCTAAATAATATTTTCTTTTGTTACTTCTAATTTCTGCTCGAAATTTGCAACCTTGTTTGCTAACTCCTCTAAAGCTGGTTTTATTCTTACTTCTATTTTGTTTTTGCTTTTCTATTAAAATTTCTGAAGCATTATTATCTTCACCCATGATGTTTAGGTAAGCGAACTCTCCAAAATATTCAAAAGCTTTTTTGTTATACACTTCAGCTGCTTCTTCTTCGCTTTTAAAACGACCCAAATTAGTTTGCTTACCTTTAATTCTTATCTGAGCTTTCCATTTAGATGTTTGTTTGCAATAGGATACGCCTTTATATTTAGAAGTTGAGTTTCTATTCCCTCTGCTTCTTGCGGCAACATTTAGCTTTGTAGTTTTTAGTAAATTACTTTTTTGACAATTAAGATGGTTACCATCTTTAAATGTAACGATAGTCGTTTTATCACTCTTAGTTAATCCAAGAACATAGCGGGATAGCGCTGCATGTTCCTTGCTTCTTCCGTTTAGATTACTATGAACATAAAGAGTAGTTATTTTTTGTACACTAACAGTCCAAGTGTGTTGATTAACACGCTCATAATCCTCATCATCGACCAAGGCAACCATACCGTTTTGAAGTGGTATCTCTTTTACCAAAAATATCACCCTTTCAATAGATTAATTGCAGCCTGTACAACACGTTTTTGGTCTTCTAGAGTTAGCTCACTAAGAAGCTTTTCTAGCTCAACTTGTGTACGAATTTTGTTTTCACTAACTGGCTCATACTTACGAAGGATGATGTTATTACCTTCTGTGAAGATTTCTAGTGGATCTCTCTCTTTAATCCCGAAATTATCACGGAGCTCTTTTGGTAATGTAACGCGCCCTAGCTCGTCCACTTTTCTTGTCATACCTGATGATTTCATATTTGTTTCCTCCTACAACTATTGTTTATTTGATTGTTTATTTGATTGTTTTTAAGTGATTAGGTTTACGCATTTGGACCTTCACGGGTTTACCTTGTCGTACATAATAGGCTTGCCCTTTACTGTTCTTGAACGTATTAGGGGTATCTTGGCCTTGTTGTGCCATAAATTCTTCGAATAAACTTAAATGCCCTTCGTGTCGTCTTATAGAGCTCATTATCGCGAGGCTTTTGGCGTATAGATTACCTATATCATCGTTCCAATAATTAGCGAGCAACTCTAAAGCAAAATCTCCTAATAGATCATTGGGTTCTAATCCAATACGTTTGATATATTCCATTGTGTAGAAATAATCTTTTACTCCCCATCTAGCTCCATTGAAATCCTTTTTAATCGGGAACACATTCTTAAATTGTTGGAGAGTCATGCTTGACATTAGTCCTTTGATACCACTAATTAAATTGAAACTATTAATATCGAATTCATAATCTTTGTAGTCTGGCATAGTAGTGAGGTATCTTACTCCATACCAAATAATTTTTTCAATATTTCTTTTCTCACCATCTTCCATTTGCGCTACAGCTTCATCTAATACGCGACGATACGCAACACCATACAATTTGTGTTTTTCTAACTCACGAGCCTGAACAACCACTAAGCGCCCAACCCTTCAGTATCAATTTGATGTGCAATAGCCATTTCTTTAACAACGGCTAGATAAATTTCAACCAACTTTGCATCTTCTGCAATTACATCGAGTTTGGATATCTTATCAATTTTAGATTTCACAACACCATTTAAAGACATATCCTTTTTACGGTTTAGTAGACGTCTCTTTAAGTTACAACGGGCTCTACTCTCCAATGATTCATAACTTTCATTTCGGACGTTTCTATATTCCTCGAAACCTCCACGAGCTACTGCTATTTTGTTTAAAAGGGTAGTAGTTTTCTTTCGCCATTCAGTGGGGTTGAGTGCGATTATTTCCGTAATGTTATCTTGTTTTACCTCTAACTGAGTTGTCCTAACTTCGACAGCGTTTAAACGTCTCTCTTGTTCAACACCCTGTTGTGCTATCATCGCAATGATTTCAGCTTGAGTAGGTTGTTGTGTTGTAAAATTCACTTTTGGTAAAAACGCTTCTGTTAAGACATCTTTAGCTTTTAATTGATAGTTCACTAAATTTTCAACAGCTACTGGATTCGTTTCTTGCATTGCTGGTGTGATTGAAATTTTCGCTAACCATAATGGAAGGAAATTCAATTCAATACAAAGAACTTCTTGAACACCACCGTTTGTAGGGAGTTGCAAATTTGCGATACCTTGTTTCAACACAATATCTTTGCTGAGATTTTCCACTTGTCGTCTTGCCTGCCCATCACTTAATCCTATACCTGTACAAACCCATTTAACTGCCGCATAAATCTTTCCGTCTGATATTTTGACGGCTAACAACTCTTGTTCACCAAATGGCACTAACTTTTGTTCAACTACTTGTAACTCCATCAACATTCTCCTCTCAGATTTATAGATTATGTGCAAGGTATTTCTGGTCCATTCCCTTGCGAGCTTTTGATAGCTTTGCGATGTCTGACATCGCTTTGGTGTCTTAATTGAAAAAATACATAAGGTTTTAAGAAACCAAAGCGAGAACAGCGTCTCGCAATCTATTTAACTGATTTTAGATTCTAATGATCTTTTAAGATATCTATGTTGTTCTGGGTTAGTTTGTCTAAGTATTATTGCCACTGCACCAATTTCATCACCCTGCGATCTTAAGTTCTGTACAGTTCGCGATACTCGACAAATATCTCCTGCAGTTAGTATTTTAGACATGAATATAGTGTGTTTCTGCATAGCAGCACCTGACTTTCTCTGTGTTTTAGGTTTAGTAAAAGTTTATTATTTAAAAAAATACATAAAAACCTTGAAATTAAAGCCTAAAATCTGTTAGAATGTAAACAATTAGTTTATTGTTTATAGTCAACAAGCTCTTACTTTTGTTAACTATATTTTATGCAGATTCACTTGATGTTGGCGCATCGAGTAAATCATTTATTTCTTTCCAAAGTTTTTCAACATCTTTTTTTCCATCGCCCCAAGCTTGCATGACGTCAATTGCTGCAGTTGGATTTACTTTAGATAATTGACTAATTCTTTCAGGCAAATTTGCGATGATAAGTACAACTTCCATATCGATGGGTAACATGGTGGCACTCGCCTCCTTTTATTTTGGAATTAACATAAACCATAGGTTTATAAACTGAATATAACTATAAATAAACCACCAGTTTACAAAAAGATAAAAAATATAAACAAACTATAAACATATACGAACAAAACAGGAGATTACTAGAATAGTTGAGGTAAAATCTCACTTTGTTACAGTACAATGTTTGTTTGTATTTCCCATACTATCAACTCTTGGTTTATAAATCAAGTATTTATTTACATTTTTAAAAAATTTTAATAGAAAAGGTGAATTTTATGCCAAATAACAAAAGAGATAAAGATATAAAATCTAATACTCCATCTGAAATAAAAGCTTCTGAAATCAATATTGTTGACGAGAGGATATTCTTAATCAGCCCTATTATAGGTGACAAAATTAAATCGCTTCGAAATCTTAAAAAACTCACTCTTGGTGAAGTTGCCAACCGAAGTGGTTTCTCAGCACAAGCTATCAGTCTATGTGAACGTGCTAAACGTATGCCGTCTCCAAATATGCTCCTTGTCCTTGCAAGGATTTATGATTATCCAGAAGAAGAACTATTCAAATTCCGAGAAGAAACTATTATTGATTCAGTGCACAGATACGGAAAAGATGCGCCAGTAAGTGTCCTCAATGAGTACGAGATACTTATAAATGCCCGTGAAAACAGTTATTCTTCTGAATCTAGCCCTTCTTTTATAAATGATAATGGATCAAAATATGTTGTTGAAAAGAAAACCCCTAAAGAATACCTTGACCTAGGATCTAACCCTGTGACAGAGGAAGAACTTAAAATGGCTAAAGCATATTTATTAGCACTTCGTGCTATGAAAGGTGAGTAAAAAATTTCAGAAGTTTTAAATTAAAGAACATTTGTTCTGATTTGATATTACCATATTGATCAAATATTTGTAAAGCTAATTTCAACCTATATTTTCTAAATTATTACTAGAAAGGGAAGTTACTATGAGTACTAGTATTCGTGCAGTTTTGTATTACAGGGTTTCAACAAAATTACAAGAAAAGAAATTTAGTTTAGCTGCACAAGAAACAGAGTTAACCCGTTATGCTAAGGAACAAAATTGGGAAATTGTAGCTGCGTTTCAAGATACTGATTCTGGAGGTAAACTTGATAAAGCTGGCCTAAATGCACTTCTTGACTGTGTAGAAGAAGGTAAAGTTGATATCGTATTAGTTATAGATCAAGACCGTCTCTCTCGGCTCGACACTATGAGTTGGGAATACTTAAAAGATATTTTACGAGAAAATAAAGTAAAAATTGCTGAGCCAGGTATGATTACTGATTTAGCTAATGAAGACGATGAATTTATTAGTGACATTAAAAATTTAATAGCTAAGCGTGAAAAAAGAGCTATTGTACGTAAAATGATGCGAGGTAAACGTCAGTTTACTCGTGAAGGGAATGTTTGGGGTGCCCAACCTGAGGAGTTTTCGTACGACAAAATCACTAAAACTATATCAATAAATGAAGATCGTGCTTGGATCATCCCTTTTATTGACCATTTGTACATAACTGAAGGGGCAAGTACAAAAGAAATTGCTCGTCGTTTAAATTTAAGGACATCGACGGCCAAAGGGAAAAAGTGGACTGAAAACCAAGTACTTATGAAGTTGAAAAACCCTTGTTACCACGGAGTATTGAGAAAAACATTTAGCACAGGAGAAACAATAAGTGTTCCAGATGTATACCCAAAGCTACGTACTTTAAAAGAATTTGAAACTATTCAAGAAATTTTAGCTGGTAGACGTAAACGGAAACCTGCAGACCCACACATCCTGCGTAACGTCGAAATAAAATGTGCATCGTGTGGAAACATCATTTCTGTTCATAGAATCACTCAGTATAGCGAAGAAAGTAATTATGCTTTAATGCATACCTACGAGGGCTCAAGAGAGCTTTGTAAGACGAAGCCTTACGTGAATACTAGAAGGGTAGAAAAATCGCTTATACAAGCTGTGAAAGACATTTTAAAGAGTGAAGAGTTCGCTAAGCAGTATATCGACCCTGCCAATTATGATAATAGCCAAATTAAAGAGCTTGAACGCTCAATAAAACAATACAAGAACCAAGCTTCTGAAATCCATCTCAAAAAAGATAGGTTACTAGAAGTTTATCTTAGTGGACGATGGTCTATTGAAAAATTAGATGAAGAAGGCGCGAAGTTGGACAAGGAACTTGAAGCGATTGAAAAAAGTCTTGAACGTGATAAAAATAAGATTGCTTTACTGAAAGCAAATAAATTAAATTACAAGACAGTAGTTGCCTTTTTACATGGAGTTGCAAAATTTGATACATGGTTATCCATTGAAAGACAACAACAATCGATAGGGATGCTGTTCCCTACTGCGGTTCTTGATGCAGGAAAGGGTATATTTATCCTTAATGCGCTATTACCTCAGGGTGTTATACTACCAATAAGTATCCCTATTCTTCCAACAAAAGAAATGGTCGAAGAGAGATTGTTTGAGAAATCAAAAGCTCGATACGAGGCTTGTCAAAAATATTTGAATGATAACCCAGGCACTACACTTTATAAATTATCTGAAGTTATGCACTCAAATGTTTCAACACTTGAAACAGATCAAAAACGTTTTGGAAAATTTAAAAACGTAGCCCTTGCAAAAGGAAGTAATGAACTTAGAGCAAAAAGACTAAAGATACTTAGTTCCACGTTGAAAAAGCATCCAGATGCTTCTGGCCGTGAATTAGAAAAACTAACTGGAATTAACCGTAAAACGATTTATAGACTGATAAATGAAGAAGGCTTAAGGAACTAACATATTTTCATCCTTAAGCCTTCTTTTTAATTTTAATTTTGATTTAATATCCGAAGAAGTGCTACAACCCTCTTTTTCCCTTCCTGCAGACTGTCTTGAGCACCAATGCATGATGGACATCCATACTCACAAGGACAAGTTAAAACATGCTCTAATGTTTTGATTAAAAGGTCTTCCCATAAGTCATAAACCTTTTCACTTAAACCGATACCACCAGGATACTTATCGTATACAAAGAAGGTTGGCCTTTGATTATGCGAGGCCTTTACTTGAGGTACGACAGCTACATCGCTACTGTCGCACTGAATAAAAATTGGAATAAAGGCGTTCATCGCATAGGCTGCTCCCGTCATCGCGTCCGTTAACTCAGCTTCGGACCACTGGTCTACTTTGCTGAACGATAACCAAGACGAACTTGTATGCATTTCATCTGGTGGTAGATGTATTGGTCCCGAACCTATATTATCTTGTTTTTCATTGAACTTTATTTTCTTAAAAATCGTTGCTTGTGCAACTAAGCCAACATCGCCAAAGCAGATTGTACCACCTGCATATGAACGGTTACGATCTTCCTCTAAAACTTTCATTTCAACTGCTAGATTGGCATCTGTATAGTAAT
>Ga0213822_1001411_pt1 | contig 13637 bp, 23 predicted proteins | sample MC6MC0908MG_FD_179872 | JGI IMG/M metagenome (GOLD analysis project Ga0213822, IMG submission 179872) | Enriched soil aggregate microbial communities from Iowa State University, Ames, United States - MC6-MC0908-MG | ecosystem: Environmental > Terrestrial > Soil > Unclassified | place: USA: Iowa...
ATCGAGCGCGGCGCACCGCTGAAAACGATCCCAGCAGTCACCGAAGATCGCGCCACGACGATTGAAGAGCTGATCGTTAAGCTGCACCAAAGCAACACTGGTAAGCCGTTTACGCCGTTCGAGGTCGGCATGAACTGCAAACGCCTGCTGCGCTACAACTGGGATGAGGCGATGATCGCCAAAAAGATGGGTCTGACACTGCCCTACACCAAAAACCTGCTGATGCTGGTCGGCTCCGCCTTTGAAATTCGTGAGGCCGTAATCTACAACAAGATCAGCGCTGCAAACGCCATTGAACTGCTGCACAAGCATGGTCACAAGGCTGTAGAAGCTCTGCAAAAAATGCTGGCCCGCGCTGCCCGTGATGGCAAGGCACGTGTAACTGCTCAGCACAAGAGCGATGCAACGCTGCAAAAGGCGGTAAAAAAGCACGGTGCAGAACTGTACCAGGCTGCGAAAAAGATCTCCTCTGATCCTCAGTTCAAAAAACTGAACCCTGAGAACCAAGAAATTCTGGCCAAGCTGCTGGCTTTGCTGGACGAAGCGCACGCCAAGGACAAGGATGCAGCCGGCGAGCATGACGACATTGACGGTGAGTTTCAGCGCGTTGAAGGCGTTGAGCACAAAGTTGACGCCGAAATGCAGACGAACCTGATCGATGGTGAGGCAACCCTCGTCATCGAGCATCAAGCCGGTTCCCAGGACGCCTCCGAAACGGAAGCTCAGGCCCAAAACAAGGTCGATGGCGAAGCGCAGTCCGAGGAGCAGGCCCAGGTCTCCGCCTAACTACGCCACCCGCTGCCAGTAACCACTGGCAGCGGGGCCAACCTCCAGCGCCTGAGCTTAACACCATGGCAATTGATCTAAATAATCCAGCACCAGGCTCGCTGCCAGATGACGTCTTCAGCCATCTGGCCGATGATGCGGACTTCACCAACCCTGCAGTTGTAAATGCCCTACGGGCTCATTTTGTTGACGGTATGGGCAAAAAAGAGGCGTGCACTGTTGCGGGCATCAGCAAAAGTTACTTCTCTCAAAGTCTGAAGCGTTTGAATGCTCGCATAGCTTTCGGCGCCAAGCTCCTCTCCCTATGCACCCCTGAGATCCAGAGGAATCAAGATGCTCTAAAGGGCCTGCTCACCGACACCCTGGAGCACTGCGACAGCCTCAGAAGTAGTCTCGAAGCCGCAGTAACCGAGACCGGCAAATAACCCGAAGGGGTCGCTTTGAGAGAGGTCGACCCTACCAGGCGAAGCCTGGCCTACGCCGTTATCTCCCAACCAGCCTCAGGCGCCATTTGTGATCAAATGTCCCTGCCTGACCACTGAGAATGCACCATGAACGCGATGCAACTTGAAACCCAGGACAGTGGTGCCGCAGAGGCGCCGATGCTGCTCATCTCGCCGGCTTCATATGGGGCTGCCCTGAAGCTTTGCGCAGAACTCCAGGCTGACCGAGACGCCCTACTCAGCCTGCTTAAAACGGCCAAGGCTAGCCGTTTCAACTTTATGGCGAACGATACCCTTCAGCGAAGCATCACAACGGCACTGGCAGTGAATCGCACGTCTATTGACCTGGCCGGTATCCTCCAGGCAGTGCAGGACACTGAGGAGTATGAGGCGGCGCCTGTTGTCACTGTCGATACCGATTGGCGGATGAACCCGTGCAAGCTCGGTCATCGTGATGTCGGTGCTTCAGGTGGTGTAGCAGCCTGCAACATCTGTGACGAGGCGATCCGCCGTGAGACCACTCAACAGGCCTTCGTTGAGTGGAACGCGACTCACCCACCGCTTGCGACCGCTCAACAAGCCTGATCTTTGCGGTAACTATGCAGGGCTCTCCTTTTAGCCCTGTTTTACCCTCCCCGGCCAGAGCCAGCTCACGCTCGGAAACAGCCCTGCCCCTGATGATTTAATGTCAGGGCGCAAAGCCTGAGACCTGGCTATGCCAGGTAATGGCGATCCCCCCTCTCTTTCTACCCTGAACCTTAGATTTCTCATCTGCAATGTGGCATTTTGCTTGTATTGTTTGCGGTATAGTATTAATATGCGAGCCACATACAAGCCACCTGCTGCATTTAGGACTTTCGCGTCATGATCAAGATTCGCCACCTCGTTGTTGCTTTTGCTGCCCTGGCCAGCCTGTACACCACACTACTGCGTGTTGCTGATGCCTACGAGGAGACTGCGGAGCTTGAGGTGTACTGTGCAGCACCTGGTCAACAGAATCTTCAGGCTAAGGCGGGTTGCGCCCACCTAGCATCTGCAACGTACTGACAAGGAAATGGATATGAGCGTGAAGGATCAAGATCAATCGCCTGCTGCCGGCTCTGCTGTTGCTGCTGTTGGGCCAGTCGGTTACGTTCCTGGCTGGATGTTCGAAAAGCTGCTGGCTGGAGAGGGCCGCTCTTTTTCGATCTCCCCTGCTGCACATTCCGATCTGCAGAATGATGTAGCCCTTTACGCCGACCCTAATGGCGAGATCAAGCGCCTGAACGAGCGTCTGTCAGCCTGGAAAGACTCTCACGCTCAAGAGGTCGAGCGGGCCAACATTGCTGAAGCTGAGCTGCGCCACGCGCTTGACCAGATCAAGCTCAAGGACGAAGCCCTTTCCAAAGCACTTGGCAGTCAATTCCTTCCTTAAGCGAGGATGTAAGAAATCTACAAGCAGAGCCAAATCCGGCCCTCAGAATTGGTTACACGACACTCAACCTCTGCGGTAGCTAGAGCGCCAAGCCTGAGGAAGGCTAACATCGACGCAGTCTGAAACCTCCACAAGCCAAGAGGCCTTCCAACTTTTTTGGAGGGCCTTTTTGCATTTTAGATTTAGCTCTGGCGTAATACAAGAATTAGTACTATACTCTCAACTAGAGGCGCTGATGCGCTAACCTCTCTTTGATAGGACACAAGCGATGGTCGCGAAAGTAACGTTCAAGCCAAGAAGTGCAGAATTGCGACTCCCAGGTCATAACACGATCACCAAGGATTGGGATATCAATGTCAACGGTGTCACTGTTGGCTTGATGCAGTCCTGCATTCGCGACCTCTACATGGACGTATCGAATCCTGGCTATTCGGTTACGGTCACCGCTGATATCAATGGAGTTGACGGCAATTACCGCAAGAACACATTCGCCATGGATAACAGAAATCAGCGAGAAGCTCGGGAAAACCGTAGCCACTATATCAGGCAAGCTAAACAATGGGCCGTCAAGGCCATTGCCAAGAAATCCGCTTCTGTTACCCAGGCATAGGAGGAAGTATGGCCCTTAAAGTCTTCTCAGGGTTGGTCAAGGTGATGGGCATTCCTCGTCCTACCATTGTGGCTGCCGAAACCCAGAAGCGGGCATCGGCGTTGTTGGGCGTATCCGTGCGGATCATGACTGACTACTGGGAGGTCAGCCAGGATGCAGATGAGATCGCTGTGGCGACAGCTAAACCAGAAACAGTATTCCGCGCTTCGAAGATCCTTTCCAAGGACTTTCAGGCGGTTGAAGCACCGATCAAGACCAACAGCACTTTCTACGGTGACGGTTGGCGAGATGCGCGTGCCGGAAAGCCTGCCAGCCACCCATCGCCCGATGTGTATGGTGCCGAATACATGGCCGGCTTCAAGGCTGCTAGTATGGCTGCCGACGATGACCCTCGCACCTAACGCACGTAGCCTCTCATGATCTCGATTAACAAGACCTGGGATGCGAAAGCGCGGTGTTTCTCATCACTGCAACAACCTCATTGTCAAGAAGTGATCCATCACCCTAATCAGAAAGGACACATGAAGTGATCGACAAATTGATGTTCGGAACACCCAGTGGAAGCGTACTTGGTACGCTGCATTCCCAGGTAGAATTTAAAAAAGGCTCTAAGACTGTCGCCAACCACATGTTTCTGGTCGGCGATACCAAAGAAACCGCCAAGGTTACCCTCAAGCTGCCTGCAACCGTTTCCCTTGACGAGCTGCGTCACATTGCAGCCAAACTGGTGGCCACAGCCGACCAGATCGAGGCTGAGATGGATAATCCGGCAACTGAGCGCATCAACATCCAGTACTTTGACTCTGGCGAAATCAAGGTCATCAACGACTGAAAGCCTAAAAGCCTGGGCACTCCTGCTATTGCTCCAGGCTTTTGCACAAATAGATTGCCCTCCCCGGCAGCTGCATGCAGGAAACGCAATGTGATCACACCCACCCAACCGGCGCTGAACCTGAATCCCTCCACCCTTCCAGAGCTACTAGCAACCCGCCTGGTTGCAAAGTAGAGGACTACCATGAAGATTAAGCGTGACCAGGTCGACGAGATGTACGGACGAATGCGCGAAGCCTGCGACCTCGAGATGGCCATTGAATCAGGTGAGCTGAGAAGCCTTGATGACGTTCTGAGAGCCGTACGAGCCCGCTCCCTGGCTATCAGTGAAGCGCTCTCGACCGAAGGGTTCATTGGTGGTCGTGTTACGCGCTGTCCGCAACAGGAGATGTTGGAGGCTCAGCGAGAAGCTGCAGAACCTCATGCAATTCTCCACTGACAATCTGTCATCTGATACGAAAAGGCCTCTATACGAGGCCTTTGCTGCATCTGGTGGTATCAGGTAGGGTGGCCTTGCCTGGCGATCCAATCTATTGAAGCCTTCCGCATATCGGTAAAGAGGCGCATCAAGCTCGATTGAATGATGGACTCCTCCTCGGCCAGTTCACTGGCGGATAAGGTTAAGGCTTCAGCAGTTGGAATATACAGAGCCCCAGCTACCTCGTTCCTAATGTTGTTTTCCAGGTCATCCAGCCAGAGTTCCATGCATACGCTGAGAGCCTCTGCGCCCCTTAGATTATAGTGTTGAGCAACGACCCTAGCACTGTACTTGTCGCACTCCTCGCGCATCGCCTGGAGCTTGCCAAGCACCTTTGAACTAGCATGCCTCTCGCGGCGGCTCGAGTTCTCCCTGAGCACCAGATCTGCGCACTGATCAGCAACTTTCCCATAGTGCAGGTGAATCAAGCCACTGATGAATGCTTGAGCTCGTTGGAGCTGCTCACATTGCTCACCGGCGACGGCAGTCGTTACCATGCTTTGATCCTCGTAGACCAATCCTTGCAATTACAGGCCCAGACTAACATAGGCATTTATCATCATGCCATCCTGCCATCAGTAAGCACCAGGCAAAACCCCTAAACAGCAAGCATAAAAAAAGCCCCTTTCGGGGCTTTTTCATTTGACTTGCAAGTGTTACTTGCGCAGCCAGGATTCGACGACGTCACCACCGTACTGCTGCTTCCACGCCTTCAAGGTTTTGTGGTTGCCACCCTTGGTTTCTACGAGTTCGCCGGTGTGCGGGTTATCGTAAACCTTGATTTCGCGTGGGCGACGTGGGGTCTTTGCCGTGGCCGAGACGGCATCTTGCTTGTCAGCGAATTTTGGGTGCAGCAAGATTGCTGCATCTTTGTAAGAGACGCCGGCAACGTCGGCCATCTCTTTCAGATTCTTTTCCAGATCCAGCAGGCCGTCGACGCTAGGCTTCATATCAGCCAGACGCTTCTGCAGATCTGCGATTTCCTGTTCAACCGATTTGTATTGAGTGATCAAGCTCATTATGTCGTCCTCGACTATGCGTTGGGTCAGTAAGGCTTAGTGCCCCTTCTGTGCGAACAAATATATTTAAGTATTGAAATAGTGTCAAATGTTTTTGTGAGTTCCACAAACATTTTTTGATTTCTGCGTTTCGATGGTCAAAAAAAAGAGCCCTCTGGAGGGCTCTCTATGACAAACAGGTCATGGGCGGGCCAATATTTAGCCCCAATGGTTGCCCAACGCGATTGAGCAAATTTTGTTACAGTAGCCAGCACCTAGCTACTACATTACAAGTCTCCGTCGATTCGCGTTAGCCGACGTTAGCGAGACACTACAGGGCGTTATAAAAGCCTGGCATCAGCAAGCGGATTAATCCAGTACCACATGCCGTAACCCCCTGTTAACCAAGGACTTCTTGGCTCTGTGGTGGGTACCTGCTCAGTATATGAATCATCGTCACAACTGGCAACCACTTATTCAACTATATTGCCATCATCAGCCCAGATAGCAGCTTATGCCTGCTGGCTTTCGGCGATGATCTTGGTCATTGCCTCGATGTAGAAAGGCTCTTTCATCAACGCCAGAACCTCTACGGAGGCCCGCTGAACGTTTTGCAGGCTTACTGACAGGGTTGAAGGACTCATTTTGTGCATGCGGCAAGCCTCCGCCTGAGATACTCCGTTAACCAGGTGCTCGCGGATCGCGCTGATTAGCGGCTTGCTTCGGATGTCCGTGTGCATCTTGATGAGGCGCTCCAGCAACGTATCGCTGACCTTGCCAGGGATCAAGTGCATGATCGCATCCTTCTTTGGTCGTGCCATGGCTATCTCCTACTTACTCTCAGGCTGATGTTCTTCGAGCGCTTGGGCAAACTGCTCCAATTCAGCAGCGATGGTGCGCAGGTCGTCGCGATGGACTGTCTTGGGGAGGTTGAGTGTAATAGCGCTATCCTCCCCACTTTTTTTCACCAGAGTGTGCAGGATATGGTACTCGCCTTGGCGCCCCAGACTCACATTGGCGATCAGTGCGCCGGCGATTACGTCTGATTCGACTGGTACTAGCTTGATCATGAAATGTCCTGATAAACGTTTAGGTCAATTGCCTAATCATACGATTGGGTTAGCTATCAGGCCACAGCCTGCTCTTCAGTTACCCGCAAGCTGCATTCGATTTTTTGCTCAACGGCCAAAACACCAAGACCCTCAGCCCTCTGCTCGATTATCCAACGAGCCAGGTCAACCAGGTACCCGTAGGCCTCCACAAACGCTGCTGCGGCATCGAGGTCATCGACGTTCCTGTCACGGTGTGGATGGTGATCAAACCTGACCTCAGGCTTAGCGGATGGGTATGCACGGTCGCTCATGACGTTTAAGACCACGGCGTCTTCCATGAAGCCCTTGGGGGTGCAATACACCTGCACTGATTCCTGGAACTCATCGCGGAATGAAGCGACGCGAATGGTAGATGTCTTGGGCGATACGAGCATGTGGGTCAACTCAGTGATAAGCAGTTTTCATAGTATAGTGCAAATTGCACGAACAATACACAAAAAAAGACCTTTTGATGTCAAAAGGCCTTTCTAGTCCTCAACCCACTCAGTCTGCCGTCGTCTCGGCGGCGGCTGCCTCTGGCGTCGCCCTGGTGAAGTTTGCATTCTCACTGATCTTGTTCACGTTCCTAGGGTCGTCTACAACCACCACCAGGCGGATCTGCTTGTGGCCGTGACCATCAACCCACTGCCTGCTTGCCAGCTGACCCTTGACGTACAAAATATCGCCTGGGCGGTAGTAATCCGCTTTGTGTGCGGCATTGTCATGCAGCTCGATCATGACGCGCTCGCTGCGGGGCTTGCGCTCGTCTTCGTAGAAGGATTTGCCAAACGAACGAGCGCAAAGCTGGATGGTGCGCAGGTTGGTGCGGTGCTCGAACGTTTTGGAGGTATCAACCATCACACCGGTGATGCGGACTTCGTTTTCTTGAAGATTGTCGTAAAAGGTCATTCAGGACGCTCTATCTCTGTTGTATGTCAATTTCAATTCATTGTTAGGCTGCGGACGCAGCAGTGGCGATTCCTTTTTCTTGATCTGCCGCATGATCAGCCCCTTCCATAGCCGGAACGCTTTCAGCCAGGCACTGCAAAAACACCTGCTGGGCGTGGGCACCCTTCAGCGACTGGGCAATGCTGGTACGCTTGGCGACATCACCATTCAGCCATTCCAGGGCGAGTGGGCGAGCTTGTTTCAGGTTCATCACTTTCTCCTTGGAAAACAAAAAGGGAGCCCGATGGGCTCCCCTGTTGGTGCATAAGCCTGCAGTGACGCAGATTATGCCGCTTTTGGCTTGGCGCTGCCAGTTGGTTGCATCGAATCAACCACGATGGTCTTGTTCACGAACTGCACTTCGCCATGCTCGCGGCTGGTACCAGCGCGAGGCTTGCCAGTCTGGATACGACCCTCGACGGAGAAATGGCGACCGGCGGTGATTTTGGCAGCAATTTCGGCGCCCTTACCGGTAGGCACGTAGCGCACGCACTGCCAGAAGAAGGGATCCAGATCTTCGTACTGGCCGGTTTCACGATTCAGCTGCTGACGGTTTACAGCGATGGTGAAGTTCACCGCGTCCTGCTTCTCGCTCACCTTGTTGAAGGTGGCTTCTTTGGTCACGTTGCCCAGCAGATTGATTGCTTGCATGATTTTATCCTCGTTCGCGTTGGTTGATGGTCAGGTCTGTTCCCGACTCACAATTACAGTATAGGGATGCTATACCGAGAAATCAACAACAATTGATGTGAATTGCCAATATTTTTTAGAGCGGTTTGCGTCATTTTGGGCTGCGACTTGATGCACGCCCTGGCAAGGTCTATCAGAGATCATTTTGTAAAAATGGAAAGAATCCACTGAAGGCCCTATGTTTACTGGCCCAAAAAAAAGCCCCGCTTTCGCAGGGCTTCACATATTCCTAAAGGCTATTAAAACACCAGGAGTTAGAACGGGATATCATCGTCGAAGCTGTCGAAATCGGCTGCCGGCTGTGGCGCGTTGTCCGCGAGGTGCGCCGCATGGTTGACGTCATCCGACTGATGACCGCCTGCAGCTTGACCACCTGCCGCCTGAGCGCCATTCTGCTGACCGCTGGTGCCCTTATCATCCTGCTGAGGGGCAGGACGCTGAGATTGGCCCTGGGCAACCTGATCTTTTGGAACGCTATTCAGCTCAATCGAGCGATTGCCGAAGCAGGAGATCAGGATGCCATCAGCCAGGACGCCATTGCGTGGCTCAGGCTTCAGCTGCACCAGCTCACCCTTCACGGTTACGCTTTTGCCACGGGTAAAGGCTTTGGCGCGGGCGTTGAACTCGCCAGGCTTGACCCACAGCACGACCGGGAAAGTTTCCGGGTTCATGCCCGAGTTTTCGATGACAGTCAGAACAACCTTGTCACGACCTTCTTGAGGGGTGATGGCTGCGTCACGGGCCAGGTTGCCGACTACTACGATTTTCGAAGCGTACATAATGGTGATCCTCGTTCGCGTTGGTTTTAAGCTGCTGATTCGTTGTCATCAGCTCACATTCACAGTATAGGGATGCTATACCGACGCGTCAATACATGGTTATTGTTTTTCTCAAAAAATTTAGGGGCCCTTAGGCCCCTACTCCGCTTAGGCCTCAGCCCGGCGAGCGCTCATTAGCGTACTCACGCTTCGCGAATCTCGAAGCCGAGGTCACGCAGGGCGTCGGCGCCTTTTTTGATGAAGAAGTTGTGGTACGTGCCCAGCTCTTTGCGCTTGGCTCGCAGCTGGTCGCTGAGACCTTGGTACTCAGGACTCTCCTTACCGACCTTGCCCATCTTGTAGTAGATGGTCTCGCATTCCTTCGCTTCAGCGTCGGTGTAGATCTTGGTGGTGACCAGGGTCTGGGTCGTCGGCACCATCGCACCGCCTTCGCCTTTCTTGGTGTTCTTGATGTTCAGGGTGGCGATCTGGCCGTAGAGCAGCTTGGACGGATCGTCCTTGTAGGTCTGGAACACATACTCCAGAGCGGCCTGGGCTTCAGTCTCTACCTGGTTGCCCTTGGCATCGAGGAACTTGCCTTCTTTCTGGCGTGGCCTGGTCAGGTAGTTGCCCTGCTCGTCAACCTGGCGCAGCGGTGCCCGAATGGTCATGAACGGTTCGCTGGAGCCGCCAGCCTTTACAACGTCCAGGAAGCCAAAGCGGCTGAGCTGGCGTTCGTTGTTGATCATTTCGGTCATTTGGACGGTGTGCTTGCCGTCCTCCTTACCTTTGACATCGATGTAGTAGCCGTTGCCCTGGGTAACTTGCGACAAATCAAAATCATTAGACATGCTGACAATCTTCCTCTAAATGTTGTCAATACATAGTTATAAATGCACAGAGGGGTTCAAGTCACCTACTTCTTGAAAAAATGTGACAGGGGTTCCGGTTTACTCAAAAAATCGCCGTTGACAATCCGTCACGAAATGAGTTCAACCGGATCCGAAATTTTGTTGACCCCTTGTGACAGTTTCGATATATTTTTGCCGGCATTTTAATGGCGTCAATGCAAACGGTTGGATCACGCTGCTGAAACCCCTCAGGATGAAATGGAAAAGATGTCTGCCCAGCAAGAGATAATGAAAAAGGTCAAGAAGACCCTAGAGCCGATTAACGAGATGGTCACCAAGCTGGTGGACGCTGTCGAGGCCCCGAATGGCGATACGGATCCCTTGGTGATTCGCGGATCTGCCGTAAACGCGGCCTTAGGGCCTCGCTATGAGTCGATCAGTCGTGTTGGTGACCTCTACCACACAGTACAGACCCGCGAGCAGCTCGCTACGGGCCTGATCTACATGTGCGACTCTTTGGAAGCCTTTGAGAAGGGTGCCGAAACGCGTGAGGCCTCTGCAGCCCATGCGATCCACCATGAAAAGGTCATTGACGGCTTGATCAACAGCCCTGATGAAGAAGATCCCATCAGCTCGACGAACATGGTAGCCCTGGGCCAGACTGATGAGCTGCAGCAGCTGTTGGTATCCGGGCTAAAGTCCGCCGCAAGCCAGGGTGACGACATCTTCATAGCGCTGGCAAAGATGATGACAACCACGATTAAACTCCACCAGGACAGCCTCTCCGTCACATCCAGGATCAATGACGTCGTGAACCTCCTGAGCGAATCGAAGGCCCTTCAGGAAGCGTCCCTGCAGCCACATGTGGCCCCAGTCAAAACAATTTGTTTGGGCGCAAACGTTGTTCAGATCGATTTTCCTGGAAGGCAGGTGCAGCAAACCCGTTACAACGTTAAAGCGGGCGGCGAGTAAGCACTACTTCTGTTTGGCAGACAGAGCAGCCTGGTAGGTCAACCCTACCGGGCTTTTTCCGTTTTCTGACGTACTTGATGTGCTGACAGGCCACAGTCGGTTAAACTGACCTGGCGCAGTTCGCCAAGCGCTCAACTGCACTGCGGCTATCGAACTCATGCCTGCAGGCAGCCGACCTGTTTGGTGCCTGCCACGATCAGCTGTGACAGATGCACCCTCTCTCCGACAAAACCTACCACTGCACGGGCTGACATCTCGAGCCATCTCAGGGCTGAAGCTTCCTCACCGCCAGAGAGAGCAGGCAGCAGCGATAAGTCGACACTCCAGGCATGCTTTTCTGCCTGGCTCAGCCCTTATTCGACAGTTTTTAACTCAGATTCGAGGCCATAATTGACACAGTAAAGCACAGTGCCACCACGGTGATTTTGGGTGCTGACTGCTGGATTCTTGTCTTTCAGGTTAATTTTTGACCTATTTCGCAGGGTAGCTTCGACATTACCTTGCAAAAGTCATCGGCAGGCATGCCCATACCTTTAGATTTTTCTTCGCTGGTAAGCAAAAAATTTCAGTTTCACCAGGCACAAAAAATCCCTCAGATGAGGGATTTTAAAGGAGTTTCTGCTGAAGGCCCCGACGCTTCACATGTCCGGACTGTGTGTCCAGCGTCTCAATAGGGTCGCTTTGCGATCCTTGAGACCATTCTCTGGCGCTCCAGGGTTATCTGGCAATGCAGATCCCTAGTCATCTCGGCCATGGCCTCTTTCCCGAGCTCATCGGCGAACTGAGGGTTCTTGCAGTCTTCTGGGTGCATACTGTCATAGACGGAGATCTCTTGCCCACGGCAAAAAACTCGAACGGAAGCGTTCGTCTTATCCATCATGACGGTAGCCGTTGTACCCCGGTAGACCAAGGCTTCCGGACGATTTTCAAAGGCCGGCACGCTGTCACCGGCGCAGAAGCTGCCGAGAAGATCCATGATCAACGCGTTGTTCATGGCTTGTGAGGTGAAGCTTGCCTGGCTGTACATCATCCGAAAACCAGCGCCGTAAAGGCGTCCCTTTGATCGTCCTGAACAACGAACTCTTCGCCAACCTTATGCACGTCGAATTTCGCACCTTCGATTTCGACAAAGAACTCATTAGGGAGTTCGCCCATGGTGCGCTCTTCTGCGATCAGCATGATGCAGGAAGAGTTGAATACGGCCCAATCCTGGGTCTCTAGCCCCTCTTGGACTGGAATTTCACAACGAATGGTGGAGCTCATGATTCTAATCCTTCCTTCAGAACGAGCACTGGGTCTGGCTCGTCCGTTGAATGCTGACCTTTCCGTCCCTGCGGGTATTCACAACCACGCAATCGCCAGGCCTCAAATCGCTTGCATTGTGATCAACCTGCATCATCTGCCCCTTCGAGCTTTCCAGCACCAGGCTTGTCTGCAGGTTGCCAGTAGTCAGCACCTTGTTGACGGCGGCGCCTATCAGCGCCCCTCCCACCCCACGATAGACCTTCGATTCAGTCGAATGGCCGCCACCCGTCAAAACGCCGGCGACACCGCCAATGGCAGCTCCTGGCACCCAGCTACCATTGCTGGGTACCTGATGCACGTCCAAAACCCTGGCCGTTTCGATCCTGGTCGGATCTCCATAGCCGGAATTGAAGGCGCATCCGCTCAACGTCACTACAGATGCGAGCATCAAAGCTGTTAATCGCTGTCCCATGGGGCAGTCCTATAAACCTTGTAAAAACCTATTTTTGATTCTAAATTGGAGCCTGTTTTTGTCAAGTAATTAGAGCAAAAAATGAAGAAATTTATTCTCTGTACGGCCTTTGTTTTTATGGGTTTTCCTGCTTTCGCAGACGATTTTTCAAAGGCTATCGAGCAGCATGCGAAAACATCTGCACGTGATCTGATCTCTGAGATGGTTGATTTACGCGGGAAAGGCATAACCTGGAAACAAATTCTCTCCGATGACCTTCCCAAACGACTTGATGACCGTTGTGGATATCGGGAGCTGATCAACCTACCGGAGGATGGGTTCGATGAAATGCGTGGCGAAGTGGCTAAAACCGCAGGGGCTCGACTCTCCAACGAGTTTCTGGGGCTACTCTCACGCCCAGGAAGCAAGGTTGACCTGGTTAGGGTCTCAACCCTGAAGCTGAACGGCAGTGATCATTCGATGGTTACATTGCGCGTTATTCCAGCGCAGGCGAAGGATAAAAACATCTCCCTGCTGTATCAGCTGAATAGTGAAGGAACAATGTCTTTATGCGACATTGCGCCCGGCACATCTGCAGTTGATGGAATCTTGAATAGATTGGGGCGGGAATTGAATCTTTAATCGCTATTGACGATGTTTGATTATTCATTATTATGCGAAATAAAAAACGCAATATAACCAACTTCGAACAACATGAAAAATTGCTATGAGCGTAGAGATATTTTTGAAGTTTCAATGCTTTTAGACATTCTGTCAATACATGTAATTCATGATGTGGTCGTGATGAGCTTCAGGCCCCTATTTCCGGTGCCTCCAGCCTGAACGGCCACCAGATCAAATCATGAATGAATGTCGCACAACTAATCTTGTCCCATAACCATTAAAAAGCCCAGGATATCCTGGGCTTCGAACCATCAAAGTGGTCAGTCCCAGCTCAGGGCGCCGCCAGTCTGATACTCGATCACACGCGTCTCAAAGAAGTTCTTCTCTTTCTTCAAGTCCATGATCTCGCTCATCCACGGGAACGGGTTGGTCGTCCCTGGGTACTCT
>Ga0213822_1001416_pt1 | contig 13590 bp, 10 predicted proteins | sample MC6MC0908MG_FD_179872 | JGI IMG/M metagenome (GOLD analysis project Ga0213822, IMG submission 179872) | Enriched soil aggregate microbial communities from Iowa State University, Ames, United States - MC6-MC0908-MG | ecosystem: Environmental > Terrestrial > Soil > Unclassified | place: USA: Iowa...
AAGACCTTATGAAAATAATAATGGCGAAAAAAAGCATCGTATTGCTTTTGATATTCATTATGAACATTTTTTCCAAAACTTTTTATCGGTTATGACAGGGCAACCATTTCACTAGTTATTCAAAAACACCATCTCGGAGGATCACAAATTTAACATTGACATTCACTTTCATATCTTTATACATTTTATGCCATTTTTCTTTTGTCAGCTTTGAATGTCTCACAGAACTTCTATATTTCTCACCAAAGCCAAAAATGTCTGATTCGACTTCCTGACTATGCGCGATCACTCTTTTAATTTCCTTTGTTAGTTTCTTCTCGATTGCGCCCTGGAGTATTTCTACATTCTTCGGGTCGCCTAAATTGATATCGGGATAAACCTCTAAAACTCTTGACCGAATGTTGATGTTTAGATCAAACTCTGGTGTATCGGCATTCACTAACTTCATCTTTCTATTTGAATGGATGGCATCAAAGGCCACGGTTATTTTTTCAGCAGATTTTTGAAGTACATTAGATGGAATATCCTCTTTGTCCAAGATCGTTTCAAACAATCCAACTTTAAAGGTGTCTCGAACAATTTTTACGTAAAAACTATCGTTTGCTGGCAGGGAACCCACCATTTTGCTCCCTTTAAAAAGAGCTACACCACTTAATTCAACAAACTCACCATCTCTTTTTATAATCGGCATGGCTATATCTTTTCCAAATGAATAGTAATCATGTGCGATTTGATGAAGCGTAGCCGAAATCATATATTCCTGTCTTACATTTTGTTCGATTAAACGAAATATATGTTGACCAATATCCTCGATATCTTGATACTCGTAGCTCAATAATGAGGATGTTTTACCCTCTACAACAGCCATATAGATACTATTACTAACACTAGCGTTTTCTAAGTTTGTATCTATATAATAATGCAAACTTTCTTTCGCTAAATCGTCACCAAACAAAACAACCCTCATTTGACCGACCATAACTTTTTTCGAAAGTCTACGATTCGCTTCCATACGATTACCTTTACTTGTTTCATTTTCGGTCGTTAGAACTTCTACATTACTTTGAAATTCTGGATTTACTTCACGAATAACTGCTGTCGTTGCAATTTTTTCTTCAGTTCCTTTATCGTAACCGACCAATGTGGTTAATCCTACTTTATCTAAAATATTTGTCTGCGCACATCCATATAAAAAAATAAATGATACAAAAACAATAAAATAGCATTTAAGTTTGTTCATCTTTTTTCACCTTCTTTGACGTGAAGTTCTTTTTCAGCACGGCAAGCATCCATAGCAAAATAGGGTAAACAAAGATTACGTAAAATGCCACATGCCCAAAAATCGTATTAATCGTATTAATCTGAGTACGTGTTTGTACGACTAATGTTCCGATAAATACAAAGAAAGAAAATAACCAAACAAACTTTGATCCGGTTATATTGACTAAACGAATAGCCCCTCGGTAAGCAGCCCATAAATAAAGACACATATTTGGCAAAATGATTAGCATCCAATAACAAACGGCGATAAATTCAAAGCGCTCAATAAAAGGAAAGCTAATAAAACTAAATAATGTTAATGTGGCCCATATCGTTTTTAATAATTTACCTTCACTATAATAGGTAATTGACACCAGCATGACGGATATATAGATAAAGGTTGTAAACAGCAAACCTAAATGAACATATTTTTGAACTTTTTGCTTTTCTTTTACAAAGGGATAAATAACGTTTAAGATTTCAAAACCAATAATAGTGAAAGTCATTGAAAAGGTACCTTTTAAAATCGAACGAAAATCATTTTCCATAATCGGTAATAAACTTTCTGCTACTGAAAACTTCAAAGGAAAGGCCAACATAGGAAAAATCCATAAGGAAAGTATAATACTAAAAAAAGTCAGACCTACAATAACGCGGAGCCCTCCAGTAAAGGTATAAATAACGACTATGAGTAAAGTTGCTGACAGAAACCATGTCCCTATTCCAGGAAACAACCACACTTGGATTACTTCAATATAATTTCGTAAAACTGAAAAGAATGCTACAAAGCAATACAATACATACATGGCATTAAATAAATTGCCTATCCATTTTCCAAAGATATCCTGTTGGATGCCATAAAGATCATTGGAGCTATAGATCTCTAATGTTTTAATCATAAAAAATGTGACGATATGAGAGGCAATCCCTGCTAATAAAACTGAAATCCAGGCGTCTTGTCTTGCATCTTGATAAACAATTCGTTGAAATCCCTGTATACCAACCCCAACTTGTGCGCCGTGTATGACAAAAAACAGTAAATAAGCGCTGATCATATCTTTAGGGCTAAGTTGTATAGGTTTTGTCATTTACTTCACCTTCATTTCAACTTTTTTCCGGTTTTACAGGTTGAGGTTCAAATTTATTTTCGTCTTTTGGTCTAGTTAAAGCAGGTCTTTTCGCTGTTAAAGGTACAGGCATTCTGATGATGCTATCTCGGATTTCTTTCATTCTAGGTGGATAGAATGGAGACATATAAGGAGCACCCAAACTTGTCTGACGTATAAGATGGATAAGAATAAAACAGAACGCCAACATGATTCCATAAAAACCCCAGAATCCTGCTAGTATAATAATTGGGAAGCGAATAAGTCGAATAACGTTCCCCATCATATAACTAGGTGACGTGAAAGAAGCCAGAGCACTTAAAGCAATAATGATCAGCAATATATTACTTGTAATACCTGCTTGTACGGCTGCAGTACCAATTACAATACCGCCAACGATACCAATTGTTTGGCCGATTTTCGTTGGCAATCTTGCTCCTGCTTCTCTTAGCAACTCAATAATAAATTCAAGCAGCAATGCCTCAAATATCGGTGGGAAAGGTACTAACGCCCTTGATTCACTTAAAGGTACTAAAAAGGCTTGTGGTATGACTTCATAATGAAAGGTTACAGCTGCTACATAAAATGGTGTTAAATAGACGGATATAAAGAACGCTGCTAGACGTAATAACCTAAGAAAAGTGGCAATTTGCCATCTTAAGTTTTGATCTTCCTGACTTTGGAAAAACTCTGTAAACGCTTGAGGGCAAACTATAGCCATGGAACTGCCATCCACAAGAACACCCACTTTGCCATCTAAAAGAGCATCACATAATCTATCAGGCCTTTCAGTCATAAGCATTTGAGGGAAGACTGACAAAGAGTTATCATCAATCATTTCAGCCAAAACTGCGCTATCTAGTAATTGATCAACATCAAGATCTGATAATCGTTGACGCAATGTATTAACCATTTGATCGGAGGCAATACCACTCATATATAAAATGGAAACTGACGTATTCGTCCGCCTGCCAATTTTGAGCTTTTCATTACAAAGTTCTGGACTCACTATGTAGCGACGAATTAAGGAAATATTCGTTGAAAGACTCTCGTTAAAACCAACTTGTGTACCAATAACTTGTGATTCATTTTCAGGCGCTGATAATGCTCTAGATTCTCTTGTTGCAATATCGACTAAAAGAACTTTAGTGTAGCCATCTACATGAATCACAACAGATCCATTTACCATTGATTCTACTGTTTCCCTCAGTAGACTGGACTCATTGACTTCTGGTACAGAAAGGGAAATTTCAATATCTTCGGGTGTTTCTTTTGGATTATTTTGTAAATTAGCGATAATATCATGATTTAATGTTTGATCATCGACTAAATTATCAATATAAATAACAGTAAGGTTTGGTGGAAGAGATTTAATGATTAAATCGGCTGGATGATTCGTTGCATTTTTAATGGATTGAATAAAATGATCTGTGGCATGTGCAACTCTCACAAGATTTTCTTTAGGCGCCTCTTGAACTGGTTGTTGTTGTTGTTTGTTGAAAGGTAGTTTAAATTTCATAGTAAATGGTAGGCTCCCTTCATTGCTAACTTCGTTTATAGAATAGGCTTTAAAGGGGTATTCTATACTTATTTCATTTATTTTCATCATGTAGACATATCTAACAAATAACGGTAATATAATAGTATTCTTAAAAACAGAAGGGAGATTAGCTTTTTTATGCTAAAACTAATTATCGCAAATTAAATTCCAATGAATTTAATAAAGGGGCCATTCTATAATTTTTTGAAAATTATAGGGTTTATTTGGTAATGCCCTTTTGCGATAAAAGAGAAGCATAATGATGTCTAATCCACAGTTATATTTTATATAACAAAGGACTCTATGAGCTTGTTCTCATAGGGTCTTTTTCTGTTTTTAGGAGGTGATGATTCCCACAAAAATTAGCGATTGAAACATAAAATAGGAGGGAATAGACGTGGAAAAATATGAATTAGTTAGTGATTATCGTCACAATGAAAAATTAAAGGCAAGTTTTAATGATTTAGCAATGAAAACATTTGGTTTGGATTTTCGAGGCTGGTATAACAAAGGCTATTGGAATGACCAATATATTCCTTACTCATTTGTACAAGCAGGAAAAGTGATTGCCAATGCTTCTATTTATAAGATGTCGATTCGCGTAAATGGTGAGCGATTAAAGGGAATTCAGATTGGTACAGTGATGACGGATGAACATTATCGTCATCAAGGCTTGGCAAAGCAGTTGATGCTGCATCTCATGAAAGAGTACGAAGGTGCCTGTGATTTCATGTATCTCTTTGCCAATGAAACAGTGCTAGATTTTTATCCGAAGTTTGGCTTTACGCGAATCCATGAAAGTGAATACAGCTTAGATCTTACCACAAGACCTATTCAACCAAAGCAGACCAGCGTCCAACAGCTGACAATTGAGCAGAATCTAGCACTTCTTGAAGAGTATGCAAAAAATCGTTATATCCATTCTAGTATGATTGCTGTTGAGGAAAATGAAAGTTTATTAATGTTTTATTTTACGTTAGTTTTCCCTCATGCTATTTACTATTTAGAAGAATTTGAAACAATAGTATTAATGGAGGAGGAAGGGGTATTAAATATTTATGATATCATCTCTTTACAGGCAACCAATGCAGAGACTGTATTAGCAAGCATTATTAAGGATACAACAAAAAAAGTAGTATTCTATTTTACACCTGACTTTACAATCGAAGGCTTGACAGCCACCATCACCTCAAATGATGACGATGCCTTATTTATTCTCTCGAAAAAGCCCTTCTTTAAAGGGCACTTTATGTTTCCTTTAACATCCCATTGCTAGGTAGGGGTTTCCGAAGGCTGTCTCGGAGCGTTGTGAATTAAAGAATGAGCGCGCTTTTGGATAAAATATGTGCGACTTCTGTCACCTTGTCCTTTACCAAAACAGACTTTTTTAATTGACACTATAAATATTGGGCAATTCTCTATAGAATGGTATATATAAAGTAATTTTACTAGGAGGAAATAATGTATACAGTTGGAGTCATTGGCCCTAATTCATCTGTAGAGCGCATCATTCAATTAGGCAAAGAATACGAAATGACTATGAATTTCGTAGCATTTCCCTATCATGATTTTCATGAAACCGTAAATATCGTAAAGGATAATCATCACGCTGTTGATGCATGGTTTTTTTCTGGCCAAATTTCATATATGGTTGCGAAAAATACGTTACAATCAGGTGAAAACTTAGTTTATATTCAACATACTGAATCCGGCATTTATAAATGTCTATTGCATATGGGCTTTTATCAGGGAGAATTTCTGAACAAGGTAAGCATTGATGAAATCACGACTTCACACTTGGAGCAAGCCGTCAAACAGCTAGATTTTGCGCCTAAAGAAATCTATGTGAAAACATTTGATGTAAATACCAGTACAAAAGAATTAATGGATTTTCATATCGACTTATGGAATCAACAAAAAACAGCAGGTGCTTTGACTTGCTTTGAAGCTGTTTATCGCGGGCTGAAAGAGGCAGGTGTCCCTGCTTATCACATATCCACTACAGATATGGAAATCCGCCAAACATTACGAATACTGGAAGAAAAACTCAGAGCCTTCTATTTTAAGGATACACAGATCGGTGTGCAAATTATCGAAATCGAACATTTTGATAAAATCTCTGAAAAAGCGAAGAGCTCCTATCACTTACAGTATTTGGAATTAAAATTAAAAGAAACGTTATTGCGATTTTGTGAGCAACTAGATGGCTCCTTGTTAGAAAAAGGAAATGGTCGCTATATCATTTTTAGTTCGAGAGGAGCCATTGAACGTAAAATCAAGGATTTACAGGATACCATCTATCAGCTATCACATGAATCCCATACAACAGTCACTGTCGGAATTGGCTATGGGGTAACTGTTCACTCTGCGGAAATCAATGCGCAGCGAGCCATCCAGCTCTCAAAGGAGAAATCGGAGCAACCAATTGTGATTGTCCAAGAAAATGGAACGATTACTGAATCGGCTGGTGAAGAAGATGAAGTGAGCTTTTCATACCGTATTAATGATGACATTTTATTAGAGAAATTAAAAAAAGCAAAAATTAGTTTAAAAAATTACAGTAAATTATACACGCTTATTAAAAAAATGAATTGGCAGGAATTCACCATTAAAGATTTAGCAGCACATCTCTATTGGGATGAAAGTAATGCTAGACGCATTTTAGCCAGTTTATGTGAGGTTGAGCTCGTCGAATACACAGGGAAAGACGCACAAATATCCAGAGGACGACCAAGTAAAATTTATCGTTTGAAATAACCATCTAAGTGAGATGGTTATTTTTTTTTTGTAAAAAAGTGTTGAAAAATTCAAACGATTAAAATAAAATCATTTTAAGGTAAACACCTTTTAATAACCTTTAATTAATGGTACATGAAAAATGTGTGCAATGTTTCATCATCTAGAAAGGAGCACAATCTATATTAGTCACTTACACTACATTGCACTGCAGAGTAAAATATGTAAATTTTTTCTGTCAAAACGTCATTTTATTGAAGCGTCCAAATTAAAAGGGTCATACCAATATTCTCTTTTCAGAGAGGGGAACATTCATGAGTCAAGAACAATATTTGAAAAAGAAAATGGGGTTTTGGTCACTTACAACATTATCTCTAGGGGGAATAATAGGATCTAGTTGGCTCTTTGGACCATGGGTAGCTGCTAAATTAGCAGGCCCGGCAGCCATACTTTCTTGGATTATTGGTGCGTTTGTTATCACACTCATAGCGCTTGTTTATGCTGAATTAGGAAGAGTAAAACCTGAAACAGGAGGCCTAGCAAGATATCCGCTTTATTCTCACGGAAAAATGCTTGCTACCGTTACTAGTTATTCAATCTGGTTTGGCTATTGTGCTACAGCTCCCGTAGAATCATCAGGTGTTATTCAATATGCCAATCAGTTTTGGCCAGGGTTATATGATGTAGGAAAAGAACAACTGACAACATCAGGTATTCTTGCAGCGATGGTTTTAATGATATTCTTTGTTGTTTTCAATTATTTTGGGGTGAAATTATTCGCAGTCACGAACAATATCATTACAACAATTAAGTTTATAGTCCCTGTACTAACAATCATTGCATTTTTTATGACAGGCTTTCATCCAGAGAATTTTTCAAGCCAAGGATTTGCACCAAATGGCTATAGCGCTGGTTTAAGTGCCATTTTAACAACCGGAATATTTTTTGCTTATACTGGGTTTGGCAACGTCATCATGATGAGTGGGGAAGTCGTCAACCCTAGAAGAAATATTCCACTTGCCCTCATTACATCATTAGGTGTTGCGGCAGTATTATATGTGTTACTTCAAATTACATTTATCGGCGCAGTTCCAACAGAAATGTTAGCGAATGGTTGGAGTGGCATTAAATTTGATTCACCATTTGCTAATTTAGCAATGATGGCTAATATGGTTTGGCTATCTTGGATTATTACAGCTGATGCGATGGTTTCGCCAACAGGTTCAGCTCTTACTTATACAGCTGGTACGTCAAGACATGTATTTGGTATGGCGAAAAGTGGATTCCTACCATCTTATTTTGGAACAATTAATAAAAAATTCGGTGTTCCAACACGTGCACTTGCACTCAATTTCCTAGTAGGATTATTATTTTTATTCCCACTGAAAAGCTGGACAGCTATCGTTGCGATTGTAGGAGCTATCGGTATTTTTAAATATGCTTCAGCATGTGTAACGGTTATGGTTTTCCGTAGAGTAGGTCTGACAAAAAATAATGGGCTACCTGGTATGCAATTCATTGCACCAATGGCATTCGTTTTTGCCACACTGCTTATTTATTGGACAAATTGGAGTAAGGTACAGCTAGCCATTACTGGATTAATAATAGGTATTGTTTGTTATTTAGTAATTTTCTTTATTCAAAAACACCAATCAGTTGAATTTTTTGGTGGTATCTACATTATTATTTATATTTTAATGCTTGTATTGATGTCTTTCTTAGGGAATTTCGGTGGGAAAGGTATCATTCCTGACCCTTATATGTCCGTAATTGTCGCTATATTTGGCTTAGCCTTTTACTATTTTGCTGTTTACAATGGTGTCTGGTATATGCGTAAAAGAGGAAATATTGAGGAATTACAGGAAAGCATTTCTGAAATATCATAACGTTTAATAGATTGATTGAAGGAGAATGAATGATGAAGCTTTGGGGCGGTCGCTTTAGAAAAGAAGAAAACAAATTAATGGAAGATTTCAATAGTTCATTAAAGGTGGATCAAAGACTTTACAAAGAAGATATTAAAGGCAGTATTGCCCATGTCCATATGCTAGTACAATGCAATTTATTGACTGAGAGGGAAGGACAAGATATTGAGAATGCACTTCTTTCCATTTTAGAGGATATTGATAATGGCACATTACAAATTGAAGGAAATTATGAAGATATTCATAGTTTCGTAGAGTCGAATTTGACTCAACGGATCGGTGACACAGGGAAAAAACTTCATACAGCGAGAAGTCGTAATGACCAAGTAGCAACAGATATTAGACTTTATGCAAAAAACAAGGCGTTTGAGGTGATTGCCTCAATTGAAGCGTTACAACAGAGCTTAGAACAAAAAGCAAAAGACAATAACGTTATGATGCCAGGATACACACATCTTCAACGTGCGCAGGTTGTAACGTTTCAACATCATTTGATGGCTTATTATCATATGTTAAACCGCGATAAAAAAAGAATTGTGAAAGCGATAGAAATTATGAACGAAAGCCCGCTTGGATGTGGAGCATTAGCAGGAACTACTCATGCGATTAACCGTGAGATGACAGCTATTGAGCTAGGCTTCTCTAAGCCTGTAGATAATTTCTTAGATGGAGTAAGTGATCGCGACTATTTATTAGAGTTAATGTCAGATTTTTCAATCATTATGATGCATTTAAGTAGATTAAGTGAAGAGCTCATTTTGTGGAGTAGTCAAGAGTTTAGATTTATTACGATTGATGATGCCTATTCTACTGGCAGCAGTATTATGCCACAGAAGAAAAACCCTGATGCCGCTGAGCTGATACGAGGCAAAACAGGACGAGTATATGGTTCACTGACTTCACTCTTAACAACAATGAAGGGCTTACCACTTGCTTACAATAAAGATATGCAAGAAGATAAGGAGCCATTTTTCGATGCATTGGACACCGTATTATCTTGTCTACAAATTATGTCAAAAATGATTGCTACGATGAAGGTGAACAGTGAAAACATGAAAAAAGCAGTCAAAGGAGGTTTTCTGAATGCAACAGAGGTCGCTGATTATTTAGTGAGCAAAGGCGTTGCGTTCAGAGATGCACACAGCATCGTGGGTTCCATCGTTATTTATTGTGAAGATCATGACAAAGCCATTGAAGATTTAACAATGGATGAATTGAAAGAATTAAGTTCGTTCATCGATGACGATATCTATGACTATATTGACTATCAAAATATTTTAAATAAGGGGATTAAAGTAGGTTTATTATTATAATGAAGCAGGGAAAACGACTTTGTTGAAATGCATGACGGGCTTCTAGGGTGGAAAAAAGGTAAGGCATTCATTGAGGATGTGCCACTTAAGCAATGGAAACGAATCGGTTATGTCCCACAAGCTCATAAAAGGTAGCAGAAATTGAAGACAAACACATTGTTCAATTATAAAAATGTGTTTGTCTTTTTATCTATTTTTCTATTTTTAAATTAAAATTCAAAAAATCTACAGTCTGAGGTTGAGAAATTAAATTGTTCACACCATATCTTCTACATTTAAATATTTTGTTTCACAGTAATAGCCTTTGCCGCCAACATAAACTTTTTCTATTTCATTCTTGCTATTGGTTGCTAATTTCACTAATATTTCGGAAGGAGAGTGTAAAGAATAACCTTGTTCAAATACATAGACTTCTTTTTGCAAGTGGTGCTGTTCATAAAGGTAGCAAGCTAATGCACCGTTAGAAGTTCCAGTTGCTGCTTCTTCATTAATATCGTATAGTGGAGCAAAATTTCTACATATTATTCGATTGTCATTAAACGTATACAGATGCGTCCCGACAACATGATAATACTCGCTGATTTCTTTTATTTTTTCAAAATTAGGTTGCAGTGCATGTAATTGTGTTTCGCTTGTTATCGGAATTAAAATATCTTTTAAGCCCGTGGAAACAATTTGAATTGGGTATTTATTATCTATATCTTTAATGTCAAAACAGTCGATAAACTCGTTTGGAGATATAACATCATAGAATATCGGTTTGTTTTGTTCCATGAAAATGATGTCATCTTTTATCGTAATAGTAAGAACACCGCTGTTTGTTTCAATCGTATAGCGATCTTTTAAAAGTTTATTTAAATGCATCAGTATCGTGAAAGCGCCAATTGTGGCATGTCCACATAAATCTACTTCTTCCTTAGGTGTAAAATACTCAAATTTATAATCAGCCATTTCAGATGCTGATATAAATGCGGTTTCCGCATAGCCCAATTCTTTGGCTATTGCCATTTTTTGAGTAGTGGTCAATGTATCCTCATTAAATACCACTCCTGCTTTATTCCCACCTTGATGATCCTTGCTAAATGCACTTGCAACATAAACAGATATTTTCATAAAACATCTTCCTTCCTCATTTATAGTGAATTGTAGCATAAAAAGAACTACGTAAAAATATTGTTGGGTAAATTTGCTAAAAAGCAAGAGACAAACTATTTTAGCATCTGACATCTTCAAAAATAGAATGTCTACTGTTTGAAACACGGTTTAAAGACGCCTTACTTCATCTACTAGGAAGAACGCGAATAGTAGCTGATTCCGTCTTTGTTTTAACCTTTAACGTCAGACCCATGATAATGATGATGATAAATAATAAAGTGAAAAGGGCAACGTCAAATGTATTCGTCATATCTTTGATGACACCAACAAGCATAGGAATGATACCACTAATGATATAGCCACCGAATTGAATCATCGCTGTCCATTCACTTGCCTCTTTTGGTGTAGTCGTAGCATCTAAAGGTAAAATCATTGCTAACGGGAATAAACCACCAGCACCGATCCCTGTCAACGTCGCACAGAAAATTGGCGAGATGCCGCCCATAATTAACATCAAAATGCCAATAAAGGAGCTTGAAGCGCAAAGTAGCATCCAAGGCTTTCTCTTGAAACTATTATTTATTAAGATGGGGATGATAAAGCTACAAATCATTTGCATGACAGAAAAAATAGTGACCGTTGTTGCGGCGTAGGCGTCACTATATCCCATATCCTGTACTTTTGGAGCGAGCCATGTCGCGAGGGAATAATAAACGCCAGATTGTAAACCGAACATGACCATAAGGAGCCAAACATATCGGTTTCCCCAAGGTAGTCGACTTTTTTGACCTGTAGATTTCTCTAATGACTCTTGAGATTGCTTGGATTTTTTGATAATTGGAATCCAAACAATAATCCCCATAAAAGCAAATACCGACCATATTGCTAAAGCTGCGTTCCATGATTGATGAAAAGCATGCATAGCAGGCACAACTAACCCAGCACTTAATGATGCTCCAATTCCCATACCCGCAGAATATACACCGATCATCGTAGAAGAATATTTAGGAAATTCCTTTTTGATATAGCCTGAAATCAGTGGACCTGTAATAGCAATACCTATCCCACTAAGAATAGCTGTTACTAATAAAAATAAAGGAAAAGTTGCCACTAACCGTAAAGCTGTTGATACACCAATTAATAAAACGGATAGCCCAATCGTCCATTCGATACCCCATCGTTCACTTAGCTTGCCAGCCAATGGTGCAAAAATCCCCATACAAAATACGGGAAGTGCTGTTAATAAACTTACAACAACACTTGTCATCTGCAAATCCATTTGAATATTTTTCAATACCGGCGAGATAGATGTGATCGAAGCTCGTAAATTCATAGATAGTATAAACAAAGAAAAAACGCTCCAAATAATCGGAAAGTTTTTTGATTTCGCCATCACTGAAAACACCTCTTTTAGTTATTATTTGATATACTATAGTTAACTTTTAAATTTAAAAATAAACTATAATTAATCGATTTGTATACTATAATATACTATTTATACAAAGTCAATGGGAGGGGTGCGAAGAATGCAGGAGGAAAATATTGACTTATCTGGACAAGTTGGAGGAAATTTACGAGAAATTCGAAAAAGCAAAAGGATGAGTTTAGAGGAGCTGGCGAATGTCAGCAATGTTAGTAAATTGACGTTAGGGAAAATTGAACGAGGGGAAACGAATCCGACTGTCAATATTCTTTGGAAAATTTGTAGAGGGCTTAATATTCCGCTTGTCGCTTTACTATCTTTTGAAGAAAATATAGAGGTTCATCGTTTTGGCTTAGACTACCAATTCGCAGGTCATAATAACGACTGGTTTGTCGATCCATTATTCAAAACAAATGGGACTGAGTGGTTTAGAGGTCGTCTTGAACCGAATAGTGAATACAGCGAGTGTCACCTAGCAGGTTCCGAGGAAATTGTGCTTGTATTAAATGGGCAATTGGAGCTAAAGGTCGGAGAGAAAACCCATCAGCTAAACCAATGGGATGTCATTAAATTCAAGGGTGAAGAACTTCACACGTATATCAATCACTCGGATGAAAAAGTACATTTAATGCTGTCATTAACATATACAACCCCATGATTGTTCAACAATAATCAAGCAGAAGATGATCCTATTTTGGGGAGCAAAAAAATAATTCTGATTATCGATTTCATCATTGTTTATTATTTTCATGAATATCAATAAAAGCTTGTAAAGGATGTGCTACACGCCAATCATTTAAACGAGGAAATCGATAAAATTGGCGTTATAAAAATAAACATTGATAAAGGCAATCCTATATTTATCCCATTCAATCAATCTCAACAATGATTACTTGATATCATAATGAATGAAAGTGTGGACTCTTACTTTGATGGTGAAAATTTCAAAGAATTGTTGTTTATCCTCATTGTCTTTTGACTATATATCATGCGTTTCCATACAAAAATCGTCCTTACTAAGTTAAGTAAGGACGATTTTTTTCTATTTAGATATAACCCCAAATCATACATAATAATGTTCCGAAAATGGTCACGAGCGCAATAATTAAGCCATAATAAATATTGGTATAGATGGCTGGTTTATCATTTGTTTCACCAGCATGCATAAAGACAACTAACTGCAAGCCTGCCT
>Ga0213822_1001418_pt1 | contig 13575 bp, 3 predicted proteins | sample MC6MC0908MG_FD_179872 | JGI IMG/M metagenome (GOLD analysis project Ga0213822, IMG submission 179872) | Enriched soil aggregate microbial communities from Iowa State University, Ames, United States - MC6-MC0908-MG | ecosystem: Environmental > Terrestrial > Soil > Unclassified | place: USA: Iowa...
GCAAAGGTACGCCGGGTATCAAGACACGTGCTCTGCGTGGCATATATGGAGAGTCCTTTCATATAAGTCGAGCCAAAAGCTTAGTCAACTCAAGAAAAGACATCACCTCTTTCTATTTCCTACTGTTTCAGTCAGTAAAAACACATCACAGAAAACGTGGTCTGTCCCTGGTTCTGCTCATCACAGAAAACGTGGTCTGTCCCTGGTTCTGCTGGTTCTGCTCGGTTCTGCTCTGCAGAAAACGTGGTCTGTCCCCGGTTCTGCAGGTGTGGAAGTCTCGACTTGACCAGACAGGATTGAGCCGCGCGCCATAAAACGAAGACCCAAGCCTTACCCCATGCTGATAAAAACACGTCGATCAGCAAGGGCCGAGGTCAGGAAGAATGGCCACCCGAAGAAGGTTAAGTAAGTGCCATTCAAATCTGTCCCCTTTTCCCGTCGCCCCCTTTTCCCTTATGGCCAATATTCAATCACATAACCACTCTCTAGTTCTTGTTGTATTAATTTAGCCAGTCGCTTCCCCTCGGCTATATGCCGAAGCTCCGCCTCAGCCGTGGTAAAGCCAGAATCGGGCGGATAGTCGCTGTTGAACGTCGCCTGATACTCACCGTCCCACTTACTGATTTTCGCTCTCAGCTCTGAAGACAGGGGCAAATCTTCAATATCAACGTGACCCATTTTATCCGGCTCTGGACAGAATAGCGGTCCGGCTAAATACTCACTTGTTAGTCTTAACATAATCATGGCAATGGCTTCCAAGAACTGACCGGATTAGCTCGAACAACGAAACCGTTTGACCCAACCCCAACTGCAATGTTTTGCTCAGCACCATTGTACGTAATGCGATAAACATTAGCCGAACCATTGGTCCCGACAACTTTCCCACGTTCAAGAGCATTCATTACCACATTTGCAATGTCATCACGCGAGATACCTTTATTGACAAAATCGACTTCGTGTCGCTTGTAGATGTGTTGCAATCCGGCAGCATCATTGCCCTTTTCCAACCAGACGGTTCGGCCATCCGGTAATCTACGGATATCAACCACATTTCCTGGCGTGATCTTAGTGCCTGCCGGCAAGCTTGAGATCAATTCGTCCCTCGTCAGAGTGGAACCTGACACTCCTTTTGCACCAGCAATATTATTTTCCGCCTCAACCAACCCACTAAGATTACCCCCGGCCTTCGGCGTCAGTCCATTGCTGGTCTCGAAATAGAGCTTGCCATCCGCCGCCAGAACCTCCGTATTACCAGTTTTAGTGTTGATGACTCGACGATAGCCGTCGGGCAAGCCGCCCGTCGTATTGAAAGCAGCCCCTACTGAACTACCTTCACGATAGCCTGCCGGCAGAGTAGCTTGTTCGCCATTCTTGCCTGTAGACGCTCCATGACGTACAGCCTTGGCTTCTTGGAATTTATCCAAAGCCGCCTGTACTCTGGGCGAAACTCCTCCTTCGCCAGCGCCAGCACCACGCGAACCGCCGGAGCCTGGTATAACCAACGCAGCCAAGCTCGTTGCGTTTTCCCACTGGTCAGTGACCTTCGCCAGATTCGTCAGGTCGTTCAACGCACGCTCAGTCAGGGTGTCCTTATATTGCGTGCACGTCGCCGTCGTGCAGTTGAGATCCTTCAGAGCGGTCAGCCCACCCTGGATCGAAGTCAGCAAGGATTTGGCAAAAGCTCCACTGACGGCCTTCTCCGACCAATCGGTGATTTCTTTACTGATCTGTTCGTACTTCCCCCCTTCCCACGTGTTTTTCTGACAAGTCTCACTGCTACCACAGGCATTCATATCCCCGACAAAGTCACTCATGTCGTGGTGGTTGAGGTTGTTGTATTGGGTCGCACTGCCAGCTACAAACGAGCCTGTCTGCAGGCTATTCGCGTTGCCGCCATCCACGGCAGCGGCAGCCACTATGCCGAGCAACTGAGAAGACATGAGCATCAGGTGGTCGCGATTCTCTGGGCTCATCTGGGCCGACATTCGCCGCAACTGGTTGGCAAACGTCTCGTTCACACCCGCGGCCATCGCACCCACAGCGAAATCGCTACCCGATGCTTCGGCGATCATGCCGCCTACCAACGCATGCAGAGCGATCTTCTCCGGGCTGCCAGTCTTCAGCGAGAGGTTGCCCACCTGGTCGAAAGAGTACGCCGACAAAGTGCTGTAGACCGTCGACTGGAGGATACCCGCCAACGTAACGTCCCTACCGAAAGCCTTGGCAATCGCAGCAGCGGATGCGTTGTTGATCAACTGCTGGCCTGCAAAATGACTAACGGCTTCGACCGATCCCAAGTCGATCACAGTCTTACCATTGACCTGTTTGGTCATGGTCATATCGCCCAGATAGTTCTCGGCTACACCGGCAGTGATGGCTGCGATCGCGGCGTTGGTAAGGCCATCTTTGCTCAGAACGGCTTTATAACCGGCGCCTATGTCTCCTTTGTTGTTGATGGTCGCAACCGTGCCGGTGGTTGCCAGGCTGGACGCACCTGCCAGTGCCCAGCCGCCAAGGCCAGCACCCGCAGGGCCGAGCATGACGGTCATGAGAATCGCGATTATCATCTGCGCAGCCGGGCCCAGACCGGAGTTCGCGTACTTGAAGCTGGTGTGAATCTCCTGCACTTGCCGCCAGTCAACACCACCCTGTGCATCCAGCTCCTTGAGCCATGCCAGTTTTGGATCAGCCTGGACCATCGCATCGATGGACGCGCTGACCGTCTGCTTGTTCACCTGCCGCACGTCAGCGTGAATCTTGCCCACCGCGTTGATCACCAGGTCGCCCTGGGCAGTCAGTTCGCTCTGGCGAAGGGTCTCGTCAGTGCGACCTTTACCCTTCATGCTGAACCAAGCTGCGCTGGACTTGCTCTTCTCGTGACTCTCCTGATGCAGATCCTTCACACCTTCAAAAGTGATGTCGCCACCACTGCTGACGGTCAGGTCATTGCCGCTTTCGAGCTTAGCCGCCTGGTATCGCTGATCGCCTCCGCTCTCCAGAGTCAGGTCGCCGCCCGTGGTGATCGCGCTGCCGACATGACGCACGTCCGTCACTTCGTCACGCTTGGTCTTCTTTTTCCCCCAACTGCCCTTACTCTTTTTCTGGTAAAGCGAGTAGTCGCTGTCGGTCTCGGCGATCAGTTCGAGCTGGTCGCCGGCGTAGAGATAAGCCTCGTCACCGGCACTGACGCGACTGGAGATCAGGCGAAGATCCTCACCCGCGGTCATAGAGACGTCACCGCCAGCATTCAGGCTCGTGCCGACCTGGCGGACGTGATCTTCCTGGCGGGTGACCTTTTTACTCTTGGAGTAGAAGTGATCCTCGTTGGCTGCCGACGCCAGAGTCATGTCGTTGACCGCGTCAATGGCAATGTTGCGCTTGGCTTCGAGATTGCTACCGATGGCGGCAAAATCCCGCCCTGCCCCCATATCCAGGTCGCGACCGGCAGTGATCTGCGAGCCGGACTGCTTGATGGACTCACTGCGATTGCGAGTACCGTTTTGGTAGCTGTAGGTCTGTTCGGCAGATCCGATCAGCAGGTCACGCCCAGTGCGGATCTCCAGATCGCGACCGGCCTGCATCACGCCCCCTATATTGAGCATGTCGCGACCAACACCGAAGGTCAGGTCGTTGGTCGCTTCGATGCGCGCGGCATTGTCCAGCCTGCCTTCAATGACGTAACCACCCTTCTGCACCGTCTGGGTACGTTCGTTGATCACATCGCCCAACAGGCTATTCATCCTGACATCACGCCCATTGATGATGCCTCCGGCGCCGTTGATCAGGGTGTTGCCTGCCAGCAAGTCGACGCGACCGCCTGCTTGGATCAAACCACTGTTGACCAGGTCTTGACCGGCACTGGCCGACAGATTGTTCTTGGCACGCAGGGTCCCACTGTTCTCCAGGTTCTGACCGGCGATCAGGTTCACATCCTGGCCTTCGATCAGCGCGCCAGTCGGCGCCAGGCGGTCGTTGGCGTGGGCCAGGTAGAGCACCGGCACCAGCACCTTCTCGCCCATGACTTCGTGCTCTTCAAGCCAGACGATATCGTGGGTCAAGGCCGCCACTTGAGAGCCGGTCAGGGTAACGCCTACCGATAGACCCAGTTGCTGCTTGCTGGCGATGGCGTTGTCCATCAGATACCGGTACAGCGCCTCGTCAGATGTCTGCCCATCAATGAAGCGCTTGCCAGTGCGAGCCGTCACCGCCTGCTGGATCATCTGCTGCTCGAAGTAGCCATCGCCCAAGCGCTTCCAGCTGGCGTCCGAGTCATACCCCAACTTGTCCAGGAGATAATCCGAGCTCATGAATTGCTTGAGGTCAGCCAGTGCAGGATCGGTCTCGACCAGATATTTATGCGGCTGCGGTCCGCGGCTGTTGACGGGTAGGCCCTGGACTCGAGCGATGCTCTGCGGATTGACCACGGTGGCGGTGTTGGAGACGCCCTGCGCTGCTGCGGGAAGCACCTGCGGCAGCACCGCTGAAGCGCCAGGCTGGAAGATCGGTCCATTGCCGCCGCTCAGCTGGGTTGGGCCGGTCAGATCCAAAGGTTGCTGGCGTTGGGCGAGGCCGATGCTGGCACCTCCCAGGGTCCAATTGGCCGGCGACGGTGCGACGCCAGAGGCGTTGGCCTGGCTTGCGGCTAGAGCGCTCAGACGGAACAAACCGCTGCCGCCCGTGGGCAGGGCGAAGCCTGGTAGGTCCAGCGGGTTGACCTGACGCTGGGCCAGGTCCGGCGGCAACTGCGCATTGATGCGCGCAGTGTTGGGATTGACCCGGCTGCCGGCCTGAGTGTTTGCCGCGCTCAGGGCTTGGCTGGAATAGCCGATGTTCTGGCGCGTAACGCCGTTGCCCAGCGTCTGGCTGGCGGTGATGTTAACCGCGCCGCCGGCCTGAATGACGGCATTGGCCGCCACGCCTGTGTTGGTTTGCGTCTCGCGTGTATCGATCAGCGTATAACCCAGGACTTTGCTGGGTACTGCATATCCCGAGTTAGGCCGGTAGTTGGGGTTGGCTATGCCGGTGTCCTGTTTCCCTCGGTCAACCGGTGACATGTAACTGCCGCCGTCGCCGTCATACCATTCTTCCTGGTAGACGTACTGGGTTTTTGAGTTGTATTTGGCGTATTCGGCGATTGCCCCGCCCTCACGCGTCAGGCTGTCCCAGACGGAGCTTCGCTCGCTGTCGTTGGGATTGCGGAACTGCCGGGTGCGCAGCACGCTCTCTGTGGATGCCCCCTCGTTGTTGAAGTTATCTGCGCTGATGTCGATTGAGGACGCGGCGCTGACAGTACTGTGCTTGTTCTCAAAAAGTGACGACTGCACTTTCAGCGCGGCGCCAGCATTGATTGATGCCGCTGCGGAGTCCGCCTGCACGGAACGCACAATCTCTTCGGTCAGGTAATAGAAGAAGTCGTAGTGCCGTCCTTTACAGTTAAGACACTGGTAAGTGATGGTGCCGGAAACCAACTGTTCGCTGACGGAGAACGCATCCTTGCGGTTGCTGACCGTACTGGCGTATAGCCCCATCGCCCCACCGCTCTGCAAAGTGGCCGATACGTTGTCGATGCGGTTGGCGCGGTTGAGCGCTGCATCGCCAGCCACCAGCAGGCCTCCCAGGCTATAAACCGTAGCGAAACGGTTGGTGAAGTCGCCGACCAGCAGGCGCATGTCACCACCGCTGGAAATCAAACTTTGATTACCCGCATCGGCACCCTCGTTGCGCAGCACCTGGCTGACTAGGTCAAGCTTGCCGCCACTGCCGATCGTGCCGCTGTTGCTCAGGTTGGCGGTATTGAGGGTCAGGTCTCCGGCCGAGGTGATGCGCCCCTGATTGACCAACGTACCACCGGCCCTGACCTGCACATCGCTCGCACCGGCGATGCGCCCAGCGCCCAACACCTGTACAGCGGCGGCGCTCAGGCCGAGATTGTCGAGGCTGGTGAGCTGGCCGCTACCTGCGTATAGCCCGGTCAGGGCAACGTCCAGTGTGCCGTTACTGGCGATCAGACCATTGTTGGTCCAGTTACCTCCACGCCCCACCAAACTGTCGGTCGCCAGCAACTGACCGCTGCCAGTCAGCGTCAGTTGACCGACGTCGATGTTCAGCCGCGCGGCTTGGACCACGCTGCTGTTGGTCCAGTTGGCGGCGCTCACGGTCAGGCCCCCGAGGGTCACAATGTCACCACCGGCACTGCCCAGGTTGGCCAAGTCGATCTGGAATTCACCCGTACCGCCATGCAGCAGGCGACCGCCGGTGTTGAGGAAGCTGCCGGCCCGTAAGGTCAAGTCCTGGTTGGCGACCTCCATCACTCCATTGCGGTTGTCCAGCACGCCTGTCACTTGCAGGCGAGTGCTGCCGCCGCTGGCGAGGGTACGCAACTGGCCGCCCTGATTGTTTAGGCTGGCCGCGCTCAAGCCGATGGAGCTGTCGCTTTCGAGGACGCCACCGACGTTGCTCAGAGCTCCCCCGAGGGTGAAATTCAAGGTCTCGCCCGCCAACTGTCCACCCGCGCCGTTATCCAGGTCGGCAGCGCTGATGCTGATCTGGCCCTGGGCGAAAAGGCCACCCCCACGGTTGTTAAGGTCGGCGGTGTTGATGACGACATCGCCAGCTTGAGCCGCGATCCGCCCACCGTTGTTGTTCAGGCCGGCCAAGGCGCGGATGTCCAAGCGCTGGCCCTGGATCACGCCGCCCTTGTTGTTCACATCGAAGCCGTTGCGCAGTACGCCCACGGTGCGCGCTTCAAGGGCGCCCTTGAGCGCGGCAAGGGTGCCGCCGCGGTTGTCGATGTTGGCTGCGGTAAGGCTGATGTTGCCGGTTTGGGCGATCAGCTTGCCACCCTGGTTGTCGAGATCACCACTCAGTGCGAGATCCAGGCCGGTCTGCCCTTGCATCTCGCCCCTGCCGTTAGCCAAGCTCGCAGCATCGACTTCAACATCCGCCGTCTGGCTGTAGATCAGGCCGTTGGTATGGTTCTGCACGGTGCCGGTGGCGGTGATCGCCAGGGCATTTTTTGCTGCGACGGTGCCGGTGTTGCTGTTGTCCAGGGAGCCGGTGACCAGGGTCATTTGATCCTGGCTGGCGATTTGACCGCCCTGGTTGTTGATCGCCGTCGCACCTTTAACGGTCAGCGGGCCGGCGCTGGCCAGCTTGGCGCCGCTGTTGTTCAGCGCGCCATTGAGGTTCAGGTTGACCTCGGCGTTACCGATCAGGTTGCCCTGGCGGTTGTCCAGCTCATTGATGTTGAGGGTGAGCGTTTGCTGGGCGTTGACCGCACCACTGGCGTTCGCCACGGAAGTGGCTTTGATGGTCAGGCCTGCGCCGCTGTCGATCAGGCCGCCCTGACTGTTATCCAACGCACCGCTGAGGATGAGGTTTTGCGCACCGCCGCTGCTGAGAATGCCTTGAGTGTTGTCCACCGAAACGGCTGTCACACCGAGACTGCCCTGACTGACCAGCGCACCGCCGTTGCCGTTGAGCAGGTTGCCCAACAGGTTGAGGGTCACGTTGCCGTTGCGGCTGGACAGCGTGCCGTTGTTGCGGTTGTCCAGATCCGCGCCCTTGACTAGCAGCCCTTGCCAGCCGGAGATCAAACCGTTCTGGTTGATCAGTGCCTGGCCATCGAGGCCCAGGTTCTGGCTACTGATCAGCTTGCCGCCGCTGTTGTCCAGTGTCCGGCCGCCCAGGTTGAAACTTTGGCTGCTGGAGATTTCGCCACCCTGGTTATTCAGGTCGCGCAAGGCATTGAACGTCAGCGGACCTTTGGCGGTAATCAAGCCGTTGCGATTGTTCAAGTCGCCGTTTCCCAGGCTCAGGGTGACGGCTTTTTCACCCAGTAGGCGGCCGCCGTTTTGAGTCAGCGATGCCAGGGTCAAGCTCATGTCGCCCTTGGCCGACACTTCACCACCGTCGGCGGAATCCAGGGAGTCGGCGTCGAGGGTGAGGTTGCCTTGGGCATTGATCAGGCCGTTGGCGTTGTTGTCCAGGGCCATGGCGTTGAGGACCAACGCGCCACCGGCCAATACGCTGCCGCCCTGGTTATTCAGGTCGCCGCTATTAAGGGTAAGCTGCTGCGCGGCGCTGATCAGGCCTTGGGCCTGGTTATTCAGTTGTTGATCGACGGTCAGGACGAGGTTGCCACGACTGGTGAGTGTGCCGCCGTTGTTGTTCAGGCTTTGCGCCTGGGTATCGACGGTCGCCGCGCCGATCAGGCCTTTGACGTTATTCAGCGCCTGGGCGATGCGCAGGGTCAGGCTCTGGCTGCTCAGCACTTTGCCGTTGTCGTTGGTGAGGTTTTGCGCCGCCAGGGTAAAGGCTTCGGCACTGGAAATTTCGCCGCCCTGGTTGTTCACGCCGTTGAGGTTTTTCAACAGCAGCGTGCCCGGGGCGTTGATCAGACCGCCCTGGTTGTTGAGCTGGCCGTTGTTCATGTCCAGGCTCAGCGTGGCGTTGCTGAACAGCTTGCCGCCCTGTTGGTCGAGACCGGTAACCGACGCCGTCAACGCACCTTGGCTGCCGATGCTTGCGCCATCCTGGTTGGTGACTTGGCCAGCCACGAGGTTCAACGTGCTACCACCGTTGAGACGCCCATTCTGGCTGTTATCGAAAGCACCGGTCGTGACGCCCACCGCGCCCTTGGCGCTGATGTGGCCCTGTTGACGATTGTCCAGTGCGGCGCTGGTAAGTAACAACGCGCCGTCGGTGACCAGTTCGCCAGCCTGATTATCGAGCCGCCCCAGGCTGTACACGGAAAGGTCGGCGGCGCTGGAAAGGCTGCCACCGGTGTTGGTGAGGTTGGCGGTGGTGATATACAGCGTGCCTTCGCTGCTGAGTTGGCCTTGGTTGTTGAGCAGGTCGCGGCTCAGGTCGATGCGCTGATTCTGCTGGCTGATCAAGTATCCGCTGCTGTTGTCGAGGGAGCCGCCGTTCAGCGCTAATTCGGTCTTGGCACTGAGCAAGCCCTTGGTGCGGTTGAGCAATTTATCGACCGTCAGCTTCAGCGCTTGCCCGGCGAATATCTGGCCACCATCGCTGTTGTCGAGGTTCTGGCTGACCAGCGTGACGTCTTCGTTGCCCGTCAGTTCGCCGCCACGGTTATCGAGCTCGTCAACGTTCAGATCCAGGGTTTTCGTCGCGCCGATCAAGCCCGCCTGACGGTTGTCGAGACTGGTCGCCTTGAGCGCCAGAGCATCGGTGCTGATCAGGGTGCCTTGGCGGTTGTCCAGGGTGTTGACGGTGGCGTTGAGTCCGGTCTTGCCGGCAATGTCCCCGCCACGGTTGTCCAGGCGGTCCGCAACCAACAGCAGCGCACCGTCGGCGATCAATGATCCGCGCTGGTTGTCGAGTAGGGTGTCGACCGCCAGATCGAGTCGATCACGGCTACTGATCAGGCCATCGTTGTTGTCCAGGCGGTTGCTGCGGCTGTCCACCGATGCCGCCGAGATGACGCCTCGAACGTTGTTCAGCACTTGGACAATTCTGAGCATCAAGCCCTGGTTGCTCAGCAGTTTGCCGTCGTTGTTATCGAAGTTTTCCGCCGCCAGCGTGAACGCCTGCTTGCTGGAAATTTCCCCGTTCTGGTTGTTCACGTCCTTGAGGTTGTTCAACAGCAACGCACCCGAGGCGTTGATCAGACCGCCCTGGTTGTTCAACTGGCCGTGGTTCATGTCCAGGCTGAGGCGGGTGTTGCTGAACAGTTCGCCGTCCTGTTGATCGAGGCCGGTGACACTGGCATCCAGCGCCTTGGCACTGGCGATGCGGCCAGCGGCGTTGTTCACCTGACCGGCCTTCAGTTGCAGCGTGTCACTGCTGATCACGCTGCCCTGAGCGTTGAGCAATTGCCCGGCCAGGTCCAGGTTCAGCCCTTGTTGGGCAGAAAGCGATCCCTGGCGGTTATCCAGCGACCCGGCGCTTAATTGAGCGTTCTTGCTCGCCGTGAGGCGCCCGCTCTGGTTGTTTATCCGGCCGCTGACGGTGATGTCGAGCATCTGCCCCGCCGCCACCAGACCCGCAACGTTATCCAGCGAGGCAACGCGCAACGTGACGTTGTCCAGGCTGCTGACTTCGCCAGCGTTGTTGATCAACTGCCCGACATTGGTCGTCAGGTTGCCGTTGCTGTTGACGATGCCCTGGGAGTTAAGGAGTTTATCGGCGGTAACGTTGAGGGTATTGCTACTCAGCACCCGTCCCTTGTTCTGATTGTCCAGGGATGCAGCTTTTACCGTACCGGCCTGCCCGGCACTCAAGGTCCCGCCCTGGTTACTCAACGTCTGCGCAACGTTCGCCGTCAGGTTACGACTGGCAATGACACTCTTGCCGTTGTTGTTCAGGCTCTGCGCCGTGACACTCACATCCCCCGTGGCATTACGGGTGTTATCAGCATTAACCCCAGCCTCGATGATGCCGTTGTTACTCAACTGCCCACCCGCGTTCAGAACGATGCCGTCCCGCGCCGCGAGGGTTTTCTGGTTGGTCAGGTCGCCCTGGGTTTGCGCATTCAACGTCGTGCCCGCGTAGACCGGTCCCTTCGCATCGAGGCTGGCCGCCTTAACGTTCACAGCGCCACTGGCCGAGGTATCAACCATGCTCAAATGCCCATTGGCATCAAGCTGGATATCCCCCCCACTGGCAATCAACTTGCCGTCCAGCTTCACCCCGACCCCGGCCTCGGTGCCCACCAGCTTGATCGCCCCGGCGTACATCCCACCCAGCGCCGAAGAGTCGATGGCCAATTGCGGCTTGGCGCTGCCGTCATCGGCGCGGGCGGTGGCGCTCAAAGTGTCGGCGTTGACGTCATTGCGTCCGGCAACAATCGTCAGGTTTTTCGCCTGGATCTCGGCGTTGATCTTGGCGCTACGGGTGATGATTTCGAAGTGGTCGACGTTGTTGGCGTTAAGGCCTGCACCCTCGATGGCAACGCTGCCCTGATCCACTTGGTAACGATCCAGCCGACCGTTCTCCACCACTGGCTTGCCGGTGCTCAAGGTCACTTTCGGACTGTTGATAAAGCCGCAACCGTTGCAGGTAATGCCATAGGGGTTGGCGACGATGACGTGGGCCGACTGCCCGGCCACTTCGGTGTAGCCACGCAGCTGGCTGGAGTTGCCACCGTTGACTTCGTTGAGGATGGTTGTGGCGGCCGTGCCGTTGAGGTTCGGGTTGCCGAGGATGATCCCGCCCAGTTGCGTGGCCTGGGTGCGGTTTGTGGCGTTGTTGAGGATGACGCCGTTGCTGCCGACGTTGTAATCCGTGAACTGGTTGTGGGACAGACCGCTGCCGTTGGGACGGGCGATGTTGACGATGGGCACGCCGTTGCCTGCCTGGTCCAGGCCGGTGCCCGGCGCGCTGACGACAATGCCTTCGGCCTGGGCCCACATCGGTTGCCAGAACATGACGTTGGCCAGCAGGAACGCCAGGCCGCGCTTGGGCATGCCGAGAAACCGCTCGCGGTTTTTCAGGGCAGCAGAAGGTTGGCGGGCCAGGAAGGCGTATTGGCGGTCGTCCATGATCGGGTCTCGTTGCAGCGCAATTAAAGGTCATCCATGCCGAAGTCGGTCGGCAGCAGAGCCAAACATGACTTCGTCCCAAGGCGGGTAAGAGCGTGCTCGTCCCCGTCCTGAAAAGCAGTAGCAAAATAGTGGCGCGATACTAATTAGCCATTATTCCGGCGTCAATTAAATACTGCTGAAAAACGCGGTATACCCAAACCCGCGGTCATCCTCACTTTTAGATATTTCCTACGCGCCCGCCCGACCCGCTACCCTTCAGAAAAATCGTTATCAATACCTAAGGGATTTCATGGACAGAACCACCTTCAAGCCCCTCTTACTCACGCTCGCCCTGTTCAGCAGCGCCCCAATGGCCCAAGCCGCCACCACCCTGGTCTACTGCTCCGAAGCCAGCCCCGCCGGGTTCGACCCCAGCCAATACACCAGCGGCACTGACTTCGATGCCTCGGCCGAAACCGTCTTCAACCGCCTCACCCAATTCAAGCGCGGCGGCACCGAGGTCGAACCCGGATTAGCCACGAGCTGGGACGTGTCGCCCGACGGCCTGGCCTACACCTTCCACCTGCGTGAAGGGGTGAAATTCCACACCACCGACTACTTCACCCCTACCCGCGACTTCAACGCCGACGACGTGCTGTTCACCTTCCAGCGCCTGCTCGACCCGCAACACCCGTTCCGCCAGGCCTACCCCACCGAGTCGCCGTACTTCACCGACATGGGCCTGAACACCACGATCAAAAGCGTGGAAAAAGTCGACGAGCACACCGTGCGCTTCAACCTCAATAACGTCGACGCCGCCTTCGTGCAGAACCTGGCGATGAGTTTTGCCTCCGTGCAGTCCGCCGAATACGCGGCGCAATTGTTGAAGGAAGGCAAAGCCGGCGACCTCAACCAGAAACCCATTGGCACCGGTCCGTTCGTGTTCAAGCGCTACCAGAAGGACTCGCAGATCCGCTACGCCGGCAACACGGCGTACTGGAAACCCGAGGACGTGAAACTCGACAACCTGATTTTCTCCATCACCCCGGACGCCGCCGTACGCCTGCAAAAGCTCAAGCGCGGGGAATGCCAGGTCAGCGGCTATCCGCGTCCGGCCGACATCGAATTGATCGAGCAGGACCCGAACCTGCAGGTGCTCAAGCAGCCCGGCTTCAACCTGGGTTTCCTGGCCTACAATGTCACGCACCCGCCCCTGGACCAGCTCAAGGTCCGCCAGGCGCTGGACATGGCCATCGATAAACCGGCGATCATCAAGGCTGTTTACCAAAGTGCCGGGCAACTGGCGCAAAACGCCTTGCCACCGGCCCAGTGGTCGTTCGACCCGAGCATCCAGGACGCGCCCCATGACGTGACCAAGGCCAAGGCGCTACTGAAGGAGGCCGGAGTGGCGCCCGGTACAACCATCGATTTATGGGCAATGACAGTGCAGCGCGCTTCCAACCCCAATGCGCGAATGTCTGCGCAGATGATCCAGCAGGACTGGGCCAAGATCGGGATCAAGGCCAACATCGTCAGCTATGAATGGGGCGAGTACATCAAGCGCGCAAAAAATGGCGAGCACGACGCAATGATTTACGGCTGGACCGGCGACAACGGCGATCCGGACAACTGGCTGGGGGTGTTGTACAGCTGCGCGGCGGTCAAGGGCAGCAACTACGCCAAGTGGTGCGACCCGGCGTATGACCAGTTGATCCAGCAGGCCAAGGTCTCGACCGACCGCCAGCAACGAATCGATTTGTATCGACAAGCGCAGAAAATCCTCAAGCAACAGGTGCCCATCACCCCCATCGCCAACTCCACGGTCTTCCAACCGATAAACAGGCAAGTGTTGGATTTCAAACTCAGCCCGTTTGGCCTTACACCCTTCTACGGCGTGGGTTTGACGAAGTAACACCCGCGCCAAACCGGTGCGCCACCATTTTATGGCGCACCGGCAGGGGGCGCTTTTGACGCCAAAAAAACACCCGCAAACGGTCAACTGCGTCAGAAGTTACACGAATGCGACATTAAGGTACGTTCGTGCCACTGTTTCAGGCTTGCAACCGCTCTGGATCTTGCATTGGGT
>Ga0213822_1001422_pt1 | contig 13549 bp, 15 predicted proteins | sample MC6MC0908MG_FD_179872 | JGI IMG/M metagenome (GOLD analysis project Ga0213822, IMG submission 179872) | Enriched soil aggregate microbial communities from Iowa State University, Ames, United States - MC6-MC0908-MG | ecosystem: Environmental > Terrestrial > Soil > Unclassified | place: USA: Iowa...
AATTGTCCAATTGGAGTTTTGGGCAATTAATTGAAAAAATAACATACAAATTGAAACTTCGAGGCGTCAAAGTCCAACTTGTGGAAGAGTCCTATACTTCCGGTACGTGCCCTTCATGCGGAGAATTCAGTAAACAATGGAATCGAAACTTCCGCTGTCCGTGTGGTGCGAAAGGACATCGGGATCTAGTGGGTGCCGTGAATATTTTGGACAAGTCTATCAATAAACAATTCAAGAAAAATCGAGAACTACCTAAAATAGAAGATACAAAGTATCGCCGAGTCCTTTTAACCCCCATTGTCCCGCACAATGGGGCTAAAAGGGCAGTGGCGTAGTGCCTATGATTGGGCTGCGGTATGTGTTTTTCGATACATGTCGTAATGAACTGGAAAAGCAGTAAGACCTGGAAGTTCTGCTGATAGGCGGCTTTGATGAAGGTTTAAAAAAGAATCCCCTGGATTTATCCATGGGGAGAAGTCAAGATTTTAAAAAAGGTGATACTATGATGATAAAAGGAATAAACCATTTGCTATTTTCGGTTTCCAATTTGGACAGATCGATAGAATTCTATCAAAATGTATTTGACGCAAAACTTCTTGTTAAGGGGAGAAGTACTGCCTATTTTGATTTAAATGGATTGTGGCTAGCTCTTAATCTAGAAAAGGACATCCCTCGGAATGAAATAAATCAGTCGTATACCCATATCGCTTTTTCAATCGAAGAAGCAGATTTCTCAAAGATGTATGAGAAACTTAAGCAGTTGGACGTTAATATTCTGCCTGGCCGGTTAAGAGACGAACGGGACAAAAAATCAATCTATTTCACCGACCTGGATGGTCATAAATTTGAGTTTCATACAGGAACATTGCAGGATAGATTGGATTTTTATAAGCATGAGAAAGGGTATATGGATTTTTCACCAGCAAAAGCTGGAGCAAATCCAGCGGTACATTCTTCTGACCGAAAGCCAAATGAGTAAGCTGAGAGGATGCTTGTCAGAAAAGCGGGAGCAATCAGTTCCTTTGCCTCCCCATGGGGGCTCGGCATTTCTGCAGGTAGATCTCCCTATTCAGACATGTTTCTAGATGCGATAGTTTTCTCTCACAAGCGAAAGGCATCTTCAAACTCAAAAAAGGGCTTATTGTGGTACAAGACGACCGGTAATGTGCTCCTCGGTACGATTGAGGGCATTGTCAAAGGAGTAGTTGATATTTTTAAAGGACTTTGGGATTTGCTTGTCGTCATCACCACTGATCCCTTAGGGTTTCTAAAAGGGATAGTGAATGCCGTCCTTCATCCGGTTAAAACTGCTCAGTATTTATGGGGAGCATTTGAACACGCCTGGAAAGGGGATGTGATCAATGGCGATGCTAGGAGCCCCGCAAAGTTTTTCACCTACTCACTAGTGTCAATATTCGGTTTAAAAGGAATCGATAAAATGGAAAGCTAGGGAAATTAGGAAAGGGCGACCAAACTCACTGGATCAAAGGCGAAACTGTCCGCATGGAGCATTCATCGTGACAAAAATAGCAAAATAGGAACCGAAATTGTTCTCATGAAGCTCCCTTACTCCAATTTTTCATCCAGCTGCTACTTCCACTGTCGCCTCCAGTTCAATTTCCACATTCCCTTTAATGGCCCGGCTAATCATACAGGATGTTTCTGCTTTTTTAGCAAGCCGCCCGACCAACTCAATCTCTTTTTCCGTAGCATTTGCTTTTAAGACAACATTTGGACGGTGAATAATCTTTTTATAGGTGATAATTCCATTGGTTACATCGACAATTCCCTCGGATTCCATTGCTAATTCTTCCTTTTCGAGCCCGCTGCGTTCCATCATCGCGGCAAGTGTAATAATGTAGCAGGTTGCTGCCGCCCCAAGCAGCATCTCATCGGGATTGGTGCCGACACCCGGTCCATCCATTTCTGGTGGGATGGAGACTTTGGTTTTTAAGTTACCGGCCTCAATTTCTCCGATACCATTCCGTAATCCCGGCCAGCTTGCTTTTAAGTGAAAAACATGTTCTGCCATACTAATTTCCTCCAATTCGAGATTTGTCCCCATATAATTTGGAGTATATGGTATTGTTATTTTGACATGTAAATAATGGAGCAGTGAATACATGAAAATTATTTTTAAAATGATCCTGATACTAATTCTTTGTTTATATTTAGCCATTCTTTCAAAATTGATTTTGTTTAAATACATTCCGTTATCTCAGATTATGAATCATTTTAACTTTACTTATGATGAATACCATTGGCGGTCGAATAATTTCGTCCCATTAAAAACGATCTACTTTTACTTGTTCTTAGCAGATATCAATGTAAATATTCGGATTGAAAATTTAGCAGGGAATATCGTTGGCTTTATGCCTTTTGGATTTATCTTACCATTGCTGGCGAAAAAGTTTCAAAACCTAAGCACCGTAGCTCTTTCCACCTTTTGCTTAAGCTTGACGTTCGAACTGTTGCAGTTAGTATTTGAATTTGGCAGCTTTGATGTGGATGATTTGATTTTAAATACCATTGGTGGGATTTTAGGTTATCTGCCTTTTAAACTTGCATATCTTTTCATCCAAAGGAAAATGAGGCACTTTAACAACCCGCAATTTTAGGGGGATCATCCAGTGAAGTTTTTTAGCTTCGATCGTGATGTCCAGTAACATTATGGTTAGTAATTTTACATTAAAGCTGGTAACTAATAATCCATAATAGTTTTTTATTAAATATCCTATTTAACGAAAATCGTAACTTTCTTTTTTCAACTTTCTGTCCGATAGTTCAATAGATATCTTAGATATTAATGGTAAAAGTTGTTGGGATGGGGGGCTTTTTAATAGTGTATTTAGATTTGTTTAGTTCGATTTTAGTTGCTTTTATTTTATTTTGCTTAATTGAAAAAAAGTTCAAGGGGAAAGAAAGATTCTTAGGATATTATTTATTAGCCATTTTATTATTTATTTTGTCTCGATAAAAAAAAAGTCCTTCTTCAACTCCCTCAGTTTAATACGTTTTTCTCGCGAATACTCGTTTATTCGGCTGCGATAGTGAAATAACTAATGAACAATTTTACGGCTCCTTAAAACACTATAAATGAAAACACCCGATGGGCCTTTAAAAGGATCCACCGGGTGTTTTTTCGCTGCTAGTCACTGGGACACTATCTGCTAATAATTGAAGATTTTTTGTTACCTTCGTGCTGTAGGTGAAATCACCGTAGCAGTAAGGATAACGGAAATTATTTTTATCGCCGCCGCATGTATAAAGTGTCGGCTTTTCTTTTACCCGGATGAGTGAGTATTCCTTCGCCAGTTCCTCACTATGCTTGCCGCCGTGCTGTGCCACATAATCGATATAACCGCTTCCCATGTTGTAAGCCTGGATAATCGTTGGGAAATCCACCTTCTTTTGATTTCCATAGGTTAGTACCCGCTGAAAATGTTTTATTCCAACCTCAATACTTTGTTGTGGATCCGTGATTGTATTTCTTGGTAAACCGGCCGATTCCGAAGATTGCATCGGATCTCCGCCTTTACCGTGGCTCTCTTGCTGCATTAGAGCTACTAGAACTGGAGTGTGTTCCTCAAGATGATATTTTGCTAATTCATCGTGTATTTGTGGACTATATTTTTTTACATCAGCAAATGAATCGTTTTCTATTATTTGAAGTGGGGAATTTTGTTTTTGAAAATAATTTTGAAACATCGCCAAACCGCAAAAAATGAGAAACAGCACGAAAAAGGTTTTGAATTTCTTCCGTCTTCGTTTTTTCATCTATCTTTCTCTCCCAAACAGTTCTTCTTTGACCATTATAAGGGAAGGTATCATGACCTGTCAGGTATCAAAGGTATGAAAATTATGTATATTATTTGAAGTCGCCCATAATCTAAAACGCTTGTTAATTGTTAATACTGAAAAAGGAATCATTGCGGTAAAGCGAAAAAGTTTGGTATCATCAATAGTAAAATAACGTTGGGATTGGGGGGATTAATAATGTCACGAATTTCAAATGAACAGGTGAAACATGTTGCCAACTTGGCACGCTTGGCGATCACGGAAGAAGAAACGGCAAAGTTCACAAAACAGCTGGATGCGATCATTACCTTTGCGGAACAGTTAAATGAACTGGATACGGAAAATGTAGAGCCTACATACCATGTGCTTGATATGAAAAATGTCTTGCGTGAAGATATTCCGCAACAAGGATTGCCGCGTGAAGAGGTACTAAAAAATGCACCGGAGCATCAGGACGGACAGATTAAGGTACCATCGATTATGGGGAAGGAGGATTAAAAAGTGAGTTTATTTGATTATAAAGTTTCAGATCTTCATGAGCTTTTACATAAGAAAGAACTAAAAGTTACTGATCTTGTTGATGAATCGTATAAACGGATTGGCCAAGTCGAGGACAAGGTCCAATCTTTTTTAACATTGGATGAAGAACGTGCGATGCAATCAGCAAAATTACTTGATGAAAAACTCGCAACCGATTCTCAAAAAGGATTGTTATTTGGAATGCCCATTGGCGTGAAGGATAATATCGTTACAAAAGGCTTACGAACAACCTGTGCGAGTAAGATTCTTGAAAACTTCGATCCGATTTATGACGCAACTGTTGTGCAAAAACTACAGCAGGCAGAAACGGTGACGATTGGTAAATTAAACATGGACGAGTTTGCAATGGGTTCCTCGAATGAAAACTCAGCATTTAAAATGACCCGTAATCCATGGGATCTTGACAGGGTACCAGGTGGTTCTTCAGGTGGTTCAGCAGCTTCTGTAGCAGCTGGAGAAGTACTATTTTCATTAGGCTCTGATACAGGCGGTTCCATTCGCCAGCCTGCTTCTTTCTGCGGTGTTGTCGGCATGAAGCCAACCTATGGCCGTGTATCCCGCTTTGGTCTTGTTGCGTTTGCATCATCACTTGACCAAATCGGTCCTATTACAAGAACGGTTGAAGATAATGCCTATCTGTTACAAGCAATCTCAGGACTTGATCCAATGGACTCAACATCTGCGAATGTGGATGTTCCGAGCTTTGCGTCTGCCTTAACAGGAGATGTGAAAGGTCTTAAAATCGCCGTACCAAAAGAATATCTTGGTGAAGGTGTCAACGAAACAGTTCGTCAATCGGTGTTAGATGCATTAAAAGTTCTTGAAAGTCTTGGAGCAGTTTGGGAAGAAGTTTCACTGCCTCATTCCAAATACGCTTTGGCCGCCTATTATTTGCTGTCTTCATCAGAAGCATCGGCTAACCTTGCCCGTTTTGATGGAGTAAGATATGGTTACCGGACACCAGATGCTGAGAATCTAATCGATTTATACAAAAAGACACGGGCAGAAGGCTTCGGGGATGAAGTGAAGCGCCGGATTATGCTCGGCACCTTTGCGTTAAGCTCCGGTTACTATGATGCCTATTACAAAAAAGCACAACAGGTTCGGACCTTGATTAAGAAGGACTTTGAAGACGTATTTGCTAAATATGATGTGATCGTCGGACCAACAACGCCAACGTCTGCATTTAAAATTGGCGAAAATATCGAGGACCCATTAACAATGTACGCAAATGATATTTTAACGATTCCTTTGAATCTAGCAGGCTTGCCGGGAATCTCCGTTCCGTGCGGCTTTGATGCTGGTCTGCCGTTAGGATTGCAAATAATCGGTAAGTATTTTGATGAAGCCACTATTTATCGCGTTGCCCATGCATTTGAACAGGCAACAGACTTTCATAAACAAAAGCCGGAATTGTAGGGGGTGAAAACAATGGAATTTGAAACAGTGATTGGACTTGAAGTCCATGTTGAGTTAAAAACAGAATCAAAAATCTTTTCGTCGAGCCCAAACCATTTTGGTGCTGAGCCAAATACGAATACAAGTGTAATCGACCTAGGGTATCCTGGGGTTTTGCCTGTCCTTAATAAAAAGGCAGTTGAGTTCGGGATGAAAGCGGCGATGGCATTAAACTGTGAAGTTGCGACGCATACGAAGTTTGACCGCAAGAACTATTTTTACCCAGACAATCCAAAGGCATACCAAATCTCGCAATTTGACAAGCCGATTGGCGAGCATGGCTGGATTGAAATAGAAGTTAATGGTTATACGAAACGGATTGGCATTACGAGAATTCATCTGGAAGAGGATGCCGGAAAGCTGAACCATGGCAAGGGGTATTCTTTAGTCGACTACAACCGCCAAGGTACTCCGTTAGTGGAAATCGTTTCTGAACCGGATATCCGTACCCCTGATGAGGCTTATGCTTATCTTGAAAAATTAAAATCCATCATTCAATTCACAGGCGTTTCCGATTGTAAGATGGAAGAAGGCTCACTCCGTTGTGACGCCAATATTTCGATTCGCCCGGTGGGGCAAGAGGAATTCGGAACGAAAACGGAATTGAAAAACCTGAACTCCTTTAACTTTGTCCGTAAAGGTCTTGAATATGAAGAAAAACGTCAAAAAGAAGTTGTTTCGGCAGGCGGAAAAATCGATCAGGAAACCCGTCGTTTTGATGAGGCGACTGGCGCCACTTTGCTGATGAGGGTAAAGGAAGGTTCAGATGATTATCGTTACTTCCCGGAACCGGACTTACTCGACTTGTATATTGACGAGGATTGGAAAGCCCGGATTCGCGCCGAAATCCCTGAGCTTCCTGACGAGCGGCAAAAACGCTATGTAGAAGTGCTTGGGTTACCTGTTTATGATGCCAAGGTTTTAACCGTAACAAAAGAAATGGCTGATTTCTTCGAGGCTACGGTTAATGGCGGAGCGGATGCTAAGCTTGCTTCGAACTGGATCATGGGGGATGTCTCCGCTTATTTGAATGCAGAGTCGAAAGAGCTTGATCATGTTGCTTTAACACCGGAAGGCTTAGCGGGAATGATTAAACTGATTGAAAACGGAACGATTTCAACAAAAATCGCAAAAACAGTTTTTCAAGAATTAATTGAAAATGGCGGCGACGCTGAACAAATCGTGAAGGACAAAGGGCTCGTGCAAATCTCTGATGAAGGAACACTTCTTAAGATTATTGCAGAGGTTCTCGATGCTAACCCGAAATCCATTGAAGATTTCAAGGATGGGAAAAATAAAGCAGTTGGATTCCTTGTTGGGCAGCTAATGAAAGCAACCAAGGGACAAGCCAATCCACAAATGGTTAATAAATTATTGCAGCAGGAATTGCAAAAACGGTAAAAAAGAAGCTGGCAGAATCTATTCTGCCAGCTTTTTTTGGCCGATAGGAAAGAATGACTTTCCTATCAGGAATAAGTACAACTCCGCCTCGGCGAGTTTTCTTTTTGAGAAAAAAGTCGAGCATTGTTCGACATTCTTTTTTTAAATTTCCCGGGAAAAAATCAAACTCTATAAGGATTTGCTCCATTGTTAATTAAACGTTTGTTTAGTAAGGAAATATGGGAATGCTTGTCGAAGTGTGTAATATTAGCGAAAAAGAGCTGCTTTTCGCTATCATTCGCGGATTAAACTATAAACTATCTCCTAATTTTCGTCAGTATTCTTTCCAATTTCGATGCGGAAATCCTTTATTAATAAGCACTCTTCCCATTTTAATCAAACATTTGATTAGTTTTTTCGAAACTAACCAAACGTTTGATTAAAAATGCAACAAGCCTTGTTATATGGGACTTTTCTTCATAAATCTACAAAGAAATTTGTTGGAAAATAGATGATAGAAAATGAATGAAAGTAATTGAAGTTCACTAGATTCACATGTTCTTTTAAAACTAAAAAATTCTATAAAAAGGGGTGGACTTCTTTACTATTTTTCGATTCGCTGATAAAATCCAGTTTTCGCTGATAAATTCCTCAAAACCGCAGATAAAAAAGGAAAGAGCCATTTTTTTAGTTTCTTTTCCTGAATTAATGACTGTGTTAATAACAGAAGAAATTCATTTCGCAGATAAATTTGGGCTATTCGCAAATAAAAGATACATTTTTGCAAATAAAACAGGGATTTTCGCAAATAAAAGGCAGTTTTTCGCAAATAAAAGCGCTCGACCTTCGATTTTATAGCTGAAAATGCAATTAAGCATGTTTTAAATCTATTTTTGAATAATCGCCTTCTTTTTAGCAGATGATTTTTGAAAAAGCGCAAAAAATGAAAGGGTATCTAAAAAGATCTTTAGATACCCTCTTTTTTTAACTAAAACGCAATCATCGCCCCGCGCTCATCAAAGACAGAGCTTGGATTCCAGGCTACTTCCCATAGGTTGTTTTCAGGGTCGGCAAAATAGGCGGTACGTCCGCCCCAAAAGGCATCATTTGGTTCTCGCAATATTTTCCCGCCGGCTTTACGTATTTCCTCAATAGTTAAGTCAACTTGTTCTGGTTTCTCAACGTTAATCGCGAAGGTTACTGCGCGAAAGGTTTCAGGTGATGTCGGAAGTTCAATGCCGGCATCCTTGGCTAACTCGGCAATCGGAAACAATGAAAGCAGGACACCAGCCGTTTTAAAGACAGCGTATTGATCAGAGCTAAAGTCGGTTTCCTCCCAGCCTAGCGATTGGTAAAAAGCACGAAGAACGGGTAAATCAATTGCACCTAATGTAAGCAAGCTTACTCTTTGTGGAACCATCATTCTATACCTCCATTTAAGTTCTTTTTCCATTAACTGTTCTTCAACTGTTTCTTATTCTCCTTCTTTAACGGGGACGCTGTTTATTTTTAGGAAGGTTTTTTATCCCATTTCCTTTTTAATCAAACGTTTGATTGGTTTTGAAATAGCGGAACAAGTAGTTTTTCGTTAATGAATATAGTTTATTTTAACTTAAAAATGGTAAGATTTAGAGAATGTGGTATTAAAGGAGCGAGGTACATAAATGACTATTTACATTGCGCTATTACGGGGGATAAATGTTGGCGGGCATCATAAAATCAAAATGGCAGATTTGAAAAGTTTATTAGAAACGATGGGCTTACAGAAGGTGAAAACCTATATTCAAAGTGGGAATGTATTATTTGAGTCGGATGAGGAGGAGAAACAACTTACCCAACGAATGGAAGAGGAAATAGGTAAAACATTTGGTTTTCCGGTACCGGTTGTTTTAAGAACGGCGGAGGAGTTCGAACAGATTATCCGGGACTGTCCTTTCTCGACAGATTCCTTGAAGGAAGGGGAGAGTGTCCAAATAGCCTTTCTAGCAGACACCCCTTCAGAGGAAGGTATCAATCAATTGAGTTCGTATAAAAGTCAAATGGAGGAATTTATGATCAAGGAAAAAGAGATGTATTTATTTTTCCGTCAGAGTATCCTAGATTCTAAGCTTGCGGCTCAGATTCCGAAACTAGGCGTTACGGCGACAGTGCGAAACTGGAAAACGGTTATGAAGTTAGCAGCAATGGCAAGAGATATGCCGCAATAAAGAAACGCTCGGATTCAAAAATCCGAGCATTTTCTAACACCTATTCCTGTTTTAATAAGCGGACACTCTCATTAAATTCCTTCTCAATTGCCTCATTTTTCTTATAAGTGATTAAGCTTACAATAACAGCAACAAGCAGGTTGAGAACAAATCCTGGAACGATTTCATAAAGTGATTCACCGAAAAAGACTTTACCAAGGTCGCCATTTTTCCAGACGATTACGGTAACAGCACCGACAATCATGCCGAACAAGGCGCCCCAGTTCGTAATCTTTTTCCAAAATAAACTTAATAAAATGATCGGGCCAAAGGATGCTCCGAAGCCCGCCCATGCATATGCTACGAGGTCTAATATTGTGTTATTTTGCTTGAATGCTAGAGCAGCAGCAACGATAGCTACGATAAGGACGGCCATTCTTCCTAAAAAGACAAGCTGTTTATCCTTCGCATTTTTGTTCACTACCATTTTGTATAAATCTTCAACAAGTGCACTAGAAGTCACGATTAACTGTGAAGAGATGGTGCTCATAATCGCCGCTAGAATCGCAGCTAAGACAAAGCCGGCGAAGATTGGGTGAAACAAGATTTGCCCTAGTTGAATGAATACAGCTTCAGGATCATCTAGCGTAAATTGTGGATTTTGTTTGAAAAAGGCAAGACCGATCAAGGCGGTAAAAATAGTCCCTAACAGTGAGAAAATCATCCAGCCCATACCAATTCGGCGTGCGCTTTTTGTTTCTTTGATTGTTTTGATGGCCATAAAGCGAACGATGATATGCGGCTGTCCAAAATAGCCGAGCCCCCATGCCATCGCTGAAACAATTCCAATAAAAGATGTTCCTTTCAATAGATCAAGTTTAGTAGAATCGATTGCTCGAATCGTATCAAATGTTTCGGCTGGACCGCCAGTGTGGAAAATTCCGATCGCAGGAACAAGTAACAGGGCAATCAGCATCATTAAGCCTTGAATAAAGTCGGTATAGCTAACCGCTAAAAACCCGCCAAATAAGGTGTAGGCAACGACAACGCCGCCAACGATGAAAAGTCCTGTGTGGTAGCTTGTGCCAAATGAGCTTTTAAAGAATACCGCTCCTGAAACCATCCCCGAGGAAACATAGAAAGTAAAGAATAGAAGAATAACAATACCTGAAACGATACGGAGCAGTTTCGTTTTGTCTTTAAAGCGGTTCTCAAGATAGCTTGGAATCGTGATGGAATCATTGGCAACCTGAGTATACGAACGCAGGCGAGGTGCGACCAAGAGCCAGTTTAGATATGCCCCGATTGTCAGGCCGATGGCTATCCATGCGTCTGTTAAACCGCTTACATAAATACCCCCAGGCAAACCCATCAAAAGCCAGCCGCTCATGTCGGCGGCGCCAGCACTTAAGGCGGTTACTGCAGGCCCTAACGACCGTCCCCCAAGCATGTAATCCGTCAGATTGCTAGTTTTTCGGTAGGAATACCAGCCGATGAATAACATCATAGCAATGTAGATTCCAATCGACACTAGTTGTAGTGAAACATTGGACATATTTTTACCCCCTTTGTTATAGAAAGAAAATAATTTAAATAATATTTTCTTTATATAAAATATTCTATCAATTTAATTTTTATATTTCTAGTGTAAAAATATTGCTTTTTTGAAATAGGAAAAAATACTTGTGGAATAATAACGGAAAATGAACAAAAGCAGTTCTTTTGTAACGTGTGGTTGAAACGATTATCATAAAGGAAAATGAAAGGGGTGTGCTGAAGGATGGATTTAAATGTTTGGTTTAAAAAAGGATTGACCGCGGCGGAGTACATCAACTCGATGACGCAAAATAAAGAGGAAATGCTTTCGATTTATGAACAGTTTTCCTTGACTGCTGAAGATAAAAGCAAGCTTGAGGCTTTAGGAACACAGAACCTGCGAGCGATTGTGTTAACTGAAGATTGGTGCGGGGATGCGCTGCTGAACAACCCGATTTTGATGAGGGTAGGCGAAGCGGCGGGAATGGAACTGCGTTTTGTCCTCCGTGACAAAAATCTCGAGTTAATGGATCAATACTTAACGAATGGTACGTCACGAGCAATTCCTATTTTTATTTTTCTAAATGAAGAAGGTAGTGAAGTGGCTGTATGGGGGCCAAGGGCGCCTGAACTGCAGGCACTTGTGATGGAAAGGCGTGCTGCCCTGCCGGAGAAAGACGCCGAGGATTTTCAAGAGAAGCAAATGGAAATGTATATGCAGCTTAGGGCGGCGTATCAGACAGATGCGGCTATTTGGCAAACTGTTGCGAATAGTATAATCGCTGCTCTTCTAAAATAAAAAAGATTCCCGGTGGACGTTTCCGCCGGGAATCTTTTTAGCTGATAGAAAAGTATAACTTTCCTATCAGGCATAAGTGTGACTACGCATCTCTCTTCGCCGATCGGCGAGTCTTCTTTAAAATCCGCTGTTTTTTGGCGGTATGCGGTCATTAATCAAATTTTTATCATTGATTTTCGGTTCGATGCCAAGGATGAAGTTACGGATGTTTGAGCGGTGCAAATAGATTAAAAAGAATGAAAATAATAAAAAGATAAGTTCTAATTCGAGCTTAGGAGAAATGAATGCATAGATGAGCATACTCAGGCCAACTGAAATGGAACCAAAAAACACATATTTTGATAAAAAGATGACGAAAAAGAAGGTTACATATGCAATTACTAGTAATGGAAAGTTTGCAATCAAAAGTGCACCTGCGGTTGTTGCAATCGCTTTTCCGCCTCTGAAGCCTGCAAAAATGGGAAAGCAATGGCCAACAACAGCCATAAGTCCAAAATACAGCGGTTCCGCCTCAAGGTTAAAATAGATTGGCAGGTACGCTGCCAGGGCTCCTTTTGCAAAATCGACGAGCAATACGAACATGGCGGACTTTTTTCCGAGAACCCTCAGGGTGTTGGTTGCACCGGGATTTTTGCTGCCGTGGTCGCGGATATCGACTCCAAAGACCAGCTTGCCCACAATTAGGGCAGTGGGGATGCTTCCAATTAAGTAGGAAGCAAGAAGCAACAACCAATACAAATAAATCACTTCCTCTTAATTATTTTCCTTTCTAATAGCATTTTATCATAAAAAAATGGTATTATTTTGTTGAATTCTCACTATTCGGAAGAAAAGGGAGCGCCAGACATGAAACAAGTTGATTTTGGCCAAGTTGCTAATAGCTATGCTCGTTCAAGAGAAGATATTCCCGTAACCTTGATGGATAGCCTAAAGCTGCGCAATATTTTTTTTGAAGGGAAAAAGGTCGCTGATATCGGCGCCGGAACAGGTGCATTAACGCGGAAAATGGCGATGAGAAAAGCCGATGTGGTTGGAATTGAGCCATCTCAAGAATTGTTGGCACAGGCTAAGGGTTTAAATCAGACGAAGAATTTTGCGATTCCCTATCGACAAGGTACGGCAGAGACTACCGGTTTAGATGATTCACTAGTTGATATTGTAACGGTGATGAGGGCATGGCATTGGTTCGACCGTCCGAAAGCAATTCCAGAAATGAAGCGGATTTTAAAAGCAAAAGGGACATTTATTGTGATTGATTCTGGTTTTCTACCAGATATGGCGGTGGTAGAAAAGACTTTTGAGGTTCTTGCAAGATATGTGGATGACGGCTTAAAGCCTGCTGGGGCGAAGGCAGATTCCAGGCAGCGGATTAACGGCTTTCCCGTTGAATGGTTTGAGGAATGGCGCCAAGGCGGTTTTGAATTGAGGGATTTTTATAAATTGAATTACTCGGTTAGTTTTTCGAAGTGTGAGTGGATCGAGCGAGTAGAATCGATCTCTTGGCTTGCCGGATTAGATGAGGCAGTTCGAAAGCGGGCTTTGGAAGAATTGTTTACTTCCTTACCTGAAAAGGAACCTTATGATATCCCGCATAATTGCAATGTTTGTATTTTGAGATTAATAGAATAACCAATTCTGACGTGCGGGATAAATCCTGCACGTTTTTTATTAGTTGTTTTAATAGTTTGGGATAAAATAAGTGAAATCTCAATACAATGAGCTGCCTCCACTTGTTCACAAGATAGTAAGAATCGGATAGGTGAAATGTGATTTGTATCACAGAGCAACAAGCACAGCAAACGGTAATAATAAAGATGAGGAACAGTTTCTACACAGGGGTAGGTAACTTCTC
>Ga0213822_1001433_pt1 | contig 13473 bp, 3 predicted proteins | sample MC6MC0908MG_FD_179872 | JGI IMG/M metagenome (GOLD analysis project Ga0213822, IMG submission 179872) | Enriched soil aggregate microbial communities from Iowa State University, Ames, United States - MC6-MC0908-MG | ecosystem: Environmental > Terrestrial > Soil > Unclassified | place: USA: Iowa...
CTGGGTGGCGACTCGATCATATCGATCCAGGTAGTCAGCCGCGCACGCGAAGCCGGCATCGTGCTGACGCCCAAGGACCTCTTTCAGCACCAGACTGTAGCGACCCTGGCCAGGGTCGCGCGACAGGTAGACAAACAGGCATTGATCGACCAAGGTCCGCTCACCGGCGCCACCCCGCTGCTGCCCATCCAGCAGGCTTTCTTTGCCATGGGCCTGCCCACTGTGCACCATTGGAACCAGTCGGTATTGCTGCAACCGTCTGCGCCGTTGAGCGTAGGTCTGCTCAAGCAGGCACTGCAGGCGCTGCTGGCACATCACGACGCCCTGCGCCTATGCTTCAGCCAAGGCAGCGACGGCTGGCAAGCCAGCTTCCACGATCAGCTGGATATCGACGCAATGATCTGGCAACGCTCCGCAGACAGTGCCGAAGCCCTTCAGCGCCTGTGCGAGGAAGCCCAGCAAAGCCTCGACATCCACGCTGGCACACTGCTGCGGGCGATGTTGGTCAATCTGCAGGACGGCAGCCAGCGCCTGCAACTGGTGGTGCACCACCTGGCGGTTGACGGGGTATCCTGGCGCATTCTGTTCAACGACCTACAGCGCGCCTATCGCCAGGCACAAGCCGGCGAACCCATCACCTTCGCAGCGCGCAGCAGTTCCGTGCGCGACTGGGCCGAGCGTTTGACCGAACACGCCCACAGCCCTGCGCTGAACCAGCAGTTGCCCTACTGGCAGGCGCAATTGCATAACGCGCACACCGACTTGCCTTCGCGGCACGGTGACGGCACTCCGCTACGCTGCCATGCCCGCACCGTCCGCTCCCGGCTGGACGCCCAGGCAACCCGTCGCCTGCTGCAAGAAGCTCCGGCGGCTTACCGCACCCAGGTGAACGACCTGTTGCTGACCGCCCTGGCCAGGGTCATTGCCCGCTGGACCGGCGGTGAGCAGTGCGTGGTGCAGCTCGAAGGGCATGGCCGCGAAGACCTGTTCGACAGCATCGACCTGACCCGCAGTGTGGGCTGGTTCACCAGCCTGTTCCCGGTCAAGTTGAGCGCCCAGGGCGAACTGGGCAACAACCTGCTCGCCGTCAAGGAACAGCTGCGCGCTATCCCCGACAAAGGCCTGGGCTATGGCCTGCTACGCTACCTGGGCACGGCAGAGGCACGTGCGACCCTGACCGGTCTGGCCGAACCGCGTATCACCTTCAACTACCTGGGGCAGTTCGATGCCAGCTTCGAAACGCCAGATGGCAACCTGTTCAGCCCGGCCCCTGAATCGAGCGGCAGCGAGCGGGACCAGGATGCACCGCTGGACAACTGGCTGAGCATCAATGGCCAGGTTTACGGGGGCGAACTCAGCCTTGGCTGGACCTTCAGCACTGCCATGTTCGACCCGTCGACCATCCAAGCGCTGGCGGACGCTTACGCCGATGAACTCAACACGTTGATCGAGTATTGCTGCATTGGCGAGCACTCCGGGGTTTCGCCCAGCGATTTCCCGCTGGCCAGGCTGACCCAGGAACAGATCGCCGTATTGCCGGTAAAGGCCCGCGATATCGAAGACATCTACCCGTTGACACCGATGCAGCAAGGCATGCTCTTCCATACCCAGGACGCCACTGAAAGCGCCCTGTATATCAACCAGATAGCAGTAACGGTGGAACACCTCGACACCCAGCGCTTCACCACTGCCTGGAACGCCGTGATTCGTCGTCACGAAATCCTGCGCACTGGGTTCTGGGCCTCCAGCAGTCTTGCCGAGCCGTTGCAGATCGTTTACCGCCACGCTCAGATCCCCCTGCGCACCCTCGACCTCAGCGGCCAGCCGCAGGGCCAACATGAGCTGGAGGGTCTGGCCCGGGACGACGCCAGCACCGGCTTCGACCTGCTTGGTGCCCCGCTGTTGCGCTTGACCCTGGCGCGCCTGGATGCGCAGCGCACGCACCTGGTCTGGACCAGCCACCACATCCTCATGGATGGCTGGAGCACGTCACGGTTGCTGGGCGAAGTGCTGCAGACCTACCACGGTGTCACTGCCGAGCCCAAAACCGGGCGCTACCGCGACTATATCCAGTGGCTCAAGGCACAATCACTGGCCCAGCAGGAACAGTTCTGGAAAGGCAAGCTTGCCCAGTGCAAAGGCACGCACCTGGCCAACACTGTGCAGCCCAGCGCTGATGCCGGGTTGGCCGGACATGCCGCGCTCTACCTGACCTGGGACCCTGCCCGTACCCAACACTTGCGTACCTGCGCCCAACGCCTGCGCATTACCCCCAACACACTGATCCAGGCTACGTGGGCGTTGCTGCTGCAGCGCTACACCGGCCAGGCCGAAGTCTGCTTCGGCGCCACCGTCGCCGGTCGCCCGACAGACCTGGCGGGAGCCAACGAAATGCTTGGGCTGTTCATCAACACCTTGCCGATCATTCAGTGCCTGCAGCCCGACATGCCCGTCGCGCAATGGTTGCAGGCCTTGCAGGACTACAACCTGGAAATCCGTGACTACGAGCATACTGCCCTAGCCGATATCCAGCGCTGGTCCGGGCAAGGTGGCAGCCCGCTGTTCGACAGCATCGTGGTGTTCGAAAACTACCCGATCGATGAACGCCTGCAGGAAGCCGAACAGGACCAACTGCGCTTTGGCGAGGTCAAGACTCGCGATGTCACCAACTACGCGATGGACCTGGCGGTGAACCTGGGCAATACCCTGAGCATCGAGTTCCTCTACCTGCGCAACCGCTTCACCGAACAGGCCACCGCGCAGATCCGCAACAATTTCGAAACCCTGCTGCAAGCCCTGCTCGACCACCCGCAAGATGCCCTTGGCAGCCTGGACATGCTTGCTACCGACGAGCATCGGCAACTGGCTCTGCGCAACCAGCTGCGGGCCCCGGGCACTGCGCAAGGGCTGCTTGCCAGCGATATCCGCCACCAGGCGACGCAACGACCAGAGGCACAGGCCGTGGTGTGCGCAGGCGTGACGCTGAGCTACGCGCAGCTGGAGCAACGTGCCAACCAGCTGGCGCATCAACTGATTGCCCTGGGGATCGGTCCAGAGCGCTTCGTCGGCGTTGCGCTGGAACGCTCAGTGGACGTTATCGTCGCTTTCTACGCAGTGATGAAGACCGGGGCCGCCTATGTGCCGCTTGACATCGACTACCCACAAGACCGTGTGCAATGGATTGTGCAGGACTCCGGCATGGACCTGCTGCTGACCCACGACCGCTTGCGCGTACGCTTTGCCCATGACTGGGCACCACCGTTGCTGGCCCTGGACCAACTGGCCGAGGCCAGCCCGAACTATACCTGTCCCGCTAACCCAGCGCTGGCCGACAACCTGGCGTATCTGATCTACACCTCGGGTTCCACCGGCAAGCCGAAAGGCGTTGCGGTCAGCCATGGGCAGATTCACATGCACTGCCACGCAATTGTCCAGCGCTACGAAATGGACACCCGCACCTGCGAGCTGCTGTTCATGTCGTTCGCCTTCGACGGGGCCCAGGAGCGTTGGTTATCGACCCTGGTCAGCGGCGGCTGCCTGGTAGTGCGTGACAATCAGCTATGGACTGTGGAAGAAACCTGGCACGCCCTGCACCGGCATGGCATCAGCATTGCGTGCTTCCCACCGGCCTACCTGCAGCAGTTGGCCGAATTCGCCCAGACCCAGGCGCAACCCGCACCACCGGTGGGCATCTACTGCTTTGGTGGCGACGCCGTTGCAGAAGCCAACTTCGAACTGGTCAAGCGCACGCTCAAGCCACGCTACCTCACCAATGGCTATGGGCCAACCGAAACAGTGGTGACGCCGCTACTGTGGAAAGTGCCTGCCGACGCTACCTGCAAGGCGGTGTATGCGCCCATCGGTGAGCGCGTCGGCGAGCGCTCGCTGTACATCCTCGACGATGCACTCAACCCGTTGCCGACGGGTGTTGCTGGTGAGCTGTATATTGGCGGTGAAGGTGTTGCGCGTGGTTATCACCACCGCCCAGGCCTGAGTGCCGAGCGCTTCATTGCCGACCCCTTCTCGTCCACCGGTGGCCGCCTGTACCGCACGGGTGACCTGGTGCGCCAGCGGGCCGATGGCATGATCGATTACTTGGGGCGCCTGGACAATCAGGTAAAAATCCGAGGTTTCCGCATTGAACTGGGTGAGATCGAAGCCCGCCTGCGTCAGCAGCCAGGCGTTCAGGACGCGGTGGTGGTGGCGCGCGACACTGCCAACGGCAAGCAGTTGGTCGGCTACGTCGTGGCCGCCAGGCAACATCTGGGCGAAAACCTGCGCAGCGCACTGCAGGGCGAGTTACCCGACTACATGGTGCCGGTGCAGGTACTGCTGCTCGACAGCCTACCGTTGAACCCCAACGGTAAGGTGGACCGCCTGGCATTGCCGGCCCCGGACTTCACCGAACGCACATTCGTTGCGCCACGCAACGCAGTCGAACAAGGACTGGCAAAAATCTGGCAAGCGGTGCTCGACGTCGAGCAGGTAGGTGTGACCGACAACTTCTTCGAACTGGGCGGTGATTCGCTACGCATCCTCAAGGTGCTGTCGAGTGTGCGCAACCAACCGGAACTGGGCCTTGAGCTGAAGCTACGGGATATGATCGGCAAGCCGACCATCGCCGAGCTGTCCGGCTATCAGCCCGAGCAGGGTAGCCTCGACCCACTATTGCTGCTCAACAGCCGGTGCGTCAGCACCGCCCCGCTGTTCTGCCTGCATGCCGGCTTCGGCACGGTGTTCGACTACGAACCGCTGGCCCGCAAGCTCGATGGACACCGCAGCGTCTACGGCCTGCAATGCCGGATGCTGCTCGACCGCGACTGGCAGGACGAGTCGCTGCCAACCATGGCCATCGACTACGCGCACTATATCCGTCACAAACAGCCCGAAGGCCCGTACCACCTGCTCGGCTGGTCGCTCGGCGGTGCCCTGGCCATGCTCGTCGCCCAGGAGCTGGAGAGCCAGGGCCAGGAGGTGGCCTTCACCGGCCTGGTCGACAGTTTCCTGCCAGTGACGGGTGACCCGGTCGAGGCTGATGACGATGGCAGCGACCTGCGCGGTTTCCTGGCGATGGTGCTTGGTGTCGAGGTTGACCAGTTGCCGATGCCAGCCGAGCTGGCTTGCCAGCCTTTCGAGCAGCTAATCAATACACTGCGCGCCCGCGTTGGCAGCGGCGAGGGCCTGACGGCACTCACTGCCGAGGAACTGGCCCACACCTTTACCGTGGCCATGAAGCTCAAAGCCGTGTCCGCTCTGCTGGAAGGCTTGCCAAGCAACCGTTGCAGCCCCGTGTGCTGGTGGGCGGGCCAGTCCGACGCGCTAACGCCCGGCCCACTGCCTGGCAGCGCTGCGGACACCTGGCTCGACGTCGGTCACTACGACATCCTCAAGCATCACACTCTGCTGAACGAATTGGCCCAGGCATTGGTGCCCAACGAAGCCTTGGCTCCCTGACCCTGTCCGCACGCCCAGGCCGACCTGGGCGTGCCCACCGAACCGACCATAGGACAAACCGCAATGCCCCTGGACCCCGATCTCGAAGGTTTCCTTGAACTGGCCCAATTGGGCCGCCTGACCGGCAAGAGCCAGCCGATGCACCAACTGAGCGTTGCCCAGGCTCGCCATGATTTCGAGCAGAGTTCACAAGTGCTGGACCCCTCCCCCCCTGCGGCCGTCAATGTGCGCACGGTGTCGATCCCGACGCGCGATGGCGCCACACTCGACGCTCGTCTGTACCGTGCTACGCAGACCGACCAGACGTTGCCTGTGATTATTTATTTTCATGGTGGCGGCTATGTGGTCGGCAGTCTCGATTCGCACGATTCGATCTGCCGACGCCTGGCGGCCAGCGGCCGTCATGCCGTCTTGGCACCGGCCTATCGCCTGGCGCCCGAGTATCCGTTCCCTGCCGCCGTGCACGATGCCCTGGACAGTACCCGATGGGTGCACGAACACGCTACGCAACTGGCCATCGACCGGGAGCAGATCAGCTTGGCCGGTGACAGTGCCGGGGCAACCTTGGCCACGGTGGTGGCCATCACCGCTGAAGATCCTGCCAGCGACTGGGCGTTCAAGCCCAAAGCACAGCTGCTGTTCTACCCCGTGACCGATACCAGTACCACCCGTGCTTCGCACCAGCGCTATGCGGAAGGCTACCTGCTCGAGAGCAAGACGCTGGAATGGTTCTACCAGCACTATATGCCCAGAGCCGAGCAGCGTGCCGACTGGCGCGCATCGCCATTGCGGGCAAGCAACCTGGTGGCGCTGGCACCGGCGTACATCAGCCTGGCCCAGTACGACCCGCTTTACGACGAAGGCTTGGCCTACGCCGAGTTATTGCGCGCCAACGGTACTCCCGTCACCCTCGAAAATCTCGACGGCCTGACTCACGATTTCCTGCGCATGTCGGGGATCAGTGGCCAGGTGGAAAGCGTCTACCGCAACGCAGAGCAATGGCTGGCGACGTTGTAGTCAGCACACAGGTACAAAAAAGGGACATCGATCGATGTCCCTATTTTGCGTGTGTGTCCTCTGCAACAGCGGGCCTGCCCTGCTGCGCAGCCCATCGCCGAAGCCATGCGCTGCGCCTGTGGAGCGGCTTCACCCGCGAACACCGACGCAGACGATGCCATCCACCGCACCGCCAGCTTCGCGGACAAGCCCGCACACTCTGTTACCAGAAGGTACCGCGCAGAGTCAGCATGTGGTTGCGCTTGTCGCCATACCAGTTACCCGACGCCGAAGAACCCAGCGTGGCATAGTAGGTCTTGTCAAAAATGTTGTTGGCGTTGTAGGCCAGGGTCCAGTGATCGTCAATCTTGTACTCGACCAGGGCGTTCCACACCGCGTAACCACCTTGGCGATAGTCATAGGCTTCGTTACGCAGCACATTACCGGCGCTATCGATCACACTGGCGGTGCCGCTGACTAGGTTGGCGCTCTGCACGGTCACGCCACCACCCACCTTGAAGTCGTGGAACTGGCCCGGCAACTGGTAGGTGCTCCACAGCTTGAACTGGTGCTTGGGGGTTATACTGCTGAACGTCGTGTTGTCCTGGCGGTTGCGGTTGTTGTTGTAGGTGTAGCCGGCCAGTACATTCCAGTCCGGCAAGATCTCACCGGTCAGCTCCATATCAATACCCTTGCTGACCACTTCACCCTGGGTAAGGTAGCAGCAGTTACCACCGAACAGCACGTTGGTGAGCTGGTAGTTCGGGTCGACCACCGCCTCATTGTTACGCTTGGTGTAGAACAGCGCCACCGAGGCATTCACCGCACCGTTGAACAGTTCGCCCTTGATCCCGGTTTCGTAGGTCTTGCCCTTCATCGCCTCGATCGAGCTGCCTGGCAGCGGGCCCTGCAGCTTGTTCTGCTGCGGTTTGTAGATCTCAGAATAGCTGACGTAGGTCGACCATTCGTCGTTCAGGTCATAGACCAGGCCGCCGTATGGCACCAGCTTGGTGGGTTCGCGCGTGTCGATGTCCGACTGCACGCTCCATACCCCGTTGTTGCGTGCGCGGTACACTTGCTCGAACTTGTAACGCTGGGCGCGAGCACCGACGATCAGATGCAACGGCTCGGCCAGTTGCAGGCGCAGGGTCGAGTATAGGCCGTACTGGGTCTGGGTGTTGGGACTGTAGTCGCGGAAGAAGTCCTTGTTGGTCGGCGGCATCACCCACGGAGTGGAGCCTGGGTTGAACACGTCGATCGGACCACCGGAGCCGGAAGACTGCAGGGTGCCTTCCCACTGACTGGTAATCTTCTGGTAGTCGACACCCATGAGGAATTCATGCTGCAGGTCGAATGCCTGGAATTTACCAGCGATGTTGGCGTCCCAGAGTTTCTGGTCGCTGCGGTACTGGTTGACGTTGCCGCTCCAGGCCGGGCCGTCGAGGGTGACCGGGTTGACCGCACCGAAGTTGAACGCACTCTTGCTGAAACCGGAATCCAAAGTCTGAGTGTAGGTGACGTTGGCTTTCCAGTCGTCATTGAACTTGTGGTCGACTTTGGCGAACACCTCCTGGGAGCGGCCATCTAGATAGGCCCAGTTCTCCGTCAGGCTGGTGCTGCGCGACAGGCCCAGGTCGGCGCCCGTACTGTAGCGCGGCAAGCCGGTGCCGGAGCCGGTTTCGTGAATGCGCTCGGAGCGGCCACCGAGGGTCAACGTGGTATCCGGTAGAATGTCGGCTTCAAGAATACCGTAGACGATTGGTTTTTCCGTGCCACGATCGTCCAACATGTACTGACGGTCGGTATAAGCGGCCACCAGTCGGCCACGCAATTTGCCATCGAAGCCGAGCGGACCGGTGACATCGAACTGAGTACGATAGTTATCCCAGCTACCAGCCGACATGTCGACCTTGAGCTGGTAAGTGTCCAGAGGGCGCTTGCGCACCAGGTTGATTATGCCGCCCGGGTCGCCAGTACCACCAAACAGCGCGGATGACCCGCGCAGAACTTCAACATGATCGAACTCGACCATGTCGTAGTTCTTGTTCGAGTAGAAGCTGCCCGACGTGGTGCCCAGGGCCATCGGCGCAGCACCATCGATCTGGATATTCTCGATTTTGAAACCGCGCGAATAGAAGTCCGAGAGGCGGAAGTTGTTATTCTTGACGGTGATGCCCGGGGTGATTTTCATGGCATCGGCAAGGTCGGTCATGCGCTGCTCTTCGATGACCTGGCTGGTCACCACCGACACCGACTGTGGCGTCTGGCGCAGGCTGGTCGGCGTCTTCGAACCGATACTGACCTTCTCGGTGGTATACGAGCCGGTGTTCTCGGTCATCATGCCCATGCCCTGGCCTTCGATCATAGTGGTGCCGAGTTCCAGTAAATCACCGGATGCAGCAGAACTGGCAGGGCTGATGATGACAGTATTGTCCTGAATGCGATAACTCAACCCAGCCCCCCCTAGCAGCGCCTTGAGCGCGGCATCGGGCTCATAGGCGCCGGACACCGGAGTTGACGTTCTGCCGCTGACCACCCCCGGCTCAAACAGAATCTGCAACCCAGTCTGACGCCCCAGTTCGGTCAGAGCATTGCCCAAAGGCTGAGCGGGAATGTTCACCTGCGTGGGCGCTGCCTGTACTGCGCTGGCAATGCTCAATGCCAAACCCAGTACCATGGCGGGAACAGCATGCGCACGCATCGATGAAAATGCATTCAGGCGCTCCTTGCCTGAGACTATGCTCTCGAGCTTCATTATCGTGTCGACCCCACATCTACAACATCAAAGAATGAAAGCGGCGCCTCTCTTTCGGAGGCTGGCCACGGCGGCGCACAACCCATGCTCAAACGGCTCACGCCGTCGCAGCATGGATTGCGTCCATGAATGAACGATTTCCTGCAAAACAAATTTAGAGTCATTCAAAAAAAACACCCGCACCAACGTCAAGCACGGTGCTGACGCAGCACCATGGCGCATTCAGGGGGGCATAAATAAAAAAAGCCTGGCGTAAATTGCCTGGCTTTTGCACCCCGCTAACGCGGGCAAGCTCGCTGCTACTTGGCCCTCGCCATCAGCGCGGCCTTTTCCTCAGGGCTCATGGCGTCCAGCCGCAGGCGGGCCTGCGCCAGCTTTTCCAGTTGCCCGGGCGCACTTTCCTGGGCGCGCAGGGCCGTGGCCAACTGCGCCGGGCTCGGATTGTCGAAGACGATACCCGGGTGCACCTCGCAGTGCAGCAGTTTGCGAATGCCCGCCACCAACTTGATCACCAGCAACGAATGGCCACCGGCAGCGAAGAAGTCCTGCTCGACGCTGAGCTGCTCCTGGCCAAGCAACCGCGCCATGCTGCTCATCAGCACTCGCTCCAGCGCATCGCGAGGTTCGACCATGGGCACAACGTCAGCCACCGCTTCCATCGCCAGCAATGCCTGGCGATCGACCTTGCCATTGGCCAGGCGCGGCATGCGCGCAACTACCTGGTAACGCTGCGGCACCATCGCCGAAGGCAAGCGGTGCTGGACAAAGGCCTTGAGCTGCTCCAGCCAGTTGGCAGGGGCACCCTGGTGCGCCAGCACGAATGCCTGCAACTCACCGTCGACATGCAGTACCACCGCTTCGCTGACATCCGCAGCGCTCAGCAACTGTTGCTCGACCTCAGCCAGCTCGACCCGGTATCCGCGCACCTTGACCTGATGGTCGCGGCGCCCGTACAGCACGACACCGCCTTCAGCCCGGTAGCGCGCCAGGTCACCCGTGCGATACACACGCTCGTTAGCCAGCCAGGGCAGTTGCACGAACGCTGCCGCCGTCAGCTCGTCGGCCCCCAGGTAACCACGGGCCAGCTGCGCGCCGCCGATGTAAAGTTCACCGAGTTCTCCAGTGGCAGCCAGGCGCTGCAGGGCATCGAGCACATACACCTGATTGTTCGCCAGCACCCGGTCCAGGCCGCTGCTGCCGTGCGCCAGGTCCGATGCATCAATGGCGCGTACCAGGACCCCGACCGTTGCTTCGCTTGGGCCGTAGTGGTTGAACACGCGGCAGTCGGCGCGCAGTGCACGGATACGCTGCAGCAGGTTCGGCGCAACGGCTTCGCCGCCCAGCACCAAGGTGGCCGGCAATTGCGGCGCCGGGCCTTCGAGCAATGCCGCAAGGTGCGACGGCACAATCTTCAGGCAATCAATGCCCTGCTCCCCGATATACGCGGCAAAGCGTTGCGGGTCTTGCAGAGTGGCATCGTCGGCAACCTGCAAAGTTGCCCCAAGGTACAACGCCCCGAACAGGGTCGTGTTGCCCAGGTCGGCGGCCACAGTGCCGGTAAAGGCAAACTGGCGGCAGGCGGCCAGGCCCAGTTCGGCGCAGGCGCCGGCCACGTAGTTACACAGTTGTCGGTGTTCCACCTGCACAGCCTTGGGCGTGCCGGTAGAACCGGAGGTGAACAGTACGTAGGCTAGGCTGTCGGCCTGCAGGTGCAACGCAGCCGGCTCGGCCAGCACTGTCTGCGGCAGTGCATCGGCATCGACCACTGTCAGGCCCTGGCCCGACAGTTCCGCCGCCCGGGCGCCGTCGGCCACCAGCAGCACTGCGTTGGCCTGTAAGGCCAATTGCAGCTGGCGCTCTACCGGCCAGTTAGGGTCCAGCGGCAGGTAAGCGGCGCCAAGCCGCCAGGTTGCCAGCAGCGAAGCCAGCAAGGCGACGCCGCGTGGCAATGCCAGCGCCACCACAGCCCCAGCCGTCACGCCCTGCCCGGCGAACCAGGCGGCGCGCCGGGCTGCTTCGGCCTGCAGTTGTGCGTAGCTCAGCACCTGGCTACCCGCCACCAGGGCAACGGCATCCGGCGTGGTCTTCGCCCAATGGTCTATCCGCGCAGGCAACAGCTGGCTGGCGTCCAGCACCTGCGTTGGCGGGTTCAGCGCCAGCAGGCGAGCCTGTTCCGCCGGCCCAACCAGGCTGGTCTGGCCCAGGGTGCTTGCGCTGCCATCCTGCAATTGACCTAGCAGTACCTGGTACTGGTCAAGCAGCGCTGCCATTGCTGCATCGTCATGGTGACGGGCGTCGTATTCAAGCACCACGCTGGCGGCAAGGCCGTCGGCATCCCGCTCGATCACCAGGGTCAGCTCGGCCTGTGGGACCATGGCAGTGAGGTATTCAGCGTGCCACTGCAAGCCTGTGCACGTCTGCGCCGGCAGCACCGGCCGTTGGCCGAAGGCGTGCGATGTTGTGACAACGCCGCCGTAGACATCGGCGCCACCGTACTCTTGCCAGGTGACATGTTGCTCGAGGGTGGCGCGCAATTGCGTCAGCGCCTGCGCGAATGTCAGCCCGGCTGGCAGTTGCAGGTGCAGCGGCAAGGTCTTTTCCAGCAGCCCGACAGTATCGGCAAAGAACTCATAGTCCCGGCGCGCATCATGGCGCCAGCCCACCGTGAATGCCTCACGGCCGCTGATTTTCGCCAGCACGGCCCACCAGGCAGCCTGCAACATGTCGTCGGCGCCCTCGCCCAGCGCCCCGACACGTGCTCGCACGCGACGGGCCATGGCTTGCTGGCCATCCGCCGCAGCACGACGCTCCGGCAGCTGCGGTGCCAGGCACTCGCTGTTGCCAAGGTGAGCCTGCCAGTACTGGCGGCCACTGGCAGCGTCTTCGTCGAGGGACACTTCAGCACGCCACTCCAGGTACTGGGCAAACTGCCCCAGTTCCTCGTCCGGCTGACACTCACCAGCCTGGTAAGCTGCAATCAGGTCGCGGTAAAGGATTGCCAGGCTCGCCTGGTCTGCGGCATGCGCCGCAACCCCAAGGGTGAGTTGCCATTGCTGTTCACCCAGCCGTTGCAGCAGCGCTTGCAGGCATTTCCCGGTCAATACGCTGCCAGGGCGCTGCAGCCACTGCTGCTGGCGCGCCTGCACGGCGTCCGCAGACTCGGCGTGCGGCTCCACTTCAACGGCTGCGCCAGGCTGCGCAGCAGCAAAGAACTGGCGCAGGCCTCGGTAACCTGGCACCCCGGCCAGCTGCGCAGCCAGCGCAGTGTGCCGCTGCGGCAGTTGCGCCAGCACGTGTTGCAGGCGGGCGACGTCCAGCTCACCCTGGAGCTGCACTTGCATCACATGGGCCTGCGCCATCCAAGTGCCCCCCTGCGCCTGCAGGTAGCCCTGTTGCTCATCGAGCAGCGCCAGGCCGACATCGGCCGCGTCCACGATTGCCGTACTCATGCTTCCGTCCCTTCCGTTTCCAGTGTTGCATGTGGTTGCGCCACCGCTGCTTCCAGCGTGCGGCGTTCGATCATGTCACCCATGGCGACGACAATGCGGCGCGGCCCTTCATAAGGGTCGCGGGCATGGGCGGCGAGCATGTTGTCGAGCAGGATCACGTCGCCCTTGCGCCAGTCGAAGCGCACCGCACACTCCTCGTACAACTCGCCGATCAACGCCATCACCTCGTCCTCGATCGGGCTGCCATCGCCGTAGCTCACATGTCGTGGCATTCGCTCGGGGCCGAACATGGCCAGCAGGTCTTCGCGTACGTCCGCGTCAAGGCAATAAATGTGGTGCAGTTGCACCTGGTTGAAGAAGGTCTTCTCACCCGTTACCGGGTGGCAAATGATCGCCGGGCACGGCGTGCGGATCTGCAATTCGTCGTTGTCCAGCCAGGTCCACTGGATGCCGGCAGCGCTGCAACGGCGCTCTACCTCCGCGCGGTCTTCAGTCTTGAAGAAATGCTGCCACGACACATCCAGCTTGTCGGCGAAGGTACGCACGTACAGCAGCCCTTTGCGCTCGAAGCGCTCGCGCAACTCCCGGGGCAGGCGCTGGTACATCAGGCGGCAATCCACCACTGGCGTAGCGCCGCCCACCGGCGACGGCTGCTCACAGAAGAACATCTGCTTGCGCGGCCAACGGTCCTGGTGAGCACTTTCGTTATGGAACAGAATCATCTTCTTTTCCGGGTATGGTGTGGAGCGGTAGGTGTTCTTGCCACCCTCCTTCTTCGGCAGGTCTCCATACTGGCCATAAAGCCCGGGCTGCATGGCC
>Ga0213822_1001435_pt1 | contig 13468 bp, 11 predicted proteins | sample MC6MC0908MG_FD_179872 | JGI IMG/M metagenome (GOLD analysis project Ga0213822, IMG submission 179872) | Enriched soil aggregate microbial communities from Iowa State University, Ames, United States - MC6-MC0908-MG | ecosystem: Environmental > Terrestrial > Soil > Unclassified | place: USA: Iowa...
TTCGAGGCAACGGTCGCTGACCGGTTGGCGCTGGAACGAGACGCGCAGTACGTTTTTCGAACCCAGGGCGTAGCGTGGGATGTGAGCCTGGATGCGTTGTGGTTCGCCATCGGTGGTCAGTTGCTGGGCACCGATCAGGAAATCATTGAAAAACAGCGAGGCCACGGGCGCGGTGTCCGAAGCGCCGGGTGCGGCGGAGACGTCGACCACTGCGGTGACGGGCAGGCGACCGTCATACGCCACGCTGCCCAGAGGGAACGAAGTGCTCCAGTCGAATCGCGAGGCCACATCGAAGTTACCAGGAGCGCCGCCCAGTCGCGACAGGGCCACGCGCCCATCTTCGCTCAACGGCGTTTGCGCTTCGTTCACGGTCAACTGGCGGCTGCGTGCCAGTTTGTTCCAGGCAGAGCCGAGCAAGGACAAGGCTTTGCCGGTCGCATCCGGGGCGATCGTCAGCACCGGGCGAGTGCCCAGCAGCGCCAGGCGCACGTTGTCAGTGCCGGTGCCCACCAGGGCGGCGTTGACGTGCGCATTGCGCCATTGGGTCAAGGCCGCTGCTGCCGTGGCGTCGACGCCTTGGACCTGGTTCTGCAAGGCATCCAGGGACTGGTTGATGGCCTGGAGCAGTTGCGGGTCGCTGATGGCCAGGTCGGCCTGCAGGTTCGGCACTTGGCCAAGCATCAGCAGCGCACCGATTTCGGCTGGGTTGGCCAAGGTATGCTGGCCCTTGCCGTTGAGGCTGGCGAAGGCGGGAATGTTCAACAGTTCGGCCGGGACGCGCAGGTTGCTCAGGTCGACGCTGTCCTGCAGGGCAGGGAAGGGCAGGATACGGGCATGCTTGCCGATCCGCTCCAGGGCCACGCCCAATCGCCAGGCGGCATCATAGCTGCCGGCCGACAACGAGCCCGGTGCGACCAGGATGCCAGGGTTGGCCGGCAGTGTCGTCCAGGCGACGCCGACATCCTTCAGTTGGCTGGCATCGTAGCTGTAGTTCAGGCGGGTATCAGGCTGAATGCGCAGCACGTTGCCGATGACCCGGTCTTCTTCGCACAGCGGTCGGGAGACCACCGACGACCAGGCAATGCCCAGGCGCACCAGGCCGTTGTCCCGTGGGGCCTGGTCGACGCCCAGTTTAACGCTGGCATCGCCCTGCGCTTCGCTGAGGCCTTCGGCGCGCACCGGGTAGCCATCGAGCGACAGCAGCATGGTATTGCGGCCGCCTTCGCCATTGAGATAGCTGGCGTCCAGTTGCAGTGTCGCATCGCTCAGGGTCACGCCGGCGGGTACCGGCAAATACAGTTCGCGTCGAGCGTCGCTGGCACCCAGCAGGATTGGCGCGGTGATGCCCAGGTCGCTCAAGCGGATCTCACGCTCCTGGCGGGTATCGGCGTTGAGTCGGTTGATTGCCTGGGTGAGCGGGCTATCCGCAGCCAGGGCAAAGTTTGGCATGAGCGCGAGCAGGCTCAGGCCACAGGCAAGGGCGCTGAGCGCGCCCGTAGGGATGGCAACGGAAGGCTTCATTCAGGCAAATCTCGATCTGATAAGGGTGAGTAGCGGTTATGAGGTGAAATCGGCGAGCAACTCGCGTGGCTCGGACAGCGGCGTGTGTAACGGCGCATGGGTCGGTTGCACCTGGCCTACGACAAAATCGTCGACCGGTCGGCCCATCAGGGTGTCGACGATGCGCTGGCTGGCCTTGCCATCACCGTAGGGGTTGACCGCCTGTGAGGTGCGACGCCACAAGGCAACGTCGTCGAACAGCGCGTTCACGCCGGCGATGATCGAGGCCGGGGAAGTGCCCACCAGGCGCACGGTACCGGCGGCCACGGCTTCGGGGCGTTCGGTGACGTCGCGCATCACCAGCACCGGTTTACCCAGGGACGGCGCTTCTTCCTGCACACCACCCGAGTCCGTGAGGATGACGTGGGCGTGTTGCATAAGGCGCACGAACGCCAGGTAATCCAGGGGCTTGATCAGGTGCACGTTGAGCAGGTCACCCAGTTGTTCGGTCACCGGTCCCAGTACGTTGGGATTGAGGTGCACCGGGTAGACGATCTGGATGTCAGTACGCTGGGCCAAGTGACGCAAGGCCTTGCAGATGTCCAGGAAGCCTTCGCCGAAGTTCTCCCGGCGATGACCGGTCACCAGCAACAGCTTGCGTCCGGTTTGCAGGAACGGGAACTGTTGGTCCAGCTCGCCACGCAACTGCGCATCCTTATTGATGCGCTGGGCAGTCAGTTGCAGGGCATCGATGACGGTATTGCCCGTCACCAGGCAGTGGCCCTGCAGGCGCTCGCCCAGCAGGTTGTCGCGGGATTGTCCGGTAGGGGCAAACAGCAGGTCGGCACTGAGGTCGATGCAACGACGGTTCATTTCTTCCGGCCATGGGCTGTAGATGTCACCGGTGCGCAACCCGGCTTCGACATGACCCACGGGAATACGCCGGTGGAAGGCGGCCATCGAAGCCACCATGGCTGAGGTGGTGTCGCCGTGGACCAGCACCCGATCCGGCCGGGTCTGTTCCAGGACCGGGTCGATGGCGCTATAGAGGGCCGCAGTCAGGGAGTTGAGCGTCTGGTGCGGGGTCATCACGTCAAGGGTGAAATCGGCCTTGAGATCGAACAGATCCAGCACTTGCTTGAGCATGCTTTGATGCTGGCCGGTGACGCAGATCAGCGACTCGATGCCGGGTTCGGCGGCGAGGGCCTTGACCAGGGGGGCCATCTTGATGGCTTCAGGACGAGTGCCGAAGATCGACAGGATCTTGATCCGTGGGATTTGAATAGCGATGACGCCCTTCCTCGCGCAGTTTTCTGCGCCGCACAACAGCCGTCCAGGCACGATAAGGTGGCCGGGTAAGCAAGCGGTTTAAGTTAAGTAAATCTGAAAGTCAGGTAGGTGCCTCGTACACAGGACGTGACGTAGTGGCATCTTGCAACCTGACCCGTCAAATTAATAACATTAAAGATCGCTGGCGCAAAGTTTTATATGTGAAGTTTTAATAATATTTTTTTTAAGTATTTTTTGTACGAAGAGAAGAAGTCTGCGAGGCGACTCTTTATTCGTCTTTACCTATTGATTTATAAGATTTTTATTCTAAATCTTGGGGCTGCTGATGGGCTACGGATCACGCTTTTAAGGTGGGAGCCGGTTTTTTGACATTATGCGTCAGTGTTTTGAACAGAAACGGGCTCGTCATTAGAATGACGCCTGTATATTGTCAAGATGATGAGCTGCTGTGGGACTTAAGTGCTAAATCTTATAGTTCGGAAAAGTTCAATTTAATTGAACTTCTATTTAAGTAAGTGGCCGCGTCGATGCTTGTTAGTCGTATTTGCAAATAGTCCGACTTATTAATAAGGCAATCGTCCTAAGTCCGTTGGTTGCTAATAAAGCCGATTGCCTCTCTAGCCGATAATCGCCCGCTTTGTCATGGCTTCGTGCCTGGGTTATTGACCGAACTAACCGGTTGGTACATTTTAGGCGCAATCCGCCTTGCGTCGCATTGCCAAGGCCATAATAAAAAATAGAGGAACACCTCATGCGCACTCGCCTGCACACCCTCAACGCCTCTCCCTTGATCTGTCGCGCCTGGCCTGGAGCACGTCGCAACGCCTGCGTCTGGATTCGATAGCGAACTGCGCAGCCGTTCTATCGCGCCGGCTGGATCCCGGCATCGACAATCCGAGAGGCCTTCAAGATGACAAAAGTCGTCGATCTGTATTTCAAGCTGCTCAAGCTCCTGATCGTGCTGTGCATGATCGCAATGATCGTGCTGGTGTTCGGCAACGTGGTGCTGCGCTATGCCTTCAACTCCGGCATCAGCGTGTCGGAAGAACTGTCGCGCTGGTTCTTCGTCTGGATGATTTTTCTCGGCGCCCTGGTGGCGCTCAAGGACCGTGCGCATTTGGGGATGGACAGCCTGGTCAAGCGTTTGCCACCGGCCGGCAAGCGCCTCTGCCTGGTCATCGGGCATCTGCTGATGCTGTACATCTGCTGGTTGATTTTTATCGGCAGTTGGCAGCAGGCGGTGATCAACCTGGATGTGGTCGCGCCAGCCTCAGGGTTGTCGATGGCGCTGTTCTATGCCGCCGGCCTGGTGTTCGGCGCCAGCGCCGCGCCCATCCTGCTCTACGAACTCTACCTGGCGACGTTCGGCAAGCTCGGCGATGACGAGCTGGTCATGGTCAAGGACAACGACGCTGCCGAAGTGATCGCCCATAACCCCATCAAGAGTACCCGTCCATGACACTGGTTATTTTCCTTGGGTCGTTGATGGGCAGCATGGCGCTGGGCATGCCCATTGCGTTTGCCTTGCTGGTGGTCAGCGTGGCCTTGATGTTTTATCTGGATCTGTTCGACGCGCAAATCATTGCCCAGAACCTGCTCAACGGCGCGGACAGTTTCCCACTGATGGCCGTGCCGTTCTTCATGCTGGCCGGCGAGATCATGAATGTCGGCGGCCTGTCCAAACGCATCGTCAATATCGCCATGGCACTGGTGGGGCACAAGCGCGGTGGTCTCGGTTACGTGGCAATCATTGCTTCCTGCCTGTTGGCATCGCTCTCCGGCTCGGCCGTGGCGGATGCGGCGGCACTGGCGGCGTTGCTGGTACCGATGATGGTGCTGGCCGGGCATAACCGGGGCCGCTCAGCCGGGCTGATCGCCGCCGGTAGCATCATCGCGCCGGTCATTCCGCCGAGCATCGGCTTCATTGTGTTTGGCGTGGCTTCCGGGGTGTCGATTTCCAAGCTGTTCCTGGCCGGTATCGTACCGGGATTGATGCTTGGGGCTTCGCTGGCCGTGGCGTGGTGGTTCATCTCTCGCCGCGAGAATGTCGAGACGCCGCCCAAGCGCTCCCGTGCCGAAGTGCTGCGCACGTTGCTCGACGGCAGTTGGGCGATGGGACTGCCGTTGATCATCATCCTGGGCCTCAAGTTCGGCATCTTCACCCCCACGGAAGCCGCCGTGGTCGCGGCGGTCTATTCGCTGTTCGTGTCCCTGGTGATCTACCGGGAAATGAAAGTCAGCCAGCTATACGAAGTGATCCTGTCCTCGGCCAAGACCACCTCGGTGGTGATGCTGCTGGTGGCGGCGGCCATGGTTTCATCCTGGCTGGTGACCATCGCCGACCTGCCGGGCCAGCTGGCGGAGCTGCTGCAACCCTTCATGGACAACCAGACCCTTTTGCTGCTGGTGATGATGGTGTTGATCATCCTGGTGGGAACGGTGATGGACATGACCCCGACCATTCTGATTCTCACCCCGGTGCTGATGCCGGCGGTCATCCAGGCGGGGATCGACCCGGTGTATTTCGGCGTGCTGTTTTTGATCAACACGGCCATCGGCCTGATTACGCCGCCGGTGGGCACGGTACTCAATGTGGTGTGTGGGGTGGCGAAGCTGGATTTCGAGGAAATCGTCCGTGGTGTGTGGCCGTTCATGCTCGCGCAGTTTGTGGTGCTGTTCCTGCTGGTGTTGTTCCCTCAGCTTGTCCTGGGGCCGTTGAAATTCTTCACCGGATAACACCGGTGCAAGCCTGGGTAGCTCGACCTTAAAAACAATAATGATCGGAGAGTGACATGCGAAAACTGATGAAAACCCTGTTGGCCGGGGCATGCGCAACGGGGTTGTTGCTGGGCAGCGTGGCGAGCCACGCGGACGAGATTCGTGAACGCACCCTGCGATTCGCGTTCCAGAACGTCAAGGAGCATCCGCAAGGGCAGGGCGCGCAGAAGTTCGCCGACCTGCTCAGCGCGAAGAGCGGTGGCAAGATCAAGGTGCGTCTGTTCCCTGGCGGCACCTTGGGCGGCGACGTGCAGACCGTGTCGGCCTTGCAGGGCGGCACGCTGGACCTGACCGTGCTCAACTCCGGCATCCTGGCGGCCCAGGCTCCGGACTATGCCATGCTCGATTTCCCGTTCCTGTTCAATAACGCCGAGGAAGCCCATGCGGTGATCGATGGACCGGTCGGCCAGAAACTGGCCGCGCAACTGGACAGCAAAGGCCTGGTGGGCCTGGGCTATTGGGACCTGGGTTTCCGCAGCCTGACCAACAGCAAGCATCCAGTGACCAGGCTCGAAGACATGCAGGGCTTGAAAATTCGCGTCATCCAGTCGCCGATCTACCTGGAAACCTTCTCCGCCCTGGGGGCCAACCCTGTGCCGATGGCCTTCCCCGAGGTCTATACCGGCCTTGAACAGCACACCATCGATGGTCAGGAGAACCCATTCACGGTGATCGAGGGCAATAAGTTCTATGAGGTGCAGAAGTACCTCTCGGTGACCGGACATATTTTCAATCCGCAGTCGTTGATCATCAGCCAGAAGACCTGGAATCGCCTCAATGACGATGAAAAGACGATGATTCGCGAGGCGGCGGCCGAAGCACAAAAATTCCAGCGGGAAGTCACCACCGCGAGCATGGATAAGGCGAAAGCGACACTGGCTGGCGCGATGACTGTGAACGAAATCACCCCGGCCGAGAAAGATCGCTTCCGCGAGCGGGTGCAACCGGTGATCGACAAGTTCGCCAAATCCCTGGATGCCAACCTGGTGAAGATGATGTACGACGAAATCGCCAAGGTGCGCGCGGCGCAGTGAGCTGAGCCCAACACCAGGCCTTGAGCCGATCAAACCTGTGGGAGCGAGCTCAGCTACATCAATGCGGCTGACCTGGCGCCATCGCGAGCAAGCTCGCTCCCACACTGGACTTTCAGTGGGCATGCAATCCGCGCTCGACACATATCTCCTTGTGGGAGCGAGCTTGCTCGCGATAGCGGTGTGTCAGCCAACATCAATGCGGCTGACCTGACGCTATCGCGAGCAAGCTCGCTCCCACAGATTTTTTTGTTTCTTCCGTGAGCGGTTATTGAGCGCCCGGAACCGCCAGCCACTGTCCAATGACTTTCTGGTAGCTGCCATTCGCCTTGCTCAGGTGCAGCCACTGGTCAACGTACATTTTCCAGGTGGTGTCATCCCGTGGCAGCAGGTAGGCCTTCTCGCCATATTGCAGGTAACGGGTCGGGTTGACGGCGCAGAGGCCCGGCTTGAGTTTTTGCTGGTAGAGCGCTTCCGAGGCATCGGTAATCATCACGTCGGCTTTCTTGTCCAGCAGTTCCTGGAAGATGGTCACGTTGTCGTGGAAGTTGAGCTGGCCCTTGGGCAGGAAGGCCCGCACGAAGGCTTCGTTGGTGCCGCCGGCCGGTTCCACCAGGCGCACCGAAGGTTGATTGATCTGCTCGATGGTCTGATAGCGCGACTGGTCTTCGCAACGTACCAGCGGGATCTTGCCATCCACGTCCAGAGTGTTGCTGAAGAAGGCTTTCTTCTGACGTTCCAGCGTCACCGAAATCCCGCCCATGCCGATGTCGCACTTACCTGCCTGCATGTCCGGCATCAGGGTTTTCCAGGTGGTCTGCACCCACTGCACCTTGACGCCCAGGCTGGCGGCCAGTGAGCGGGCCATGTCGATGTCGATGCCTTCGTATTCGCCTGTTTCAGCTTTGTAGGTGTAGGGCTTGTAGTCGCCCGTGGTGCACACCTGCAGTTCGCCTCGCTGCAGGACCTGATCCAGGTGCGAGGGCGCGGGCTCCGCCAAGGCATTGCCGCAGAGCGCCAGCAGGCCGCAGATCGTCATCGTGCTTGTTATGTTTTTCATAGGAATGGACGGCTCGCAAGGGAGGACAAGGCCGTCGAGTGTAGTAAAAGTGCCGGCAGGCTGTCACTGGAGCGTCGAGACGAGCGATCAGCCTGGGGTGGTCTCGGGCGTTTTTTGCTGCAGGCTCTTCAGGTAGCCGCAAAACATATCGGCCATGGCACCGGCATACGTCTGGATTTGCTCGTCGGAGCGAGGCGTTGCCGAAAATCGCTTACCCACGGAACTGAGCGTCGTGATGATCAGGTCACCGGCCAGGGCGCGGGTATGCTCGCAACTATCCGGCAGCACTTGCAGCATGAAAGCGTCCACCGACTGCTGCACCGACGTCCGCGCCGTCTGGTGCTCGGGGGCGTCACGGTAGAGAGGGGCGGCGTCGTTGAGGGCGATGCGTATCTGCGCCTCGTCGCATTCGGATTGGATGAACGCCTGCACCAGTGCCCTCAACCGCTCGAAGGGCGGCTTGGCGTTGTCTTCAAGAATCCTGCGCAGCATCGCGGTGGTTTGTTGCCACTCATCACTCTGCAGCCGGAACAGGATGGCCGCTTTGTTCGGGAAATACTGGTACACCGAGCCGACGCTGACGCCCGCTCGCTCGGCAACGCGGGCCACGGTGAAGCGAGGGGCGCCGTGGGTCGCCAAAACCTGAACAGCCGCTTCCAGGACCGCTGCCACGAGCTCGGCGGAGCGCGCCTGTTTCGGCTGTTTGCGCGAGGAAATCTGGGGGCTTGGGCGCTCGGACATGCAGGGGTGAACCTCGAAGGGGGAATGCGAATAGAAAATACGACGAAGTATTCGTATTCTGAATGCGACGAATTGATCGCATTCTAGTCGCCCTTTGAACGGCATTCAACGTCACCCCTTTTCGCCACGCTTTCTTCTGGTTATTCCTATGACTGACAAACACGCTCAACCTGCTTCTTCGGCGGCCCCGACGGCCGCCAGTACCCCTCCGGTGTTGACGCTGCTGCCACTGGTCCTGACGGTGTTCATCGGCTTCCTGACGATTGGCATGCAACTGCCGGTCTTGCCCCTGCATCTGCACGATACGTTGGGCATGGGGACGCTCGTGATAGGGCTGGTGGTGGGCGCGCAGTTCGCCGCTGCGCTGCTGTCGCGCTCCTGGGCTGGCAACTTTGCCGATATACGTGGCACCCAGCGCGCGGTCATCGCCGGCCTGATAACGGCGGCCTGTTCCGGCCTGGTTTACCTGGTCTCCCTGGCCTTCGTCGGCATGCCGCTGGTTTCAGTCTGGCTGCTGGTCCTGGGCCGCGTCATCCTGGCCATGGGCGAAAGCCTGATTGTCACCGGCGCGTTGGGTTGGGGCATTGGCCTGGTCGGACCACAGCATGCGGGCAAGGTCATGGCCTGGAATGGCATCGCCATGTACGGCGCCTTTGCGTTGGGTGCGCCGGCTGGCGTATTCATGAATGCGCTGTGGGGGTTCATGGGCATCGCCGTGGCTACAGTGTTCATCCCACTGCTGGCCCTGGTGGTCGTCGCCAAGGTCAGGGTTATCGCCCCCACGGCGACCCGGCGCACGCCTTTCTACAAAGTCCTGGGTAGTGTCTGGGCCCCTGGCATGGGATTGGCGTTTTGCAGCGTCGGGTTTGGGGTTGTCACCGCGTTCATCGCGCTGTTATTTGCCAGCAAAGGTTGGGGTAACTCCTCGCTGGCGTTCACCGCGTTCGGCCTGGCATTCATTGGGGCTCGCCTCTTGTTTGGGCATCTTCCGGACAAGCTTGGTGGTGCGCAGGTGGCCTTGGTCTGTGTGGTCATCGAGGCTGTCGGCCTGCTGTTGATCTGGGGAGCCGATACCGCGCTCATCGCGTATCTGGGCACGGCGTTGACCGGGTTCGGCTATTCGCTGGCCTTCCCAGGCTTTGGGGTGGAGGCGGTAAAGCGGGTTCCGGCGCAAACCCGCGGCCTGGCCATGGGCGCCTATGTAGCATTCCTTGATATTTCCCTGGGCATCACCAGTCCGCTGGCCGGCGTATTGGCGAGTGGCTGGGGGATGGAGGCGGTTTACCTGGGCGGCGCCGTGGCTGTCGCGCTGTCCTTTGGCATGGCTTTGCTGCTGTTGATGGGGCAGGCCAATGCAAAGCAGTCCGTACACATTCCATACAAATCTTGAGCCGGGCATAGGTTATAGAGGTTTCGAGATCCCGCTTTTTTTCCAGAACAGGAGCGTTGCATATGCACGTATTCGTTACCGGCGCCACCGGTTGGGTTGGGTCGGCAGTGGTCGAGGATTTGCTCGGCGCGGGCTACCGAGTCACCGGGTTGGCCCGTTCAGAGGACAAGGTCGCCAGGCTCGCAGCCACCGGCGCGAAGGTGGTGCGCGGGACCCTTGACGACATCGAGGTCTTGCAGACCGCGGCGCTGGCGGCGGACGCGGTGATCCACACGGCGTTCAATCATGACTTTTCCAGGTTCGCCGAAAACGCCGAGCAGGATCGTCGCGTGATCGAGGCGCTAGGCAGCGCGTTGCAAGGTTCCAGCCGTCCATTGCTCGTCACCTCGGGTTTGTCCGGGCTGAGCCGGGGTGCGGTCGAACTTGAAGTGGCCAGTCCCGCCTCTCTGCGCAAATCCGAGGCGGCCGCCCGGGCGGTGGCCGAGCGGGGCGTACGCGCGGCCACTGTGCGGCTGGCGCCTTCGGTCCATGGAATGGGCGACTATGGCTTCATCCCCATCCTGATTCGTCTGGCGCGAGAGACGGGTGTATCGGCTTACCTCGGTGAGGGGCGCAATTGCTGGTCAGGTGTGCATCGGTTGGATGCCGCGAAGGTCTACCGGCTGGCGCTCGAGCAAGGCGTGACGCAGTCCGTGTACCACGCGGTCGCTGATGAGTCAGTACCGTTCAAGGCCATTGCCCAGGTACTCGGTCGCCACCTGGGCTTGCCGACGGCGTCACGCGAGCGCGAGCACTTCGGCTGGTTCGCGCGCATGGCCGGTGCAGACATGGCGGCGTCCAGTGCGCACACGCGAGCATTGTTAGGCTGGACGCCGAACGGTCCTGACCTGCTGACAGACCTGGACCAACCGGGTTACTACCTTGGGTGAGAGTGGCGCTAGACTGACTGTTCTTTCTCGAAAATGTGGGTGTCCTGATGAGTCTTGCTCCCTTTCACCTGGCTATTCCCGTTTATGACCTCGCGGCTGCCCGTGCTTTTTACGGTGATGTGTTCGGATTGCCAGAAGGTCGCTCCAGCGCGCAATGGGTCGATTTCAATTTCTTCGGTCATCAGTTGGTGATTCATGAACAGCCGAAGACGGCGTCCCAGGAAAGCGTCCACAGCAACCCGGTAGACGGCCACGACGTGCCTGTCCCGCATTTTGGCGTGGTGCTGGGCTGGGAGGAGTGGGAGGCATTGGCCGAGCGTTTGAAGTCCTTTGGCACAACGTTCGTGATCGAGCCCTATATCCGCTTCCAGGGCCAGGTGGGTGAGCAGGCGACGATGTTCTTGTTCGACCCTTGCGGCAACGCGCTGGAGTTCAAGGCGTTCAAGGATATGAGCCAGTTGTTCGCGAAGTAGCGCGATGCTGATCTCTGTGGCAAGGGGATAAATCTCCCCGCCACAGAAGCGTCAGCCGAGCGCCATTCAGCGCGAAATGATCCCGTGGTCGATCGCGTATTTCACCAGCGCCGCGGGTTTGTCGATGTTCAGCTTGCGGCGGATGCTCAGGCGGTGGGTTTCGACGGTTCGCACGCTGATGTCCAGTTCGCGGGCCATTTCCTTGTTGTTCAGGCCCTGGACCATTTTGTACAGCACCTGGCTCTCCCGTGGCGTCAGTTCGTTATCGCTGTTCTGGTCGGTAGCGAGCCGTTGGGCGATCTCGGCGCTGTAGAAGGTGCCGCCGCTGATGATGGCTTCGATGGCCGCGATGATTTCCCGCGATGGGGCATTCTTGAGCACATAGCCGCTGGCGCCGGAGCGCACGGACTCGCTCACGTACTCGTAATTGTCGTACATGCTCAGGATGAGGATCTTGAGGCTGGGGTATTGCTTGCCCAGCTGCCGGGTCAGTTCAAGCCCGTTCATGTCCTTGAGGCTGATGTCCACCAGCAGCAGGTCCGGTTGGCAGCGACCGACCATCTCGATCGCCTGCGCGCCGTTCTCGGCTTCGCCCACCACGTTCAATTGAGGCATTACAGACAGCAGGGCCCTGATGCCGTCGCGGACCAGGGAGTGATCGTCGACCAGCGCAACGCGGATCGCAGGGGGCAGGCTCATCGGCAGGTGCTCTTGTTGGAATGGGCGCGCATCAGCTTTCTGTCGCCGACAGGTTCATGGGCAGCAGGATGTCCAGTTCGCTTCGTCCCGGCACCGACGTCAGCTCCAGGCGTCCACCGAAATGCTCGACGCGTTCGCGGATGTTGCGTAGGCCGATGCCGGTATGGCCGCGTTCGACCTGCGGCACGTTGAACCCCATCCCGTCATCCACCACCGTCAGGCGCAAGGACTGGCTGGAACCAAACAAGGTGATGCCGACGCTTTTCGCCCCGGCGTGACGCTCGATATTGGTCAGGGCTTCCTGGGCAATGCGGAACAGTGAAACGGGCGCGCCGTTTTCCAGCCGGCAATCGAACTCATTGCTTCTGTAGGACACCTCGAGTCCGCTGCGTTGCTGGAACTCAGTCGCGAGCTGACCGATGGCGGCAGGCAGCCCCAGCGTGTCGAGCAGGGACGAACGCAAATCGTGGGAAATGCTGCGGATCTCGCCGATGGCTTCTCCCAGCCGATCAGTCGCATTCTTCAAAATGCCCAAGCCATTTTCCTGGCCGTTTTCCAGCACATGGCTGGCCAGTTCGAACTGGAATTTGATCGACACCAACAACTGGCTGATGCCGTCGTGAAGCTCGCGAGACACCCGCGAGCGCTCTTCTTCCTGCAAGCTGACAATGCGCTGGTTCAACCGCTGCAGCTTCTTGTCGGCCAGGCGATGTTCGCTGACGTTGAGGGTCATGCCGCCGGCAAACACCAGCAGTACTGCCACCAAGGCGATGGCGGCGATGGCCTGCATGGTGGTGTGGATGCCCTGGGCCACCTCGTCGCGGGCCTGCTGGGTGGCGCGCTCGACATCCTCCAGGTAAATCCCGGTGCCCAGCATCCAGCCCCAGCGGTCCAGCATCACCACGTAGGCCAGCTTGTCGGTGACCTGGCCGGAGGAGGGCTTGTTCCAGGCATAACGCTGGAAACCTTCGCCCGACTCGGCGCTTTTGAGCAGCGCCTGGATGACGGGCAAGCCGTGGGGATCCTTCATGTCCCAGAGGTACTGCCCCACCAGCTCCGACTGACGGGCGTGCATCAGGCTGCGACCCTGGCGGTCGTACACGAAAAAGTAACCGTTGATGCCGAAGCTGAGCTTGCGCAGTTCCTCCAGGACCTGCTGCTGCGCACGTTCGTCGCCCAAGCCGTCGTTATACAGCGGGGCGATCAGGCTCTGCGCCATCTCGACGTAGTTTTTCAACTCGGCGCGCTTGCTCGCCAGGATGCTGTCTTCGATCAATTGCGCCTGTTGATCGCCCAATTGTCGGTTCAGGGAGATCACCAGGGCGCAGATGACAGCAATCGCCAGGACCAGAGGCAAAATACCGAGGGCGACGATTTTGTGTTTAAGCAGCATCTGTACTCCTGTCCGGGCTCAGCGGGGAGGCGAATGGCGGCATCATATGCCAAACCCATGGATGAGACATCCAAACCTGTGGGAGCGGGTTCTACGTAGTACTACGGATTTATTTATTGACGGCATACAGGGATATTGGGCCCGCTCCGAATAGCCGGGGCACACTATAAAAACAATCGCCGCA
>Ga0213822_1001437_pt1 | contig 13464 bp, 11 predicted proteins | sample MC6MC0908MG_FD_179872 | JGI IMG/M metagenome (GOLD analysis project Ga0213822, IMG submission 179872) | Enriched soil aggregate microbial communities from Iowa State University, Ames, United States - MC6-MC0908-MG | ecosystem: Environmental > Terrestrial > Soil > Unclassified | place: USA: Iowa...
TCTTCCCCCATGCCTATCGCTTCGAGGACGGCCATTTCACGCCGGGCGAAGCACCGGGGCATGGCGTCGACATTGATGAAGACCTCGCCCGCCAATACCCCTACAAGCGCGCCAGCCTGCCGGTCAACCGTCTTGAAGACGGCACGCTTTGGCACTGGTGAAGCGTTTCCAACACATAGAAAGCGGGGCGGATGCCCCGTCAGGAGTAACCGGATGAAAGCGTTTCAGGTAAGAGCCCCCTTCGAGTTCGGGTTGGCGCAGGTCGACTCACCCCAGGTTGCCCGTGGCGAGGTCCAGGTGGATGTGGCGTATGCCGGTATCTGTGGCTCGGACATGCACATCATTCATGGGCAGAACGCATTCGTGCGTTTTCCCCGCGTGACCGGCCATGAGTTTTCCGGCGTGATCCGGCAAGTCGGCGAAGGGGTCGAGCACCTGCAAGTGGGCGACCGGGTGTGCATCGATCCGGTGATCAGTTGCGGCACCTGCTATCCCTGCCGTATCGGCCGGCCCAATGTCTGCACCCGGCTGCAAGTAATCGGCGTGCACCGCGATGGCGGCTTCAGCGAGCAAGTCTGCGTGCCGGCAGAGAACGCCCATCGTTTGCCCGATGCGATGTCCCTCAGCCATGGCGCCCTGGTCGAGCCTTATTCCATTGCCCTGAATGTGCTCGATCGCATGCAGCCCCATCCGGGGGACAGCGTGCTGATCTACGGCGCCGGGGTGATCGGCCTGACGCTGGTACAGATGGCCCGGGCGCTGGGGCTGACCGACATCACCGTGACCGATGTCATCGACAGTCGCCTGGAGACGGCGCGGGCCCTGGGCGCGAGCCGGACCCTCAACGGCCAGCAAGTCGATGTCGAAGCGACGATGCGTGAGCTCACCCAGGGCGAGGGCGTGCCGTTGATTGTCGACGCTGCCTGCATCCCGGCACTGATGCCGCAGATGGTGCGCCTGGCCTCGCCGGCCGGCCGCATCGGGCTACTGGGTTTCACGGCCACGCCCAGCGATCTGGTGCAGTTGGAGATGATCAAGAAGGAACTGACCCTGGTGGGTTCGCGGCTCAACAACCGCAAGTTCCCCAAGGTGATCGAGCTGATCGCCAGCGGCCAGTTGCAGGTCCAGGACCTGATCAGCCATCGCGTCACCTTCGACGAGATGCCCGGCGCCATCGAGCTGATCGAGCAACACCCCGAGCAAACCCGAAAGGTCTTGGTGGAACTGACGAACGCCCATCACTGAGCCGTTTGTACCACCGGTTTCATCGTGCCTGTTATGGGCATCCTCACCGAATAAACACAACAAGCGGGAGGTTCCACCATGTTTGGTCAAGGACGTAGTTTAATCATCATCATGCTGTTCCTGGCCGGGGTCATCAATTACCTCGACCGTTCGGCATTGTCTGTGGCGGCTCCATTCATCCAGAAGGACTACGGTCTGAGTACGGGTGAGATGGGCATGATCTTCAGTAGCTTTTTCGTCGGTTATGCCGCTTTCAACTTCATCGGCGGCTGGGCTGCCGACCGCTACGGCGCCAAGACCACGTTGCTGTTGGCGATGGTGTTGTGGTCGTTGTTCAGTGGCCTGACCGTACTGACGGTAGGCTTTGCTTCGCTGGTGCTTATCCGGATTCTGTTCGGCATGGGCGAAGGACCGCTGAGCGTGACCACCAGCAAGATGGTCAACAACTGGTACGCCCCCAAGCGCAGGGCGCGGGCGATTGGTACGTCGATGTCCGGCACGCCGCTGGGCGGGGCGATTTCCGGCCCGGTGGTGGGCTTTATCGCCGTCACCTACGGCTGGAAGGTCTCGTTCATTATCATCATGCTGGTCGGCTTGATCTGGGCGGCGGTGTGGTACAAGTTCGTCAAGGAAAAGCCCGAGGGCGAGCAGGCCGAGGAGATTCTTCGGGCCGAGGGGCAAAGCGAGCTGGCGGCGCAACCGGTGTTCCCGTTGCGCTTCTACCTCAAGCAGCCGACGGTGCTGTTCACCTCCCTGGCGTTCTTTTCCTATAACTACACGCTGTTCTTCTTCCTGACCTGGTTCCCCAGCTACCTGACCATGGCCCACGGCCTGAACGTCAAGGACATGAGCATCGCCACAGTCATTCCCTGGGTCCTGGGTTTCCTCGGCCTGGCCTTGGGCGGTTTCATTTCCGACTTCGTGTTCAAGAAAACCGGGCGGATGATGTTCTCCCGCAAAGTGGTGCTGGTGACCTGCCTGCTGGCCTGCGCCGTCTGTATCGCCTGTGCCGGGATGGTCAAGACCCTGTATCCGGCGGTCACCCTCGTGGCCCTGGCAGTGTTCTTCCTGTACCTCACCGGGGCGATCTACTGGGCGATCATCCAGGACACCGTACCGGCGGCGCGGGTGGGCGGCGTCAGTGGTTTCATGCACTTTCTGGCGAACACCTCGGGCATCGTCGGCCCGACCCTCACGGGCTTCCTGGTGCAGTTCACCGGTTCGTTCACCAGTGCGTTCTTGCTGGCGGGGCTGTTGACCGTGATCGGTGCCGTGTGTGTGGCGCGCTATGTAAAACCCCTGGCGGTAGCTGATACCGGCGACTTGGGTGCACAAGGCTCCCAATCGGCTTCGGCCCTGAGCCATCCCTGAACAGAAGGAGCGTGTCGATGCCTGTTGTGAAACGTGTACCTTCCACCGGCGCTGCGGCGCAGATCGGTATCGTGCACCTGGGCTTGGGGGCGTTTCATCGCGCCCACCAGGCGGTCTATCTGCAACGCCATCTCAATCGCCATGGCGAAAGTGAATGGGGGCTGTGCAGTGCCAACCTACGGTCCAACCACAGGTTGGTCGATCAATTGCGCGAGCAGGAGGGCCGCTACACTGTTGCCGAGTACCGCGACCGCGAACAGGTGACGCTGCGTGAGATCGGGGTACTGCGCCAGGCCTTGTATGTGGGCGAGGGCGGCGCTGACCTGGAGCAGCTGTTGCAATGCATGGCCGCGCCGCAAACGCGGATCGTCACGCTCACCGTCACCGAAAAAGGCTACTGCCTGAGCCCTTCCTCCGGGCAATTGCGCAGCGAAGATCCGGTGATTGCCCATGACCTCGCTCATCCGCAAACGCCGCGCTCAGCGCCTGGCATTGTCCTCGAAGCCCTACGTCGGCGCCGCGTCGCTGGCATCCCGGCCTTCACCGTGTTGTGCTGTGACAACATGCCCGACAACGGCCAGCGCACCCGCCAGGCGGTCAGCGCATTGGCGGCGAGGCAGGATGAGGCGCTGGCCCGGTGGATCGACCAACAGGTGGCGTTTCCCAGCTGTATGGTCGACCGCATCGTGCCGGCCATGGATGACGAATCCTTCCGGCGACTGGAGCAACTGGACTGTCACGACCCGGCGGCAGTGGTTTGCGAAAGCTTCAGCCAGTGGGTGATCGAGGATCACTTTCCCCTCGGCCGCCCGGATTGGGAAGTGGAAGGCGTGCAGATGGTGGCGGACGTGCGCCCGTTCGAAACGATGAAACTGCGCATGCTCAATGGCAGCCATTCGTTGCTGGCGTATGTGGGACTGTTGGTCGGCCATGAAACGGTTTTCGATGCCGTCAGCGACGCGAACCTGTTGCGCCTGATCGGGCGTTACATGGCCGAGGAAGCAGCGCCCACTTTGAACATGCCTGCGGGTATCGATCTTTCGGTCTATGCCCACGATCTGAAGGCACGCTTTGCCAATGACAGTCTGCAACATCGGTTGCGCCAGATCGCCATGGACGGCTCGCAGAAACTGCCGCAACGCTGGTTGCTTGGTGCGCAGCAATTGCTCGACCAGGGAAGTGGCATCGCCTGTACGGCATTGGGCATCGCAGCCTGGATTCACTATTGCACGCAGTCGTTGCCCGGCGGTTCGGTACAGCTGATTGACGATCCTTTGCGCGCCACTTTTGCCGATCTGGCGGGGCGATTCGAAGGTCCGTCATTGGTGGAGGCTTTTCTCGATCTGGATGAAGTCTTCCCGGCCGACTTGTCGGCTCGCGCTGCCTTTCGCAATGCCGTGCAAGGCGCCTATGGCGACCTGGTTCGCGATGGCATCGGCAGCCTTCTGCACACCGTTGCCGCACCCAACTGATAACAAGGAGAACAACATGGAACAGACATGGCGTTGGTTTGGCCCCAAAGACCCGATCTCCCTGGCGGACGTCCGTCAAACCGGGGCGACCGGTATCGTCACGGCGTTGCACGAAATTCCCAACGGCGAAGTGTGGCCGGTAAAGGCCATCGCGGCGCGCAAACAGATGATCGAAGCGGCCGGCTTGAGCTGGTCGGTGGTGGAAAGCATTCCGGTGCATGAGGACATCAAGCGCGGCTGCGGCCGGCGCGACGAGTACATCGCCAACTATCAGCAAAGCGTGCGCAATCTGGCGAGCTGTGGCATTGATATCGTCTGCTACAACTTCATGCCGGTCCTGGACTGGACCCGCACCGACCTGACCTATGAATTGGCGGATGGCGGCTGGGCACTGCGGTTCGATCAAACCGCGTTCGCCGCCTTCGACCTGTTCATCCTCCAGCGCCCGGGGGCGCAGGCCGAATACGGCACCGAGGATATCCAGCAGGCCAAGGCCTACTTCGAGCAACTCACGCCCGCCCAGCGCGAAAACCTGGTCAATACCTTGATCGCGGGCCTGCCCGGCGCCGAGGAACACTACAGCCTGGAAAACTTCCGGGCCTTGCTGCGCACCTACGCCGACATCGACGAAGCCAAGTTGCGTGAACACCTGGGGTATTTCTTGCGCGCGGTGATCCCAGTGGCAGAGGAGGTGGGGGTGCGCATGGCGATTCACCCGGACGATCCGCCCCGTGCGCTGCTAGGCTTGCCACGCATCCTGTCCACCGCTGAAGACGCCCAATGGTTGCTGGACGCCGCTCCAAGCCCGGCCAATGGCCTGACGTTCTGCACCGGTTCCTATGGCGTGCGCGAAGACAACGACCTGGTGGCGATGGCCAAGCATTTTGCGCCCTTCATCTACTTCACCCACCTGCGCTCAACCCGCCGGGAAGCGGACCCACGCAGTTTCCACGAAGCCCATCACCTGGATGGCGACGTCGACATGGTGGGGGTCATCAGTGCCTTGGTGGCAGAAGAGCGCAGGCGTGAGCGCGAAGGCGGGCCGCGCTTGCCGCTGCGTCCGGACCATGGACATCAACTGCTCGACGACCAGCACCGCAAAAGCAATCCCGGCTACTCGTTGATCGGCCGCCTCAAGGGCCTGGCGGAAATCCGTGGTGTGGAACTGGCCGTGCGTCGGCAGTTGGGGTAGCTCAAGAACGGACCGGTAAGCGCGGATTGATCGTTCCCACGCGCAGCAAAGGAATGCATCTCCTGACGCTCTGCGTCACCTTGCAGAAGCGGAACGCGGAGCGTCCCTGGCGGCGTTCCCTCGCGGGAGCGTGGGAACGATCAATTGCCTGCCCACAGAGAGCCATTAGCTGCGGGCCCAGTCTATTTACTCCTCCGGCTCCAGGGCGCGCAGCCAGCGGTTCTCCGAGCGGCTCAAATGCTGGCGCATCGAGGTTTGGGCGCCGAGCACGTCTTTGTTGGCTACCGCGCGCAGGATCGCTTCATGCTCGACGACGGCGGCTTCCCAGGTCAGGGCATTCTCTGAGTGTTTGCTCAGGTGCGCCGAGATCGGGTTGTGTCGTTCATCAAAGAGCGCGACGATGATCCGCACCAGGGCGGAGTTGCCGCTCATCTTGGCCAGGCGCTGATGAAATTTCCGGTCGTCTTCCAGTGGCGGCTGGCCGTTGGCGATGCTGGCGCGCATGGCGTCGATGCATTCCTGCAAATAGCGATAGTCGCTTTTCTTGCCGTGCAAACAGGCCAGGACCACGGATTCACCTTCGATCAAGGCGCGGGCCTGCATCAGTTCCGATGGGCTCTCGCCCAAGGTAACGCTGGTGTTTTTTCCGTCCTTGGGCCTGGCGCGCACGTATACGCCTGAGCCCATCTTGATTTCAATGTCGCCCTCTATCTCCAGGGCGATGAGCGCTTCGCGCAGCGAAGGTCGGGAAACCCCCAGCAGTTGGGTCAAATCGCGCTCGGGGGGCAGCCTGGAGCCCGCTTTGAAATCACCCTGGGCGATGTAGTGGCGAAGTTGGTCGGCGATTTTCTGGTACGGCTTTCGCTCAGAAGTATTTAGCGGTGAGACCATGGGGCGACGTCCATCAGATAGTCGGCGAAGGCTACCATAGACGCTTGACTCACATCACCGCGCCGATCTGCCAGGGCAGGAACTCGTTATCGCCCAAGCCGTTTTCCTCGCTGCAGGTGCGGCGTCCGGAAGCCGTCTCCAGCATCAGTCGGAACAACCGCTCACCAGCCTCGGCCACCGACTCCAGGCCATCGACAATGCCTCCAGCGTTGAAATCCATGTCCAGCTCCATGCGTTGGAACAGGCCAGTGTTGGTGGCGATCTTCAAGGACGGCGTGGGCTTGCAGCCGTAGGTCGAGCCGCGACCCGTGGTGAAACAGATGAGATTCGCGCCGCCCGCCACCTGGCCAGTGGCGGACACCGGGTCGTAGCCGGGTGTGTCCATGAACACAAGGCCTCGGGCCTGGACCGTTTCAGCGTACTGGTAAACCCCCATCAACCCGGTAGCGCCGGCTTTCGCCACGGCACCCAGGGATTTTTCCAGGATGGTGGTAATGCCCCCGGCCTTGTTGCCGGGCGAGGGATTGTTGTTCATGTCTGCGTCGTTGTGGCGTACATAGGCTTCCCACCAATGGATCCGCTCCATCAATTTTGCCGAGATCTCGGTGGATGCGGCGCGGGCGGTCAGCAGGTGTTCAGCGCCGTAGATTTCCGGCGTTTCCGAAAGAATGGCCGTGCCGCCATGCTGCACCAACAGATCCACGGCCGCGCCGAGTGCCGGATTCGCCGTAATCCCTGAGTAACCATCCGAGCCGCCGCACTGCAAGCCGACGCATAAATGGCTGGCGGCCACGCGCGTGCGCTGGCATTGGTTGATGATGGGCAACATCGCTTCAATATGGGCGATGCCACGTTGCACCGTTTCGCGAGTACCGCCCGCGTCCTGGATGATCAGGCTGGCCTTGAGCGCGGCTGGGTGATCATCGAGCTCGTTCATCAGCGGGGTAAGTTGGTTGACCTCGCAACCCAGGCCGATCAGCAGGACTCCAGCGAAATTGGCGTGATCGGCATACCCGCGCAAGGTGCGCTTGAGGATATCGATGCCTTCACCTTTGGCCCCCATGCCACAACCGCTGCCATGGGTGATTGCAACGACGCCGTCGACATTGGGAAAGTCTTTCAGGCGCTCGGCAGAAAACGCATTGGCGATGTGTTTGCAGACGGTGGCCGAGCAATTGACGCTGGAAATGACGCCAATGTAATTGCGTGTCCCAACCCGTCCATCCGCGCGGACGAAACCTTCGAACGTCGCGCCGTCACTGCTGGGCGAGGTGGGGACGTAGACGTTCCGCACACTGTGTTCAGCGTTGGTGGTGGGCATGTCGAGGTTGTGCACGTGAACGTAATCGCCGGGTGCGATGCCCTGGGTTGCCTGGCCGATAGTCTGTCCATACTTGAGCACCCGTTGGCCCGCCGATACGCTGCGCAGGGCAATCTTGTGGCCGGATGGAATGGCCTGTCGGGCGATCAGCGCGATGCCATCGGCACTCAGGCGTTGACCTTCGGCGATATCACCCCGCGCCACCGCGACATCATCGCCGGGCGTCAAGACCAGCAAAGAAGAAGGCAAGTTCATGGTACGTCCTCCCAGTCCTAGCACTCGATGATGGCCTTGACCACACCCTGTTTTGGGTCGAGAAAGGTGGTGAACGAGTGGGCGACATCGCCGAGGGTCAGTCGATGGGTGTTGAGGGCCGCATCCGGAATCAGCCCGCCGCGCAAGCACTGCTCGACGTAGTGGAAGTCTTCCTTGGTCGCGTTGCGACTGCCCATCAGCGTGGCTTCACGCTTATGAAACTCCGGGTCGGAGAAGGTGATGGAGTCCCGGACCACCGAGATCATCACATAGGTGCCGCCATGGGCGATGAACTCGAACCCGCGTTCCATGGCCCGGGCGTTGCCGGTGGCATCGAACACGACGTCGAAAAAATCATCCCCGGTGAGTTCAGCCAGGGTCTGCTTGTCGCCTTCGCCGATTTGCACCGCCGCATGGATATCCAGGTGTTTTTTACAGAACGACAGGCGATCCTCACGGGTATCCAGCACCGTGACTTTCGCTCCACGCAGGCTGGCGAAGATCGCCGCCGCCATACCGATCGGCCCCGTGCCGACCACCAGGACGTGCTTGTCCGCCTGGACGTTCGAACGACGTACGGCGTGCGCCCCGATCGACAGGAATTCGATCATCGCTGCCTGGTCCAGGGAAACCCCCACGGCCTTGTGTACGAATTCGTTCGGAACACTCAGGTACTCAGTAAAAGCGCCGTCGCAGTGAACCCCTAGCACCTGGATACGAGTGCAGCAGTTGGTCTTGCCCTGGCGACAGGCGATGCAGGTCCCGCAGGACAGATAAGGCATCACGTAGACGACGTCACCGACGGAAAGGTCGCTGGCGCTGTCAGTCTCTTCTACAACCCCGGAAAACTCATGGCCCATGACCCGCGGGTATTCGAGGTAGGGCTGATTGCCGGTGAAAATATGCAGGTCGGTGCCACAGACCCCGACACGCTTGACCCGGATGAGGATCTCTGCCGGCCCCCTGAGGGGCTTTTCAGTTTCGATGGCGGTTAACGAACCGGGCTCGTTACAGATGACAGTCAGCATGTTGATGCTCCTTGGCGGGCGTGCAGGCAGTGGGTGTGTCTGCAGGCGGGAGGAGGGATGTGAGCGCACGGCTGCCGGGACCGAGGCTCTCTTTTTTGTTGTAGGCGGGCAGTGACCCGCTCGGATGATCTTTGCCTAAAAACTACACGCCGGAAAAAATATTGGCAAGACCAATTTATTAAAAAATGGATTGGACAGACCAAATGAAAGGTTTGTAGAGACGGTTCGATTTCTCTACCTTCTCGACAACGCGCCGGGCACCCCCAGTCGGGTGAGTGAGGTTTAGGGTGGAGCCCCTACGAGGATATTTGATGAGCACTCAGTGGAAGGAAAAAGGCTGCGAAGTCTGTCGCGCACTCTGGGAGTCCGGCGAACATCCGCCGGAACTCGCCGTCAGCATCGTGCTGCATGCTCGTCTGCATCAGTGCTCATCCTGCGGAGTGTTCTGGGAACAACTGGAGCGTTATGCCGACGTGATTTGTGAGCAACAGGCGCGGGCGCTTTATCCGCAAGCCTTCAAGCCGGTTGACCAAGACTGACCCACCTCGCTCAATTTCCCGTCTACCTGTGCGGGAACTGACAGTGACTGATGAATTTCGGTGAACCCAGCCCCCGCGCCCATGTCACTCGTTTGTCAGGAACGACAACATGGAGCCATTGATGCGACCTTTATATTTCACCAGCCTATCCTTCACCGCGCTGCTCTGCGCGGCTTGCTCAAATCAACCGCCTGCGACATGGAGCTATGAAGATGCCCAGGGGCGAGCCAACGTGCCACCCGACCAGGCTTACCCTGAACTGTTTGAAGCGGTGCAACGCCAACAGATTTTCACTGACCAGAAACACTTCGTGGACGCGTTGCCCAAGCGTGACCCCGCGCAAATCCGTGCCGATTATCTGGCCTGGCGTGACCGTGAAGGCTTCGATATCAAAGCCTTTGTGAAGGACAATTTCATCGAATCCGGCGAGGCTCAAAGCCCGCCCTCGAAACCGGGTGCTTCGATTGAAGAACACATCGACAGCCTTTGGCCCGTATTAAGCCGAACCTACAGTCAAGTGCCTATCTACAGCAGCTTGTTACCCTTGCCGCAGCCTTATGTGGTGCCGGGTGGGCGCTTTCGCGAGATGTATTACTGGGATTCGTATTTCACCATGCTGGGACTCGAGCAAAGTGGCGAGAAGGCACGGATTCGCCAGATGACCGATAACTTTGCCTACATGATCGACACCTACGGCCACATCCCCAATGGCAATCGCACTTACTACCTGAGCCGGTCGCAGCCGCCATTCTTTGCCTACATGGTCGAGTTGCAGGCCCGTATTGAAGGCGACCAGGCCTATGGGCGGTACCTGCCACAATTGCAGAAGGAATATGCCTATTGGATGGAAGGCGCCCAGGCGCTCAAGCCCGGTGCGGCCGCCCGGCACGTCGTCAAACTCGCGGATGGCAGCGTTCTGAATCGTTATTGGGATGCCAGCGCGACGCCACGCCAGGAGTCCTGGTTGCAAGATGTCAGCACCGCCGAGCAGGTGCCGCAGAGGCCCAAGCAGGAGGTCTGGCGTGACCTGCGCGCTGGCGCCGAAAGTGGTTGGGACTTCAGTTCTCGTTGGTTGGACGATGGCCAGAATCTCACGACCATACGTACCACATCGATGGTGCCCGTGGACCTGAACAGTCTTATCTATCACCTGGAGCGTACCATCGCCAAAGGCTGTGAAACCATTCAAAACACGTCCTGCATCCAGGCTTATGGCCGGCGCGCCGAGCAGCGCCAGCGTGCCGTCGAGAAGCACCTGTGGAATGCCGATGGCGGTTTCTACGTGGATTACGACTGGCAACGCAAGCAACAACGCCAGTCACTCACCGCCGCTACGCTTTTTCCGCTGTACACCGGTCTTGCCTCTGTCGAGCATGCAAACCGCACGGCCGATGCGGTGCGCGACGGCCTCTTGCGTCCCGGCGGCATCGCCACGACCCAGGTCAGCAATGGTCAGCAGTGGGATGAGCCCAATGGCTGGGCACCGTTGCAGTGGGTCGCAGTGGAGGGATTGGACCGATACCGGCAAACCGCGTTGGCGCAACAGATTGGCAGCCGCTTTTTGCAGCAGGTTCAGAACCTTTATCGCAAGGAAAACAAGCTCGTGGAGAAATACGATCTATCTGGACGGGGCGATGGCGGGGGAGGCGGCGAGTATGAACTGCAGGACGGCTTCGGCTGGACGAACGGCGTCACGCTCAAGCTGATGAGCAAATACGGCGCAAGCTCCCCAGCGCCCGTAGGTGAATGAAGTGCAAGGCCTGCTCGAGTCTCTCTCTATAACGTAAAGGGGGAAGGCCGTTTCGAGCGCCAACGGAGCACGTGACCGGCGGTGGTCCCGTGCTCCGTGCTTTATCTACTCATACACCGTCACCCGATTGCGTCCGGTCTTCTTCGATGTATACAGCGCGCTGTCCGCCCAGGCGATCAGGTCGGCGTGGGAGTTAGAGGGCTGGCTCAGGTCGGCCACTCCCAGGCTGATGGTGAAGCGGATGTCCTGGTCGTTGTGCCGCACTTCCAGCTCTTCGACTGCCTGGCGCAGACGCTCGGCGAAAACTTGTGCGCCGGCCTTGTCGGTGTCCGACAGCACCACGCCGAACTCTTCGCCGCCGTAACGCCCGGCCACATCGGATTCGCGCACATGCTCGCGCACCAGCTTGGCAATTCGTTCGATCACCTTGTCGCCCGCCTGGTGGCCATAGGTGTCGTTGACCCGTTTGAAGTGGTCGATATCGAACATCACCAGGCTCAAGGCATTGCCATAGCGTTGGTTCCGGGCATGGGCGGCTTTCAGGCTTTCTTCCCAATGACCGCGGTTGTACAGGCCGGTCAGCCGGTCGGTGCTGGAGAGTTGCTGCAGTTGCGCATTGGCGGCCTGCAACTGATGCCGATTGGTGGCGACGTCGGTGACGTCATAGATCACCAGGCAGACATGGCTGATTTTGCTGTCGGGAGAGTGCAGAGGCAGCAACGTGGTGTTCTGGTACATGAACTCTTCCTGGCCGGTGATCGGCTGGTAGTTCTTGAACCGCACCAGATACGGACGCAGCTCCCAGATAGTGAACGCTGGCGTGCCCAGGGTGACGACGCTTTCCACCTTGCGGCTGAACCATTGGCGGTCGACCTCGGGGAACAGCGTGAAGAAATTCTGGTTGTGGGCGTCCTTGGGTTGGACCCCGGAGCGGTTCTCCATGAAGGTGTTCCAGACCTGCACACGGTAGTCGCGATCGAGCACGACCACACCCACATCGATGCTCTGGACAATCGTCAGCAACCAGTGGAACTCGGTCAGATCAACAGGATCATTCATGGCTCAATTCATCAAATAGGCAAGTTTGTGGGTCAAGCGCTCGATCGAGTCCTCCGTGAACAGCAGCAACAGATCGAAGCGAATGTCATGCCCCTCCAGGCTATAGCTGATCTCGACGGCCAGGGTCTTTTTCCAGCGTTTTTGGTTGAGCAGGATCAGCTCATCGATGGCCGCGTGTTGGCCGAGAATCTGCGGGTGGCCCTGGGAGAACACCACGTCGATCTGTTCGGCAATGCTGCTCAGGCACGCGCCGATCAGGACGCTGGAGAGGTCCAGCAGCATTTCCAGGTCCGAGTAATCGGCATTCTGACGCTGCATCAATTGCGCGATATCAGAGACTTCCGAGTCGTGAAAGATCAGCAGGGCTTCACCGGCGATGCCGCTGCCGATAAATCCCTGGCAGATGGCCGTCAGTTGCTGGGAGCTGCCGGCATCGGCCAGTGCCATGTGCAACTCACCGACTTCGAGGATGTTCACGTTCGGCACGGGCAACTGCACAAAAACCCCGAGTACCTTGGCGATCAGGGCGGCTGCCTGGCCGATGGCGACGTTGACCGTCTCGCGGAACACATCGTGAAAACTGATGACGGTGTTTGTTTCCGAGCGATTCTGCAGCGGCGTCTGCCCGGGTTTCGTCAGGAGCCCCAGCCGGCTGAGGGTCTGGCGCAGATCGTCTTCGTCGAAAGGTTTTTTCAGGAAAGCCAGTGCGCCCAGTTCAAGCACGCGGCGCACCGCTTCCTCCTGGACGTCACCGGAAATCACGATGACTTGGGCCTTCAATCCTTCGTCGCGCAACGCGCTCAACACCTGGTAACCGTCCATCTCCGGCATGGTCAGGTCGAGCAGTACCACCTGTCCCAAGCCCTGGCGTATGGCGTCCATGGCCTGGCGACCGTTGATGGCCTCGGTGACCGAAACCGGCCAATCCGCTGGCAGGGCTCGTAGCACTTGTTTGCGAGCCATGTTGGAATCGTCACACACCACTAGGGGAATCACTGACACAGAAGCACTCTTTAAGAGGTTGGCTATCAGGGAATGTCTTACGTGCATCATGTCATAGGGTAGCAAAGACCTGCCAGACCATAAGGTTTATCGAAAAAACCTCCCATATGGGGTCATGATGTTCATTTAAAAGCGGCGCTTCTTCCGTGATGGGAGCGCGCCGTTTTTTTGGGTTGTCGTGGATTTTTTGGTTTGTGTGTATATCCGTTGCTGCGGTAACGGCGGCTGGTGGTTCCGCCCTTATGTATGGACTCGCCTCCACTGTCACCCGCTTTTCAACACTGCGACCCGGCTGCATCTATGTATAAGGCCTATCGAGGAAGCCGTCTTCGACTTCTG
>Ga0213822_1001438_pt1 | contig 13453 bp, 18 predicted proteins | sample MC6MC0908MG_FD_179872 | JGI IMG/M metagenome (GOLD analysis project Ga0213822, IMG submission 179872) | Enriched soil aggregate microbial communities from Iowa State University, Ames, United States - MC6-MC0908-MG | ecosystem: Environmental > Terrestrial > Soil > Unclassified | place: USA: Iowa...
TCATGAAATTCCATGGTTTCATGAAGTGCTAATTTTTTCTCAAACACGTAATTCGCACCTCCATAATTTTCTTTAAAAAGTCTTCCCTGTAGCAAGTCTATTTATGCAAATTCGCATTGGATTAAATCTAAGACTATATTGATAGCTAGAATCTGATTTAAAGTTGAATTTCCTCCATTCTTTTCACTCAACACATTTATTACATTACCTATGTGAAAATCGTAATACCAAAATTCAAGACAAATGTGGGGTGTCAATTGCAAATCATAGGTTCATTTTTTACATAAAAAACGCTTGAAACCTTATGAAAATTGGTTTTAGGCGTTTTTCTCTTTGTCTAAAGAAAATGCGGGATGTATCCTAAAGGGCGCTTTTCTGAAATAAGAGAAGCTTCTTTTTTCATAAATGGGTCATTTAATGGAAGAGGGGAGCAACACTTTTTTTAGATAAATTTATATAAAATTGGATATAAAAAAGGACCTTCAGTCTCTATAGCTGTCAGGTCCTTATTTTTTAATTTCATTTGTTTTTTTTAATATCTTCTACTTTGGTAAACTTCAGGACAACAAACATACACTCTGGATATAAAGCTTTGAGCTTCAATGGTTCATCATCTTTTGAATGCAACTAAAAATTTGCTTAACACGCCGCCAAGAATTATTAATATTATATTAGTCCCAACAAGCCAACTGTGTGCATGCATTACTATACATTATATTGTAAAGAAAAATAAAAAACCCCAAAAGCTGCATATAACAGGCTTTTGAGGGCTTTGTAGGGTACATATGAAAAAATAAAAAAATTAGTCCGTGAAACATTAAATAAATGAAAAAAGTCTTAATTTATCAACGTTTACCCGGACTTTTAAATTAATTAGCCCCAGTTCCGCATTCCAAACTTCTACTGAAAACCTCCACTGATTGTTCTTCTAACTCTTTCATTACGTGGCCGTAAATTTCATAAATCATTGCTGGAGTATTTCCTAAGCGCTGAGCAATTGCTTTTACGTTCTGTCCGCTATTTAATAAAATTGTTGCATGGGTATGACGTAAACCATGAAAAGTAATTTTTGGTTCTCCGTCATTGTTTAATATACCCGCTTTTAAAATCGTATCTCTAAACATTTTATGAATAGCTGCACCATGCAATAGGTTATTGAAAGTATTAATAAATACAAATAACTGATCGTCTAATTGTTTGCCATGTTTTAATAAAATTTGTTTACACCATACTTGGTATTTTTTTGATTGATCAATGACAAGATCATCCACCAAAATTCTTCGATAACTATTTTTAGTTTTAGGGGTACGCGTACCAATATCATCACGTGTTCGTTCAATTGTAATTATATTATTTTTGAAATCTATATTTTGCCACTGTAAGCCACAAATTTCACCTTTGCGCATACCTGTATAGACGGCTATCAACAAAAAAGTATAACCCGTAATATCTTCATACTTTTTTGCTGTGTGGAGAAATATATTTAATTCTTCGATTGTTAAATAGTTGTAGGTTTCTTTTGTTAATTTAAATTCGTCTTTTATAACAACTTTTGTAAAACGATTGCGAATAAGTAATTCTTCTTCGACAGCTGCATTAATAGCAATTTTTAAAATTGAATGAAATAAATAAACTGTACCAGGTTTAAAGATATGCAGTATGCTTGCTAGCAAGAAATCATTACGCCAATGTATTATGCGGTGGAAGCAAATGAAAACGCAATGTCTACAGTGAAAGCTGTCATGGCAGACATCTTAAGCGCAAGTGTGCGAGAGCTTGAACGTCAAACTGGTAATATTCAAGTTCTAGGGGCGTACTTCCGCAAGCCCCTACGGCTTCAGACAAAACGTATTTTCCAAGAGGAGCAGCCGTTACGCTATCTCATCGCCAGCTCGTACAAAGATGCAAATTGGGATGTACCCGAGCAGTTTCAATAAGAGCCTTTTCTGAAAAAAGTATTTAGAAAGGGCTATTTTTCATGCAGGCAACCATGTATCTTTACCATGTATATCTTTAAAAAATAGAAGAAAAGAAAATTTGTTGGTAGGACCAGGAGAATATCCAGGAGCCTACCTTTTTTGATGGCATTTCAATCCAATTCGAGCTGTGGAATAGTCGACTTTTGAAAATTAAATCCATTTAGTTATGTGGATGACTTATCTTGAAGATTGCTCATTTCGTGGATAATTGAAGTGATTGTGTGAATAAACCATTCCTTTTCGTCATTTTAGAGGATAAACCATTTCCAAAAATTAATAAGTCGTCAAGGCCTTGCTATCATTGGCTTTGCGAGCTTAGTGATTGCTCTCTATTAATATATGTATACTATATTGATTACTATGCGCTGTTTTTTCTTTATTATTTTTTCTATTATACTTCCCTCATCGTTGACGATTATGTTGAAGTTGGTTATGTTTTTTTTTCTATCAAGGAAAGAATGAAAACCTTTAAGTTATAAATAATGACCACCATTTCTTTTATGAAATTCAAAAATCCTAAACAAAAAAATATAGTTCCACCACGATAGAACAAAGCATAAGATTACTCTGGAAATAAATTTACATGGAAAATGTTTTACATTTAATATAATTGTATGTTAGTATAAAAAATGAAATAAAATACAATATAAGTAAAAATGAGTAATGAAATGAAAAAAACACTAATTTTTGGATTGTCATCAGTGCTAGCACTAGGATCATTAAGTGGAGTTATGGCACCTACTGCACATGCAAGTGAAAATAGTTCATACGAAGCTACAAAATCGTTCACGTCAGTTGAATTAACAAAAGTTTCTCCAGAAGAATCTTCGACATTTATCTCTGAAGTAACACTGTATGTTCATAAAAATGATCAAGGGTTTTTATATGTTGATAGCAGCATTCCAAATGATACATATATTAAGTATGATGTAGCGCAATTGGAAAAATCTTTTGAAGAAATTAACGCTAAAGTAGAAAATGGAATCGTTACAGTTAACGATGATTTATCTATAACTCCTACTTTCCAAACTTTTGCTAAGAAAAATTTCACTAGTGAGTATTTTTGGTGGGGTGAAAGAGGTATATACACTAACCAACAAGCTGTAGATGCTAATAAAGCAGTAAATAAAGCAGCAATAGATGTGGGATTCATTGGAGCACTAACTGCATGGATTCCTGGTTTTGCTGGTGTTACTGGTTTAACATCTGCATATCTTTTTAAACTTGGGAATGACATGGAGAGCAAAAATAAGGGTAAAGGTCTTATAATAGACGTAACTTGGGCTTTAACATATACTATAGAGTCTAGATAAGACACATTAAAGAGAGGTAAAAATGTATAAATTACTTGATTGGTATCCATTATTTTTTGTTATTTTGTCTGTGGTGTATATCTATGCATGGGAATCTGACAAAATCAAATTTAAAAGAAGTTATATAATTATATATCTTATTTTCACATTACTTTTAATATGGTTAATTAATGTGAAATCCAGTAGAATTTAATAATGAGTTACAATCGCAAAAGTAATGTAACCCCATAATCTAAACGTTATGGGGTTTTTTCTCTTTTATTATCGTTTTAAGTGCTTAAACTTATAATATGGATAATGAACTGGTTCTACATAGTCACAGTGACATTCAAGAACTTATTCATACCACTTTTTACGCTAAAGAGAGTAGGGATGTTTATGTATAAAAAACTTTCTTCAGAGGAAAGAGAGCAACAGCTATCAGCATTAACTATAGAACAACGGAATTTTCTTCAACTCGAAATGAAACGTAATAGACGGACAGTATTTGAAAACGTTATGAGAGAGGAAAAAATCACAGCACTCAAGTCCATAGATATAACGCTTCAAGAAGATGAGATGAATGTCGTAGATTGGTTGATATCCGATTACAATGATTTTGGTCCAGGTAATCTAGATGGACGATGCGCCTGTGGTCGACGACTACGATATATGTTTACCGTTGAACATCAAGTAACTCGGACAAAAATTCAATATGGGAAGGATCATTTGAGTGCATTTTTAAATATTGAAGTGAATGAAATAGAAGGCGTTATAAATGAGTTAGATAAAATTGATTATGAACTAGATGAACTTTTATGGAAATTAAATAATAATGTGTACTACCACGAATACTACAATAGAATCCCTGATAAAACAGTAGTTTCTGGAAGTATTAAAAAGCATTTTGAAATGAATATTCCATTTTTAGATAGACAAATCAATAGGTTAAATAAATATTTTGAAAAACAAATGGAAGTATTAGAGGAAGAACAACGTAAAATTCAGTGTGAAGTTGACCTTGAAGAGCGCCAGAAAGAAAGAAGACGAATTGAAGAATTACTTCAGGAAAAGAAAAAAATTGAGGCCACTTTAGAGGCTGGAAGAAAGGCTCAACGCGAAATTGAAATCAAAAGACAGCAGCAGGAAAACGAACGTATAGAAAAATTGTCACAAGAAAAAAAGATGATAAAAGACAAACTAATTGATTCAGTAAAAGCACAGCTCGGCTATAATGCTACTTTCGATGAAGTAGCATATTCACTTGTATTGAACGGTCAACATAGCGCGGTAGCAATTAGTCATATTATGGCTAATGATTTTGGCTTTAATAAGCATTTTTCTGTAGGCATCATGCATCGCCCATTCATATATTTTGACGTTTTATTGGTTTTGAAGAAACAAGTGGATAAAGGAAACCTTATTATGGATGAATCATCAAATATAGTGGACTGTATTTTCTATGTGAATCCTTACCGTGAGGAAGATAGAAGTGATGAATCTGAGGAGTTGCAACAACAGACATTGTCTCTGTTTTAATGGAAATGTAGTGGAGGGCTTATATACTTGTGAGCAAAGTTCTCTTTTTAAGGAAGGAAGATATTTAACTTATGTCTAATATACAGATGGTCCAAAACTTTATTAACAGTGAAAATAAATTATTTTGTGATGATTGTCTCTCTGAAAAGTTGGATATTAAACCAAGACAACAAGTCAATCAAATTTGTAATATGTTAAAAAAACAAGGGATTTTAAAAAGAGAGGTTAAACAATGTTCTTCTTGCTCCAAAGATAAACTTATCAACAAACTGGAGGGGTTTTAAATGAATGATCAATTCTCTTTGTATTTGGAAAAACTCCCTCTCTCTAAAAGAGTAGTAAAAGATTATATTTCTAGATGTAGAAAAGTTGAAAAGTATGAAGGAGATTTGGATATACATTTCAAACATGATAAAGGGCAAAGCTTAATTCGCAAGTTAACCTATACAAAAGATGATGAACAGAAATGTCGTGAACCACTACATTCAATACCATTTGAAGGTACAAAGGGTTACAAAACTATTTATGATGGAACGTCCAGTTTACGAAGTGCTGTTAAAACTTACTTTGAATTTAAAATGAGGTAGATGGAACATTTAAAACAAAGATTGAGCATTTATAATAAAGTTTGATAAAAAATCCTACATAGCAACACAGGATTTTACTTATTTATTAGCGTCATGACTTTATTTCTCTAATTGCCTTTTAATTGAGTAAATAGTATTTCTAGAAAGACCTGTTTCTCTGTGAATATTCACTACTGATTCATTTTGTTTTAATACACAACGTTATAAATAAGACGGTCCTGTTAACAACGCAAAAATTACATTTTACCTCAACATTTATGCTGAAAAAGAGCAGCTTCCATTCGTATGCACAATAGATGAACTAATGAACTAGAAAGTTGAATTAGCCGTCATCTTAAAGAGTGGATTATAATAACAAAAGAGGTGACTTGAATGAGAAAGATTTCTATAGCAAAGATACTTTTTTTCCCGATAATAGTAGCATTAGTTACCACATTAAGTATCGTGTTTATCGAGAGCGTATTCCAATCGGATATAATGCCTCCTTCGACGGCTGAGAAAATACTGCTTTCTGTACTGCTCTATTTAGGAATCTATTTATTTACTATTATCTTTGTAGTCCCTATTGAAATTTATTTAACTAATAGAATGAAAAACAAAATACTTTCTTTTGTTCTAATAAATATTATCGGTTTAATTTTGGTGGGTTGCATTGATATTTGGTTCTTTACTCTTGGTGGTTTCATGTCTATATATTTGATTTTCCCATTGTTCTCAATTTTAACGTTAATATGATTCAATTCTGATGCGAAATAAAATATATAGAGAAAGATGACTGAAGGTTGGTTATCATTTCAATCAATATTCAACACTCGGGCGCAATTTTGTAACAAAGATTCAGCGCTCGTTGCCATTAAAGGGCCAGATAGTTGAATAACATTCTTTTATGAAATGTCCCCAAATGCAAGCATGTAAACATTTTAACCAGCGACAAGCAGTATTAAATTAGTGTTTTTTGCTGTTTTATTAGAAAATAATGCTCTGGAAAATTGTTTTAAAGAGGATTGTTCGATTCACTTGTTCTGAATGGCAGTAACATATAATTAGAATCTCAATAAAATAGGACGCTTTGGGGGACTTTTATTTTTCATTAACTGGATAATTAAAAAAATATTTAATGAAAAAGTTACATGTAGTAACCTTAAAGGGAAAAAGGTTTGTTGTATTAAGTAACAGTAAAATTGTATAATATACAATAAATTCCTTTGAAAAATAATAAAACACCAGTCAAAAGTGATGCTTCTTTAAAGAGGATTTTTAAGGATGACACCTAAAGATTGAATAAAAAATTTAGGAGGAGAAGAAATATGCAAAAGGTTGTTGCGGGAATTAATTATTGGATAAAAAGATTACCAGAAGAGTACAACTCTATGTCTGAAAAAGAAATTTCTAATCGTTCATTATCTAATAAGTGGTCTAAAAAAGAGATTCTAGGACATCTTTGTGACTCTGCGATAAATAATATTGAAAGATTTATTAAAATTCAATATGAAGAACCAGTGTATGTTATTCAATCGTATGATCAAAACCATTGGGTAATGATTAATAATTATCAAGATCGACCACTTGATGAAATAGTAAATCTTTTTCAAACATTAAATAAGCAAGTTGTTAATATTGTTAAGAATATTCCTTGCGAAAAGCTTTCCAACCTTTGCGACATAGGAAATAATCAGCATAAGACACTAGAATGGCTTATACAAGATTATCTTGAACATATGGAGCACCATATTCACAATCAAATCTTAGAAAAATAGATCATATGGGCAGAATTAAACATCTTTATTGTAACTAATCCTTTGGGGATGACGTATACATAAATAAACTTAATAACATTCCCAAATGAAAGTTTGGAAACGGACTTCAAGGCCAAGAATGTTGTTAAATCAACGTTCTTGACTTTTGGTATCAACATTATTTATGCGTTGATTTATGCACTTTTGGTAAAAGTTAGTCATGGGCAAAGGTCTTGAAGTATTTGAAATAATGTTGCACCATCTTCTTTGATGAATATAATAGAGTATAAAATTGAAGTCTTATCGTTTGTAGATCCGCATAAATCTGACTAGCCTTCTTATTGTACTAACGGAGTGCTAGATAACAATCTTCAACAATCGGGCGCTTTTCTTGAAGATCATTGAGTTGCTTAGGCAGCTCTTTTTTTCTTTACTCAAATAACGGAGCAGTTTAGTTCAACAATTGAGGCAGATTGTTATAAAGATTAGCATAAAAACCCCTTATTTTATGAATAATAACTATTCGAGGGGTGATGAATCATGAATTATTTAAGAGTTATTATTTACTTGTGTTTTTTAGGAATATTGATACACTCTCAAATATCATTTGCTGAAACAGATGAGGAAGTACCCTTTTTAATTAACAATGGTAAATGTCCGAACTCGCAAAGCTTGAGACATATCAGTTCAGATAAAGGTCTTATAAATGCATTAAATACAATTATTCCTGAGGTTTATAAAGAAGATAATTATAAAGGTTGGAAAATAGAAACCATAGCACATCTTTCAAAAGCACCACATCCAGAAGCTTATTATGCAATGGCGAAACATTATTGCGGGGAGGAAATAGCTAACAATTCTTGGTTTGTGTAAGTGCTGTTTCCGAAGTATTTACCAGCATATGACGCATCACACAGACAAATTTTTGTGACCAAAAATAAACAAGGCCAATGGTTTGCTTGGTTTAGATTTCATTAACCTTTTCACAAACGGACGCAAATGTTGAATAAACTTCACTTTTCTTCTTCAACTAAACCAGCTAATAGAAGGTTAATCGTTATTCAATTAAAGGGCGCTTTTCTGAAATAGGAAAGCGTCTTTCTTCATGGAAAGGGCCCTTTAATTGAATAACACTTCTAAATTAAAAATAAGATTTTATGTTAAGCTTGATGTGAGTTGTGAAACAATGTACTTAAGCTAACGGAGCAGTTTAGTTGAAGAAGTGGAAGATTATTTTAAGCAGGTATACCAAAGTGGAATTTTAAATTTCATCTCTATATTGAATGAATTTTTGATAAAAAATGTGCAGTAAAGATATTTCCTAGAAACTCAGTCATATTGAAAAATCCCCAGTTTTATACTGGAGAACTAATTATTTTGACGGTTTAATCAGGCTTAATAAATACTTATTATTTTTTCTGGATGATCTACATGTAATGGCGGGGGTACTAGGCGCCAAGCTGTTGCGGGTTAAATTGAAGAAAAGCTGCAGCTGTCAACTAGCGCCGCAGCTAAGTGCGTGCGATACACTCAATATTAATATGTGCAATTTAAGGTTATCTATACATAAAAAAGCCGCGCGAGGGAAGTAGCTGAAGCATAGATATTAACTGAACAATATGAGGGAATTAATAAATATGGTAATCCTCTACCTATTACGAATAACCAAGAATTTGTGAAGAATCATACTTTAACTAACGGAGAGCGATTGCCCGATAAATAGTGGTTGATGATCTCTACGAAATAGTGTTAAGAATCCCCAACACTCATCTTTGTAATTCTTAATTAGTATAGGTTTCGGGAAAGTTACGCAGTAATCAATAACATGAAGAAAACGGCAACCAGCTCAAAAGAGTTTGGTTTTTTGTCTAAACCTATATAGCCTTTCTCACATTTTTATTTCCGTATAATTTCTGTTGCTTTATAAATTAAATATAGTATTTTCCGTCTTTTCCCGTATTCACATGAAATGAAACTTAATCAGTGGGGCATTCTTCATCACCCATTGATTATTTAAGGAACTTTGGTACGCGGGATAAAAAGACACTTTACTTAAATTTATGAGTTACCATTTTTTCGAGCAGTCGCTTCATCTAAAATCTCTTCTCGAAAACCACTCATACTTTCTTCCCTACGTGCATTTTTTTGCTTAAGTGCCTTTCGCTCGTTTTCATCAACGTAAGCCATCATTTCTTCTGCAGCTTCCATATTTTCCTTAGTATTTTTCATCATATCTTGAAGCTTTTCAACATTATCTGATCGATCATCTGGCTTTGGGGTATTTTTCTCCATTTTACTTCCTCCTTCTTTTAAAGTCACAAGATTTATCGTCCCCGATTTAACTAAAAATATTCAGTGCAATAAGTGGAATTTTCTTCAAAAACAAATCTTTGTAAGTAATAGGTCCTCACGTTAAGTTGTAAAGAATATAATTCACGATAAATGGATATAATCAGCATGAATAAACGGAAAAAAATTATGACTAGATAAAAAGAAAACGAGGCGGTAGTGACATGTCTATGGAATGGTTTAACAGAGTAACTAGTGAGCTTCAAGATCATTTGAAATCGATTTGCGAAGAATATGACCAAATCGGTCATATGAATATCAATCGAGGTTCAAAACATCCCCGAATTGAATTTTTTATCTCGACAGAAGATGACGACAGGGTTTATTTTTGCACTCTCCTCTTTGATCCGTATAATGAAGAATTTTACTTAGAAAGCTTTGATATGACGCTTCAACAACCTACAAGAATTATTTTGGATGATATTACTGATGTGGTTGAAGCTGTTCATGAAAGTTTTCATGAATTTATTGACGAAGATAGTGAAGTCTTTTATGTAGATGATGAAGAAGAATATGAAGTTCTAGATGATGAAATTACTCTTGAAGAAATTGATGTGGAATGGGAAACTCCGGAAGTCCCGGCTTATCAAATTGAAGATAATCTTGAAGTAACCTATCAGTTTGGGGTAGATAGAGCTAATGGAGATGGCGTTCTGCGAAGAGTCAATCGGATCTGGACAGAAGACGGGGAACTATACGAAGATGAAAGTACCTTGTCATTTAAAAAAGAAGAGGCAAGTACCATTATCGCCATGATTGCGAGCCATATGGATACTATGACTGGGTATGAAGAAATTATAAACGAATAGGAATAACTGGGCAAAAAGTTGCCCGGTCCTTTTTTGTCTATTTGACTTCAGAGCTTCATCGTTTAAAGACTTAAGGAAAATAGGCCAACAAGGGAAATTGGATAGCTCTTGGACAAGACAATAAGATATAGCTTTACTCACCGAATGAAGAAGTAAATAATTTTGTAACTACACATTTTATCACTTATCTGAAGTTGAGATAGTTATTGGAAACATAGACATGGTTTTCTGTGGTGTAGTGTTGATTTTACGTGACATGTGGCGCTTTCCTGGAATAAGGAAAGTGCTTTTTTTCATTAAAGGGCCATTTAGCCTTATAAGAGTATTTGACATATATTATGGAGCTTATGCATATTGAATGGTTGATATACTCGAGTCCTATTCCATTATGGTACTATGATGGAATGGCTTTGGTAATTAATGTTTGATTTGATCGATAATGTCGAATAAAGCTTCGTTGAATAGCTCCTTCTGATCAAGCATCGTCGCATGTCCAGCATTTGGTATGGAGTAAAATTGTTTCATTGGCGCCTTGAGTTGATCAAAGTATGTGTGAGCGAGAGAATAAGGAGTTTGCCAGTCATCCTCGCCATGGATATAGAATACTGGAACTTGATAGTCTGAAGTTACCATGTTCAGATCATAATACTTAAACAAAAATTCCAAAATAGAACGCTGTTTTATTTCTAGTACATCGCTCATTAACATGTATTTAATATCTTTGAACGAATAATTTATTTCGCATTATAATTCTAAAGAAGATTGCCCTAATGGTCGTTTTTTATTTTTCCACACTCCTGAAGATAGACCTGTTTCAGTTAAAGACATTATTTTATCTGGCAGAATTCAATATAATCATCCTGAAGGTATTACTGATGAATATACAAAGAAAGTATTCGATAATCTAGCTTATAATTTTGATAGTGATGTAGATGATGAAACTGAAAAAATGTTCAAATTAGAAGAGGGGAATTCTTACCTATAATATTATAAAATTACTTAATTGGACAACTTATAAGGGACAGTTTGAAAAGGACATGATTTACTATTTGATCCAAATTATGAATCAATTAAAAGAACAATCCTTGATGATAGAACATATGAATTAAGCGAACGTAAACGTCTTTTGTCATATTTAAGGTCATTTTCAGCTTTAAAAAATAATATGAAAATTGTAAGTACGCAAGAGGTAATAGAAAAACATGATTCTATCGGAGTAAAAGCTGAAATGGCAATAAAGGAAATTAAAGGTATATTAGTAAATGGAAATAATAAATCTAGTAAAGAACTATTGTATATTTGTGAAGCAAATGATGTGAAAATATATAATTATAATTAATCTTTTAATTCTCAATTATCGGGCGCGGTTGTTGAACAACATAGGAAGAAAAAAATAATCAATCTTTTTTATAAAAATCAATCTTAGTATTACATAATAAGACTCCATTTTGAACAATCTTTTTTCAAAATGGAGCCTCTTTTATTTATAGAAAAATGCTGGTTAGTGAGATGTTTTTGATCAAACTATATTACAAAGCTACAGAGAAAAATGGTGGGATCAATGAATACCCAGATTATAAGGAACAATTCGTAAAAGGAATCTGCGAGAAAAGGAAATAAAATCCTTATTAAACATAACGGTATGCTTTACTTTAACAAGCCAGAGACAAATCACGTCTTTTTATTCAGCATCTGGCACAATTCTTGTACAAGGAATTATGTATTGTTTAGTTATTATAATCAAAAGTGGTTCGATTACTTGAAAAAAATTGTGCAATAAAAAAATTACCCTTCAACACCTTAAGAGTAGAAATCCTTTATTTATATTTAGTAAGCCAGTCAATTAATTGGTCATAGTTACTTGAGAACATAACATTGTCTTTGGTATTAGATTGTTTAAGGTGAATTAGAATATCTCCTTCTTCTAATAAAAAAGCGACTGCAATTGTGTTCTCTAATATTTTATTAGTGAAAAATTTGTCTTTCCACAATTTTTGTACAGAAAAATGTTCTGGAGTATAACCTTTACGATTAACTAACAACTTATACTTTTTTTCTTGTCTAATAAATGAATAACATGTTTTCTCAAATGAATTAAACCAGCTGTTTACATCAGCAAGGGTTATGAAACCAGTCAAATTCGTAATAATAATATCTTCAGAAATGGATGTACTTATATTTTTAACAGTCAATTAAACAACAACTCCTCTTACAATTATTATAAGATAAATAATGGAAATTGGTATTAATTTTAATGTTGCACAGTTGGAATAATGTATTCCAATCGGGCACTGTTCTGAATAAGGAGAGCGACGTTATTCATGAAAAGTGCCATATTCATGAATAACTGATTAAATTGTATACCAAAGATATTGTGAACAAATGTACCCAAACTAACGAGGCAGGATAGTAGTATTCATTATAAAAACAAAAAAGCCCACTATTTGAAGTGGGCTGAATTAAGATTCAACAATAAAAATTAATAGATTACTCAAGGTGTTAATCGATTGATGTCTCGTGGAAAAGCACTTGCCTCCCGAACATTTGTTAATCCAAGGAGTTTGGCTGTTAAACGTTCTAGTCCAATAGCAAAACCTCCATGCGGTGGAACACCATATTTAAATGTGTTTAAATAATTTTGGAAGTTTTCCTCGTTAAGTCCTTTTTCTCTGAATGATGCTACAAGCATTTCATATTCATGAATTCGTTGGCCTCCAGATGTAATTTCTAGACCTTTAAATAAGAGGTCAAATGACTTGGTTAATCCGTTTTCCGCAGGCATTGTATACATGGGTCTATTTTCTTTCGGATACTCTGTAATAAAGACAAACTCACTCCCCGTCGTATCTTTTATATATTTTGCAATTAGTTTTTCTCCTTCGGTATTTAGGTCACCATCTGGCATTTCTTTTTTAAAACGATTCTTTAAAATTTCGCTTGCTTCATGTAATTTTAGTTTTGGAATATCAGTAATAGTTGGAATCTCAATATTCAAAAGCTTTAACTCGTTTTCATTTTTTTCTTTTACTTTCTCAAACATAAATTTTATAATTTGAGTTTCTAGCTCCATTAATTCCTCATACTCTTCAATAAAAGCCATTTCAAGATCCAGAGAGATATATTCATTTAAATGTCTTGATGAGTTGTGCTCTTCTGCACGGA
>Ga0213822_1001439_pt1 | contig 13452 bp, 10 predicted proteins | sample MC6MC0908MG_FD_179872 | JGI IMG/M metagenome (GOLD analysis project Ga0213822, IMG submission 179872) | Enriched soil aggregate microbial communities from Iowa State University, Ames, United States - MC6-MC0908-MG | ecosystem: Environmental > Terrestrial > Soil > Unclassified | place: USA: Iowa...
CCGGCCGCCGGGGCGGGGCCGCAACCGAAGCGCAGTTCACCGGCTTCCAGGCCATTGAACTGGCTGATCTCGTTGGCCATTTGCTGCGCACCGCTGACCAGCCGCCGCGCATGTTCGAGCAGCACCAGCCCCTGTTTGGTCGGTGCCAGGTCCTTGCGCCCGCGATCCACCAGCTGACAGCCGACGCTGTGCTCCAGGGCCTGGATGCTGCGGCTGAAGGCCGATTGCGACAGGTTCACCGCCAAGGCGGCCGCGACAAAGCTGCGCTGTTCGGCGAGGGCGATGAAGTGACGGAGCTGGCGCAGATCGATATGCATTTTTCACATTGAAAATATCGGGGAAATGCATTGGCTATGCATTAGGTCGACTCCTTATAAAGGCTATCTCTTATGCAGTAAATGTTCGTAAAAACATAAATAAATAACCTTATGGAATATCTGATGGTGGATATTTCCGGGTTCCGGAGCCGCTCATGAGTCTGTTGAAGCCCGCTGTACCTTGCTCTCCCTGGAGGCTCAAACGCCTGCCCCTGGCCATGTTGCTGGCGGGCAGTGCCAGTTGGACACCCAGCCACGCGGCCGAACCGGCACCCTCGGGTGAAAGCGCCAGCGGCCAACTGGAAACCGTCACGGTGACTGCCCGGCGGCGTACGGAAAGCGCCCAGGAGGTGCCCACGCCGATGAGCGTGATCGGCGGCCAGGCCCTGGAAAGCCAGCGGGTCTATCGGATTCAGGATTTGCAGCAACTGGTGCCCAGCGTCAACGTGGCCTATATGCATGCGCGCCAGTCCAGCGTGTCGATTCGCGGCCTGGGCAACAACCCGGCCAGCGACGGGCTGGAAGGCAGCGTGGGCTTGTATATCGACAACGTGTACCTCGGCCGGCCGGGGATGGCGGTGTTCGACCTGATGGACATCGAACAGCTTGAGGTGCTGCGTGGCCCCCAGGGCACGTTGTTCGGCAAGAACACCACGGCCGGCGTGATCAATATCAGCACCCGTGCGCCGAGTTTCACCCCGGAGCGCAGCATCGAAACGTCGCTGGGCGAGGACGGTTACTTCCAGACCAAGGGCACGATCTCCGGCCCGCTGACCGATGAACTGGCGGGGCGTTTCTCGGCCTATCGCACGCGCAGCGACGGCGACATCAAGAACGAATACGACGGCCATGACCTCAACGGTGGCTCGCGCCAGGGTTTTCGCGGGCAACTGCTGTACAAGCCCAGCGAAGCGTTCAACCTGCGCTGGATCGGCGACTACAACGAAGAGGACTCCAGCGCCGGGACCCGCGTGCTGTACAGCACCGGGCCGACCATCAATGGCACCAACCTCTACCAGTCGCGGGCGGCCGCTGCGGGGGCAACCCTGGTCGACGGCACCCATCGCAAGGTCAACCTGGACAGCGACCAGCACGTCACCGTGTTCCAGGGCGGCACCTCCCTGGAAGCCAACTGGACGTTGCCCAGCGATTTCACCCTGACTTCGGTCAGTTCCTATCGCTTCTGGAATTTCACCCCGCGCAACGATGATGGCCTTAACGTGCCGGCGTCGTATAACGGCGGCGTGTCGGTGGAAGACAAGCAGTGGTCCCAGGAATTTCGCCTGGCATCGCCCACCGGTGGCTTCTTCGACTACGTGCTGGGTGCCTACTACTTCGGCAACTCGCTGGACAACAAATCCTTTGTCTCTTACGGACCCCAGGCGGATATCTGGAATGGCACGCCCGCAGGCGCATTGGCCAACGTCAGCACCGTGGGTAACGGGCACATCCGCACCGACAGTTTCGCCCTGTTCGCCCAAGGCACCTGGCACCTTACCGAGCGCCTGGATTTCACCGCAGGCTTGCGCGGTACTTATGAAGAAAAAAGCGCCTGGGTGACGCGTAACAGCCCAGTGGGCGGTGCGGCCGTCACGGGCGCTGCCGCGACGGCTCGACGTAACCGCACCGGCGCCTATGACTCCGGCGACCTCACGCAATACAGCGCCAGCCCTTCGGGCTTGCTCAACCTGAGCTACCGCTTGAACGACAACCTGCTGGGCTACGCGACCTTGTCCCACGGCGAGAAGTCCGGTGGGGTCAACCTCGTGGTCGGCTCCGCACCGACTGCCGGGGCGGACTCGCTGCTGGTCGGCACCGAGCGCGCCAACAACGCCGAGCTGGGTTTCAAAAGCACATTGTGGGACCGGCGCCTGCAGCTCAATGCCAACCTGTTCTGGACCCAGGTCAACGGTTACCAGACCAACGCCTATGATCCGGACAATCGCGTGCAGTACCTGACCAACGCAGGTTCCGTGCGCTCGCGCGGTGTGGAAGTGGAAAGTACCTGGCTGCCGATCAAGGGCCTGACGCTGAACCTCAACGGCTCGTTCAACGATGTGCGTTACCTGAGCTACAAGGACGCGCCGTGCCCACCGGAAGTCAGTCTGCGCCCAGGGGCGCCGGCTTCCTGCGACCTGAGCGGGCACCAAGTGGTGGGGGCGTCGAAGTGGATCGCCAATGCCAACGGCGAGTACAAGTGGAACCTGGATAACGGTTTCGAACCCTACGTCACCGGCAGCTATGCCTTCCGCTCCAAGGCCGTGGGCACGGTGGAGGATTCCGACTACGGACAGATTCCTGCCTACGCCGTGGTCAACCTGTCCACCGGTTTGCGCGGCAACTATGAGCAGGGGCAGTGGGACGTGTCGCTGTGGCTGAAAAACGCCTTCGACAAAACCTACTACACCACCCTGTGGACCGGCGGTAACGGCGGTTACGAAGGCCTGCTGGGGAGCCCGCGCACGCTAGGGGTGACCGGACGCTACGACTTCTAGCCCAGGGGATAGGTGGCCGGGTTGAACACCCGTGTCACCCGCAGCCTCGTCAGCGCCGTCACTCGTGGGCGCAAACAGCCCTGTCGAGCCATGCCTTTAATGAATATTTTGCATGCCTTAAAAAGCATCGAAAAACCTTGTTATGGCGCCAGGCCACGCGGGCCGCGGCTTTAGCGTATGCGTGAATTTCAGTTATTCATTTTTGATCTATGTATAACTTTAAAGATTACTTTAAGAGATAAGCGTCTAGCCCCGATCATTTAGCCCTCGACGGCCTTCCACGCAGGCCTGTCGATTTCTGTTTCAAAAACCGTAGGGAGTGAATCAATGGGCAATGTCCAAGCCGCCGCCAGTGCGCACGAGGCGCAATGGCGCCACGCACCGGGTGGTGAGTTGGTCGACCTTGGCCGGCCGCATCGTGCGCCGTTGGGGCAGCTGCGCTTGCAGCGCACCCCCAAGCGCTTTTCGAGTCGGCGCGAAGGGATTCTGCTGGGGTTGCTGGTATTGGCCCTGCACGGTGCGGTGATTTATTGGGTGAGTCAGAAGCCCACCCCGGTGCTGCCGATTGTGCCGCCGGAAATCCCACCGATGACCATCGAATTTTCCCAGCCCGCGCCGCCGGTGGTTGAACCGCCGCCGCCCGTGCCACCGCCGCCGCCACCACCGGTGGTCGAGCCACCGCCGCCAGTCGTGGATGAGTTGGCCGCCAAGCCGGCGCCGAAAAAGATTCCTAAACCCAAGCCGGTACCCAAGCCTGTGCCTAAGCCGGTCACCAAACCGGTGGAGCAACCGCCTGCGCCTCCCACGCCTGCGCCACCGGCTCCCGCGCCAGTCGCAGCCCCTGCACCGGCTCCGGTAACGCCCGCTTCGGCCAACGCCGCGTACCTGAAGAACCCGGCGCCCGAATACCCATCATTGGCCCAGCGCCGGGGTTGGGAAGGCACGGTGTTGTTGCGGGTGCAGGTACTGGCCAGCGGCAAACCGGGTGAGATCCAGATCCAGAAAAGCAGCGGTCGCCAGCAACTCGACGACGCTGCGCTGGCCGCCGTGAAGCGTTGGAGCTTTGTGCCGGCCAAGCAGGGCGATGTGGCCCAGAACGGCTGGGTCAGCGTACCTATCGATTTCAAGATTCACTAACTATTGCTGCGGGGTGTTGCACACGCCGCGGTCTGTCCAGAGGGAAAACATCATGGCATTAGCATCTCCACTTGAATCCATCGAAAGCGCGGTGATCTGGCTGCTGGTGGCCTTTTCGGTCGCAACCTGGGGCCTGGCCTTGCTCAAGGGCGTGCAGTTCGGTCGTCTCAAGGTCCAGGATCGCAAGTTCCACAAACAGTTCTGGGCGGCGTCGAGCCTTGACTCGGCCGCTGAACTGGCCGAAACCCAACCCGGCGCCGCTGCCCGCGTGGCCCAGGCCGGTTATGCCGCGATCCAGGTCGGTGATGCCCCCCACGCTGCCGACCTGAGCCAGGCCATCAACCACCAGGACCGCCTCGAACGCGCCCTGCGCCAACAGATCGTACGGGAGCGCCGCTCCCTGGAAACCGGCCTGGCCGTGGTCGCCAGTATCGGCAGCACCTCGCCGTTCATAGGCCTGTTCGGCACCGTTTGGGGGATCATGGAAGCGCTCAAGGGCATCAGCGCTGCCGGTTCTGCCAGCCTGGAAACCGTAGCAGGGCCGATTGGTGCGGCGCTGGTCGCCACGGGCGTGGGTATCGCCGTCGCGGTTCCTGCGGTGTTGGTCTACAACTACTTCCTGCGTCGCCTGAAACTCACGGCTGCCGACCTCGACGACTTTGCCCACGACTTCTACAGCCTCGCGCAGAAAAATTCATTCCGCGTGCTGCTGCACCCAGCGCTGAACAAGGCCCGTGCCGGCAACCCGCAGAAAGTGAAGGAGGCGTCCTGAGATGGCTTTCTCTACACAAGACAATGATGAGGTGCTGAGCGAGATCAACGTCACGCCACTGGTGGACGTGATGCTGGTGCTGCTGGTGGTGTTTATCGTCACCGCGCCGCTGCTGACCAACGCCATTCCCATCAATTTGCCAAAGACCGAGTCAGTGGCACCCGTGGAACAGAAAGACCCGCTGGTGGTGAGCATTGACGACAAGGGCAAGGTGTTCATCAACAAGGACGAGATCCAGGCGGATTTGCTGGAGTCGAACCTGCAAGCCGCCAAGGCGAAAAACCCGGATGTACGCGTACAGCTGCAGGCGGACAACGGGGTGAACTATGGCGAGGTTGCCCGGGCCATGGCGTCCATCGAGCGTGCGGGGATCAGCAAGTTGTCGGTGATAACGGCGAAATAGGATCGGGCGCTTGTCTTGGGTTCCTGGCGTACATCTCTCGAACGACGGGCTACATAGAACGTTTGACCGAACGCCAAGTGGCTAATTAGAGTGGCTAACCGTACGGCTGCCGACTGCCATGGACATCCAAATGAGCGATTTATCCCTGCTGCTTGCCTTCATCGCTGCTGCGTCAGTGCTCACTGTGACCCCGGGGGTGGACACAGCCATGGTGCTTCGCGCTGCAGCGACCGGCGGTCGACGTTCGGCGGCGATGGCTGCTATCGGTATCGTGCTCGGGTGTCTGGTGTGGGGAGCCGCGGTGTCACTGGGGCTAGGTGCCCTGTTGCAAGCTTCGGAGTGGGCTTACCTTGCGCTGAAAATTGTCGGTGCCGCGTATCTCGTCTGGTTGGGTGTAAAACTGCTGCTGCGGCCTAGGTCGACGCTGCAAGGGCAGGGGAACGAGAACATGGCGGCCTCTGCGCGTGGCGCCTTTATTCGCGGTTTATTAACGAACCTGCTGAACCCCAAGATAGGTGTCTTCTACATCACGTTCCTCCCCCAGTTTGTCCCGAGTGGCGCGAACGTGGCCAGTTACTCCTTCTTCCTTGCGGTGTTACACGTTCTGTTGACGCTGGCCTGGTTCGGCATTCTGGTAGCGGCTACGGTGCCGCTGAGCAATTTCCTGAAGCGCCCGGCGGCCCTGAAGGCGCTTGACCGACTCACGGGCGGTGTTTTTGTCGCGTTTGGGCTCAAGTTGGCTGTTTCCAATCCGGCTTGAGCCCAATACCGCACTTCGGCGCGAGAGACTCTCGGCCAAATCACTTGCTAATCGGGTTGGCGTCTTCAAGGTCTACAGCACCAACCAGACTGAAATCGTGTTGGGAGAGGACGACAAGCACCTCGACTTCCGGTTATCGATCCTGTGTGCTGGAGAGGCCGAGCCAGAAGGCAGTCGCCAACTGGTTTTTGCAACCGTGGTCCAATGCCACAACCGGCCCGGCCGGGCCTACATCTTCGTTTCCGCGATTAGCTTACGAGATGTTCGCGCTCTGCGTGATGTTGCGCGGGGGAGGCGCATTACCGTCGCTGTTGCCAGGCGCGGATTTCGGCTTCCTGGCATCGGTCAGTTGATAAGCGATCGCCAACCAGATGAACCATCCTGGCATGACCAGCAAGGCAACACGAGTGTCAGGTCTCAATGCCAGCAGACAAAGAACAAAGCCCAGAAACGCCAGGGAAAACCAGGCCATTGGCACGCCGCCAGGCATTTTGTAGGCCGATTTGGCGTGCAGCTCAGGTCGCTTTTTGCGGTAGGCGATATACGAGGCAAGGATGGTCGACCAAGTAAAAATCACCAGGATGGCCGATACAGTAGAAACAATGGTGAATGCGGTCATCACTTCAGGAACGATGAAAAGCAACAACACGCCCACCAGCATTAGCAGTGTGGTGAACGCCAGGCTCAGCAGAGGCACGCTATTGCCCGACAGACGTCGGAAAATCCCTGGGGCGTTGTCCTGATTGGCCAGGCCAAACAGCATGCGGCTAGACGAAAATACGCCACTGTTGGCCGAGGACGCGGCAGACGTCAGCACCACAAAGTTGACGATGCCTGCTGCTGCGGGAAACCCGGCAACCAGGAACAGCTCGACGAAAGGACTTTTGTTGGGTGAAACCTGTTGCCAGGAAGTCACTGCAATAATGCAGGCCAGTGCCAGCACATAAAACAGGATGATTCTCAGCGGAATCGAGTTGATGGCTTTCGGCAGGGTCTTCTCAGGGTTGCGGGTTTCGGCGGCTGCGGTACCAATCAGTTCGGTGCCGGCAAAGGAGAAGATTGCCATCTGGAAACCGGCAAAGAAACCGAACAAGCCGTTGGGAAAGGCGGCTTGTTTATCCAGCAGATGGCTCAGAGAGGCAGTGACACCGCTGGGTGAGACAAAGGAGCTGGCAATCAGCACCAGGCTGACGCCAATCAGGGTGACGACGGCAATGATCTTGATGATCGCGAACCAGAACTCTATCTCGCCAAAAAGCCTGACCGTCAGTACATTCAATGCGAAAAGCGTCATCAGCATACCGATGGCCGGTATCCAGGCGGGTACATCGGGGAACCAATACTGGAAAAATCCGCCGACAACGACGGCGTCGCCTATCACCGCAACGCTCCAGCTCAACCAATACGACCAGCCAAGAAAGAATGCCGCGCGTGGGCCAAGGTAGGCACCGGCAAAGTCTGCGAAGGTTTTGAAGTTCAAGTTGGAGAGCAGCATTTCGCCCATGGCACGCATGACGAAATAAACAAACAGACCGATGATCATGTAGATGAGGATGATCGACGTGCCAGAGAGGGCGATGATCTTCCCGGAACCCATGAACAGGCCCGTACCGATGGCGCCTCCCATGGCCATTAATTGAATGTGACGGTTGCTGAGCGTGCGCTGCAGCGCGGGCTGTTCAGTCAGCCCCGATGGGATTGATTTCATTACAAAACCTCTTGATTTTATGTTTTTGAGTTTTGGCAGAAAGGTGGATGTCTTGCGTACTTGTTAGGGATGCAACGGCTATTGACGGTGGTGGTTTGCGGACAGCGAGATTTGCCGCGTGCTCGCAGGGGGAGTTGCCCCTGGGCACTTTGCCCAGGGGCATCACCTATGGCTCTTAACTCACTGCGCGCGGGCGTGAGGGGGCGATCGCGGGTTGCTGATCGAGGATTTGGTAGAGGTCTTTTATGTTGGCGGGTGTCGGCACCAGATGGATGCGCTCACCGATTGCATGCTCCTGCGCCAGGTCCAGCACGTAGCGCAGCGACGAAAAGTCTTCGAGGGCAAAACCCACCGAATCGAACACGGTGACCTGTGCGTCGTTCTCGCGGCCCTGGATTACGCCCTGAACAATCCGGAAAAACTCGACGACGGGGAAGTCGGCTTCCAATTGCTGGATATCACCCTCGATCCGGGTCTGAGGTTCAAATTCAACGATGACCCGGGCATTGCGCAAGATCTCGGCGTGCAGTTCGGTTTTCCCCGGACAGTCCCCACCTACGGCATTGATATGCATGCCGGGTTCGATCATCTCGGGCGTCAGAATCGTTGCATAGGCTTTATCGGCGGTGACCGTGGTGACGATGTCTGCGCCCTTGACCGCGTCCTGTGCAGAGCTGGCCAGAATCACCTCGAGATCCGGGAATGCGGACAGGTTGCGCTTGAGCTTGAGCGAGGCGTCACGATCGATATCGAATATCCGCAGTTCCTTGATAGAGAGCATTTCATGGAAGGCGAGGGCCTGGAATTCGCTCTGGGCGCCATTGCCGATGATTGCCATGCTGCTTGCATCTGGACGCGCCAGGGACTTCGCGACCAAGGCCGAGGTCGCTGCAGTGCGCACCGCGGTGGTCAGCGTCAGTTCACTGAGCAGGGTTGGATAACCACTGTGGACATCGGCCAGGACGCCGAAGGCCATGACCGTCAGCAGGTTGCTTCGACCGTTGTCCGGATGACCGTTGACGTATTTGAACGAGTACTGCTGGCCATCGTCGGTGGGCATCAACTCGATCACACCGTTGGCCGAATGATTGGCGGTGCGGGGCGACTTATCAAACTGCGCCCAACGTGAATAGTCAGCTTCGATGTAATCGGCCATTTCGCGGATTGCCCGGCGGATGCCCACCGTGGCGAACAGGCGTGCGGCATGATCGACGTCTATAAAAAGAGTCATGTTTTTATTCTCCGGTTCAGTCATAGAAACGTTGCGGGGCAGGGGACGGTTCAGGTGCGCTTGCTCTCGAAACCATGCAGCACATTGACCGCATTGATTCCGATTTCATCGACCATATAGCCGCCCTCCATCACGAACAGAGTGGGGCAGCCCACACCCGCTATCAGCTCGCCGATGCCGATGAAGTCCTCGCTTTCCAGCAGGAAGTGGCTGATGGGGTCGTCCTTGAACGTGTCGACGCCGAGTGAAATGACCAGCACTTCAGGGGCGAATTGCTGGAGTTTCTTGCAGGCGTGGAGCAGGGCATTGCGATAGCTTTCCCAGGTGGTGTTTTTCGGCAACGGGTAGTTGAGGTTGTAACCTTCGCCCGGGCCGGCGCCGACTTCGTGACTGAAGCCTGAGTAGTACGGATAAGACACCGTGGGTTCGCCGTGCAGCGACACGAACATGACGTCGCTGCGCCTGTAGAAGATGTTTTGAGTGCCGTTGCCATGATGGAAGTCGACGTCCAGTACCGCGACACGTTTCGCGCCTTGAGTGATGGCCTGTTGTGCGGCAATGGCCGCGTTGTTGAGGTAGCAATAGCCGCCCATGTATTCACGTGCTGCGTGATGCCCAGGCGGGCGGCACAGGGCGAAGGCACTGTCGTGGCCTTCATCGATCAGCGCCAGGCCGGTGAGGGCGATGTCTGCGCTGGTCTTTACCGCTTGCCATGTGGTCGCGGTAATCGGGGACCCGGCATCCATGGCGAAGAAACCGAGTTTTCCGTCGATGAAAGTCGGGACTTGATCGTTGGACAAATCGCGCACTGGCCATACCAGCGGCAAGGCATCGTGAGTACGTCCGGTCGCACACCATTGTGACCATGCGCTTTCAAGGAAACTGACGTAGCGCTCGCTGTGCGCATTGACGTAACACGCCCGGTCAAATGCTCGTGGTTCGACGATCTGGCCAAGGCCTACCTGCTTGACCCGATCATGGACAGTGTCGGCCCGGCTGGGTTGTTCGAACGACGGCTTGAGTACGCCGTCTTTCAATTCGGTGCCATGGTGCAAACGATGGGAATCACTGAAAACTGTAAACATTCTGCGCATCCGTCAATTCGAAACAGTGCAAATATTCTGTTCCGCTACGCAGGCGCTTTCTTTGCTTTATATTCGCAGTCTGCTAGATTTTTCGGGTGTTTTTACTCGGGAATTGCGAAATGCAGAAAAAATCATCCAGGCGCATCAGTCTCGACGAGACTGACTTGGCGATACTCAAGTTGCTGCAAGATGATGCGAGCATTTCCAACGCCGAGCTCAGTGAGCGCCTGTCGTTAAGCCTCACGCCTTGCTGGCGACGGCGCAAGAGAATGGAGGAGGCGGGCGTGATCAAGGGCTATCAGGCCAACCTTGATCGACGAATGCTGGGGTTGGATATCATGGCGTTCGTGCACATCCGTTTTTCCACCCACGCCGATCACGCACCTGACGCCTTCGAGGCGGTGATTGCGCAATTGCCTGAAGTGTTGTCTTGTCACAAGATCACCGGGGATGCCGATTACGTGCTGCAAGTGCTGGCAGAGGATCTTGATAGCTACAGTGACTTTATCGAGCAGGTGCTACGGCGCCAGGTGGGAATTGCCTCGATCCAGTCCAGCCTGGCCTTGCGCGAGGTCAAGACCAGCAACCGCATAGCGATCCCCAAATCCAGCAGGGACTAAAGCCTGATGCCGCGCTCGCCCAGCCGGGTGTCATAGCCGGTTTGATCGTGTAGGGCGCTCGGTTGGCTGAAATCCTCCACGGCCGCGAGCGAAGCGGGCACGTTGCGACTATGCTCATTGCCACTGCAGGCAATGTATTGGTTTCAATGATCGGCCGCCAAGGGAAGGAGTCTGTATGTGTCTGGTTCTACATGTCCGGTTCTATTGTTGGAATGACCGAATGACCGAATGAGCAATCTGGCAACGGGTGTCCATCGGCGCATTTTGATCCCAGGGCGACCCATCCTCAGTTCGTGAGCATTTGCTTGAGGCTTTTGGTCTGGCCGCTAGAGGCCGCCCGACTACGAGCTCAAGTTGAATGCCTGCTCCAATTTCACAGGGCCGATGATCTCCAATCTGCAGGCCGACTTCTCCAAACCAGATCAAGCAGTCGATCCAGGTTGTCGACAGGTGCAGGTGGATGACTTTTGGTAAATCCCAAGGACGATGGAGAACAACATGAACACCAAACCCATCCACAAAATCTTGTGGCGCTTCGCTGGCTGCGTGACCGGGCTGGCAATGGTTGCCGCCAATCTAGCCCACGCTGCCGACGGCGGTATCGCCGGCGCTCCTACCGCAAGCCATAGCATTGCTTTCAGCAACTCCTACGCAGGCAGCGATTTCCGCAAGGTGATGGTGCGCAACTGGCAGGAGATTGCGGCCCAGGCGCAAAAGGATGGCTTGATCCGCGAGGCTCCGGTGGTCAGCGCGAACAACTCGGCGTCGGAACAAGCAGCCCATATCCAGGACATGATCGTCAAGGGCGTGAACGCCATCGTCATCCTGGCCGCGTCCGACACGGCCCTCAACGGGGTGATCCGCGACGCCTGCAACGCCGGCATCGTGGTGGTGGTCATGGCCAGTCTCGTCACCGAAAGCTGCGTCTACACCGTGGATTACAACTGGTCCGCCATGGGCCGGGTGGAAATGGATTATATCGCCGAGCGCCTCAAGGGGAATGGAACGCTGCTGGAGATCCGCGGCATTGCCGGCGATGCCACCGATAAAAACATCAGCGACGGCATTCGCAAGGCCGCCAGCGACTATCCGGGCCTGAAGTTCGCCAAGACCGTCTACGGCAACTGGACCGCTTCCGTCGCACGCAAGGAGGTGGCGCTGGCGCTGCCGTCGCTGCCCAGCATCGATGCCGTTGCGACCCAAGGGGGCGACGGCTATGGCGCGGCCATGGCGTTCAAGGCGGCGGGACGTCCTTTGCCGATCATCGTGATGGGAAATCGTCAGGACGAACTGGCCCTGTGGAAACAGGAACGCGATGCCAATGGCTACGAGACCGTCTCGGTCTCCGCCTCCCCAAGCGTCTCCCAGGTGGGGTTCTGGGTGGCCCAGCAGATTCTGGCGGGCAAGCAGGTGCCGAAGTTCGTCGAAGTGCCGCTGGTGCGTATCGATGGGAAAGACCTGGACGCCTGGCTCGCCACCATGCCGGTGGGCGGCGCCGCCAATCCTTCCTATGACCAGGCTTCCGTGGTGGCGATGATCGACGCGGCCATCAACCATACGGCGGCGCCGACGCCGTTGCCGGAGGTGACGAAACAGTAGTGGCGGACGGGGGGCGCGGCGCCATGTCGACATTCAAACCCGCCACGGACAGGCCCATTGCCGTCAGGATTGGCCTGGCGGTCGCCGCGCTGGTGTTCCTGATGCTGGCGGTGTCGCTGGTGAACCTCTACGGCCTGCGCGGCATGGTACGTGCGGTGGATTCCGCCAGCCATTCCGCGGAAATTCTCGCCTCGGTCAACGGTGCTACCGGACGGGTGGAAAACTTCATTGCCACCCGCGACCAGGAAAGCCTGTCCCAGGCCGAAGGCATGGTGGCGACGGCAATCGCCGGCCTCTCCGCCATTGCGGTGGCGGAGGCGCAATCGCTCAAGGGCAGTCTGGAAAGGCTCGCGACGGCGATCGCCGCCTTGCGGGCGGCGAGCCTGGCCATGGATGGCGAAACGGAGAACATGACAGCCCACTACGGCCGGATGCGAGAGGCGACGATCCTCGTCGAACAGGGCATCGCCGATGGGTTGAAGGGGCTTGAGTCCCGCACCGCTGAGCACGAGGCGCGGGTGAGCGACATCGAAAGCGCCCATCGCATCCTGGATATCCTGCGCAACGGCGAACGGATCATCACTGCCAATGTGGCCAGGATGCTGGTGACCGGTGACGGGGCGGCCACCACTGCGGCGCGGAACGCCAGCGCGGCACTCCGCCCCGTGGTCGAACAATTGCGCGAGTTGATGGGGGCACCGCAGGAGAGAGAGGCCCTGGACCAGCTGGCCGCGGCGCTCGACGCTGCCAGCTTAGCGGTCGAGCATCTTGGCGAGTCGCCCAGGCTCCGGGGAGGCGAGGCCTTGCGGTATCTCGCCGCCGTCGGGGATACGGTCGAGCGCCTCGAGGCCATGTTGGGGGAAGTGGAAGGGCACGTTGTCCATGACGCCAGCGACATTCAGGCAGCAACCGGTTTGCTGCAAAATGCCGCCGCGTTGTCCAAGCGTTTCGCCGAGCGTGTTGCCACCCTGGAGGCGCAGACCTTGTCGTTTCGCCTGTCACCGTCGGCCGAGGTCGCCGGCTCTGTCGGCCACATCCTGGACGAACTCTCCCGACTCTCTCGGGTTCTCCCGGCGTCCGTGGGGCTGCGGGCCAAGGCTATGCCCCTGACGGTCAGCGATCAGATCGCCGGCTACCGGGCGGCATTCGTCAGGTTCCGTCAAGCGAGCGACGCCTTGAGCGACGCGCGCGACCAGGTTCGCAACGAGGCCCGGAGCGCCGGCCTGTTGGTGGCGCGCTTCGCCGGTCAAGCGCGCTCCGACGCCTTGGTCCACAATGATCGCGGCATGCTTGCGACGATCGTTGCTGGGACCGTCGCCATCCTG
>Ga0213822_1001441_pt1 | contig 13439 bp, 13 predicted proteins | sample MC6MC0908MG_FD_179872 | JGI IMG/M metagenome (GOLD analysis project Ga0213822, IMG submission 179872) | Enriched soil aggregate microbial communities from Iowa State University, Ames, United States - MC6-MC0908-MG | ecosystem: Environmental > Terrestrial > Soil > Unclassified | place: USA: Iowa...
CCTGCGACCCGCCGCAATGACGGCGCTTGAGGGCCCTGCCCGGCTCAAGTTGTGGGTCGAAGTGTTTCAGCGTTTTTTCGTTTGGGTCTGGGTGGCGGTGGTGCTTTTGCCGATCAGTGGCGTTGGCCTGATTCATCTGCGTTTCGCCGGTTTCGAAACCGCGCCGCGCTATGTGCAGGTGATGATGGGGCTGTACGTGGTAATGACGGCGCTGTTTATCCGCATTCAGGGCTTGCAGTTGCCGTCGTTGCGTACGGCTGTGACGGCACAGGACTGGCCGGCGGGCGCCGCGGTGTTGGGGAAGATTCGCAAACTGGTGGGGATCAATCTGTTGATCGGCTTGCTGGTAGTGGCGATTGGCGCGGCGCGGCCGATGTTCTGAAGCAGTCTCAGCCTGCACATTAAACCCTGTGGGAGCGGGCTTGCTCGCGATGGCGGCCCGTCGGGCGATACTTGATCGACTGACACAATGCCATCGCGAGCAAGCTCGCTCCCACAGGTCGGGATCAGATTTTTCTTCAGAACCGCTGCACCGTCACCGCGCCCGCCGCTCCAGCCGGTCCTGGCTGGCCATCGGCACCCGGGCGGCCGCTTTTACCGCCATCAGCGGTATAGACCAGGCAACCCTTGGCCTTGCCCCCCGTCCCAGGCTTGCCGCCAGGTCCGGCAGCACCACCGGCACCGCCGTCCACCGTCACCTTGATCTGTTCGGCGGGATACTCGCGAGGCACTTCGAGGCGCACCAGCGCACCGGCGGCACCCGGTTGCCCATCGCTGCCGTTGCTGCCGTCGGCACCGCGACCGGCCGACCCCCAGGTGCAACCCGGCGCCTGGCCATTGGCACCGTCGAGGCCCACGAAACCCGGGGCACCGGTACCGCCGCGGGCATCCACCGACAACAGCGGTGCATTCAAGGCATTGAACCGCAGGTTGAGATCGCGCCCCGGCCGGGCCGCCTTCGTATAAGTGCCCGGCGCGCCCCGGGAAGTGATCTGGCTGCCGTCGGCCAATTCAGCCTGGGCGACCTTCATTTCCAGCGCCTGCTGCGCAGGCACGATGGCGATCCGCGCCTCGCGCCCCAAGTGCAATTGGCCGATGGACAGCTCAGTGACGTTGGAGGGCACCAGCAACGTGCCGTAATCAGCCACGTCCAGCCGCTCCAGGGTCAGGGTGCTGGTGGTGTTGGGCAGGCGCATCAACGAGTGGCTTTCTACCTGGAGCACTTGAGCCGACGCCCATGGGCACACGAAGGCGACGAGCAGACACAATTTACGCATGGGAAGCCTCTGGCGCGGTCGGGATGGTTTGCAGGTGAAAGAGGCCGAACAACAGTACCCTGAGGCGATCGCGGCCAGGCGAGGGGCGGCCACGAAAGCGGGCCCGGAACAACAAAAGCTCCAGCAAATGGACCGCCAGCAACATCGCTCCAGCGATGTTGACCAGCCCATGCAGCGGATAGACGAACGGCATGATCAGGTTGACCAGTACCACCAGCCAGAACAGCAGGGTCAGCAAGCGCCCCAGCCCCCAAAACACCTTCATACGCCCCCCGATGAGTATTATTCTTTGGGCGCACAGTAACGGCTTGCGCGCAGGATAAGCCAGAGGGAAAGGCAAATTTAATTTACCGTCGACCAGCGACCGCCGAACCGCCCTGGGCGCGATCCGACGGCTCTGGCTCAGGCCTCAACGCTGCAGATGCAGTTCAACCCGACGGTTCTGCGCCCGTCCTTCGTCGGTCTCGTTGTCGGCCACCGGCTCGCTTTCGCCCTTGCCTTCGCTGGTGAGTTTGTCCGGGGCCAGCCCCTGGGTCAGCAAGTACTCCACGACGCTGCTGGCGCGCCGTTCGGACAACCCCTCATTGTAGGCATCGGTCCCGACGCTGTCGGTGTGGCCCACCACTCGGATGCTGGCGATATTGGCCTGGCTCAATTTGCCCATCAGCCCATCGAGCTGGCGACGAGCCTCTGCCGTGAGATCGGACTTGTCGAAATCGAACAGCACCTTGCCGGCGTCATTGAGGGTGATGACTTCGGAGGCCGGTGCTTGAGGTTCGACCGGTGGCGCACTGGCCGGGTACTGCGGCAGCGGGCAACCGTGATGTTCGACGGGGGTATTGGCCGGTGTGTCGGGGCAACGGTCCCGGCGGTCGAACACGCCATCGTCGTCTTCATCGCCATCCTGGGCGTAACAGATCAAGCCGCCGCCCAGCAGCCCCAAGGCGGCGCCGCCAGCAGCCCAGCCGCTGCTTTCAATGGCGCCAAGCCCACCGCCGACCAGTCCGCCGATCAGACTGCAGATTGGCCAGGTGCGTTGATTGAGAGGGGCGCTGCCATCGCTGTGAGTGGCGCAACCGGACAACAGACTGCCCGCCAGCAATACCGGTAAGGCGGTCTTTATTAGAACATTCATGGTGAAGGCTCCTGTGTCACCGGCCCATACCGGTCACACAGGAGTAAAGACCCGCATCCGCGACTGTACAAGCCGCGGATGACAAGGGTTTCAGCGGTTTATCTTGATTTCCGTGCGGCGGTTCATCGCGCGGCCATCGGCGGTTTTGTTGTCGGCCACCGGCTGGCTCTCACCAGCACCGGACACCGAGACGAAACTGGCACGAGGCACGCCGTTTTCAACCAGGTATTGCACCACCGAATTGGCCCGTTTCTCGGACAACCGTTGATTATAGGCATCGCTGCCAACGCTGTCGGTGTGGCCAGTAACCCGCAACTGCGCGGTGGATGCTTCTTGCTTGAGCCGGGTCGCAACGGTACTCAGGACCTCCTTGTCGCCCGGGGTCAGCGTGGCTTTGTTGAACTCAAAGTGCACGTCACGGATCACGATGGTTTCTTCCTTGACCACCACGACTTCTTCAACCACCGGCGCCGGAACGGGCGGCGGGCAGCCGTCAGCATCGACCTGCACGCCCTTCGGTGTGCCCGGGCACTTGTCGCGGCTGTCCGGCACGCCATCGCCGTCTTCGTCGCCATCGCCGTGCACCCAGCAATAGGCCGCCGCCATGGTGCCGACGAACAGCGCTCCGCCGCCAGCCCAGGAGGTACTTTCGGTGGCGCCCAAACCCGCGCCGATTACGCCGCCGACGGCCGCACAGGTCGGCCAGTCGGTTTTCTGCAAACCTGCGCAACCAGTCAACACACCGGTTAGCAGAACCAGGGGTAACGCTGTCCGAACTATGCTCATCGGGTTTTCTCCTTGAGGGATCGGCGTGTGCGCCGATCCAGGGGAGTAAAGACCCGAGTTAGGATCTGCGCCAGCATCACGCTAGCGCCGGTTTCGCCCAGTGTTTACGGCACTTCGACAGGTTCAGGCGCAAACCGCTCTAGGCCGAGATGTCCGCGCAGGCTATCGTGATGATTCTGACTGAGGAACTTCGATGACCGTTGCCATTTCTTCGCGCACGCCCCAGCAAGCCCTGGCCGCCGTGCTTGATCGCTACGCCCCGCAAAAACTGTTGTTGATCGGAGCCAGCAGTTTCCCCGCACTCGAGGCGTTCCGGCAGGCGCATCCCGACACCGAAGTGGTCCATGCCGGCCCCGGCTCGCTGCCGGCGGACGTGGCGGCGCAGCGTTTCGACCTGGCCCTGGCACTCGATTGCCTGGAGCATTTGCCCAAGCGCGACGGTCTGAACCTGTTGGGTGGCATCCGCAATCTCAACGCCAGCCGCATCGCCGTGCTCGCCGACCTCAACGCCTGCGGCTGGCAAGAAACCGACTTTTTCTCCCTGGCCCTGCAAGCCAGTGAGCGATTCCAGCGCGAGGAGCAGGTGCTGACCCTGTTTACCTACGATCTGCTTGAATACAAACAGGTCCCCGACTGGCTCAACTCACGCTTTTGGGCCAACCCGGAAAACTTTGGAAAATACTGGTGGTAGCCGTGAACACAAGCATGCACACACCCATTTGCCCCTGCGGCAGTGGCAACCCATTGGACACCTGCTGCGGCCATTACCACGACGGACACCCGCCGCCCTGCGCCGAAGCCTTGATGCGCTCGCGCTATAGCGCCTATGTGCTGGGGCTGGTGGATTACCTGGTGGCCACCACCCTCCCGGCCCAACAGCAAGGCCTCGATCGCCAGTCCATCAGCGAGTGGAGCGCCAACAGCACCTGGCTGGGGCTGGAGGTGGAAAGCAGCGAGGTGTTCGGCGGCCAACCGGAACACGCCTTTGTCACGTTCACGGCGCGCTGGCATGACGGCCAGGGAGAGCATAGCCACCGCGAGCAGTCATCCTTCGTGCAGAATAACGGGCGTTGGTACTTCATCGACCCAACCGTGCCGGTCAAGATCGGACGCAACGACAGCTGCCCATGCGGCAGTGGACATAAATTCAAGAAGTGCTGTGCCGGCTACTTCACACGTTGATATCGGAATCGTCCGACGCTCGCCCGCCCACCAGCGGGCTAGACTGGGAATAGACCAGAGGCACGGACATGACTCACTCATCACGCTGGCTACGCCTCACTTGCCTGCTGCTGTTCGTCGGGCTTGGCGGCTGTGCGTCCTGGCAACGTGACGAAGCCCCTGAACCGCAGGTGCACCTGGTCAAGGTCGAGGTGGTGCGGGCCCGGTTGCTGGAACAGAAGTTCATGCTGCACTTTCGCGTCGACAACCCCGGCGACAGCGACCTCACCGTGCGCGGCCTGACCTACCGCATCCACTTGGGTGATCTGCTACTGACCGAGGGTGAGCATGAACACTGGTTCACCGTGGGTCCTCAACGCAGCGGCTACTTCAAGGTGCCGATCCGTACCAATCTGTGGCCACAAGTGCGGGACGTGGTGAAACTGCTCGAGAAACCCCGCCAGCAGATCCCCTATCGTCTGGAAGGTGAGCTGGAAACCGGATTATTCCTCGCTCACTACGTGCACCTGGAGCGCAATGGCGTGATAATCGCCGCCGATTTTATTGCGGAGTAACCCCGATGACCCAGCAACCCCATGTTCACGGCCCTGATTGCAATCACGATCATGACCATCAACACAATCACGATCACGAGCACGGCCATGTCCACGGTCCGAACTGCGGCCACGCCCACCAGGAACCGGTGCGCAACGCCCTGAAGGATGTCGGTCGCAACGACCCTTGCCCTTGTGGCAATGGCAAGAAATTCAAGAAGTGTCACGGGGCTTGAGGGGCCAGGCGAAAATTTTCTTCGCCTGCTAGACCTTCATCGCGAGCAAGTTAGCTCCCACAGGGAAATGGCGGTGAGGCGATATCCAGTGATCGCCGCAGACCCCATGTGGGAGCGAGCTTGCTCGCGATGAGGCCGGCGCTGTCAATACCTACCTATCAGCCCGCCTGCAGAATCCGCTTCACACTGGCCACGGTCGCATACTCGCCCTGCAAATTGCCCAGCGACATGGCATGCACCTCGCTGGCCGTACGGGCATTGCCGAAATAATCGGCCTTGTCGAAGGTAAAACAGGCGTCCTCGGCCACCCAGGTGTCGAATCCCAGGTTGCCGGCCGTACGCGCCGTGGACTCCACCGAGTTGTTCGTCGCCACGCCGACGATCACCAATTGCTCGATCCCGGCCTTGCGCAGATCCGCCTCCAGAGCGGTGCCGCTGAACGCGTCCGGCACCTGTTTCTGAATCAGGCCTTCCCCGGCCATCGGCTCGAACCGTTGCTGAACCTCCACGCCCGACTGCCCCGGCCAGAACACCGAGTCCGGAGAGCGGGACAAATGATGGACATGAATCACCGGCCGCACCGAATGCCTCCAGAACGCCAGCAATTCCAGCATGCGCAGCTCCGCCTCGGGATTGTTGCGAGGGCCGAGCCTGGGATGCAGGATGCCTTTCTGTTGATCGATGAGGATCAGTGCCGCGTTTTTCTGTAGCTCCACGCCAGTTTTTCCATTGCTCGTCATTGGATTTTCCGTACTTGAGCACTACCGTTTCCTACAGGCAAGCCTTATCCGGAACCGTGGCCCCGGGCTTTCATCGCCAAATCAACAAATAACCCTCGCCCCCGCTTGCGCGGCCCCCTCCTGCTCACTAACGTAGCGCCTTTATTGGTGCCACCCCTCCCGCAGGAGCTTTGCCATGGCCTCGCCAGCCTCTATTTCTTTCATCCCCCGGCTCGGCGTTGCCGCCGCGGTGGCCAGTGTGCTCGGTTTGAGCGGTTGCCAAGCCTGGAACACGCAGGACACCGTAGCGCCCACTTCCGGCGTGCAGCCCCTCAAGGGGCTGGCGCAGAACGTCTCGGTTCGGCGCAATGCCATGGGCATGCCGCTGATCGAAAGCAACAGCTTCCACGACGCCCTGTTCACCCTCGGCTACGTCCACGCCAGCGATCGCCTCACCCAGATGGTGACCCTGCGCCTGCTGGCCCAGGGGCGGTTGGCGGAAATGTCCGGGGCCGAGCGGCTGGATGTCGACCGCTACATGCGCGCCATCAACCTGAAGAAAAACGCCGATGAGCTGTACAAGGCGTCTTCGCCCCGGCTCAAACGCTTCTTCGAAGTCTATGCCCGCGGCGTCAACGCGTACCTGTTCCGCTACCGCGACAAGCTGCCATCGGACCTGACCGCCACCGGCTACAAACCCGAGTACTGGAAGCCGGAAGACTCGGCGCTGATGTTCTGCCTGCTGAATTTCAGCCAGTCGGCCAACCTGCCGGAAGAAATCGCCAACCTGGTGCTGGCCCAGACCGTCACCCCTGACAAACTCGCCTGGCTGAGCCCGTCCTACCCGGACGAGCAACTGCCGATGGCCGAGGCCGATAAATTCCAGGGTATCCGACTCAACGGCCAAGTCCCGGGCCTGGACGAAATCAGCAAGGCCACCGGCCAGTTGGCCGGGCTGAATCTGTTGAATGTGACGTCTTCGAGCAACTGGGCCATCGCGCCGCAACGCAGCCGCGGCGGCAAGAGCCTGTTGGCCAGCGACAGCCATGGGCCATTGGGCACGTCGTCACTGTGGGTGCCGGTGCAGATCCGTGCGCCAAAGTACCAGGCGGCCGGGGTTTCCGTGGCGGGCATTCCCATGATTCTGGCGGGCTTCAACGGCAAAGTGGCCTGGAGCATGACCAGCGTACTGGGAGACAACCAGGATCTATTCCTGGAAAAAATCCGACGCCAGGGCAACGGCCTATCCTATGAGGTCAACGGCAAATGGCAGCCGGTGATAGTGCGTAACGAAACCTACTTCATCAAAGGTCAGCGGCCGATTCGCGAGGCCGTATTTGAAACCCGCCACGGCCCGCTGCTCAACAGCACCCAAGGCCCGGCCATGGCCAACGGCTTCGGCCTGGCCTTGCAGACCCCGAGCTTCACCGACGACAAGACCCTCGACGCGCTCTTCGACCTGTCCCGGGCGCAGAACGTCGAGAAAGCCTCCGATGCCAGCCGGGAAATCCGCGCCATGGCGGTGAACATGGTGTTCGCCGACGCCGGCAACATCGGCTGGCAAGTCACTGGCCGCTATCCGAACCGCCGCGAAGGCGAAGGCCTGTTGCCGTCGCCGGGTTGGGACGGTCGCTACGATTGGGACGGTTACGCCGACCCGATGCTGCATCCGTACGACCAGGACCCCGCCCAAGGCTGGCTCGGCACCGCCAACCAGCGGGTCATTCCCCACGGATACGGGATGCAGTTGTCCAATTCCTGGGCCGCGCCGGAACGTGGCGAGCGCATGGCCGAACTGGCCGGCGGGGGCAAGCACGACACCCGCAGCCTGACCGCCATACAGTACGACCAGACCACCACGTTCGCGGCCAAGCTCAAGAAAGTCTTCGAAGCACCAGGCATGACCCAGCCGCTCAAGCAAGCGATCGAAGCGCTGCCGGTGGCTGACCGGGCCAAGGCCCGCGAGGCTTACACCCGCTTGATGGCGTTCGATGGCCGGCTCAGTCCGACTTCCGCCGACGCAGCGATTTATGAGCTGTTCCTGCAAGAAAGCATGAAGCAGATTTTCCTCGACGAGTTGGGCCCGGACAGCAGCCCGGCGTGGAAAGCCCTGGTTGCCAACGGTCAATTGTCTTACTCGGCCCAAGCCGATCATCTGCTGGGTCGCGAGGACAGCCCGTTCTGGGACGATGTGCGCACACCGCAGAAAGAAGACAAGGCGGTCATCCTCGCCCGCAGCCTGGCAGCGGCCATCAGCGCTGGTGACAGCCAGTTGGGCGGCGATCACAAGGCCTGGCAGTGGGGCACGTTGCATCACTACGCCTGGAAAAACAGCAGTGGCCAGACAGTGCGCGGCCCGGTACCGGCCGGTGGCGACGCCACCACGCTCAACACCGCGGCGTTCGCCTGGGGCCAGGATTTCAACACCACCCTGGCGCCGGCGATGCGCTTTATCGTCGACTTCGGCCAGCCTGAGCCATTGATGATGCAGGGAGGCACCGGCCAGTCCGATAACCCGGCCAGCCCGAACTACGTCAATGGCCTCGACCCGTGGATCAAAGGGCAGTATCAGAACCTGCCCCTGCAACCGCAGAACTTCGATCGGGCGTATGGCAAGACGCGGTTGACCCTGGTGCCCGGCAAATAGACTGCCCCCTGTGGTGAGGGGATTTATCCCCGTTGGACTGCGAAGCAGTCCCAAAGCAGCCAACTCAATTTGCCTGACACACTGAGTTGCCTGGTTTCAGGGCTGCTTCGCAGCCCAACGGGGATAAATCCCCTCGCCACATTTGCCCATCCAGCCACCTGATCCTGCGCCTTCAAAACCTGATAGAACTTCTCTCCCCGCCTGCGCCTCTACCTGACAAGCCCATCGCCCCGGTGAATGCATGGATCTTGTCATTGCCCGCCCCGAAGGCCTGTACTGTCCGCCCGGAGATTTCTACATCGACCCGTGGCGTCCGGTTGAACGCTCGGTCATCACCCACGCCCACGGCGACCATGCCCGTGGCGGCAACCAACACTACCTGGCAGCGGCACCCGGCGAAGGCATCCTGCGTTCGCGGCTCGGCCAGGACATCAACCTGCAAACCCTGTCCTATGGTGAACGCCTGCTGCATCACGGCGTTATCTTGAGTTTTCATCCCGCCGGCCACGTGCTGGGCTCGGCCCAGGTGCGGCTGGAATATCAAGGTGAGGTCTGGGTGGCGTCAGGGGATTACAAAGTCGAGCCCGACGGCACGTGTACACCGTTCGAGCCGGTGAGATGCCATACCTTCATCACCGAATCCACCTTCGGCCTGCCGATCTATCGGTGGCAGCCACAGGCACAGGTCTTCGACGAAATAAACCAATGGTGGAGCGGCAACATCGCTGCGGGCCGGGCGAGCGTGCTGTTCTGTTATTCCTTCGGCAAGGCCCAGCGGATTCTCCACGGCATCGACGAAACCCTTGGCCCCATCCTCGCCCACGGCGCGGTGGAACCGCTGAACCGGGTCTACCGCGAGGCCGGGGTTCATCTGCCACCGACAATCTATGCCGGCGACGTGAAAAAGAACGACCCGATCATGAGCCGGGCGCTGGTGATCGCCCCGCCCTCTGCCGGTGGCAGCAGTTGGATGCGCCGTTTCGGCGACTACAGCGATGCCTTCGCCAGCGGCTGGATGCGCCTGCGCGGTACCCGACGGCGGCGCGGAGTGGACCGGGGGTTCGTGCTGTCCGACCACGCTGACTGGCCCGGGCTGCTCTGGGCCATCGAACAGACCGGCGCCGAGCGGGTCATGGTCACCCACGGTTCGGTGGGCGTGCTGGTGCGCCATTTGCGCGAACTAGGCCTCGACGCCCAGGGCTTCGTCACCGAATACGGCGATGATGAAGAAGACGTCGCCGCGGCCGCCGACACCGGCGAGGACGCGTCATGAAGGCCTTCGCCGAGTTGTACGCCGAACTGGACGCCACCACGTCCAGCAATGCCAAGTTGGCCGCCATGCAGGGCTATTTCACCCAGGCCCCGCCCCAGGACGCGGCGTGGGCGGTGTACTTCCTCTCCGGTGGCCGCCCACGGCAACTGATACCGGTAAAAATCCTGCGGGAGCTGGCGGTGCAGGTGTCCGAATTGTCATTGTGGCTGTTCGAAGAAAGTTATCAGGCCGTGGGCGACCTGGCCGAAACCATCTCGCTGGTGTTGCCGGAGTCGCCCCATAGCTCCGACGAGGGGCTGGCGTTGTGGATCGAGGAGAAACTGCTGCCCCTGCGCGGTGAGTCACCCGAGGTGTTGGCACAGCGGTTACCGGCGTTGTGGGCGCAACTCGACCGGCCAAGCCTGATGCTCTGCATCAAGCTCATCACCGGCAGCTTCCGGGTCGGCGTGTCCAAACTGCTGGTAACCCGGGCCTTGGCGGGCATGGTCGGGCTTGACAGCAAACGGGTGGCCCAGCGCCTGGTGGGTTACACCGACCTGTCCCATCGTCCGACGGCGGCCGGTTACCTCAAGCTGATCGCCGCCGAATCCGACGACGAACATGCCCAACGCGGCGGTCAGCCCTACCCGTTCTTCCTGGCCCACGCTTTATCGCAACCGCTGGAGCAATTTGACACGTTGCTGGGCCCGGCCAGTGACTGGCTGGTGGAATGGAAGTGGGACGGCATTCGTGCTCAGGTGGTCAAGCGCGAGGGGCATTTGTGGGTCTGGTCGCGGGGCGAGGAGCTGGTGACCGAGCGCTTCCCCGAACTGCATGTCCTGGCGCAGGCGCTGCCAGACGGCACGGTGATCGACGGGGAAATCGTGGTGTGGAAAACCTCGCAACCGGTGACCGAGGACGCCTTCGATCCGGATACGCCGTTGCAACCGGCGGTCCAGCCTTTCGCCCTGTTGCAGCAGCGCATCGGCCGCAAGACCCTGGGCAAGAAAATCCTCGAAGACGCGCCCGTGGTGGTAATGGCCTACGACCTGCTGGAATGGCAAGGCGAAGACTGGCGCAGTCGTCCGCAAACCGAGCGCCGCCAACAACTGGAGGCATTGATTATCCGTAGCCACAGCCCGGTGCTGCTGTCGTCGCCGATTGTCACCGGGGATAATTGGTCCGACCTCGCCCGGCAGCGCGAGGCCTCACGCAGCCTGGGTGTCGAGGGCATGATGCTCAAGGCCCGCGATGCGCTGTACGGCGTCGGGCGGACCAAGGACATGGGCGTGTGGTGGAAATGGAAGATCGACCCCTTCAGCGTCGACGCGGTGCTGATCTACGCCCAACGCGGCCATGGCCGGCGCGCCAGCCTCTACAGCGACTACACCTTCGCTGTGTGGGACAACCCACCGGGCAGTCGCGAACGCACCCTGGTGCCATTCGCCAAGGCCTATTCAGGCCTGACCGATGAAGAAATGCGCCAGGTCGACAGCATCGTACGCAAGACCACTGTGGAAAAATTCGGCCCGGTGAGCAGTGTCGCCCCCACTCTCGTTTTCGAGCTGGGTTTCGAGGGCATCGCCTTGTCCAAGCGCCACAAGAGCGGGATCGCCGTGCGGTTTCCACGGATGTTGCGCTGGCGCCGGGATAAAAGCGTCGATGAAGCCGACACGTTGGCAACGCTGCAGGATCTGTTGAAATGTTGACCGCCCTCCTCCGGCCAGCGTCAGCTTCGGCCGGCGTCAGGACGCTCTCCACGTCAAGGCGAAAATGCTTTCAGCCGGTACTTCAACAATTGAGCAAGTCGCGCAAACCATCCCGGCCTGAGTTGAATTAAAGATAGGCAATCAAGTTCTTATTCATGCGTTTCTAAAAAACTATTGATACCCCGCGCACTGGCAGTTTTTCTGACGCCGTAATTGCGTCATCCGAGCATTCATCACGACAAGAAAAAACCGACTTGCTCTTTTAAAGCGCACTGCTAACGTGACATCAGATGCGTCATTTTATTTAAGTATCTCCAATCGTCCAGATCCTGCGCGGGCCCATTATGCAACCATGATAGGGATGCAATCATTCGGGAAGTGGCAGCCCCCTCTCAGGGTGAAGCCGAGCGGGACCGCCCCAATGGCGTGTTGATCGGAGCGACATTCAGAACGTGTCACCCACACGAGTAGGGAGCCTGCCATGCGCGCAGAGAAGCGGTTCCAGTCGCTGGACAGTTTCAGGGGGTTGATGGCCATTTCAGTGATGCTCTATCACTTACGCGTCAGCGGCAGCTTTACCGAATGGTTGTTATTTCGCCATGCCGAAGTATTTGTATCTTTCTTTTTTGTATTGAGTGGTTTTGTATTGACGCATGCTTATGGCAGCTCGGTGCAGTTTAATTTTCGAAAGTTCTTCATCACACGAACCTTCCGCTTGCTCCCCCTGCACCTCTTTATGTTAATTATTTTTATACTGCTGGAATGCGGGAGATACTTGGCTGCCCAAAAAGGCATGGACTTCAATAACTCACCTTTTACCGGGAAGTTTGCCCCTTCTGAAATCCTGCCGAATGCACTGCTGTTGCAATCCTGGACACATATGACTAACCCACTGTCGTTCAACTATCCGTCTTGGAGCATCAGTATCGAGTATTACACCTACATGATCTTCGCCCTGATCCTGGGTATCGCTTTCGGCGTCAGGACGTGGGTATGGGTGACGGTGGTATTCGTAGCCCTGGCGTTGATGTATGCAGGCAATGCTTTCTTTACCATCGAGTCGCTGCGGGGCCTCGCCTACTTTTTCACCGGCTGTCTGGCTTACGCCGTGTATCTGAAGCTCCCCCACCCCGCCCAGGCCCAAACCTGGTGGCTGACAACGCTTGAAGTGGTGGCAGTGGTAGTGGCGCTGGTTTTCGTGATCAACGATTTTGCAGCGAAGCAGTTGTGGGCCAGCCCGTTGTTCGGTGCCATCGTGGTGATATTCGCCTTTGATCGCGGCGCTGTGTCACGGCTGTTGGCGGGGCGTGGCTTCGGTTTTCTCGGCAAATTGTCTTATTCCATCTACCTGACCCACGCCGCCGTTCTGTTTTGCGTAGTGTCGGCATTCATGGTGGCGAAAAAAATCTCAGGCGTTGACATTGCACCGATGATCGACGGGACTCGTTACCTGGACCTCGGTAATGTGCCGCTTAATAACCTCATCGCTTTACTGATAGCGGGATCGGTCGTCCTGGTGTCGATGTTCACCTACCGATATGTCGAAATGACCGGGCAATCCCTTGGTCGAGTGCTTAGTAGCACCTCCGCGCACAGCAGCCCGGCATTGAGACCTGATACTGAGGTTTGAAAAAACGCGGTTAAGCCCTTCAGGTCACTACGGCTTTCCTGGGAAGGGCCTGTTCCAGCGCGGTCGGCACACCGATGCTTTGAGCAGCGGCCATCCCCCCACCACTTGAGCGCCAGAACGCAGAGTCGGCGCCATCTTGGTGCACCTTTTGAAGCCTGCTCATCCCCGCGCACCATCATGCCCCGCCGGCAGTCACCAAAGTTTTTAAAACACTTGTTCGGCACTCTGGTTCGGAAATTGCTACCTTTATGCCGTCATACCGTTCTCGCCTTCACCGGTAACAATACTTACGCGCCACAAGCGCTCATATTGGTTTTAGGGATTGAATAATGA
>Ga0213822_1001442_pt1 | contig 13437 bp, 14 predicted proteins | sample MC6MC0908MG_FD_179872 | JGI IMG/M metagenome (GOLD analysis project Ga0213822, IMG submission 179872) | Enriched soil aggregate microbial communities from Iowa State University, Ames, United States - MC6-MC0908-MG | ecosystem: Environmental > Terrestrial > Soil > Unclassified | place: USA: Iowa...
CGTCGTTGCTCACCGGTTGCGCCATCGACAACCACGCGCCGTACCGCGAGCTGCTGACCCACGGCTTCACCGTGGACGAGAACGGCCGCAAGATGTCCAAGTCGCTGGGTAACACCATCGAGCCGGAGAAGGTCAACAACACCCTGGGTGCCGACATCCTGCGCCTGTGGGTTTCGGCCACTGACTATTCCGGTGAAATGGCGGTTTCCGAGCAGATCCTGCAGCGTAGCGCCGACGCCTACCGCCGTATCCGCAATACCGCACGCTTCCTGCTGTCCAACCTGTCCGGTTTCGACCCGGCCCGCGATCTGCTGGCCCCGGAAGACATGCTGGCACTGGACCGCTGGGCCGTGGACCGTACCCTGCTGCTGCAACGCGAGCTTGAAGAGCACTACAGCGAGTACCGTTTCTGGAACGTCTACTCCAAGGTGCACAACTTCTGCGTGCAGGAGTTGGGCGGCTTCTACCTCGACATCATCAAGGACCGCCAGTACACCACCGGCGCCAACAGTGTCGCCCGCCGTTCCTGCCAGACCGCGCTGTACCACATCAGCGAAGCGCTGGTGCGCTGGATTGCGCCGATCCTGGCGTTCACCGCTGACGAAATCTGGCAATACCTGCCGGGCGAGCGCAACGAGTCGGTGATGCTCAACGGCTGGTATCAGGGCCTGAGCGAGCTGCCGGAAGGCACCGAGCTGGACCGCGCCTACTGGGACCGCGTAATGGCGGTGAAGGCATCGGTCAACAAGGAGCTGGAAAACCAGCGTACCGCCAAGGTCATCGGCGGCAACCTGCAGGCCGAAGTCACCCTGTATGCCGACGAAGGCCTGAGCGCCGACCTGGGCAAGCTGGGCGACGAGCTGCGCTTCGTGCTGATCACCTCGGCCGCCAGCGTGGTGCCGTTCGTGCAGGCACCGGCGGACGCCGTGGCCACCGAAGTCGAAGGCCTCAAGCTGAAAGTGGTCAAGTCCGGCCATGCCAAGTGCGGCCGTTGCTGGCACTTCCGCGCCGACGTAGGCAGCCACCCGGAGCACCCGGAAATCTGCAGCCGTTGCGTCGATAACCTGACCGGTTCGGGCGAGGTGCGTCACTATGCCTAACCCGGCAGTGGGGCGCTTCGGGCGCCTTGCATGGCTTTGGCTGAGCTTGCTGGTGCTGGTCGTCGACCAGGCCACCAAGCTGTATTTCAACAACGCCCTGACCATGTACCAGCAGATTGTGGTCATCCCTGACTACTTCAGCTGGACCTTGGCCTACAACACCGGCGCCGCTTTCAGCTTCCTCGCTGATGGCGCTGGCTGGCAGCGCTGGCTGTTCGCCCTGATCGCAGTGGTGGTCAGTGCCGTGCTGGTGGTGTGGCTCAAGCGCCTGGGGCGCAACGAAACCTGGCTGGCCGTGGCGCTGGCGCTGGTGCTGGGTGGCGCCATTGGCAACCTGTACGACCGTGTCGTGCTGGGCCATGTGGTCGACTTCATCCTGGTGCACTGGCAAAACCGCCATTACTTCCCGGCCTTCAACGTGGCCGACAGCGCCATCACCGTTGGTGCGGTGATGCTGGCGCTGGATATGTTCAAGAGCAAGAAGTCCGAGGATCCGGTCCATGACTGACACCCGTATCGGCCAGAACACCGAAGTCACCCTGCACTTCGCGCTGCACCTGGAAAACGGCGACACCGTCGACAGCACGTTCGACAAGGCCCCGGCCACCTTCAAGGTCGGCGATGGCAACCTGCTGCCCGGCTTCGAGACCGCGCTGTTCGGTTTCAAGGCCGGTGACAAGCGCACTGTAGTAGTGGCCCCGGAGAACGCCTTCGGCCAGCCCAACCCGCAGAACGTGCAGGTCATGCCAAGGTCCAACTTCGAGGGCATGGAGCTTTCCGAAGGGCTGCTGATCATCTTCAACGATGCCGCCAACACCGAGCTGCCGGGTGTGGTCAAAGCGTTCGATGACGACCAGGTGACCATCGACTTCAATCACCCACTGGCTGGCAAGACCCTGACCTTCGAGGTGGAGATCCTCGAGGTGAAGGCCCTGTAAGCCTGGAGCCGAGCATGCAAATCAAACTCGCCAACCCTCGCGGCTTCTGCGCGGGGGTCGACCGGGCGATCGAGATCGTCAACCGTGCGCTGGAAGTCTTCGGCCCGCCGATCTATGTGCGCCATGAAGTGGTGCACAACAAGTTCGTGGTGGAAGACTTGCGCAACCGTGGCGCCATCTTCGTCGAAGAGCTGGACCAGGTGCCGGACGACGTCATCGTCATCTTCAGCGCCCACGGAGTTTCCCAGGCCGTGCGCCAGGAAGCCGCCGGCCGTGGCCTGAAGGTGTTCGACGCCACCTGCCCGCTGGTGACCAAGGTGCACATCGAGGTCGCCAAGTACAGCCGCGACGGCCGTGAGTGCATCCTCATCGGCCACGCAGGGCACCCGGAAGTCGAAGGCACCATGGGCCAGTACGACCCGAGCAACGGCGGCGCCATCTACCTTGTCGAAGACGAGGACGATGTCGCCAAGCTGCAGGTGCGCGACCCGGACCACTTGGCCTTCGTCACCCAGACCACCCTGTCGATGGATGACACCAGCCGGGTCATCGACGCCCTGCGCGCACGCTTCCCGAACATCGGCGGCCCGCGCAAGGACGACATCTGCTACGCCACGCAAAACCGCCAGGACGCGGTCAAGCAGCTGGCGGGCGAATGCGACGTGGTGCTGGTGGTGGGCAGCCCCAACAGCTCCAACTCCAACCGCCTGCGCGAGCTGGCCGAACGCATGGGTACTCCGGCCTACCTGATCGATGGCGCTGAAGACATGCAGCGCGGCTGGTTCGACCAGGCGGCACGGATCGGCATCACCGCCGGTGCTTCGGCCCCCGAAGTGCTGGTGCGTGGCGTGATCGACCAGCTCAAGGCCTGGGGCGCCACGGGCGCAGAAGAACTGGATGGGCGCCCGGAGAACATCACGTTCTCCATGCCCAAAGAGCTGCGGGTCCGCTCGCTGATCTGATCAGGGGCCTGCGCACAGGGACTTTTCCGGTTCATTTGTGCGCAGGCTGATCCTGCCGCTGGTTGCCAGCACCACCCGATGCTGGCTGGTTGCGGAGGATCGTTCACAGACTTCCAGCCGCCCACCTGACAAGTTGTTGTTCTTCCCCAGCGGCACGCCCAGTGCGCTGAATTTCACCTCGCTTCCGGTATTGGCCTTCACCTGCAATGGCCGGGCGAGGCGATGTTCGCGCAGCAGGTGCTGGTTGTGTTCGATCAGCACACGCCAGCCATTTCCCCAATCATTGTCCAAAGATTGCACCAGCACCGTTTGGCCCTGCAGCATGGCGTGGCTGCGTGCGCTACGCAACGACTGGGCAAGGTCACGGGCTACTGCCGCCCGGTGTAAGCCGTCGCTCAATCTGGCGTAGGCCGGCATGCCCAGCTGTGTCAGCAGCACTGCCACAGCAAGTGCGAACATCATTTGTATCAGTGTTACGCCCTGTTGCTTCACCGTGCATTCCTCCCTGGAACTGCTTCGCTTAGCTTCAGGCCCGCCGGACAAGAGGTCCAGTCGGCCAGGTTTCACGCAATCGCGGGAAAAGTCGCAGGAGGTGCAGGGATGCACGCAAGACAACGGGGCATGACGCTGCTGGAAGTACTATTGGCCGTGGCGGTGATCGCCTTTGGCATGTTCGCTGCGGCGGCGCTGCAGATTCAGGCATTGCAGGCCACCGAGGCGGCGCATCGCGAGGTGCAGGTGGCGCTGGCAGCGCACACCCTGCATGAACGGGCCGGGTCCGCAGGCAAGCTGACGGTGCGTCAGCCATGAGGCGTACCCAGCATGGCTTTGGCCTGGTCGAAACGCTGCTGGCGCTTGCCATCGGGCTGATGTTGCTGACGGCGGCCAGCCAGCTGTTCATCTCGGCTCATCAGGGCTGGCGCCTGCAAGGCGCCGCCGTACGCATGCAGTCGGACGCCCGTTTGGCGCTGCTGCGCATGGCCCAGGACATCCGCATGGCCGGCATGTTCGGGTGCCTGCGCCTGGCGCCTGACGACTTCAAGGACCCGGCTGCGCGAGATGCCTTCGCCCACCCTGTGCAGGCCGGCCCGGCCAGCCTGAACCTGGTGGTGGCGGAGCTGCCGGGGCATACCGGTGCACCGGACTGGACTGTGCTGACCGACTGCGTGAGTGAGGCGCAGGTGCACAGGGGGCGTGCTCAAGGCAGCGGTCATCCCTGGGTACTCCCTGTCAGCCGTCACCGGTATCAACTCGAAGGCAGCACGCTGAGTTTCAGGCGCCGCAACAGTTCGCAGCCGCTGGTCGACCATGTGCGTGAACTGCGCGTTGAACAGGTCGATACGGCGGCCGGGCAACGGGTCGATGTGACGCTGACGCTGTTCGACCCGGCCCTGGAGATCGAGCAGCGCTACGACTTGAGCGTGGCAATCCGCAACCCGCTGGCCGAGCCATGAAGCGCCAGCGTGGGGTGGTGCTACTGCTGGCGCTGGTCCTGAGCCTGCTGCTTGGCCTGCTGGCGGCATCCGCCTTGCGCGATGCCCTGGTTGAAACACGCATGGCCGGCGACCTGCGCGATGGCTTGCAGGCCTTCGAGCAGGCCGAAGCCACGCTGCTGGCGGGCGAGGCCGAGGTGCTGCGGGCACCGCCGCCGTTGTGCCAGGCGTGCCCGCCACCGCCGCGCCCACATGACCTGCAAGGGCAATGGCAGGCCAGCGCGAACGGTTTCTTCCAGTTGCAGAACCTGGGCGAAAGCACGCGCGCCCTGCACCTGCCGGAGGGTGAAGCGGTCTCGCTGTTCCGCGTGACTGCGGTCAGCCGGCAATCCGCATCCAGGCAGGTGCTGGAAGCGATGTACGCCGTTCCGGCCGCTCAAGCACAGGCGCCCCAGCGCATTCTCTGGCGACAAAGACTGAGGGAAGACTGACATGCAGCAAGGGCTGAGCCTGATCGAGTTGTTGATTGTCGTGGCCGTCACCGGCATTCTGGCAGCCATTGCCTACCCCAGTTACAGCGACCAGCTCAGGCGAGCCGCACGCAGCGAAGTGGTTGGCCTGCTGCATGACGCCGCCCTGCGTCTGGAGCGCCAGCGCGTGCGCACCGGCCAATACGCCGAGGGCGACCCGGCGTTGCCCACCGCCAACCGTTACTACAGCCTGCAGGCCCAACGCGGCAGCGACACCTTCACGTTGCGCGCACGGCGGCTGCCGCATGGCCTGATGGCAGAGGATCGCTGTGGTGATTTTCAGCTCGACCAGGCCGGCGTGCAGAGCAATCCGGGTGCCGCCGAGGCCAGTGAACGCTGCTGGGGAAGCTGAAGGTTGAATGGTGCCCGTGCACCGCGGTTTTACTTCAGGTGTTGGATCGACAGATGAGCAAGCAAGTAGTGGTGGTCGGCGGCGGGGTGATTGGCCTGCTGACGGCGTTCAACCTGGCGGCGAAGGTCGGCCAGGTGGTGGTGTGTGACCAGGGCGAGGTTGGCCGTGAGTCGTCCTGGGCCGGCGGCGGCATCGTCTCGCCGCTGTACCCTTGGCGCTACAGCCCCGCGGTGACCGCCCTGGCGCACTGGTCGCAGGACTTTTATCCACAGCTGGGCGAGCGCCTGTTCGCCAGTACTGGCGTCGATCCCGAGGTCCATACCACTGGCTTGTACTGGCTCGACCTGGACGATGAGGCCGAGGCACTGGCCTGGGCACAGCGCGAGAAGCGGCCACTCAGCGCTGTGGATATCTCTGCGGCGTATGACGCGGTCCCGGTGCTGGGCCCAGGCTTCAAGCACGCGATCTACATGGCCGGTGTGGCCAACGTGCGCAACCCTCGGTTGGTCAAGTCGCTCAAGGCCGCGCTGTTGGCATTGCCCAACGTCACCTTGCGCGAACACTGCCAGATCACCGGCTTTGTTCAGGAGGGTGGACGCGTAACGGGTGTGCAGACGGCGGACGGTGCGCTGCAGGCCGATGAGGTGGTGCTCAGCGCCGGGGCCTGGAGCGGCGACCTGCTGCGCACGCTTGGCCTTGAGCTCCCGGTGGAACCGGTGAAGGGCCAGATGATCCTGTTCAAATGCGCCGAAGACTTCTTGCCGAGCATGGTGCTGGCCAAGGGGCGCTACGCGATCCCGCGCCGTGACGGGCACATTCTGGTGGGCAGCACGCTGGAGCATGCCGGGTACGACAAGACCCCGACCGAGGATGCGCTGGCCAGCCTCAAGGCCTCGGCAATCGAACTGTTGCCTGAGCTTGAGGGCGCTACGGTGGTGGGGCACTGGGCTGGGCTGCGGCCGGGGTCGCCTGAAGGCATTCCGTATATCGGGCCGGTGCCGGGGCATGACGGGTTGTGGTTGAACTGCGGGCATTACCGCAACGGGCTGGTGCTGGCGCCGGCTTCGTGTCAGTTGTTTACCGACTTGCTGACGGGTGCTGCGCCGATCATTGATCCCGCGCCGTATGCCCCGGCCGGGCGCCTGGGCTGAGATCGCCGGGGCCGCTTGGCGGCCCAATCGCCGGCAAGCCAGCTCCTACAGGTACAGCGCTGCCCTTGAGAACAGCACTGTAGGTGTGGGAGCCGGCTTGCCGGCGATTGGGCCGGTGGGGCCAGCTAATAACTCAGGCTTCAGCTCACCACCGGCGCCTGCAGATGCCGGCTCGGGTAATGCTGCTCATAGACCTTGCACACCCGTAGCACCTGCTCATCGGCGAACCGCCCGGCAACCACCTGCAACCCCACCGGCAACCCCTCGCGGGTGAACCCGCACGGCACCGAAGCTGCCGGCTGCTGGGTCAAATTGAACGGGTAGCTGAACGGCGTCCACTCCATCCACTGGGCCATCCCCGACCCCGGTGGCACGTCGTGCCCTGCCTCGAAGGCCGCCAGCGGCAGCATCGGCGACAGCAGCACATCGTAACGCTGGTGGAAGGCATTCATCCGCGCTATCAGTTCGGCCCGCGCCTCCAGCGCCTGGGTGTATTCGCTCAAGCTGATCTGTGCGCCCTGTTCGGCAATCCCGCGCAGACCAGGGTCCAGCAGCCCCCGCTGTTCATCGCTCAAGGTACTGGCCAGCCGCGCAGCCCCGGCGAACCACAGGGTATTGAAGGTTTCCAGCGGGTCACCGAACCCCGGGTCGACTTCCTCCACCTGCGCCCCCAGCCGCGTCAGGCGCTGCACCGCTTGCGCAACCAGCGCCTGGACCTGAGGATCGACCTGCACGTAGCCAAAGTTGGCGCTGTAGGCGATGCGCAACCCGCGCAGGTCCTGCCCCTGGCCCAACCACGGTACCTGCCGGGCTGCACCGGCCAGCCCGTCGCGTGCATCGGGGCGGGCCACGCAGTCGAGCATCAGTACCGAGTCGTCGACGGTGCGGGTCATCGGCCCCAGGTGCGAGAGCACGGTCATGGCGCTGGCCGGCCACTGTGGCACGTAACCGAACGTGGGCTTGATGCCGAAGGTACCGGTGAAGGCGCAGGGAATGCGGATCGAGCCGCCGGCATCGCTGCCCTGGTGCAGTACGCCCAGGTTCAGCGCGGCCGCGGCCGCCGCGCCGCCGGATGAGCCACCTGCCGTCAGGCGGGTATCCCAGGGGTTGCGGGTGATGCCGTACAGCGAATTGTCGGTCACCCCCTTCCAGCCAAATTCCGGTGTAGTGGTCTTGCCCACCAGCACCGCACCAGCGTCGCGCATGAATGCGCTGAAAGGCGCATCGACATCCCACGGGCCAGCGCCGGACGTGGTGCGCGACCCCTTGCGCGTGGGCATCCCACGGGTGAGGGTCAGGTCCTTGATCGACGCGGGCACACCATCCAGGCGGCCGCACGGCTCACCGCGCTGCCAGCGCTGTTCGCTGGCGCGGGCAGCGGCGCGGGCACCTTCGCCGTCCACATGGCAGTAGGCGTTGACCGCCGGGTTGTACTGGTCGATGCGGGCCAGCACATCATCGATCACCTCGACAGGCGACAGCTGGCGGCGTTGGTACAGTTCGAGCAATTCGACGGCGGTGAATTCGCCGATGGCGGTCTTGCCTGTCATCTCAATAGGCTCCCTGGTTGGCGGCCTGGAACATGGCGCGCAGCAGCACATCGCAGCCGTCGGCGAGGTCCTGTGGCGCGGCGTTTTCGATTTCGTTGTGGCTGATGCCGCCTTCGCACGGCACGAAGATCATCCCGGCCGGGCCCAGTTCGGCGAGGAAGATCGCGTCATGGCCAGCGCCGCTGACGATGTCCATATGGCTCAGGCCCAGCTCGCGCGCACCCTGGCGCACGGCATCGACGCATTGCTCGGCGAAGTACAGCGGTGGGAAGTCGGCGGTCGGTGTCAGCTCGAAACTCAGCCCGTGCTTGGCCGCACTGGCCTCGATCGCTTCGCGCACTTCGGCGACCATGCCGGCAAGGTGCGTGGGGTCGAGGTGGCGCAGGTCGATCGTCATGTGCACCTGGCCCGGGATGACGTTGCGCGAGCCTGGGTGCAGGGTCAGGCAGCCCACCGTGCCGCAGGCATGCGGCTGATGGGCGTGGGCCACACGGTTGACCGCCGCGACCACTTCGGCAGCGCCGACCAGGGCATCCTTGCGCAGGTGCATCGGCGTAGGCCCGGCGTGGGCTTCGACGCCGGTCAGCACCAGGTCGAACCACTTCTGCCCAAGGCAGCCCTGGACCACGCCGATGGTGGTGCGCTGGTCTTCCAGTACCGGGCCTTGTTCGATGTGCGCTTCGAAGTAGGCGCCTACGGCATGCCCGGTGGGCACGCGGGGGCCGGCGTAGCCGATGCGCGCCAGCTCGGCGCCCACCGACAGGCCTTGGTCATCGACCTTGTCCAGCGTTTCCTGCAGGCCGAACTTACCGGCGAATACGCCCGAGCCCATCATGCACGGCGGGAAGCGCGAACCTTCTTCGTTGGTCCATACCACCACTTCCAGCGGCGCTTCGGTGGTCAGCTGCAGGTCATTGAGCGTGCGGATCACCTCCAGCCCGGCCATCACCCCGAAGCAACCGTCGAACTTGCCGCCGGTGGGTTGGGTGTCGATATGGCTGCCGGTCATCACCGGCGCCAACGCCGGGTTACGCCCCGGGCGGCGGGCGAAAATATTGCCGATGGCGTCGACGCTGACCGTGCAGCCGGCCTCGCTGCACCAGTGCACGAAGAGGTCGCGGGCTTGGCGGTCGAGGTCGGTCAGGGCCAGGCGGCACACGCCGCCCTTGGCGGTGGCGCCGAGCCTGGCCAGGTCCATCAGCGATTGCCAGAGGCGCTCGCGGCTGACCAACGCGCCTTGGCCGAGCCGATGCTGCGAGGGATCGATGCGGGTGTTCATGGGCATTCTCCTGTCAGGCGCTCAGGGCCAGGTAGCGGTTCTTGATGCTCGGGTCTTCGCGGAACTGCGCCGCGCTGCCCTGGTAGGCCACGCGGCCTTGTTCAAGTACGTAGTGGCGGTCGGCGAGGGCGTCGCACACCATCAGGTTCTGTTCCACCAGCAGGATCGACAGGCCTTCGCCCTTGATCCGCCGCAGGATCTTCACCAGCTCGTCGACGATCACCGGGGCCAGGCCCTCGGTGGGTTCGTCGAGGATCAGCAGCTTGGGGTCGTTGAGCAGGGCGCGGGCGATGGCCAGCATCTGCTGCTCGCCGCCTGACAGCGCAAAGCCGCCGTTGCGCCGCCGCTCCTTCAGGCGTGGGAACATCGTGTAGACGTCTTCCAACTGCCAGCGGCTGTCCTTGCGCACGGCAATCTTCAGGTTCTCCTCGACGCTGAGCTGGCGGAAGATGCCGCGATGCTCGGGCACCAGGGCGATGCCTTGGCGGGCGATGTCGAAGATTTCACGGCCGACCAGTTGCTGGCCGTTGAAGCTGATCTGGCCCTGGCGCGGGCGGACGATGCCGAGGATGCTGCGCAAGGTGGTGGTCTTGCCGGCACCGTTGCGCCCCAGCAAGGTCACCAGCTCGCCGTCACCGACCTGCAGCGAAACCCCTTCAAGCACATGGCTCTTGTCGTAGTAGGAATGGATCGATTCGACGTTGAGCATCAGGCGGCCTCTCCAAGGTAGGCGGTGCGCACGCGAGCGTCGTTGCGCACCTGGTCAGGGGTGCCCTCGACCAGGATCTGGCCGTGGCTCATGACAGTGATGCGCTGGCTGATCGACATGACGATGCTCATGTTGTGCTCGATCAGCAGCACGGTGTGGTCGCGGCCCAGGTCGCTGATCAGGTCGGTCATCACCGGGATATCGTCGATGCCCATGCCCGAGGTGGGCTCATCGAGCATCAGCAGGGTGGGCTTGGCGCAGATCGACATGCCCACCTCCAGCACCCGTTGCTGGCCGTGCGACAGTTCGCCGGCCAGGGTCTCGGCGCGGGCGGTCAGTTTCAGGCGCTCGAGCACCTGGTCGGCGGTGTTCCAGTGGCTGCGCTTGTGTTCTACGCTGCGCCAGAAGTTCAGCGCGCCCAGGCCGTCGCGGCCCTGGGCGGCCAGGCGCAGGTTTTCGCGCACCGACAGGTTCTGGAACAGGCTGGTGAGCTGGAACGAGCGCGCCATGCCCAGCGCCACGCGGCCGTGGGATGGCTTGCGGATGATGTCCTGGCCGTTGAACAGGATCTTGCCGCCGGTGGCCTGGCGCTCGCCGGTGAGGCAGTGGAACAGGCTGGTCTTGCCGGCGCCGTTGGGGCCGATGACCGTGTGAATGGTGCCGGCACAGACCTTCAGGTCGACGCCGGCGACTGCCTTGAACGGCCCGTAGGCCAGTTCCAGGTTGCGGGTTTCCAGGAGGTAATCGCTCATCACAAGGTCTCCTTGGTCTTGGCAGGTATCTTGTCGGCACTGGGTCGCGACGGCCGCAGGCGCTTGCCCAACTCGGCCAGCCCGCCCCACAGGCCGCCGCGCATGAACACCACGACCAGGATCAGGATCGCACCCAGTAGCATCAGCCAGCGCGGCCACAGCTCGGACAGCACGTCGCCCAGCACCACGATGGCGCCGGCACCGAGCAAGGACCCGAACAGCGAGCCGGTGCCGCCGACGATGGTCATGATCAGGATGTTCTCGCTCATCATCAGGTCGATGTTCGACAGCGGCGCGAAGTGCAGCAGCATTGCGTACAACGCCCCGGCGATGCCGGTGATGGCGCCGGACAGCATGAACACCAGGATCTTGAAATGGCGGGTGTCGTAGCCGATGGCGGCGGCGCGGGTCTCGTTCTCGCGGATGGCCAGCAGGGTGCTACCGAATGGTGAGCGGATCACCCGCAAGGCGCCGGCGAAAATCAGCAGGAACAGCACCGCGACGAACACATAGAAGTGCCGTGGGTCGGCCAGGTCGACCAACACGTGGCCGGCGATTTCGATGTTCGGCCGCGGCACGTCGAGCAAGCCGTTGTCACCACCGGTCCACCCGCTGAGGGTGTAAGCCAGGAAGTACGCCATCTGGCTGAAGGCCAGGGTCAGCATGACGAAGTAGATGCCCTTGCGGCGTATGGCCAGCGCCCCGACCAGCAGTGCCAGGAAGGCACCGAACACCGCTGCGCCGAGCAATGCGCTGAACATGCCCCACTTCAAATGAATCATCAGCAACGCCGCGCCGTAGGCGCCCACGCCAAAGAAGATTCCCTGGCCGAACGACAGCAGGCCGGTGTAGCCGAGCAGCAGGTTGCAGGCCAGCGCCGCCAGGGCAAAGATCAGGATCTCGGTAGCCAGGGTAGCCGACGGCAGAACCAGCGGCAGCGCCACCAGGCTGGCGAGCACCAGCAACAGCAGGGCAGGGGTGCGGCCCTTCACGGGCAATGGATTTTTCTCGCTCATCGTCATGCTCTCCCGAACAGGCCATAGGGGCGAACCAGGATGACCGCGGCCATGGCGCCGTAGATCATCAGGCTGGCGCCTTGCGGCCAGAGGCTGGTCATCATGCTTTGCACCACACCCACCAGCAGGCCGCCCACGAGCGCGCCGCCGAACGAGCCCATGCCGCCGATCACCACCACCACGAAGGCGATGCCGAGGATTTCCGGGCCGACGAACGGCTGGGCGCCGCGCAGCGGTGCGAACAGCACGCCCGCCACGCCGGCCAGGCCCACGCCCAGGGCGAAGGTCAGGGAGAACAGGCGGAAGATGTTGGTGCCCAGCAGCGAGACGGTTTCGGTGCTCTCGCTGCCGGCACGCACCAGCGCGCCGAAGCGGGTGCGTTCCAGCAGCAGCCACAGGCCAAGGCCGATCAGTGCGGCAAAGCCAATGAGGAACAAGCGGTAGTACGGGTAGATGAAGTCCCCGACGATCAGCACCCCGCGCAGCTCGGGCGGCACGGCGATGCTCTTGCCCACCGGGCCCCAGATCAGCACCGAGGCTTCCTGGATGATCAGCGCTATCCCCAAGGTGACGAGGATCTGGAAGGTGTGCGGCAAGTGGTAGATGCGTTTGATCAGCAAACGCTCGACTGCCCAGGCCAGCGCCGCCACCACCAGCGGGGCGATCAGCAGTGCCAGCCAGAAGTTGCCGGTGATCGCCACGGCGGTGTAGCACAGGTAGGCGCCAAGCAGGAAGAACGCGCCGTGGGCGAAGTTGACGAAGTTGAGCAGGCCGAAAATGATCGTCAGGCCCACGGCGATGAGGAAGTAGATCATCCCCAGGCCCAGGCCGTTTAGCAGTTGGAACAGGTACAAATCGAGCATGAGTGTGCCCTCGACAGTGCGCGCAGCGCCTGCCTGTACGAGTGTGTTTGACTAGCGCCGCGGGTTCAGGCCAGGGCGCAACCGGTGTGATCGACTTCAACGAACGAGCGCCCGGAGCTGATGACTTCGGCCAGGTCGTCCTCGTCGCGCATCTGCCCCTGGGGCTTGCCGCGCAACAGGTAGTAGTCCTTGAGCACCTGGTGGTCGCCGGGGCGGATCAGCTCATCGCCGGTCGGGCCCTGGAAGCGCATGCCCTGCAAGGCGGCCGACACACTGGCGCCATCCAGCGTGCCGGCTTTGCCGATGGCTTCGAGCATGACCTTGGTGCCGATGTAGTCGGCGGCCAGCGGGTAGTTGGGGTTGATGCCGTAGGCCTTCTGGGTGGCCACGACCAGCTGTTTGTTCAGCGGCGTATCGACCTGGTGCCAGTACTGCGCCCCCAGGTACACACCTTCGAGCACGTCGCTGCCCAGCTCCTGGAACTGGTCCAGCCCGGCCGACCACACCAGCAGCACTTTCATGCGGTCCTTGATGCCGAAGTTGACCGCCTGGCGCAGAGCGTTGGACGACTGGCTGCCGAAGTTGAGCAGCACCAGCACGTCGGGCTTGGCGGCGATGGCGTTGGTCAGGTAACCGGAGAATTCCTGCTCCTGCAGCGAGTGGTAGCTGTTGCCGATGTGCTCCACGCCGAACTCGGCGAACACCTTGCGGGCGTTGTCCAGCAGCGCATCGCCGAACACGTATTGCGGGGTGATGGTGTACCAGCGCTTGGCCTGCGGCAGCTGGCGAATCATCGGGATCA
>Ga0213822_1001451_pt1 | contig 13384 bp, 13 predicted proteins | sample MC6MC0908MG_FD_179872 | JGI IMG/M metagenome (GOLD analysis project Ga0213822, IMG submission 179872) | Enriched soil aggregate microbial communities from Iowa State University, Ames, United States - MC6-MC0908-MG | ecosystem: Environmental > Terrestrial > Soil > Unclassified | place: USA: Iowa...
CAGGGCGCCACCGTGCAATTCCAGCCCGACGGCCAGGTCAGCGGCCTGCCGGGCGCCGACCGTTACGCCCTGTGCCTGGCCGGCGATTGCGCCTCCATGAGCGGCGGCAACGACAACATCTGGCTACAACAGAACGGCCAGGGCAACACCTGGATCTTTGCCCGTGACGGCAAGAAGCTGGAGATTTTCCAGACCGTGAATGCGGCGCTGGCGGATGAAATGCCGTCGTTCACGCCGGGCAACCGGCAGTGGGTGTTGGAAAAGCAGTAAGTCGGATCTGAGCCCTTCAGACCGAAATCCTCTGCTCGCGATAGCGCGGTGAAGCAGCGCTGAACGACGCCCGTTTTGCCTCGAAGAAACCTGACCGCTCCAAGGTATCGGACAACTTCTATAAACCTACCGAAGAGAGTGGTTTCATCTGGCAGCACAATTGAGTTCACAATTGCGAAGCTCTGGAACACGACACCGGCGGTCTGAACGTCCTCGTGTTCAATCAGGCTTGGCGCTTCGGCGGCTTCGCCAGCAAAACGGCGATGCTAAAAATCGGCAGCGTCTCCAAGACATTGGGATCTGTATATGTAGACCTCGATCGCTCGCTCCAGCGCGGCCGTGGTTCGATCATTCAGCTCGATGCGCAACGCCACCGCCCGTTCCACGCCAACCTGCAGGGCCGGGCCGAAGCGGCTGGTGTCCAATCCCAGACGGATGAGCATCTTCTCGACACCGACGGTGGTAACCGTCACGAACTGCTTCACCCCACACCCGAGGGCGAAATTCACAATGGCGTGGATCGCCTGGACAGTGCCTTGGGAGAAACCGAAGCGGTTGTCATGGGGCATCTCGATGGCAAACCGGCTCAACTCCCAGATCGAATCGGAGCACGGCGCAGGTTGTCCGTGCAGCAGTTCGGGAAATGTATGCGCCAACATGTTCGGCCCGGTGGTAGGAAGGATCCGCCAGCAACCGCAGACGTATGCCTGCTCCGCGCTCCGATTGATAATCATGTAATAAGGATCGAGTGCATCGTACCCATCGATTTCCATGTCATTGATCAGCGGTATATCCCACATCTTCTTTTGCTTGAAGATACGCGCCCGAAGTTTGTGCATGTTATTCAGCGCTTGAGGATTGATCTTGTGGCGACGGCCAATGGAAATAAACATGACGGGTATATACCGGCGGATTGAAATATGTCGCACAGCGTATATTCGCAATGAATAAATGAGACCCTCCCCGATCCGGGAGGTAGTGCGGGCCGGACGGATTTGCTAGTTTTTGCCTTTTGAAGGACTCAGCCCGATGAAGCTACTCAACACCTCGACCGTGCGCGAGGTTGCGCGCCAAGCCATCAGCCTGCGCCTGGATCAAAAGCAGAGCCAGACCGAGTTCTGGTCAAGGTTCGGCATCAGCCAGGCCTGCGCCAGTCGTATCGAATGCACCAGCCAGGTCCCCGCCCCGGTTTACATTCTGTTGCGCCTCTACTTGAGCGGGCGCCTGCAGGAGAGCGACCTGGCCCAGCGTCCACAGTGACGCTCAAGGCGTGATCGATTTCTGCTGGATAGCCTTGAGCACTGCCATCTGGCGCGAGCTGACCTGAAACTTGCGGCGAATGTTCTTGAAATGGAAGTCGATTGCCGAGGTTGTACAAGAGAGGATCATCGCGATCTCCCAAGTCGTCTTGCCCGCCGCGCTCCATTGCAGCACCTCTTTCTCCCGTTTCGTCACATGCACCGGTGCATGGTGTTCAGCCTGGGCCTTGAGGACCCGCTCGATGACGTAGTCACGCAGCATTGTCGCCAGGGGCAAGGTTTCGATCATGGCACGGGTGGCTCGGGCGCCGTGTTCGGAGTGCTTGAGACAGAGCATACCCGCCTCCCCCCGTGGGCCATGCAGGGGCAGCGCCAGTCCGCGCTGGAGCCCATACATGGCAGCCTCTTCAAAGAACGCCGATTCCGAGGGCCGACGGTAATTTTCACGATTCCAGAGCAACGGCTGGTTCAGGTTCAGGCAATGCTGGACGATCGGGTCAACCGCCACATAGCCCTGGGCGTCATAACGTTTGCGCCAGGCGCCGGGATAGTCACTGTGGATCAGCACCTGCTGGTTCATGGCAGCGGGGCCGGGCTTGAGGCCCAACAGGAAGTTCGCGTAGCCCAGCTTGCGGGTCAGCGTCTTCAACCCTGCCAGCCAATCCTCGAAGCACTCCGTTTCGCTGAGTTGTATCAGCTCATCCATTGCCAGCACAGCCATTCCCTTCCTTGTGACACCGCTCGACGGTGCTCTCATCCTGAGACAGCACGTGAGGGAAACCGCCCCCCTCGCAAAAGTGGGGCGATAAGATAGAGATATGGCGCTTTGAAATCAATGTGCGAGCGAGGCCCTCTGGCAAAGGCTCACGCGCGAGATGGGACAGGCGTTTTTCTGCCCAGGCGGATCAGCTCGTTGGAGAAACACAAACCGATGATGATCAGTGCCGCGCCCGCGTACAGACTTTCGCGAGGCACCTCATTGAGCACCACAAACGCCAGCAGGGCGGCGAACAGCGGTTCGGTCAGCTCCAAGGCCTGCACCTGGGAGGGCTTGAGGTATTCGATGGCCTTGGTGGTGCAGAAAAAGCCGAGAATGGTCGGCAACGCGGCCAGCGCCAGCAGCGCGGCAACCGCCAGGGACGACAGCTCACCGATCACGAAACCATCGGCCGCGGCCGGCATCAACAAGTACAGGCTGCCGAAAAACAGCAGTTGACGGGTGAAGTGCAACCCACCGGACACGCCCATCCGCTTCATGGCGACCGAAAACGCCCCGTAGCCGCAGCCCGCCATGGAAGCCAGCGCAGCGCCTTGGAGAGTGAAGCCCTGCCGCAGGTCGGCACCGAAGATCACCGCGATCCCGGCGATAGCCAGGGCCGCGCCCACGGTGGCGTTGGCGGTGATGGCGTCCTTGAGGAATATGCGGCCGAGCACGATGGAGGAGATGGATGCGCTGGCCATCAACATCACGACCACGCCCGCCGCGGCGTAATGCCGATAGGCAGATGTTTCGAAGTGGAACAGCACGAAGATACCGAGGAACGCACAGATCGCCGCCTGGGTCCATTTGGCCGTCGTCGCCGGACGCTTGAGAAACAGCAGCAAAGCCGAGAGCAGCAGACAACCCAGGACCGTCTTTATGACGGCGACACTGCTGGCGGTAAAGCCATTGCTCATGAGCACTTTGCTGAGCACGCCGATCGTGGCGTTAAGTGCGGCGGCGGAGAGTGCAAAGATAACGCCTTTGCTGAAACTAGCTTGCATTGATGACGGTCCCTGTCGCTGGTAGGTCGTTCGATAAAATGTCGGCCCACATCGACGGCGCGAAATTGGAGGATATGAAGATCCCGCCAAACCCCGCATTCGTTGTGGCGTATGCCGCGTCGCAGAGCAGGATCCGATGAGCCTTCTTGAGGTTCCAGTACGGAATGGCAGGGAAGAGATGGTGGATCAGGTGGAAGTTCTCTCCATGCATGGCCGTGAAGAAATGCTCGAGCGGATGGCTGAAGCGGTTTCGGGTGGCCTGCAGATCGCTCTTGGCTTGGGCGATCATCGGGTAATGCTCGGCGAGCTCGATGAACCAAGTCAAGGCCTGGAAGGTACTGAGGTAGGGCAAGAGCCAGTAGAGGACATAGCCCTTGGCGCCGAACAGCATCGTCAGGCCCACGCCGAGCAGGCCCTGGCAGGCGAGCACCGCAAACAGCTCACGCTTGCTGGGGCTGCGGATCAGTCGGTTGACCAGCAGATACTTCAAGCTCTGCGGTGCGCCCAGGAATAGCAGCGGCCTGATGAGATGCGCAAGCGCGAACCTGGCCGTCGAGCGCGCCTCGAACACCCCGGACTGCTGATAGTACCGATAGTCGGGATCGCGCTCCGGGTCACCCAACTTGTGGTGGTGATCCAGGGTGTGGGAGCGCTTGTAGCTGGCCCAGCCCTGGAAAATCAGGTAACCCGAGCACCAGGTGCCGAGGAATTTTTCCAGCCGTTTACTGCGGCACAGCGCACCATGCGCCGCTTCGTGCAGCAGCGTGGCCAATGCCCGTTGTCGTGAACCGATCAGCAGGATGGACAACGGCAGCAGCCAGGGACTGGACTCGCCCAGATAGATCGCCAGGCTGATCCAGAACAGGTTCTGCAGCAACGCGAGGGGGCCATGGTAATTGTCGTAGCGGTACAACTGCTTGATCTGGTCCTTGATCTCTTTCGAGAACCGGTGTCTGGGTAACATCGATGATCCTGTTTCATTCGCCATGGAGACTCGGGCCCTGCGGATAGGGCGTCCGCCAGCCTTCGAGCGGCCGCAGAAGCTAGTGAGTTGCCACGACGCTAACAACCTCCCTGTTCCGGGAGGTACCAGGCCGTACGCGCGCCCTATCTACTAGGCAGTGCCGGGCGCTATCGGGCCCGACAGCACCACTTCGCACCAAGGACGCCACGGGAAGTTAGCGATGCCAGGTCTTGAAAACGATTACCTCACTTACGATTTCGACATTACTTTCGAAAACAGCGTCGCGCTGGTGGCCTTCACCGACTCGCACCGGCACAACCTGTGGTCGATGCCACGGATGGCCCAGCTGACCCGACTGCTGAGACAGTTGAACGAGGATGACGCGGTAGGTGCAGTGCTGCTGCACAGCGGCGAGGGCCGATCGTTCGGTGCCGGCGGCAGCTTCCACGAAACCTCGACATTCACCGGTGGCAACGAGGTCGATGTCTGGATCGACCACGTCACCGACCTGTACATCGCAGCCCTGCAGTTGAACCGTCCGCTGATCGCAGCCATCGATGGCTACGCCATCGGCATCGGCCTGCAGATAGCCCTGACCGCCGACTACCGGATCGGCAGCGATCGCTGCGTGCTGAAGATGCCCGAGTTCGAACTGGGCATCGCCTGCACCTTCGGCGGCTTCATGCTGGAGAAGATCGTCGGGCGCAGCCTGATGCAGAACATGCTGATGTCCTGTGCCGAGTGGCCAGCACCGCGTGCCATGGCCGATGGGCTGCTGCATGCAGTGGCCGATGCCGGACAACTGCGCGCCAGCGCCCTGGAACAGGCCCACCGCGCCGCCGCGTTCACCGATGCCGCGTTCCGCAATACCAAGACCTACCTCAACCGAGACTTCATCGCCGGGCTGGAGCAGACCCGCATCGCCGGCAAACAGGCGCATCGCGCGGCCTTCGCCGCTGGCGAGGCACAGGGCCGGATGAAGACGATCCTCAACCGCTCCAGTGTGCAACCGAGCCTGGAGGCGACCCCATGACCGTACAACCCTGGTTGCTGCTTTCCAGCCGTCCCCTCGACCGCTTCGAATCCGCCCACGTGCCGCTGGCCGCCTCGGCTTTCCACGGCTATGCCTCGGCCTGGCCGGTTCCCGCTCCCGACGACCGTCACGATGCGTCTGGCCGTCCTCGCACGCGCCTGCACGTAGGGGGAGACAACCTGATCGACGTGCAAGGCGACCAGTTGACCGTGACGACCAGTAGCCGCAACACCTGCGCGCTGTACTGGAGCGCCGATCATCAAGGCAACTTCGTCCTGTCAACCGACCTGCTGATCGCTGCCAGCGCCTGGATGAGCCTGACCGATTGCCAGTTGGGCGTGCGCGAACAGGCGGGCGTGCACCTGGACGATCGCTCGAGCATCCATGGCATCGGCAGGTTGTTGCACAGCAGCCGCCTTGAGGTTGTGTTGCAGGGCAACCAGGTGCGCGTCGGACGTGACGCAATGCAAGACACCCTGGCCCTGCAAAGCGACCGCTACGGCGACGCCCTGTTCGCCGGACAGACGCAGATCAGGGCGTTGCAGGAAAGTATCGCCGGCCATCTGCAGCGGCCCGGCAAGGTCGCTGCACTGGTTTCCGGTGGTGTCGACTCCGGGTTGGTCGCCGCCCTGCTCGCCGCGCAGTGCCCGGACTTCGAAGCCTTCAGCATCGGAACCCCCTGGGGCAACGAGTTCGATGACGCCCAGCAACTGGCCGACGCAATCGGACGCCCGTTGAACCGTGTCGAACTCGACCCGCAATCGATCCTGCTGGCGCTGCCCCAGACCATCCGCGCCTTTGGCCATCCACAGCCCCAAGCCGTAGAGATCGGCGTGGCAATCACCGCGTTCTGTCGGCAGTTGGAAGAAGGCCGGACGATTTTCACCGGTTATGGCTCGGATCTGATCAACTCCGGCATGGCCACGGGTGACGGCCTGGCTGAAGATATCCGCAGCAGCATCGCGGTCGAGGTCGACAAGACCCGTTACTCCAGCGAACTCACAGGCATCGCGGCCCAAGCCTGCGGCAGCGAACTGGTTCATCCCTACTGGGACCTGCCCGTGCTGCGTAGCGCGCTGGACACGTGTCCGTCGGTCAAGACCACCCGCGGCCGCGAAAAGGGCCACCTGCGCCTTGCCGCCGAGCAATGGCTGCCTGCCGAGGTCGCCTGGCGCAAGAAGACCGCCATCCACCACGGCAATGGGTTGGGCACGGCGCTGTCGCAGTTGATCGACGTCACCACCCACCAGTCCGCCAGCGCGCCGGCGCTGTACCGCCAGATGCTGGCGACCCAGCTGGACCAGGCCGTACGAGCCCCATTGGCGCCGCTGTGTGCCGAAGAAGTACTCGACCGCGCCCTGCACTCACTCGCTCACCGCCGCTGAAGGAACCGCCCATGAACTCATCCGTTTCTTTGCGCGACCTGCGCGGCCAGACCCTGACCGCCTCTGGCCTGGGCGTCCACCTGCCGGACGAAACACCGCTGGCGGCCGTTCGCCAGGCGGTGCTCGACCATGGCGTGACCCTGCTGCGCAACGTCCACTTCGACGAAGACAGTTTCCGGCAGTTCGTCGAAAGCCTGGGGGACAAGGTGTCCTACGACGAGGGCAACGCCAACGTTGGCTACGGCTTCGCCGACATCCTCAAGCTCGACGGCACCCACGATAAGGAAAAGGTCATTACCGGCCGGGGCAGCCTGCCGCTGCATACGGACGGCATCCTGCTCGGCACCCAGGTCGACCTCATCATCCTGTATGCCGCCGACGTTGCGAACATCGACGAAGATGGTGCAACCGTCGTGTGCGACCAGCTCGCGGCCTGGAAGGACATGCCCGATTCGTTGCGCCAACCGCTGCTGGACGGCCGGCTCGAATACCTGGCCTTCGAGCGAGGCTACTTCGCCACGGTGCCCGAGGGCTGGTATCCGATATCCACGTTCCGCGACTACGGCCGTGTCCGCTCGCTCAACCTCGCGCTGCCTTTCGACAGCCAGGTCAAGGCCAGTTGGGATGTTCGCGTGCCGGGGCTGAGCGAGGACGCATCGGCTGCCTGGTTCGCGGAACTGGAACGGCACCTGACAGCCGACCCGTACCTGTACTGCCATCGCTGGCGCAAGGGTGACCTGTTGATCATCGATAACCAGCGCACCCTGCACGGCCGGCGCGGGCTGTTGCCCAATACCTGCCGCAAGCTGCTACGCGGCCAGGTGACGTTCGAGGCCATCGCCTCGGCACCCGGCGCGGCGCTGGAGAGTGCCTGAGCGTGTGCACGATCATTGCCGCGCTCGGCCTTTCACCGCAGTGGCCGGTGTTGCTGGCCACGGTGCGGGACGAGTCGGTCGCGCGCCCATGGCAAGCCCCGGCCGCGCATTGGCCCGAGCAGCATCCACAGGTGATCGGCGGCCTGGACCTGCAATCCGGCGGCACCTGGCTGGCGCTTGACGTTCACCAGCACCGCGCGAGTTTTCTGGTCAACCGCCCAGAGCACGTCGCCGGTAAAACCCGCAGCCGTGGCGACCTGCCGCTCATCGCATTGCAAGCACCCGCGCACCGCTGGGACGCCGACAGCCTGAGCCAGTACAACGGCTTCATCCTGGGACTGGCCGATGCCAACGGCCTGGTGCTCCATCAATGGGACACCCGGACGCTGCGCTCGGTGCATCTGGGCAAGGGTATCCACGGCCTGTGCTACCGCGGCATCGGCGAGGATCACCCACGCCTGGCACGGCACCTGCCCCGTTTCGCCGCCAGCCCGCTGCCTCGGCCCCTGGCGACGGCCTCCCCGGCGCAAGCCTGGGGTCGCTGGCTGCACCTATTGGCCGATGGCGGCCAGTACAGCAGCGCCGACGATGCGCTGATGTGGCGGCGCGACGTTGAAGGCGGCCCCTGGGCCTCTCAATCGGCCGCTTGCCTGGCGCTGGGCAAACAACAGTCGCGACTGGACTTCAGCGCCTCGCCACTGGACCCGACCAGTTGGCGCAACTTGCCGTCCCCTTTATCCCATTAGAACGAGAATGCTGCCTTGAACATCCACCCCCTCGCGCCGGATCAATACCCCCAGTTGCTGGCTTTCATCGGCCAGTCGAACGATGCCGACGCCCAGTTGTTCCTCGCCGACGCACTGAGCAATCGCGCCGAGGGCCTGCAGGTCTATGTGCGTCAGGAGGGCGACCACCTGCTCGGTGCCGTCGCCCTGTTGCCCAGCCTGCCGCCGTTCGCCGTGCCGGTCATCCTCGTTGCCGGCGAGCCGGACGCAGCGTTGCTGGCACACGTTGCCGCAGGGCATGTCAGCCCGCAGATGGCAATCGGGCCCAAGGCCGTCCTGGAGCGCTTGCTGGAACACTGGCCGGCCGCCTGGCTGCCGCTGATCGGGCGGCGCGACGAAGTGCTGCTCAAACAGTTCGCCCCCTTCCCGGTCGAATCGATACCGGCACTCAGCACCCGCCTGGCCGGGCCTGAGGATGAAGCCACCCTGGTTGGCTACCGGATCCAGATGGAGAAAGACTCCGGCGTAAAGCTCGTGTCCAGTAGCGAACAGGCCACGCTTACCGTCCGCCAGCTCACCCAACGCCAGGCGCTGCATGTGATCGAGGTGGACGGCCAGCTCGGCGGCTGCACGGCCCTGACCAGCCGGGACGAACAGCACGAGCAACTGGGCTTCATCTTCGTCGAGGCCCGTCACCGGCTGCGTGGCGTTTCGGACAGGCTGCTGAGCGACGTCTGTGCCGGCATCCACCGCCGCCAGCGCAAGCCGCTGACGTTTACCTGCAGCGGCGGCCCGTTGCGTCATCGCCTGGGTGAGATCGGCTTTCGCACAGTGGGCGAACATTTGAAGCTGTATTTCGGCTGATCACCAAGGAATCCAACGAATGTTCCAGCGCCAGTTCCTCAGCATGGTTGCGCATCATCGAGACCATCCGGCAGTCATCGACAGCCACGGCACGTCCAGCACCTACGGCGACCTGCTGCAAGCCATCGACCTGTTGCGCGCCCGCTTGCAGGCGGCGGGCCTGCGAGAAGGCGATGTGGTGGCGACCCAACTTGGCAACAGCACCGGCTATGTGGCGCTCTTGTTCGCCATGGCCAGCCTGGGCCTGGTCCATTGCCCGATCAATCTGGCCAGCAGTGCCGAGCACCGGGCGATGCGCCTGACCCAGGTCGGTGCCACCGTGCTGGTCAATGAACGGGGCATCGTACCCGACGGCATCGATGTATCCGGCTTCGCCCTGCACTCCTCGCTCCCCGTCAACCAGGAAGCTCCCGCCTGGCAGGAGCGAACCGGGCTGATGCGCATGCAGGAAACCTCCGGCAGCACGGGTACGCCGAAACTCGCCCTATGGCGCCAGGACCGCCTGTTTCGGGAGATCCTGCACTGGGTCGAGTGCGCCGGCCTCGATGACAGCGCGCGCTACCTGAACATCCACACCCTCGATGGCGGCCATGCCGTCGACCTCCATGTGTTCCCTGCCTTGCTGACGGGCGCCACGCTTTACCTGGGCGAAGCGTCCCGAATCGAGGACACCCTGCGCACCCTCGACGAGCAGCGCATCAGCGTGATGAGCGCGTTGCCCTCGCAATACCTGGCGCTGGCGCAAGCCGCGCAACGGCTCGGTACCCGGTTGCCGGCGCTGACCCGGCCGTTCTGCGGCGGCGCCTACCTGGACGATCAGGTGGTGCTCGAAGCCGAGCGCGGTCTGGGCATACACATCAAGCGAATCTATGGTTCCACCGAGTTCGGCATGATCCTGGCCAATTTCGCCCCCGGCCTGCAGGTCAACTGCGGCATGCGTGCGGTGGGGGATGTCGAGGTGACGCTGGCGGTGCTCGACCCCGCGCAGCCGGAGGTCGGCGAAATCGTCGCTCGCTCCGCGCATCGGGGCTCCGGTTACTTCCCCCTCCCGGCCAACCCGGTCGAGGACGACGCCTATCCCACCGGGGATGTCGCACGAAGACTGGACGATGGCAGCCTGATGCCCTTGGGACGCACGAACGACGCCCTGCTGACCGCACAGGGGACACAATTCACGCCCGCCCTGGAAGGACGTCTTGCACAGTCGCTGGTACTCGAACGGGTGGTCGTGCTTGTCGACGAACATGATCGCCGTCGCGCCCACGTGGTGCTGCAAGCCAGCCCTGTCATCGCAGCTCAAAAGCGATCGACGCTGGTCATGCTGCTGGAGCGACTGGGTGTTGCCGCTGGCATCGCGGCAATCGAAAGGATACCGTTGACGCCGACCGGCAAGCCGGACCGCATGCGCTTGCGCATGCTGCTCGGCACAAGGCACACAGGCATGGAACCAATCATTCATCTGAAGGACCTGACATGAGCGCCACGCACATTCAGCCAAAAGGCTTTCGTAGCATCATCGCCAACCTGGGCATCAAGGACAGCCGCGACGACTTCATGGCCGTCATCTCCGACGTGCCGGCCAGCATCAGTGCCGTGTTCACTCAGTCGCGCTTTGCCGGCCCGAGTGTGACGCTGTCCCGCGAGGTCGCCCAGCGCGATACCGCACAAGGCGTGGTGGTGATCGCGCGCAACGCCAACGTCGCCACGGGCCCAGAGGGCCTGGCCAATGCCCAGGAAGTTCGCGCGGGGCTGGCCCGGGCCGTGGACGTCGACCCGCAGGCGCTGGTGATCGCCTCGACCGGCGTGATCGGTCGCCAGTATCCGATGGAGAAGATCCGCACCTTCCTGGGCAACGTACCGCCCCTGCAACCCGCCGACTTCCAACGCTGCGCGGCGGCGATCATGACCACCGACACCCATACCAAGTACGCAGCACGCCAGGTCGGCAGCGCAAGCCTGGTTGGCATCGCCAAGGGCGTGGGGATGATCGAGCCGAACATGGCGACCCTGCTGACGTTCTTCTTTACCGATGCCCGCATCGCCCCCGATGTGCTGGATGCGCTGTTTCGTCGGGTGATCGACAAGACCTTCAATGCCTTGAGCATCGATACCGATACCTCCACCAGCGACTCGGCGGCGATCCTCGCCAACGGACTGGCGGGCGAAGTGGACATGGTCGAATTCGAGCAAGCGCTTTATGACATCGCCCTTGGGCTGGTGCGCATGATCGCCTCGGACGGCGAAGGCGCGAGCAAGGCGCTGGAGGTGCACGTCACGGGGGCGCGTGATGATGCGCAGGCCAAGCGTGTGGCCAAGGCCATCGTCAACTCGCCGCTGGTCAAGACCGCTGTCCATGGCGCAGACCCGAACTGGGGGCGCGTAGCCATGGCAATCGGCAAGTGCGAGGCAGAGCAGGACATCGACCCGGACAAGGTACGCATCGTTTTTGGTGAGACCGAGGCGTATCCACAGCAGTTGGACGAGGCTGGGCTACTGGCGGTCAAGGGTTACCTGCAGGGCAAGGAAGTGCTGATCTCGGTAGACCTGAACATCGCCCAAGGGCAGTTCACCGTCTATGGGTGCGATCTTTCGGAGGGTTACATCCGCATCAACGCCGACTACACGACCTGAGTACCGGCGTGGGCTGGAGTTCGAGGGTGGAACCGTGGTGCCCGTACATTCAATGGGTACCACGGATCCTGCGCGGGCCACAGCAATAGCGGCTCACGGCCAACGAGCGAGCCTAGGCCCCGAGAGCATCGTTGATGCCGTGTCAGCCGCGCCCTTCCAGAATCGCCGCATACCCCTCACGAAAACTCGGATAGCGCGGCGCCCAGCCCAGGGCCTTGGCCCGGGCGTTGCTGCAGCGTTTGCTACCGGCGCGGCGGACGCTGGCGTTTTCGGCCCATTGGGTGACACCCAGGTAGTTGCGCAGCCAACCCACCACGTCGGCCAGCGCGGCGGGAGTGTCGTCGACGCCGATGTAGCAGTCTTCCAGGGGCTTGCCCTGGCGATCGGCTTCCAGCAGAAAGGCCAGCAGGCCCGCCGCGTCGTCGGCGTGGATGCGGTTGGCGTACAGGGGCGGATCTTCCACCACGCTGTAGCCCTGGCGCACCTGGCTCAACAGCCATTCGCGGCCCGGCCCATAGATGCCGGTCAGGCGCACGCGGCTGGCGGGGATGCCACTGTCCAGGGCCACTTGCTCGGCTTCGAGCATCAGCCGGCCGGAATATCCGCCGGCCACGGTGGGCGAGGTTTCATCCACCCATTCGCCCTGCTGCTGCCCATACACACTGCTGCTGGACACAAACAGCAGGCGCTTGGGCCGCTGCCCATGCTGCTCCAGCCAGCCCAACACATGCTGCAAGCCTTCGACATACGCCGCGCGATAGCCCGCTTCGTCATGGTCGGTGGCTGCGGCGCTGTACACCAGGTAATCCAGCGACCCAGTGGGCCAATCGGCAGGGCATTGCTCGCTGAACAGATCCCCCGCCACCCCGATGACGCCGGCCGGCAGACTCGAAACCGTACGCCGCAAGCCATGGACCTGCCAATGTGCGGCCAATAACTGGCGAGCCAGGCGGCCACCGATATCACCGCAGCCGGCGATCAAAACAGAAGGCGCGGACATCAAGAACTCCTCTGGCAAAGCCCCAGACTAGCCTCCGAGAGGGACGAGCGGCTAGCCATGGGACAAAAAAAGTAACTGTATTACTTTTGTTAACAAGAATTACTTGCAATAATGCCCGCCACTTTTGTTCTCGGCCCACGAGGCCTGGAAGAACATCAACCTTCTTTTTTTCTCAGGTCCGGCCAGCATGAAACGCTCTCTATCCCCCGCTTCGCCAACCAACCGACCTCGTGCCTGGAGCACGGTAGCCGCCCTGCTGTTCAGCCTGCTGCTGGCACCTGTCGCCGCGCTCGCTGATGCACAGACGCCCGCCACGGCCCCAGCCACAACCCCGGCCGCCGCCCAGGCACCGGCAGACCCGGCCGCTCCCGTTGCGACGCCGGTCGCCACCGATCCGGCCCAAGCCGTCGAGGCCCAGGCACCTGAAGCGCTCGAAGCCGACAACTCGCTGGGCATGGCCCACGACCTGTCGCCATGGGGCATGTACAAGAACGCCGACATCATCGTGAAAATCGTGATGATCGGCCTGGCCATCGCCTCGATCATCACCTGGACCATCTGGATTGCCAAGGGCTTCGAGCTGATGGCTGCCAAGCGTCGCCTGCGCAGTGAAA
>Ga0213822_1001455_pt1 | contig 13372 bp, 14 predicted proteins | sample MC6MC0908MG_FD_179872 | JGI IMG/M metagenome (GOLD analysis project Ga0213822, IMG submission 179872) | Enriched soil aggregate microbial communities from Iowa State University, Ames, United States - MC6-MC0908-MG | ecosystem: Environmental > Terrestrial > Soil > Unclassified | place: USA: Iowa...
TACAGAAGGTAGTATCGCACAGTGGGTAAAAAAAGTGGGCGATCGCGTTGAAAAAGGTGAATTCATCGTTGAACTTGAAACAGATAAAGTAAACGCTGAAATCATTTCTGAAGAAGCGGGTGTATTAACTCAAATTTTAGCTGAAGAAGGCGATACTGTACTTGTAGGTCAAGTAATCGCAGTTGTAGAAGCTGGCGAAGGCGCAGCTCCAGCTCCTGTTGCAGCGGCTCCAGTTGAAGCAACACCAGCTCCAGCAGCGCCACAAGCAGCTCCGGCTCCTGTTGCAGCAGCTCCAGTTGTTGAAGAAACTTCTGGTGAGCGTGTAATCGCATCTCCAGCAGCACGTAGACTTGCTCGTGAAAAAGGTATTGACCTTGCTGCTGTATCTCCAGTAGATCCACAAGGCCGTGTACGTGTACAAGACGTTGCAGCTCATGGTACAGCTCCAGTAGCAGCACCACAAGCAGCTCCAGCAGCACCTAAAGCAGTTGTAGCTGTAGATGAATCACGTGTGACAGTTGAAAAAATGAGCCGTCGTCGCCAAACTATTGCAAAACGCTTACTTGAAGTAAAACAATCTACTGCGATGTTAACAACATTTAACGAAGTAGATATGACAAATGTTATGGCATTACGTTCTCGTAAAAAAGACCAATTCTTCGAGTCAACTGGCTCTAAACTTGGTTTCATGTCATTCTTCACTAAGGCAGTAGTTGCTGCACTTAAAAAATATCCATATGTGAACGCGCAAATCGTTGGTGACGAAATTCACTTAAACAACTTCTTTGATATCGGTGTAGCTGTATCAACAGAAGAAGGTTTAGTAGTACCAGTTGTACGTGACGCTGACCGCAAAAACTTCGCTGAAATTGAAGATTCAATTGCAGACCTAGCGAAAAAAGCACGCGACAAAAAATTAGGTTTAGCAGATCTTTCAGGTGGCTCATTCACAATTACAAACGGTGGGGTATTCGGTTCATTAATGTCTACACCTATCATGAATGGTACACAAGCTGCTATCCTAGGTATGCACACTATCAAAAAACGTCCAGTTGAAGTGAATGGTGAAGTAGAAATTCGCCCAATGATGTACTTAGCACTTTCTTATGACCACCGTATTATCGATGGTAAAGATTCTGTAGGTTTCCTTAAAACTGTAAAAGAATTACTTGAAAACCCAGAAGATTTATTATTAAATTCTTAATTCCAAAATCATATTTAAACCCTGCGAACTTTGTTTTGCAGGGTTTTTTCTTTTTATGGAACATTTAAGGGAGCGATGGATAAAGCAATCGAAACGACGGAAAGAATAGTCGAAGTGACGGATAGGAACCCGAGGCGACGGAAAGAAGAGCTACAGCGATGGATAAAGTATTCGAAGCGACGGAAAGAAAAGCCAAAGCGAAGGATAAAGTATCCGAATCGGCTCGACGCTCGCCCGCAGGAAGCCTTGCTCTGTGCGAAAGCGAAGCGGCAGCGACAAATGTTTTATCTGTGCGAAAGCGAAGCGGCAGCGACAAAGCGAATAGCCCGTAGCGGAAATCAGAGCCCTCAAATCAATTAAGGTAGATAAAAATGGTTAACCAACACACCTGATTTTCTGAATTCTATAAAAATATAAATTGATTTATAACATTGCAAAAGTGCGAAATGGATTAATAAAGGTTAAAAACCTAATATTGTAAACAATCAGAAAAATGATGAAATTATCTTGACGAATATCTTACTTTTATTGTAGTATCTTAATATCAATTAAATAAACAAACCTCACATTTGTTCTACGGTGAGGTAGAGGCGCGGTATTTATTAGTTCATTGTTGAGTATAAGCAAGCGAAGACGCAATGGAGAAGGAACTACCGCCGAAGTATAAAAGGAGCTCGTACTTTTATGCTGGGTCTGCAGTGAATAAGTGCAGGACTGTCCTAGTGAATTATTTTCCAGATTTACTAGGTTGTGCTATCTCGGAAACATGGAAATTATAGTGAGGATTTGGGCAACTGTTAATTAAAATAAGACCTAAGTTCAATTCTTAGGTCTTTTTTCGTACAGTTGTCTTATTTTTTTACAGAAAAGGGGAGTTTTTCATGAAAAGAAAATGGTTGTTATTAATGTTAACGGTAATGACTGCAATTGTGATGGCAGCATGTGGTGCTGGCGACAAAAAGGATGAAGCAACAGGTGATGCTGGTGCAGATAAAGATGGCGGAGGTGAATTCCGTGTTGGGATGGAAGCAGGTTATGCTCCATTTAACTGGACGCAGCAAGATGATGCAAATGGTGCAGTAAAAATCGCCGACAATGCTGAATATGCAGGCGGTTACGATGTGCAAATGGCGAAGAAAATCGCTGAAGGCTTAGGCAAAGAATTAGTCATTGTGAAAATGGAGTGGGATGGTTTAGTACCTGCACTGCAATCAAATAAAATTGATGCCATTGTTGCTGGGATGTCACCTACTGATGAGCGTAAGAAAACAATTGATTTCACTGAAAATTACTATACTTCTGATTTTGTTATGGTTATTAAAAAAGGTAGCAAGTATGAAAAAGCAAAATCAATCCAAGATTTTTCAGGAGCTAAAATCACATCACAATTAAACACATCTAACTACGATGTGATAGATCAGATCAAAGACGTTCAAAAACAAACTGCAATGGATAGCTTCCCAGCTATGCGTGTAGCCTTAGAAGCTGAAAAAATTGATGGCTATGTAGCAGAACGTCCAGAAGGAATTTCAGCTGCTGCAGCAAACGATAAGTTCACATATGTAAAGTTTGAAGAAGGCTTTGATACAGATATCTCAAACACTTCTATCGCAGTAGGATTACGTAAAGGTGATGCAAATCTTGAAAAAATCAATGAAATTCTAAAAGGTATTTCTGAAGATGATCGCCAAAAAATTATGGAAGAAGCAATTCATCAACAACCAGCAGCACAATAATAAGACTGCACGGACTACTTGCTTAGTCCGTGCAATATCTTTTCATCATTATTCAATGAGTACCTCTTTAAATAATGATAATGTCCTAGCTAATAGAATCATAAAATAATAAGAAAAAGTAAGTTGCAATGAAATAGCTAAGGCAAAAAAGAACAAGCAAACAACACGACGTTGTAAGGAGGCACATCATGAGTCTTGAATGGATTTTTTCAATTGTTGAGAACAACTGGCAAATGTTTTTACGAGGTGCGTATTATACATTACTTATTTCGATTACTAGTACAATTATTGGTGCACTTATCGGATTTTTCATCGGAATTATGCATACTATTAAGGTTCGTAAAAAGGGTGTAAAATACTATAGCTTAAAGATCATTAATTTTATACTAACATGCTATGTTGAATTCTTCCGTGGTACACCAATGATTGTACAAGCTATGGTTGTATTTTACGGATTAGATATGGCATTCGGTATTGATATGCATTTTATTACAGCAGGTATTTTAGTCGTTTCACTAAATACAGGTGCTTATATGACGGAAATTGTACGTGGTGGTATTGTATCGATTGATAAAGGACAGTATGAGGCTGCTTCAGCAATCGGTATGAATCATTTTCAAATCATGCTATATGTAGTCTTACCACAAGTTGCGAGAAATGTATTACCTGCAACAGGTAATCAATTAATTATGAATATTAAAGATACAGCAGTATTAAATGTGATCGGTGTTACGGAATTATTCTTCCAAACAAAATCAATTGCAGGTAATAACTTCCGCTATTTCGAATCATTCTTCGTAGCTTGTGTCCTTTATTTCATCATGACATTTACAGCATCAAGGATTTTACTATATGTTGAAAGACGACTTGATGGACCAAATGCTTATCAAAAAGAACAGAAAGAAGCAATATAGGGGGACGAACAAATGGCCGTTATTAAAATAGAGCATTTAAGTAAATCATTTGGGCGTAACCAAGTGTTAAAGGATGTAAATTTTCAAGTAGAAAAGGGTGAAGTTGTCTGTTTAATCGGTTCTTCAGGATCAGGTAAATCAACACTACTGCGCTGCATTAATCTACTAGAAACGCCTAGTGGAGGTCAAATTATTTATAAAGGTGAAAATATTTTGGACGAAAAGCATAATATCCAAGAATATCGTACACATTTAGGGATGGTATTCCAGCAATTTAACTTATTCAATAATCATAATGTGTTAAATAATTGTACGGTTGGACAAGTGAAAGTATTAAAGCGTTCAAAAGAAGAGGCCGAGAAAATTGCTTTAAAATATTTGCAAATCGTTGGCATGGATCAATATGTCAATGCAAAGCCTCGTCAGCTATCTGGCGGGCAAAAACAGCGAGTAGCGATTGCACGCGCATTGTCCATGAACCCAGATGTGATGCTATTCGATGAACCTACGTCTGCATTAGATCCAGAGATGGTTGGAGAAGTGTTGAAGGTTATGCGCCAGCTAGCGGATGGTGGAAATACGATGTTAATTGTTACACATGAAATGGAATTTGCTAAAGAAGTAGCCGATCGTGTTGTATTTATGGATAAAGGTGTTATTGTAGAAGAGGGACCACCATCACAGGTATTAATAAACCCTCAACATGAACGTACAAAAGAGTTTTTAAAACGTACACTAAAATAATTTCAAAAAAAGTGAGTCCAGACGAATGGGCTCACTTATTTTCTAGAATTCCACTCTGCATATAAAACAAAGCAAATTGCAAATGCAACGGCAATGATAAAAAACCATTGCGGTACACCACCAAAGCTCATAATATCACCTCGAAGTTAAGATTTAAGAATATAAATGGTTGAAAAAACGGACTTCTATGGTTTTTTTCTCCACAAAAGTACAAAAATATTATAAAATAAGCAATAGACATTAGCTTCATGCTAGTAAAGAAAGGTAGAGATATTATGTTACATTTAAAATGGAAAGATGCACCAACACTACGCGCAGTTACTTGTAAGCATACAAATGCATCAAAATATTTAGTATCGAACGTATTAACAGTAGGGAAACAATATGATGTAAAAAATGAAACAGAAGAGTTCGTTTTTATTATTGATAACACTGGTAATATTGGTGGCTACTATAAAGATTATTTTGAATAAGTATAAAAATCAATTTCGCCTTGGCGTAATTGCCGCTGTCGCTACGCTTTCGCGCAGAAAACATTTGTAGCTGACGCTTTGCTTTCGCTACAGAAAACATTTGTAGCTGACGCTTTGCTTTCGCTACAGAAAACATTTGTAGCTGACGCTTTGCTTTCGCTACAGAAAACATTTGTTGCTGTCGCTTCGCTTTCGCACAGATAAAAACTGCGTCCGGATTTTGAATTGTGCTCAGGCCTGCACGAGGGCCGACACGATGGCGGTCATTTCGGTAATGCCACAGGACGTGGCGTTTTTACCGATGCAGGTCAGTTAGCCATTTTCGCAGGATGCGAAGGTTATAGGCTAACATCCTTTTATTCATTCCTTTTAAAATCCGTGACATCCGCCGGAGGCTTTATTTTTATTCAATTGGTTTGAATAAAAATAAGAGGGTGGTTCAGATGATTTCTGAGCCACCCTTTTTTCGTTGGAAGAACAGAATCAGTCCCTCTTATAGCCCTTTAATTCTGCTACATCCTGTAAATGCTGTTTTTCCTGTTCTGTAGCTGTATGTAGGGCAAAGACGTCTTGGATAGCTGTTTGAAGCTCATGCTGTGTTTCTTTGAATTTCGATACTTGCTGTTCGAAAGAAGGGCTTGCAAAACGGTCATTCGTGCGAGATAACCGCTCCTCTAGCTGGACATAGTGTTGGTCCATATTCATGGATAACATCATCGCCAATTGATTTTTCCAAAGCGGAATGAGGGTAACAATTGAAAATTCTATTTTTTCTGCTAGCGTTTGGTTTGATTGCTGAATCATCCGTATTTGTGGTGCCGTTTGTAAAGCAACCTGCTGCGACACTTGTAAATCATAAATGCGCTGATCGAGTCGTTCGATTTGAGCGGCAAAGTCATTAAGCTGTTGGATCGCAAGTGGTTGATTCGATGCCTGGACACTAGTCACCTTTGCAGGAAGCTCTACTTCGATTGCTTGCTGCTTCTTCATTTGCCCAGCCGCAATAGCAGTCGCTAACTCTTCAAAAAATCCTCTATTATGTGAATAAAGTTCTTCAAGCATTTCTACATCTTTAATCATTTGAAGCTGAGCACGTTCGAGCTGAACACCAATTCGCTCTACTTGGATACTAATACGTTCAAATTCCGTTAATGTTTGCTTAATAGGACGCTCAGTTTTACCAAATATTTTTTTAAAAAAAGACTGCTTTTTTGGCTCTAACGCGTTAGGATCTACGCGGTCTAACGTTTGCATTAATGAATCTAACATTTGGCCAATTTTTGTAACGTCTTTTTGTTTTACTTGTACAAGCATTCGATCAGCAAATTGAGAAAGAGCTCGCTGTGAATCTTGCCCTAAAGATAGGACTGATTCGAATTTTGTTAAATCGATTTGACTAGCACAAAGAAGTGCACGACTTTGTGCAAGAGGCGACAGCGTTTCATACGTCGCCATCGCCTCGTTATTTGTAGTTTCTAAATAAGATTGTACAAGGGGGGAAAGACCTTGTATGGTATTTAGTTGAAATGCGTGATCATTTGCTGTCACTTATCATCGCCTCGCCACTCCAATTGTTCTTTTCGTCTACTATTTGAACGATTTGCAAATTCGATTTCCATTTGAAGATGGTCGATATCATTAGAAAGCGCATCCTTTAAATCGATTTGAATCGTATCATTTAAATCTGTCAGTGTTTCGCGTGTTTTTGATAATGTTATTTGAATTTCCTTATCTTTCACTGGCTGCTTCGATAACATCGTATATTTTTCCGTTAATTCGACAGCGGAAGGTAGGTGAGCATAAAAAAATTGTTCAACATTATAAAATTTTCGTGGATCTGCCTTCACAATTTTCACGATATTTTTTGAAATACGTGTCATTTCGATTAATTGTTTAAATGCTGAAACAGAGCGTACACGTAAGTAGTTTTGGCTTAATGTTTGTATGTTTTTATTGGCTGCTTTAAGTTGTGTTTCAATAAGTTTGTATTCTTCTTTTGTTATACCTGCAATTTGTCTGACTTTCTTTTTCTGTCTATGTTTCAACAACGCTGTACTTGGCGCGTAAGTTCCAGCAAACAATAAACCACCAAGGAAGAATCCTGGATCTGCGGCAATTGCTGCGATAGAAACAGTTGATAGCGAAATAAAGACGCTAGCGGTATGTCTAGAGAAAAACTGTCCGACACTGAGCATGTTTCTTCCTCCTAGCATTTAAATATGTCTATATTCTTATACGAAATAATCGACATAAAGTTTCAATAAAATAAAACCCTTACATAAATTTTACTGCTAATTGTAAAGTTTCTCAATGATAATACATAAAAACGAGGAAATCCGTTGCTTTATAATAGAGAATTGGGGCAAACGAAATAGAAGTCTTGGTAGAATAGTGGCTCATCACCAAACGTGTGGTTGATTTCCGTTCCGACTGGGCGCTCTTCTTGGGGCGTCCGATGAGCCGTTCCTCTATCGCAGATCCCCAAGGAGTCACCCAGACGGAACGATGACCAACTTATATTCACGGCATATCTCTTAGCAAATGTCATACAAAACTTTTGGTGAAAAACATACTATTATATTTATGGTATATAATAGTAATTAATTGTGTTTGAGGGGGAGAATAATGAAGAAATTATTTATTGTGTTACTAGCAGCATTTGTATTTGCGGTAGTAAGTCCAACAAAATCAGAAGCGAAAGTGATGTATGATGGAGCGGAAGTTGTAAAAGGGCAAACAGGAAAAATGACCTTTAAAAAAGACATCAAAGTATATAAGAAAAATCCAGATGGTTCGTTTGATTCTTTAGTGGTTAAAAGAAATAACTTCTTTAAAACGTATGATATTGAAAAATATGATGGCAAAACATTTTACCAGATGGGGCAATATCGAGTACAAGCAACAGATTTAGTGGTTTTCAAAGAAGTACCAATCGATATTCGTTCATCTTTTTATGACATGCCAACCTACGTCATGATTAATCATCAGGGCGTGAAAATTCCTGTCCAATATCAAGACATCGCATATGGTCAACCTTTAATAGTCGGAAAACGAGAAGAGGTTTGTACTGGTCCAAAATCAAGCTTAGTTTCTATAGAGAAAGGCAAATTAAATTACCATTATTGTGCTGGAGATATTGAAGGAGGGCCTGTAATTAATACCACTATTATTGATAGCACTGATGTTCGTATTTTTGAAAAGATAAATAAAGGTTCCTATGTATTAACTGAAGATACAGAACTATTAAGTGCTCCAATGAAGGGGGCACCTAGTTATACAAAAATGGTGAAGGGAACTATCTTCCAATTATCAGGGATTGAGATCAATGGTTATGTTGAGGTGGGTCTCAGTGAGTATTATTTTAATTACATTCCAGTAAATCTACTGAAGCCAGTGAATGGCAAGTAAGGAACTAGGACTCAAACCTTAAAAAGAGAAAACATGCTTGCGTTCTGAGCTAACAGTGGATATACAAGAGCAACATAGTCTGGTAGAAGGAGCTGTTCATAAGGGAATGTATGCAAAAGGAAGCGTTTTTTCAGTGGAAAGGGTAGTATGAGTTTTCAAGCGTATCCAAATAAAAAATGTGGTTTTTCAATATCCAATCATTCTATAGGAACATCAAGATCAGCTGAACTTAGGGATAATACGATATCAGGAGCGGTTGGCCAATTTGTAAAAGTGCCTGGACTAATTGAAGCGGTCAAAGTGACTCTTACTGAGAAAAAGGAAGAAATGACGTTTGTGACTATTTCTGATGAATACGGTACGGCGAATGTAACGATTTTTCCATTAGGTTTTAATATGAGAGTGATTCAACATGTATGTGATCATTTAAATGGTTTGTTAATTTCTCAGATTAGAAAATGTATTGTGCAAAATATCGTCCAATACGAAGATAGGTAAAATAAAAAAGCGGCGGGACATACTGGTCAAAAAAATTAAAAAGCGCGAGAAATCAATTTTAGAAACGTTGATTTCTCGCGCTTTTCTGTTGTGAATTTTTTAATTTTGCTTTGAAAATATACTTATGACCAAGCCTCATTCTGTCGTTTGCTTATGAAAAGAGGAATTATACATAATGATCCAAGGAGAATGAACAGAATTAAGGTGTTGATTGGATTATCTTTTACAATTGTATCTTCTTTGTGTTTTTTTTCAAATTCTTTTACCTCTTCTATGGTCTTTACTTTATCATTTGGAATAAATTCATTTTTATTTACATCATAGTAATAGAATCCGTGTTTGTTAAAGGTGAAAAAGTCATCTAAAAGCGTTTTATATGAACTTGAAATCATTGCTAAGTTCACTTTTTCCGTATCAATCACTGTTTTTACATATTTTTCACTTTCTTTTTTAAACAATTCTTTTTCTTTCTTTAATAAGTTAGCTGCCTCACTTTTTACTTTTTCTACATCTTGCAGTGTTGTTGCTTTTTTCAATCCCTCTTCAATAAAGGCTATTTGTTCCATTTTCATTTTTTCTTCAAATTCTTTTGTTTTTTGCTCTAATAATGATTTATCTTCTCTTTCTGTTTTAATCAGCACCGTTTTTGTTTCTTGTGCTAATATTTTGGCGGAGTCGTTTTTGTAATTATGAATTTCATTTTTGTTTTTATTATTTACTGAATTCAGATGATCTTCTGTAACGATTTTTGTTGCCATGCTGGCAGATGAAAAAACGATACTCAATAGACATACTGACAGTCCGATCACACTTAATTTTTGTATAAATTTCATTTAAATCACCCCGTTTTTCCTATTATTATCCACATAAACCCCTTTGCATTTTATCTTTTTAATTCAAATTTTTTCTATTTTATGATGGATCAAGGAACTATATGAAAGAAAGAATTTTTCTTAACCGAAGAACAACTAATGCGTTCAGATACATTAAGACAAAAAATAATTTGGTATGTGAACAGGGGAGGGGCGGAAGCATCCTCTTTAGAAATTCAAGATATATTACGCTTGATAATGCATTCTTTCCGTTAATCAAAGCTATATCAGAAAAAGACAAAACTCTTAACAACCACGCAAAAAAGTTACTATTTTGCTAATGTCTTTTCATTTTAACTGATTGTAGGGTAGGGCACTCGAGTGCTCCTGTCGCTTCGCTTTCATCGCAGAGCAAAGCTTCCCACAGGAAAGCGAGTAGCCTGTAGTAGAAATCTGTCTTGGTTAATCAACACACCTGATATGAGACAGTGATTAAAAGTGAATCAGAGCAACTATTTGAAAATCAAATTAATTGATGAAACTCTCTCATTCATTTATTGATCAAAATATCTAAATAGGTTATATGATTACAAGTAATGAGAAAGTAAGAGGAAACGAAATTTTCAATAGGAGGTAATCAATGAATCAACCTTCAGATGAAGCATTTAAAAATATGCTTAGGTTTTTATTAAAAACTAGTGTTCCACGGCTAATCGCTAAAAGAATTAATAGAAAGAGAGCAATAATAAATCATCTAAATAATTATTTGCACTTGCTACGGCAGGTGTTTTTATGGAAGGGGAAAATAAAAAGGACTGGGTTATTATCCCAATCCTAATTAATAAAAATTTAAACTACCCCCAGCAACTTCATTTTATATAAACCGTATTCTAGCACTACAAAAAAGGAGGAGCCAGACTAAACAATGTCTGACTCCATACGTACATAACCTTTTAAATCATCATAAAGCTCTAACGTAAATGAATTAGAATCGGCTTGAGGGCTAACCCCTTTTTGAACAAACACTAGGAATTCGTCAATCGCTTTTTGTGAACCTTCAACTTCAACTTCTATTTGTTCATGTTTGTTTAGTTTGCAATAACCTTTTAATCCCAGTTCAATCGCTTTTTGTTTAATAAAAAAACGGTAGCCAGTCCCATAAACATCTCCGAAAAATCTAATTAGCGCTCGCTTTTTCATGCTAAAACCTCCTAAAAGTTAAGGGGAAAGAGTTCACCCTGTACTTAGTGCATAACACGTTCTTTTTCTAAATATAAAATTAGATTATTGATGAAGTAGAGTACCTGCTTAGAAGCTTGGTCTACTTCTTTTAAATGAATTTCAGCCTGTTGAATTTGACCAGCTTTGTGAGCCTCCGCCGCTAATTTTGCAGATTCATGAACACGTATATGATAGGCGTCTAATTCACGATAGTCTTGTAAGTGTCCAAAACGTTCTACAGAGCGTGGAGATGAATACCATTTACCTAGACGACATTCTTTATGAGAAGAAACATCACTTGGCTCTACGTTTTCGAGACCAAGGAACATGTTATAAATTCGCCATTTCCATAAAATATGATCTGCTTTTGATAATTGTAAAAGCGCAATAGATGATAGCTGAACATTATTGTTGGCAATAATATCATTGCGGAAACGATTAATTTCTTTTCCTAATAAGTGAATATCGCTAGAAGTGTTATGACTATACTCGCGAATATCATCCTGAAGACTAGAAATCTCAATCATTCTTGTTGAAACTTCATCTATTGCAGCTGCTTGTTCTTGAGATATTGCAGCTGTATTTGTGACATCCAGATTAATATCTTCAATAGCACTAACAATTGCGTTTAATAATGGTAACGACTCTTTCGCTTCAACTGTTGCTTCTTTAATAATCTCAGTCGTTCCCGTAATGGAGTTTGATACATCGTTTGAATAACTTTTTAAATGATGAACATTTGTAGTAACCTCGCTGAGTGCCGATACAGTTCCCTCAGCAAGTTTGCGAACTTCCTGTGCAACTACAGCAAAACCTTTGCCATGTTCACCCGCACGGGCAGCCTCAATAGAAGCGTTCAAAGCAAGTAAATTCGTTTGATCAGCAATTTGGTTGATTAACGTTACAACATGTTCAATATCATTAACCCGCTTTTGCAATTCTGAAAAGGATTCAACAATACTTGTGAATGTCTCTTCTGTTTTAAAGATTTCAGATAGGGCATGCTCAATGGCATTTTTTCCTTGTACAGCGTGATCAACAGATTCAGTTGTTTTCTCAGAAATACGAGAAGACATTCGAGCAACTTCATTAATAGAAGCGGCAATTTCTTCAGTTGCTGCGGTAGAGGATTGGATTTCTTCATTTTGTTTATCTAAGCTAAATACTAAATCTTTCATATACATGATTTTAGCGTTGACATCCATTAAAGAAGAAACCTCAGCAACTACATTTTCAATAATTCTTTCCGTTAATACTTCAACAAGTAATTCCTGATCGACATTGACAGCTGATTGAAAAGATTTCATATATTCAAAGGCTTTATAAGGTTTTAAACCAAAATTATGTAAAATGTATGTAGTAATATAAAATGCGAATTGATTGAATACGACAATTAGTTTACCAGGCTCGTACTGATTTTTTCGGAATAAGTTGAAAAATTTAACGGTTTCATCCACATATTCATCATCGCGAGTACCTAAGAAAAATTGCGTTAAGTATCGGTTAATATATTCCTCACTAATCGTTAGCTGAGAGGTTGGGGAAATTTCACTTAAATAATTATGAAAAATAGCATTCATAGAAGGTGTGATATCTTTTAACTTATAGTAGAGAGTTTTTAAATTTTCCTCATCTTGAGAATTAAAATGGTTAAATGCTAGTGTTTTATTGAAACGGCCTGTTGCATGTAAATTTGTACCACGCTTTAATAATTCCTCAAGCTCGGCTTTAGGTCGAATACTTGAAAACATAAAAATATACCTCCCAAAAATAATGAATAATAAGGCAATAATAGCATATTTCAGGGGGTTTTAATAGACATTTCAGATGTCTTTGCTAAAATGAAAATATCTTATTACAGCAGGGAATGTGGCAAATATGTATACAATTATTTACATGAAAGCTGATTATGAGCCTTGGTGGAAATTCGAAGGCTGGGAGACTTTTATCCAAACAAATGAAACGTTTGAAACGGGAGAGCAATTTGAATTGGCATTACAAAGAAAGTTGCAACATTTCCGATTAAACTATGACAATGAGGCAACTAAAGATGGGGGATTTTGGGCCTTCTGGTCAGAGGAAGAAAGTGTTTTTTGCGAAGCCTGTGATGATGATGTACAAATATATCATGGTATTATTGCAACGAAATCTGAGGAATTGAAATAAAATTTCGAAATTAATTAAAAAAACAATTTTCTTTATTTGACAAAATTATGAATGATGGTTATACTTAGGTTAACAATTTAATTGCTTCACCGGAAACATGAATTCACATATTACAAAAAGTGATCGCGTTAGTTCGGTACTCTTTGTAATATGTGAATTTTTTTCAATCGCTGAAGAAATTACATATTGTTCACTT
>Ga0213822_1001456_pt1 | contig 13372 bp, 23 predicted proteins | sample MC6MC0908MG_FD_179872 | JGI IMG/M metagenome (GOLD analysis project Ga0213822, IMG submission 179872) | Enriched soil aggregate microbial communities from Iowa State University, Ames, United States - MC6-MC0908-MG | ecosystem: Environmental > Terrestrial > Soil > Unclassified | place: USA: Iowa...
GCGGATGTATGCGTTGAACGCCTGCTGGGCTTCGCGCATGTGCTCGCCGCGACTTTTCAGGGCCTCTTTACGGACTTTGATGTCGCGTCGACCAACATCCGCCAGGGCTTTCTTGGCGCTCGCCTGGCCCTTCTCCGACTGCGCGTGGGCGATGGCGCACTCGATCTCCCCGCACACAGCCTGGGATTCACGCGCAGGCACGAACATCACCCGGCATATCGGGCAGCGCATTCTGCGTGGGCCGCCTGACTTGAGCGGGGTTTTCCGTTGCAGTGGGGTGCGCTTCATGCTGCCACCTCCAGGGACTTCTGGCGCTCTGGGGTGAAGTCTCCGCGCAGTGGCATCAGCCATGACTGTCGGCACACGCCAACGCAGATCTTCTCCAGAGCGCCGGTCCGTTCCCTTGGCACGATCAGCGAAGGTGTGCCATCTGGCGTTTCCACGATCCACGACGCATGCAATCTCGGGGTATAGAACTCGCCGCTCACAACCGGCACACCACCCACAGGGATGAACTCAGCCAGTCGAACAGTTTTGCCGATGTTTTCGCTGCAGGATGATCCGACGATGAGTGCAAGGTCGCCCGACTTGAAGTTGTGGTTCATGCCGCCACCTCGCTCAGCAGATCGGAGAACACCACGCCCTGGCCGGTGAAGTACGCCGCCATCCGGTCGGTGTACTGGATGCCCTGGGCGCGGTTGAACAGGCTGGTCACCGGGAAGCCGTCCGGACCAAACAGCTTGTGCTCACCCATCAGGGCCAGCTTCTCCTCGTAGGGCAGATGGCGCATGACCCGGTACCAGGCCGCTTGGAAACCGGAATCCTCGTTGAGCAGGATCTGGACGCCGAAGTGGAGTTTGCAGTACCGCCGGGCATCTGCTGCGTCACCGATCTGCGTCATCTCGGAAATGCGCTTGTACATCGCGAACCACAGGGCGTTCTGGTCGAGCGTGCGGTCCTTGCCCGGGCGCATGGAGACCACCACAAACTTCTTGGCCTTGTACATGGCGGTCAGGCTGGTGATGGCCTCGGAGAGCTTGGCCTGGCAGTTGACGCTGATTTTGTCGGTCATAGGCACCCCGCGAAGTCTTCCAGTAACCCCTGCTTGTCCTCGGCCAGTTTGTCGCGCTCTTGGCGCAGCGCCTCGTTCTCGGCCAGAAGTTCCAAAGCCACTTCCTCGAGCGTCTGCTTGCCCAGGAACTCCTCCAGCGCTTCAGAATTGCTCAGCCAGTCAGGCGACGATGCGCTCCAGGCGGCTACCTCGGCCCACAACAGCTTCTGGAGTTTTTGTTTGTCGATGGTCATGTCCGTTGCTCCAGTTCCTGGGCCTGTTTGATCAGCAATGCACGTCGATCCGCCAATTCGTTGGCCGCTTCAATCCGCATTTGAAGCTTCTCTTCGGCGGTGGCCTTGCGCATTTTCAGCATCGAGGACTTCACCAGGTGCAGCTTTTCGCGAAGCGCTGGCGTTGGCCGGGCGACAGTTCCGGTGAGCAGGCCGGCAATGGCGCGCCCGTCTTCGGTGATCGGCTCGATGCTCAGGTCAGCCAAGTACTTCTGGCCGTGTTCGCGTGGGATGCGCTTCAATTCCATCGCCCTAGTGACAGCCTGGATGCGGCTGCTGGCGTCGAAACCCAAGGAGACATGCCAGTTGACCGGCTTGGTTTCTTCCCGGGCCTGGCCGACGAAGCGCTCGTAAGCGCTGATGAATGCCATCCGGGCACCAACCCTGTCGCCGGCGTCGAGGACAGGTTTCGCAGCGGCCAGGGCCAGTTGGATTTCGTCAGTCAGCACCACGGTTTCGAACTCATCGTTCGTGGTCATGGCGATCGCCCAGGCCTCGTCCTTGCCCGGGCGGCCGTCGGATGACTGGACGCGCTGCAGGATGTCGGCCATTGCCAGCTTGCCCTTCACTTCGAAGCGACATTCCTTCAACGCGGCTTTAACGACAGGAACCGAGTAGGCGCAGAGGTCTTCGGCCATCATCGCCGCGGTACCGGGGTTCATCTCTTGGCCCATTGCCTCGGCCGTAGCGCAGATAGCGGCAGCCAGTCCGGCAACCTGCTGATCGTTCATTTCAGAGGTATTCATTGCGCTCCCCCGCTTGGCGCTTGGCCAAGACCATTTGCGCAGCCTGCTCGGCGGCAGTGGCGTTCGCCTCGGTGCGCTCCATCTGGCGGGCGGTTGTTCCGTTGACGCGCTGCCCGGTCACCCACTGGGTGTGGTAGCTCTCGGCGTTGGCCAGGAGCTCGTTGAGGCTGTGGCATTTGCGAAGAACTGCGGCATCGCTCGTCTTCAGGAAGTGGGCCGCGACGTGATGGGCAACGTCGGCGCCGAGGCGGTCTACGAGCTGACCGAGCTGACCACCGACTTTGGCGTTCCACACCGGCCAGGTGCTGTAGCGCTTGCGGTAGGCCATGGCGTAGTTCGCCCAGACCTTGAAGGTTTTGCAGGTTTGGTCTTTGGGGCCAGGCATGTCGGCGGGAATCTCAACCCGTGGCGCATCTGTCCGATCAACCACCAGCACCAGGTTGCGGGCCGGCTTGTCCGGGTCGCCTTTCAAGTCCTGACTGGTCTCCTGATTGGTACCCTGATGATTGGTATCCTGATTTGTCGGAGATTTTTCCGACCCCTGCTCGGATTTTTCTCCGACCTTGCTCGGATTTTTTTCCGAGGTAGATCGGATTTTTTTCCGACCTTCGTTCTTTGGTGGGGTCGGATATTTCTCCGACCCATCGAGCTTCTGGTTCCACTCAATCGCCTTCTCGGTCAGGCGAAAAAGCGTGATGTTTGAAGTGCTGGAAAGCTCAATCAAGCCGGCCTCTTCCAGGGCCTTCAGCATGCGGTAAGCGGTGTCGGGCTTGTCCGTGAGCAGCGGCAGCTCCTCAATGATCTTGGCCTTGCTCAGCGCGAAGAAGATCCCGTCATCGGTCTTGATTGGCTTGGTCCAGCTCGGGCAGCCGTAGACGAAGGCGAACAGCAGGGCCTGCTGAGAATTCAGCCCCCACTCCAATGCCTTCACCTGATTTATCGTGACGGTGTATTGCATGTCAGGCCTTCCCGACCAATTTGGCCAGTTCAAGGAAGCGATCGACGTACCAATGAGGCTGCGTTTCGCGTGGGCATTGAGGACTGGTGAGGTTCTTGCCGTACTGGAGGCCTTTTTCAGTCACCGACCAGAACGGAACCATTTCGCCCTTGGAGTTTTTGCGCTGGAGATGCTTGAGGAAGCCATGGGCTTCCAGCGCATGATTGAAGGCCGCCGGCGCGTAGCGGATGCCGTTGTCCTTCAGCAGGGCCGTGGCCGATTTGGTGGGCATCGAGGAGCCGCCGGCAGCATCTGGGGCGGAATCGACGGCGTAGCCAGGGAGGAATTTAGCGTCGAGGCCGTTGTTGGTGGCGATCTGGGCAAGCATCATCTTGCTGGAGGGCGCGGGCTTAAGTAGGCGGTCGAAGCACTCCAGAATTGCCAGCTCACCGATCACTTTCGAATTGTCGGTGGGCCGCGCAGCGTATGTGCCTGTCTTGCGAATTGAAGGCAGGACTTGCCCCACCACCCATTTTTCGAACCTTTCGGCGGCAGGCAGCTTGGACTTCATCACCAGGCGGTACAGGTCGCGCTCCGGTATGACGGTCATGAAACCACCACCCTGTTTCGGGGTAGTGGTTGCAGCCTTGCAATGGCGAGCCACAGCGTTTTCCGGCTTGGAGTAGCCAAGCGCGTCGGCAACATCACGCGCGACAAACCAGGGCTCACCGAGGTTGTCCGTAATCACTCGGACGGCTGCACCATCGAAGTCGAAAGGAAAGACTGATGGATCACGCGACACGTTTTCTGTATTACCAAAACGTGTCGCGACATCTGGCCGGGTGTTGCTTGAAATAGGTTGGCTCTGCATAATTGGGCTTCTCATGTGTTATCGAATTAGCCGACCTCGACCGTCGGCTTTTTTGTGCCTGCCGCTTCGGGTCCGCTAATTGATAGTGCAACCCTGAAGTACACCGATTCGTGGTGGGAAAATCCGCGCATGCGCGGGAAATCGTCAGGCGACCTTTACCGACGCATCCATCACGTCCAGACTCTGGCGGACATGGTTGATTTCCTGGCGGATCAGAGCCTTTTCAAACGTGCTGACATGACTGTCTTCCAGGGCCTGGTGGACGGCGATGGTCAGGTCGGCAACCTCCTTGCCGACGCTGATGAGCGATCGGGTCAGCGCTTGCGGCTCAGGTGCGGCCCTCGAAACCAAATCAAAGCCGAACTCATTCGCCAGCGCTTGAAGCGGTCGCATGTCACCGGTGTGCAGCAGAATCCCGAACAGGTGCTCCACGGTCAGGTGGTGAGCATCGTTGTCAGGGTTGGCGCGCTGAAGCAGGCTGACGTGCGGAACGCCCATCTTTCCCGCAAGGGTCTTGGCTTCGTTGTCCAGGACAGCGCTCTGGCAGGCCCGCAGAAAATTTTCCATTCGTAAATCCTCAAAACTGTTTCCGTGGCGCCCTGCCAGTACGCGGGCGATCATTTATTCAGGCGATCAGCACCGCCTGACTCAAGCCGCTGTCCGCTTGGGCCGTGCAGGGATCGGGCGAATCTCGTTCGCCTCAATACGCCCGTCGTCATAAAGGGTTACTTCGATGCTCCTGCCGGCTCGAACCATTTGCGAGATCGCGCTCTGGTTTACGCCGAGAGCAGCAGCAAGCGCGGCCTGAGTGCCGTGCTCTTCTAGGTATTTGCTCAAAGGGATCTTTTTCATGGAAATTCCACGGCCTGATATTTGTCATGGATAGTAGCAGCGCTGCTTTTTATCAGCAAGAAAATACTAGCAGTGCTATTTGCGAGAATATCAGTTCTGCTAATACTCTTGCCCGTATGAAAATACGCCGCCCCCTTACCCCTGAAGAAGTCACCGAGAGCGCTAGGCTCAAGGCCATCTACGAACAGCGGAAATCAGCTGCAAAAGCTGCCGGGCGCAGCCTGACCCAGGCGGATGTTGCAGAGGCGTGCGGCTGGTCGGGGCAGAGTGCGTTTAGCCAGTACGCCACCGGGAAGGTGCCGCTGAATGTGGAAGCACTGCTGAAACTCGCCAAAGCGCTGAACTTCGATGCAAGCGAAGTTAGTACTCGGCTTGTGTCCACTGTCGCCAACGTGCAACAGGAGCGCATCCAGCCCAGCTTAAAAGTAGGAAGCATCGAGACCTGGGACGACGAAACGCCGCTTGATGACGACGAGGTCTATGTCCCTTTCCTTCAGGAAGTTGAGCTGGCGGCCGGTTCTGGCCGCTTCGTGATTGAGGAAAGCGACAGCGCCAGGCTGCGTTTTTTCAAAAAGGACCTACGCCATAACGGCGTTCAGTTCAGTAACGCTAAATGCGTGAAGGTAGGCGGGAACAGCATGCTTCCCGTGCTGCGTGATGGCGCTACCGTTGGCGTGAACGTTGGCAAGAACACCTTGAGCGATATCGTCGACGGTGACATGTACGCTATCAACCATAACGGCCAGCTCCGCGTGAAGCAGGTCTACCGTCTACCCACGGGAATCAGGCTGCGCAGCTTTAACCGAGAGGAGCATCCCGACGAGGACTACACGTTCCAGCAGATCCAGGAACAGCAAATATCGATCCTGGGGCATGTATTTTGGTGGGCAATGTATTCACGTTAGTTATCGCAAAAAACAGTAATTATAAGGATAAACCAATGAAAAAATTATCTAGGGATAAATTACTGCAAGCGTTAACTATTGGCAAGAAACGAGCACGCCGGGAAACCTTTAGGAAACACACAACACCTAGCGAAAGAGCAAAATTAGCGAGACGTAAAATCCGAAACAAATCCCGCCATGGGAATGTTGACGCCCCTGCAAAACTTGATATTTACAGCGCAAAAAATCATGCTATTTTTGTATCTTTTTTGGATAACTATAGACGGACCGTCAAGAATAACAAAAAAACCTTTATCAGCTTTCGAAATTCAACAAGAATCACCGCCGCAGCTGCACTGCTATTAGTCGCAGAGACCGATCGCCTTGTAACAGCTTATCCAAACGCAGTTATTAGATGCTCATTCCCGCCGGCCACAACCGAAGGGAAATATAGAAATTACCAAAACATAGTAGAAAGCGTCTTAAATCAGATAGGCTTTTTCAAGCTTATCGACCAAGAGTGTGTCAGCCATACGAAGCATCATAGCGTTGAAATATGGCGACAACTTTCCGGATCGACAGCAGATGGAAGTCTGGCGGCATCTCTTTTAGACTCTCTGCCTGAGGAAATTACAAAAGCATCGCGACAAAAGCTATATAGAGGTGCTATCGAGGCTATTGCCAACTCAGTCGAGCACGCCTACCCGAGCCCACGAAACGACGGCATTGGCACAATGGATTCGAGATGGTGGATGCTTGTCGGATATGACGCGACGTACTTGACAGTGATTATCTGTGACCTTGGCGTAGGTATACCTTCGACACTTCCGAAGAAGCATCCCGAGAGCTTCCTCAGTTTGATTAGAACGCGCTTCTCAATATTTGACAATTCTGACGCCGAACTGATCCGAGCGTCAACTCATGTAAAAGAAACGCGCAGCCATCTCTCTACCAGTACTAAGTTACCGAACAGAGGCAAGGGAGGCGCAGATTTTCGCAATATCGCCAAAGCCTTCCCGACGGCGACACTTATCGTTCGGAGTAATAAAGGCGCTTTCTTTTTGACTGGAGAGGCGGCAAAACCTCTCAAAAAATCGTCTTCCAGACGTTACGTGGATGGAACCAACAGGACAGAGTCAACACTAAATCATAGTAACTCAATACGTGGTACACTCACTGAGTGGATCGTGCCTGTGCAGGATATTTAAATGAAATATATTAATGTTATCGATTTCTCAGAGTTTCCAGGCCCTCGCTATGAAAGGATCGGCCCAAATTCCGGCGAGAAATTTAGAGAAACAATATTACTTCCCGCGCTTCGAACAGCGCCGATAGAAGAAATTACCATTAATCTAGATGGAACTGCTGGCTATGGTTCTTCTTTTTTAGAGGAAGCTTTCGGCGGATTAATCAGAAGAGGTATCGATCACGATACCGCTCTCAAAATTTGCAACAATCTTATTTCTAAAGAGGATGATTCCCTAATTGAAGAAATAAGAATTTACATCAACGAAGCTGCTGAAAGTGCAAAAAATGTCTGAAGATATCATAAAATTTCTTCAGATTGCATTTTGGATAGCAAGTGTAATATTAGTAATAATAACAATCAGCATCCACATGTTTGGATGGCGAGTAAACAACAAAAATGCTTTAAATCTCGCGATAAAAAAAGATATTAACGAGTCTATCGACAGAACAACAAAAGCTCTGATTGAACTTGAGGATGCAGCATGCTCATTTTGGATGGAGAAAGATAGCAAGATAAAGAGCTATCAGATTATAAACTTACACACGCGCTTAGTTATCAATTTAAAAGTTTTAAATCACCTTCGGGGCAAGGCTATTCCTAGTCATGAGATCATCCTGCTTCGCCGCCATTGCACAATGGATGCGGAATCTTCTAAGCGCCCAATATCAGCAGCCGCACAGAGAATCCGCATCATATCTAAGAGTGTCAACTCTATTCTCGACTCCGAACTAATGAAGAAATCATGGAAAGACTAAATTGTTTCGAATCATATGATGCGCTGGCGCTAATCACTGAAAAAACCAAACCCTATAGGACCTAACTCGTAGCGTGCTGCCGCCATCCCTATACCCAATCTTCGCCCCCCAATTCATTGAATTATTTTGTAATAGAACGTAGCGGCGGAGCTACTCCTCGTCGTATTTGCCTATGTCCATATGTTCATGCATTTTGAAGTCGTCGGCCATCTTCAGCAGCTCCTCAAACTGCTCTTCGACATCCACTTGGTTTTCCGGCTCCTCCAGCAGCTTGCGCCAGGGCGCTAGGACCTGCTCTCTACGATCATCGTTCATGGCGTCTTGCCTCGGTAGCTTGTGAATTGGTATCGGAGTTTCGACGTCGGCCGTTCATATACGGCGACTGACGGCACGCGGATGGTGGCCCTCAGCCACGAGTGATAAAATTCCTTCTCATCCTATAAACCAGGTTTGCCTACACGGACAGCGGGAACCCAATTGCTCCTTTCCTTTTACTGCTATTCGCCTTTGTCATCTATTTCTTGCCAACTTTTGTCGCTTCGGGTCGGAAGCACGTAAACGGAACATCGATCTTTTTGGTGAACCTGCTGTTGGGATAGACCTTTTTCGGATGGGTTGGCGCCCTGGTCTGGGCCTCATCAGCAAACACGAAATGGTCGGCAGAAAACGCAGCGCCTACAAATACAGGGGACCGACTCTGCCGATACTGCGCCGAGACAATCAAAAATGCCGCGATCAAGTGCAAGCATTGTAGCGCTGACGTTTCGCCGCAGAACCCGCCCCGTCTCAAGGCCAGCTGGGTCGCTTCGACTGCATGCCGTGACGAGGACGAACAGAAGCGAACAATAGAGGCCATTTCCGGAACCGGCCTTCCAGTTGTTTCCATGATTGGCCTGGCTGTGGGTGCAGGTCCATTCGAAACGAAGGAAGAGGCCAAACAAGCGCTGATCACAATGCGGGATGGCCCCAAGCTGTTCAGTGAGGTCGTATATCGAGACTCCGTAAGCGGGAAGTACCCACCGATCCCCGACTGAAACGCCACCTCCCTCACAGCCCGCTACGTGCGGGCTTTTTTACGTCCGCAGAAAAATTATTAGCAGCGCTATTTACATTAAATAGCAGCACTGCTACTTTTATTCGCAAGCCAAAGCAACACGGGCCCAACAGCGAAAGCCGCGCCGCTCTTTAACAACCCGCGCCATAAACGATTACCCGGCTCACGCTGGGAGGTCAGCCCCGGCCACACCTGTGGGGCGAGATGAAGTCAGGTGAACAAAATCGCGCTGCCACTACTGGCGACCGGCGATCCGATAGCCCCGAACGGCTACCAACGCGCAGAACTGCGACGGCGGACGAGGTGTTGACCGAACTGGCGAATGACCCGGTAGGAGGCGCGAGCAAGACCACAGATTTACTGATGCCGCTTCTATGAGGCGGCATTGGGAATCAACGGAGGCAAGACGATGAGCAAACCAACGTTCGAAGCAAGCGATGAGGTGGTTAACGAGGCCGCAGCATCCTGCGCCAAGCTGCTGGAAAAGTGGTTCGGCGGTGTCGATGAGGCGATTGCGGCACTCGAAGCCGACCCGGCTGATATGGCTGACCTCGCAATGCGTAGCCACACAGCCCAGCGGAAAGCGATGACGGTGAAGGCTCACATGAACATCCAAGCGTTTAGCCGTGAAGTTCTCGCCCGGATCGCGTGAGTTTTCCCTCGCGGACCTTTTCACTGATGCACCTGGGCGACGGGTGCATTGGTAAATCAACCGAGGGTAAGACGATGAACGAAGCTCAGATAGAACGAGTTCGAGAAATTGTGCAAGCGATCGCGACTGGCGAAAGCTTCAGCTTTGATGAAGCTTTCGCAATCGCGATGGGTCATCTGAAGTACTGGTCAGACGAAATGCCTAAGGGACGTAAAGCGTCCGGCGGCGGAACAGGTCAATCAGCGTACAGCCAAGCGGACCAATCTGCTGACTGACAGACGAAGATGGCGGCATCTTTATAGGGGGATTGAGGATTTGCAACATTCCTGACTTTATCGCGAAGCTCTCCTGGAGAAGCGGTGTTTGAGCCGAAGTAAGTGCCGATTGGAAGCCTGTGCTTTTTGCCATCTGAGAATGTAACAGTGCGCTCTAAGCCAAGCGCTGCCATCCCTTCGTGAAGATCGCTGTAATCGTCGCCATCCGCTTTGAATAGCTCAACCCGAACCAGATACTTCGCCATCACTACCTTCCTTGTTGCGACTGTGGAAATCGAAGCATATGGGTTTCCCTCGACTGTGGAAAGCGAGGAGACAGGGAGCCTGCCCCTGCAAAAAACAGGTACCCCGACGGCCTGTCGTTAACTGCCCGATCCCCTGGCACCGGAAGGCATGCCCAGGCCGTATCGGAGTGTGATCTGAATGCGCATGCTGAAGCGCCAAGGCCCGGTTGGATTCGGGCTCACGACCTGAAGCGGCAACTCCAACAAGCCGGAGATCAGCGCCGGCCAGATTGCACCCCGATGCGGACGAAACTGCGGCCTATAACCGCCCGCCTGCATCAAATCGCCTGACCGAGGGTGTACTTAAGTCAGGAGGGACTGGACACGGCCGTGGAACTCGGCGCCGGAGACGTAACCGGTACCGCATGCGAGTCCAAGGGCGTAGCTGTGTTGGCTCGATACAGCCTGGGAAGCGCAGTGCCTTTTCACATCCTCTCGATGGAGGCTGTCTCGTAGTGCGTTACCGGGGATTAACCGGATTGTTCATCAGCTCTTTCAGTGGGCGTACCGTCTTCTCCTGCAATCTTCCACCACCAGGCTCGGTTTCATCTTTGAGGTTTTTAAAGCATGCCTTTAAGAGTCGACTTATTCTGCTGTCGTTCGGTAGCTCAATAAAATGTTCGAACTTGCAGTTCTCTTCGTTGACCACATAGGCGGGGTCTTCCGCCCAGAACGACAGAACCATCATTAGCAACAACATTGATTGCGGTCCTTACCGGCGCTTTGGGTCGGCTTTGTAGCAGTCGGCGCATTCAACAGCAACCGGTCTCTCCAACACAAATCGCATGCACTTACCTCCGCGCCCAACGGCAACCAGCGGAGCGGATGAGTGCAGCCGAGTTTTGTTGGATCAACACTCCGCCCGTCTGGAGGCGAACATGAACGCAGCACTGAATATCTGTCAGGCCTTTCAAGACGCGAAGCTGGCGCCTCCGGTGAGCGAGACGCCTCAGGAACTGGCACGGGCCGAATGGCTGTACAACGCCGCCGAGGACCTGCTCCGGGGTCAGGATGTGAAGTTCCAGCGCCGGATGCGCCAGCCTCAGGGCGTGACCGTGGCGGACCTGGCCCTGGCCGTGGATGAGCACGTGAACGGCCGGCTGGCGGACTGCAAGGTTCATACCCCCGCCCTGGGCTGGCTGCTGCTCTCACCGGGCCGGCCAGAGAAGAACGCCCGGGCCGAACTGCTCGGCCCCAGTGACCACCCGCTCGGCATGCTCGGCGAGATTGCTGAGGGCCTACTCCGGCCCCTGGCCGATGACGCCTTGATTGCCCAGGAAGAGGACAACGAACTGTGAGCCCGCACATCCTCATCGACGAGGCGCTAGAAACCCTGGAGCACCCTGACAGCCCCGACGGCGCCCAAAAGGTCGTGCTGCACATGATCACCAACATGATGGAAGGCGGCGTCATCTCCGTCGAAGAGTTTAACCACTACTGCAAGCGCCTCCTGAAACTGACCAGGCAGCGCAAGGAGGCCGAATGAACAGCATGACCCTGGCATTTACCCACAAGTCCTGGCTCGGCGCCCTCTCGCTGGCCTACGACGCCGGTATCGAAAACGTCCACGCCTGGAGTAGTCGGGCCTGCCTCTGCGGTGAATGGACTGTCGCTTATGAGGTGAAGGCGTGAGCTTCTACGAAGACCGCGTGGCCGACGGCAGCCATTGCATGAGTTGCTGCCAGTTCATCGGCGAGGACGTCGGATATCCGCGCTGCTGTCGGAACTGCGGCGGCGAAGGCAGCGAGCCGAACCCCGAGGGCCACAAAAAGCGCATGAAGGCTGAAGCCATGCAGCGCTTTGACGGCTGGCTGGCCCGCACCGGCATTACTCACAAGAAGCACAACAACGGTTACCACGTCGTGCTGACGCTGCCAGACGGGCGAATGATTGACTGCTGGCCCAGCACGAAAAAGTGGCAGCTCCGTGGGCAGCGCATGAGCCGTAACGGTAAGGCGCTGCATGAATTGGTGCTTCAACAACTGAGGCCGTGGCCATGAAAACTCTCTACTGGATTCTCGGCACCGCCGTTCTCTTGGCCATGCTCGACTACATGACACAGCACGAGGCACGCAGCGAGTGCCAGGCGCCTCAGCTGTCCCGGGTGCTGCGATGACCCGCCAGCAACTGCGCAGGCTCTACGTCTGGCGCGGATCAGTCATCGTCCTTCTGTTGTGCGCAGCCTGGATGCTCGCCAGCGCCTACGCCGGTCACATCACTCAATAAACCAACCCTCCAAGCGCTGCGCACGTCGCGGCAAGGATCCCCCGTGTCCGCAAATACCGAACTGGCCGTAGTGCCGCCGGCAGAAACCGCCCTGGCCGTGTACAGCACGCCACACGGCCTGGAGCCTTGGCTTCAGCAGATCCGCACCGAGATCGACGGCTTCACGCCGGACATCAGCACCCGCAAAGGCCGCGATGCAATCGCCTCGATGGCCTACAAGGTTGCCCGGTCCAAGACCGCCTTGGATGAAGTCGGCAAAAAACTGGTAGCTGACCTGAAGGAAGTGCCGAAGAAGATCGACGCAGAGCGCAAGCGGGTGCGGGATACCCTGGAGGCTTGGCAGGAAGAGGTCCGCCGGCCGCTGAATGAGTGGCAGGCTGCCGAGGACACTCGGGTTGACAAGCACAACGACGGGATAGAGGCCATCAAGGCTCTGGCCCGATTCGAGGAGTCGCCGACCGCTGCGCACGTTGCGCAAATCATTGGCGACCTAGAGCTGCTGGCCCTGGACGATTCGTGGGAAGAGTTCCTGGCCGAAGCTGCCCAGGTGAAAGACCAAACGCTGATCAAGCTGCGGGCCTTGCACGCCGAGCGAGCTCGGTACGAGGCTGAGCAGGCCGAACTGGTACGGCTGCGCGCCGAGGCTGAAGCGCAGGCCCAGCGTGATCGGGATGCAGAGATCGCCCGGGTGGCTGCTGAGCAGGCGCGACTCCAAGCCGAACAGCTGGCCCAGGCCGAGCGTGACGCCGCTGCTCGCCGCGAGCAGGACCTGCTTGATCAGGCTGCTGCAGCCCAGCGCGCCGCCGCTCAGGCAGTGCTGGACGCCGAGGCCGCCGCCGAGCGCCAGCGCATGCAGCTGGAATTGCAGGCCGAACAAGCCCGCACAGCAGCGGCACAGGCAGAAGCGAACCGCATCGCCGCAGAGCAGCGCGCCGAGCAAGACCGGATTGCCGCCGAGCAGCGCCAGGCACAAGCCGTAGAGCAGGCTCGAAAAAACGAGTTGGCCCGCCAAGCAGCTGCTGTGGCTTTCGAGCTTGAGCAAGCGCGCGCCCGCGAGGCAGACCTGGAGCACAAGAAATCAATCAACCGCGCCGCCCTGGAAGCCTTCATCGCCGGCGGCATGACCGAGGAATGCGCGAAGCAGGCCATCACCCTGATCGCCCAGCGCAAGATCCCCGCCATTTCCATTTCGTACTGAGGTTCCCATGAGCCAAGCAGCCATTGCCGAAAGGCAAAAAGACGT
>Ga0213822_1001463_pt1 | contig 13314 bp, 12 predicted proteins | sample MC6MC0908MG_FD_179872 | JGI IMG/M metagenome (GOLD analysis project Ga0213822, IMG submission 179872) | Enriched soil aggregate microbial communities from Iowa State University, Ames, United States - MC6-MC0908-MG | ecosystem: Environmental > Terrestrial > Soil > Unclassified | place: USA: Iowa...
GCAACGGCCGCGAGCTGATGGAAGAAGCGATCCGCATGGGCGCCGACGTGGTGGGCGGCATTCCGCATTTCGAGTACACCCGCGACCAGGGCGTCAGCTCGGTGAAATTTCTGATGGACCTGGCCGAACGCACCGGTTGCCTGGTGGATGTGCATTGCGACGAAACCGACGATCCGCATTCGCGCTTCCTCGAAGTGCTCGCCGAAGAAGCCCGCAGCCGCGACATGGGCGCAAGGGTCACCGCCAGCCACACCACGGCCATGGGCTCCTACGACAACGCCTACTGCGCCAAGCTGTTTCGCTTGCTCGGGCACTCGGGCATCAGCTTCGTCTCCTGCCCCACTGAAAGCATCCACTTGCAGGGACGCTTCGATAACTTCCCCAAGCGCCGCGGCGTCACCCGGGTCAACGAACTGCTCGAAGCCGGGATGAACGTGTGCTTCGGCCAGGACTCCATCGTCGATCCGTGGTATCCGCTGGGCAATGGCAACATCCTGCGGGTATTGGAAGCCGGGCTGCATATCTGTCACATGCTCGGCTACCGCAACCTGCAAAGCGCCCTCGACCTGGTCACCGACAACAGCGCCAAGGCCATGGCCCTGGGCGAGCGCTACGGCCTGGAACCGGGGCGCCCGGCAAACCTGCTGATCCTGTCGGCCGACAGTGATTACGAAGTGATCCGCAGCCAGGGGTTACCGCTCTACTCGATCCGCAACGGTGAAGTGCTGATGAAGCGACAGATGCCGGTGGTGGAGTTTGCCCCGCAGTTGGGCTGATACAAACCCTGTGGGAGCCGCGGCGCATTTTTTTGTGAGCGCTCTCGCCACAGGGTTCGTTTTCTTAGATTGAAAGCGTTGCGACGCTCGAAGGTGCCTTCGGAGGGGCCATCGGCTTTGCGGTTTTCTCGGCCAACGCGATGCACTTCAGGGCCAGGATCGTCGTCGGGTCGACCAGGGCCACGGTATGCCCGTTAATGTCGACCCCCTCGCAATGATCCAGCACCAGCGGTAACTCCGTACACCCCAGAATCAGAACCCCCGCCCCCAGTTCACACAGGTGCTCGGCCGCCAGCAACAATTGCTCCTTGCAGAGCCCTTGGGTGAAACCGGCCTTGATACCGCGCGGCCCATAGATGGCCTCCATGACCATCGCCTGATAATCGACGCCTGGCGTGAGGACCTGGAGTCCGGCGCGGCGCGCGGCCTGGTGATAGACCTGGCTTTGCACAGTACCGGATGTCGCCAACAGCCCTACCGCCTTGCCCGAACCGTACGTGTGCACGATCCACTCCACCGTCTCGGTCAGCATGTTCACGATGGGCACCCTCAGGTGCGTCTGGATGCGCTCGACGAAAGCATGGGCGGTATTACAGGGAATCGCGATAGCGTTGGCACCCGCGCTTTCGAGGCGTTTGCAGGTGGCGTACATCGCCAGGGTCGGATCGGTTTCATCCCGTAGCAGGTTGGCCGTTCGATCCGGTATCTGGGGATTTTGCTCGACCACCATCTTGATGTGGTCCTGATCCTTACCTGCTGGCGTATTGGCCACCACCTTGGCCATGAAATCCACCGTGGCGGCAGGGCCGACGCCACCGACGATGCCCAGTTTGAAGGGCGGGCGCCTGGGCTGCTGCTGATCCAGCGTCGCGAAGTCAGCGTAAATCTCATTGATGTCCAGCACGGTGACGCCGCGACGCTGCAAGTCGGTACAGACAAGGGACAGTTCGGTCATGCCAGGCAAGATCACCGTGGCGCCTTGGGCTTGCAGCGAGAGGCAAGCCTGGTAGACCGCTTCAAGCGGTACGCCTTCCAAGTGGCCATCCTTGATCCCGTTGAGGCCGTACATGGCCTCCATCAAATCCGATTGAGCATCAGCGGCGGGGTAGACAATCTTGAAGTGTTGCCCGAAATGTCGTTCGAACAAGCCGCAATGGCGCACGAAGTCGGAGGCGATGACTCCCAACGTCGTCTGGGCCGCAACCGTGTGGCTGACGTGCCGGGTCAAGGCGGCCATCATGTCCAGCACGGGAATACCCAGTTCGTCCTGGATTTCAGCGCGAAAGGTATGGCTGGCGAAGCACGGCAGCATCACCGCATCGACACCGCTTTCCTCGAACGATTTGCACACCTGGAATACATAGAACTTGCGCGACGTCATGCTCGCGTCCTGGTCCAGGGGCAGCAATACGTCCTTGAACGGGTGCTGCTCGAAGAGGAAGTGGTAGCGACCTTGATCCTCGAGTACCGCCCGCGACTTGACCAACTTGTAGAACAGATCGCCCCCGGCCAGTGACCCAAGCCCACCGACAATACCCAGCTTGCGGACAACAGGAGCCTGGCGGCTCGACTTCGCTTTAACCTTCATGACCCTCTCCTCAAACCACCGGAACCGGTTCGGATCGAGACCGAACGGGGAAATGAGCGTCATCGTCCTCAACGGGTTCTTCGAGAGGTTCGGACTTGGCGACCACAGCCGTCGCGATGCTGTTACCCACCACGTTGGTGGCCGTGCGAGCCATGTCCAGGAACTGGTCGATGCCGATGATCAACAACAGCCCCGCCTCGGGAAGATTGAACATCGGCAGCGTGGCCGCGACTACGACGACCGAAGCGCGTGCAACCCCGGCCATGCCCTTGCTGGTGATCATCAGTGTCAGAAGAATCAGCAGTTGCTGAGTGAAACTCAGGTCAATGTTGTAGGCCTGGGCGATGAATAGAATGGCGAATGCCTGGTACATCATCGAGCCGTCCAGGTTGAACGAATAACCCAGGGGCAACACGAAGCTGGAGACGCGTTTGGGTGCGCCGAACTTCTCCAGCGCTTCAATGGTCTTCGGGTAGGCGGATTCGCTACTGGCAGTCGAAAAGGCCAGGAGAATCGGCTCGCGAATGAGCTTGCCGAGGTGAAAAACGGAACGCCCGAGAAATAGGTACCCGGCACCGAACAACAAGGCCCAGAGGATCAGGATCCCGAGGTAGAACTCGGCAATCAGCTTGCCGTAATCCACCAGCAAGCCAAGCCCCTGGGTGGTGATGGCCGAGGCGATGGCGGCAAACACCCCAATCGGTGCGAAGGCCATCACGTAGTCGGTGATCTTGAACATCACCTTCGCCAACTCTTCGATGGAGTCCGTGATCCGGGTATAACCGGCCCGTTTCACTGCGGCCAGGGCGAAGCCGAAGAACAGCGAGAACACCACGATCTGCAGGATCTCATTGTTGGCCATCGCCTCGGCAATACTGCGCGGAAACACGTGGCCAATGAATGCCTTGAGACTGAAATCGCCCGTGTTGACTGGAACGGCAGCCGTTGCATGCTGGGCGACGTCCATGTTCAGTCCGGCGCCGGGCTGAAACAGATTGACCAGGCCCATCCCGATCAGCAGCGACACAACTGAAGCAGTGACGAACCAGGCCATCGCCCGAGCGCCAATCCTGCCGACGGAACGGGAATTGCCCATGCTGGCGATACCACCGACCAGCGTCGCGAAAACCAGGGGCGCGATGATCATCTTGATCATGCGCAGGAAAATGTCGGTGACCATCGAGAAGTAAGCGGCTATCTCTTTGGCACTTTGCTCGCTCCCTGCGAAATGGTGACACGCCCAACCGACCAGCACGCCCAGGGCAATGCCCATTGCAATTCGACGTGGGAGCTTATTCTTCTTCACGGTGCTGTCCTCAAGTAGTTCTTGGATTTTTTTACTTGGCAGGAATCAAGTGGCGGTACCGATGCCGTACGTGGCACAGGGACTACGAAGACGATTCTAAGGAGCGGATTCAAAGGCATGATGAGTAATCCAGATCAACCCATGCGCTTTTGGAATAGTTGTTCAAATACCGCGATAGGCCGGGCCATTGCACAGTAAAATGGCGCACTCACAGCGGGAGATTTCGGGATGCAACTCAAATGGCTGGACGATCTTCTGGCGATTGCCGAATGGAAGAACTTCTCCCGCGCGGCCGAAGTTCGTTGCGTGACTCAATCCGCTTTGTCGCGGCGAATCCAGTCCCTTGAGGAATGGGTGGGGGTCAAGCTGGTGGACCGTGGCACCTACCCTGTCCAGCTCACGGCGGCGGGCATCACCTTCTGCGATGAAAGCAGAGAGGCGCTCGCCGGTTTACTCCGGTTGCGTTCGACCTTGCGCGACGTGGAACGGATGCCGGGGCGCTCCATCCAGATCACCGCCGGCCACAGCCTGTCGATGACCTTCCTGCCGAAATGGCTCTCACAGTTCCAGCAAAACACTGAACAGTTCAACGCCCGGGTGGTGGCCGCCAATATTCACGACGCCGTCATCGCCTTGGAGGAAGGCAGCTGCGATTTGATGATGGTCTACCACCATCCGCTCGCCCCGATCCTGCTGGACGCCGAACGCTTCGGCAGCCTGACCCTCGGCCATGACGCGTTCATCCCCTTGTGCGCGCCCAACCACCGGGGCGAGCCGCTGTTCCGTTTACCGGGACGCTCTGGAAAACCGGTCCCCTACCTGGCCTACACGGCAACGACTTTCCTGGGGCGCGTCGCTGATATCGTCATCCACAACGGCCCTGAGCCGGTCGCGCTGGAGCGTTGTTATGAAGCGGACATGGCGATGCTGCTGATGCGCATGGCAATCGAGGGCTACGGCGTGGCCTGGCTGCCGCAGAGTGCAGTCGCCGACGAGTTGGAGCGTGGCTTGTTGGTCAGGGCCGGTGGCGAGCAATGGAGCACGCGATTGGAGATTCGCTCATATTGCGCGATTGCCAATCGCAATCCGACGATGCGCAAGCTTTGGAAGACCCTGGAGGGAGCTTCGTTGCATCGACCGGGCAGCGCCCCCACTGCGCTCGATGGTGCGCCTGATCAATGATCCGGGGCGAGGCTACGCATTCAAGCCGATCCAGCCGTGGATACCCACGTATAGACCGACACCAATGATCAACACGCTGGACAGGTACGGTGCGCGTCGGGCAACGGTGCCCAGCCAAGGCCAGCGATTGGAGGCCTGCCTTGCGCCAATGGCCGCGGCGGCACCCACCGTGACCAGGGTCATCGCCAAGCCGATGCTGAAGCACAGGACCAGCAGGCCGCCCAGCGCGACCTCTTTGACCTGGAGGCACAACAGCAGGACGGTAATGGCCGCAGGGCACGGGATCAGGCCTCCCGTCAGGCCGAACATGATGATCTGGCCCGTGGTGACCTCCCGGTTGGTGAAACGCTTGCGGATATCGCTGGCATGCGCCCGCTCATGGGCATCCTGGTAGCCTTCCAGCGACAGCGCCAGGCCTTCGGGTTCCGAATGGTCATGTTTGTGATCGTGATGATGGTGGTGGTCATGCCCCTGCTCGAACCTGAACATCTGCTCGCCACGCCAGGTACGCCACAACATCCACAATGCGATGGCAATGATCAGCGCAGAAGACGCCAGTTGGAAATAAGGCTCCGTGGTTTCGGCATCCAGTCCCTGGCCCAGGTACATGCCGCCGATGGCAATCGCCCACACCACGGCGGTATGGGAAAGCGTCGCCGCCAATCCCAGTAACACCGCCTGCTTGACCGAGCCCCGGATGGCCACGATAAACGCCGCCATCATGGTTTTGGAATGGCCAGGCTCAAGACCATGCAGCGCGCCCAGCAGGATAGCGCTGGGGAAATACAGCCAGGCGTGAGCGCTCCCCTGTTGCAGCAGTTCAGCAAAATTGGGCATGTCGGGCCTAGAGGTACTTGGTGATTTGTTTGAAGGCTTCCAGCGGAGCGCGCTCGCCGTTATTCAGCGACGAAACGGTGTCCTCCAGGCAGTGGTCGATGTGATCCTGGATCAATGTCCGCTTGGCCTGGCACACCGCTTTTTCCACCGCGTGCAACTGCTGGGCGATGTCCACGCACTCACGGCCCTCTTCGATCATGGTGATGATGCTGCGCAAGTGGCCGTCCGCGCGCTTGAGGCGCTTGATGATCGCTGTATGGCTTTGGTGGGGATGGGGATGTTCGTGGTCGTGCTCACTCATGGGCTGAGCCTCGGGTTTCAGTAGATTTACGTAGGCACCCTATCCTCCCCAGGAGGATATAACAAATTCATCGAAGCACTGATCACCCTGTGGGAGCGAGCTTGCTCGCGATGACGGCGGCACATCCAACCCCCTCATCAACTGACCCACCGCTATCGCGAGCAAGCTCGCTCCCACAGGAGATTTGCAGTGAACGCGATACCGTTGAACAACTCGGAAGAAACTGTTGCGTGACAGCCGCGACGCGGTAGGCGGCGGTGTCGTGCAGTACGTCCAGAGGTGCTTCTGTGTCGAGCGTCAAGTGTCCATGGCCTCGGCACAGTCAGCCCTGGTCCTGGTAGTACTGAGCCATGTAATCGACAAACGCTCGGACCTTGGCAGGCAAGTTCCGGGCATTAGGAAAAAGCGCGTAGTAATGCCGCACCCCAAGGGTGTAATCAGGCAGAATCCGAACCAGCCGCCCCGTCAGCAGGTCATCCTGCACCGTCGCCAGGGTAAACGCAGCAATGCCCCCACCCGCCAGGGCACAGGCATGCAAGGCGGTGATGGTGTCCGTATGGAAGGCGCTGTGACAGTCCAGGGTTATCGACTCGCCCCCTTCATTGACCAGCGACCACTGGGTAGCCGATGCATACGTCAACAGGCGATGCTCGTTGAGATCAGCGACATGGCGAGCCAGCCCCGCCTTGAATACATAGGCCGGTGCCGCGACCAAGACCAGCGGCGAAACACTGAGCAAGCGTGCGACAAGACTGCTATCGGCCAGCGGCCCACAAATCCGTAACGCCACATCAAACCCTTCGGCCACCAGATCGACAAGAGGATCAGAACAGGACAGATCGACCTGGATGTCTGGATAACGCTGCTGGAAAGCCGGCAGCCAACGAGCCAATTCCAAGGTGCCCACCGCCAGCGGCACGCTGATTCGAAGCAATCCCGAGGGACGTTGCTGCTCAAGGGTTACCGCTTGGGATGCTGCATCAACACGATCGAGAATATCCACGCAAGCCGCGTAATACCGTTCGCCAGCCGCCGTAGGGCTCATGCTTCGGGTATTGCGATTGACCAGACGCACGCCCAGCGCAGACTCCAGTTGCTGCAAGTGTCGCGACACTGAAGAGTGGGTGGTATCGAGCCGCTCAGCCGCGGCCGAAAACCCCTGGGCTTCTACGATGCAGCGGAACACACGCATGGCGAGCATCTGGTTCATAGCGTTTTAGCGCACCGGTAACTGGATGATCTGCTTGGTAGTCATCACATCACCGAAAGTGTCCTCGACTTCAGCCAACGCGGCTTTGTGCAAAGAATCCTTGTCTATTGCGTCACCGTTGACCCGGGTAATCGCGCGGGTCGCCGATGCATCGGAAGCGACCAGTACGTTGTAGCCCAGAGACGCCGCATCACGGGCAGCACCGGCCACACACGCATGGGTCATGAGGCCCGAGATGATCAGGTTCTCGATACCTGCGCTCTTCAAACGCGTGTCCAGATCGGTACTGCCGAAGACGCTGACGGTGGTTTTCTGCAACACCACATCCCGAACCCTGGGTTGCATGTCTGGGTGGAACTTCACGGTTTGGCCATCCTTCGCAAACACAGGCGAACCTGCAGGTGCAATGTGCTGGACATGGTAGACCGGCATCTTGTGTTCATCTGCGAACTTAATCAGCTCCCGGGCATTGGCCAGCGCCGCAGCACCATCGGGGATCGGCATCTTACCGGTGAAGTATTCGTTCTGAAAATCGATCACCAGTAACGCCGTTTTACCGGCAGGCAGTTCGCTGGTCGGCTGTGCACCGGCCATGGCTCGAATGGTTGGATGGACTTCGGCCAATGCGCCAGTGCTGGCGACAATGCCGAAAAATGCACAGGCGGCGAGGAAGCGGCGAGTGAAACACTGCATGAGAAATTCCTTCTGTGGGGTAACTGAGTGAAGGAATGCTAAGGGGTGACCGCGTGCTGAAACACAGCGCCTAAGGTACAGAGCTTGTCTGGATTTCGCACAAATACGAAGTCGCGATTTAACCGCTTGCTTGCAACGATACCGGCGCAGCACGCCTGGATTTCATCCAGCAATTAAAGCCATCCAGACCATTGGCAGGCCGCAATGCGCTGTGGTTAGCTAGCTGCACTTTCCCCGCCCTTTAGCCGCCGAAGCCAAAAATGAACCTTACCCAGCCTCGTTTGAGATTGCTGTTGATACTGAGCGCGATCCTGTTAGTGGTGGGCGCTACGTCCTACTACCTGTTTCGCCAGAACACTACGTGGGCAGATGAAAGTTTCACCGCCGAGGACATGAACGAAGGGGGCATAGAGGACATCGGCACGCTGACACTGCCTGAGGCGCAAAAGCGTCTGAATTACCTGATCCATGACACCGGTGAAACCCTCAGAGCCTTGGACTTGGTCATTGACTCGGAATTTAGCCTGACCGTTGAAAAGACCGAGTCGGCCAGCCAGCAAGAACTGCAATACGAGGAGTTGTTTGTTCCTTTCACCAGTGCACAGGTGAAAACGGCTCTGACATCGACCCAGGACCTGCATTTTGTTCAACGGCTGTTTGCTGACAGTTCCGAAGTGAGGTTCGACACCAGCAGCCTTGACCCCCTGTGGAAGCGTGCCGCCACGCCGGATGAGCCGGCGGCCGAACAGTACCGCCCAGAACGCCTGCATTTTCGAGACGGCAGCGAGAAAGCATTCGCCGATATCAAGGTATCCTCCAAGGCAGGCCCTGATGATGATGCGTCGCTCGATAACCCCATCACACTGGCGCTCAACAAACCCTTGGCCAGCCTCAGCCTGACGATCGCTTACCGCAGCTATCCGGCGTTCAAAAAAGTGGTCCTGGACAAGGACCATCCGCGAGTGACCCTGGACGACGGCCAATCTTTTCAGCTCACGGCCCTGGGTGACGCCAGCGCCTCGATACGGCTGAGTACGCCCAAAATGTCGACCTTCGTAGTGCAGGGTTTGACCGACTCGGGCAAGGCGCTTTACAGCAACGGCAACAGCACCCGCTCCTTCCCTTCGGACGGCGATATTGCGGCGATGCATGATTTTTACAAAGCCCTGCTGCAGACCAAGGATGACCTCGATCGGCTCAAGACCAGTCAGGCTGTGCAACAACAAATCGAGCGACTGGCCAATCATCTTTCCACTCAGGCGGGGCCGTTGAAAAACACCGAGGTCGACTACCAGTTCGAGGCCACGCCGCAGCGTATCGTCATTCATGTGCTCGATCCGATGGAAGACCACACCGCCGTTATCGACGAGGTGCACAACGTTCTAGCAGAGCAAACGCGTTATATCGCCCGCGAGCGGAAATCCGGGCTCTACGGCTTCATCGATCCGGCCGGACAGTGGTTGATCAAACCGCGCTGGACAGAAGTGCAGGATGGCGGAGTGGCGGATACCTACACGTTATTTACGCTGGAAAAATCCAACGAGCCGCAACGGGACGTGCAGGAGGTGCGGAGCCAACTCGCTTACTTCGCCCCCGGCAGCAATAAACTTATAAACCTGCCGTTCGAATACATATCGCAAACATTGGACAATGACCTGTTGCTGGTAGAGCGTGAAACCAACGGCCCCTATGGGATTTACGACGCCAAGGCGCACCGCTTCACGCTGCCAATGAAGTTCGTCAATCCCACGGTAACCGGTAACGTGTTCATTGCTCGTCTCGGCAATAAAACCTATGCCACGGAAGGCCATTACGGCGCTTATACCCTGGCCGGCAAGGAGATTCTGCCACCGCAGTTCTCCAACATTGAGCAAAGCGGTGATTACCTCTACACCCACTCAGCCGACCGAAGTCGCCAGGACGTCTTCAACCTGGAAGGCAAGCGAATCAACGCCCAGGGTTACAACGCAATCGGCCGTTTTTTTGGCGAGCAACCGCTGTTGGTACAGGACGCTAAAAGTAAGAAGTTTGCTTTTATCAACCGCCAGGGCACGCAGCTTCCCATCAAACTCCCCTATGACGAGGTGGAGCCGTTCTCCAACGGTATGGCAGTGGTCGGCCGTGACCAAAGCTATGGTGCCATCGACCTGACCGGTAGATTGCGGATTGCGCTGGAGTACAACAGGATCAGCGCGTTCCAAACCCGCTACGCCGCCGCCATCCCGGCCGGCAGTGGATCTGGGCTGGTGCTGATCAGTCAAAACAACAAACAGTTCAAAAAGCTCGGTTCTTACACCAGCATGACCGTCCCTGATAACGGCAACGAAGCCCGTTACAGCGTGAGGGATCCGAACAATTCCGACGAGTTCCTGGTCTATGACGCCGATGGTAATCTTGTGAAGGAAGAAGAATAAGGGGGGCCTTCTCAGGGGCCATCCGTACAGGCTGCGACATAGGCCATGCCAGCGGGATGGGCTATAATCGGCTCACCAACGCGATTGAGGTCCAGCCCCATGGGCAATATCAGCATTGAAACCAAAAAAGCCTACGCAGCCCGGACACGCCGTTCAAACTATGCGGCCAGCCTACGCCTGGAGGGCTTCAAAATGACCTTGGCGGACGGCGAAGAAAAAATGCCGACCCGTGAAGAGGTCTTGAAGACTTTCGCCAAGACCAAGGCCTGATGCCAGACAAATATGGAGTCGGCGAAGACGCTTATTGCTATCCCGGCTCCAGAGTCTTGCGCAATAAACTCGATATTCGCGATGAATCGACGTTAAGCGAAGCCGAGCAACAGCTCTCGGCCATCGCGGCGGACAACGTCGAATTCAGCCCTCCTCCCTACAGCCTTGCTTACCTGCAGAACATTCATCGAATCCTGTTCTCGGACTTGTTCGAGTGGGCCGGGGAGCTGCGCACCGTTGGCATGTCCAAACAAGACACCCGCTTCTGCCAACCCGAGTACATGGAGAAGGAGGCCAACAAGATCTTCGCCAACATGGCGGCGGCGAACTGGTTCGAGGGGCTGAACCGTGCGGACCTGATCGTCGCTGTCGCCGAAGTCTATTCCGATATCAACGTCGTCCACCCTTTCCGCGAAGGCAACGGCCGGGCGCAGCGCATTCTCTTTGAGCACCTGATCATGAATGCCGGATTTGAAATCAGCTGGTGGGGGATCGAAAAGGACGAATGGATTTTTGCCAACATTGCGGCTTACAACTGCGCCCTGGCGCCGATGGAGCAGGTTTTCGAAAAGTGTATCGGGCAAACGATTCAACCTTGATCGCAGGACCTCCCCACGTACAGCGCCTTACGCGCTCATTCCGCCAAGTGATACAGTTGCCATCAACTAAAATCTGCTAAAGCACAAAAAATGTACAGGACGACGTCATTCCCACCCAACAAGGAAGGTCGCGATTTTGCGGTGGGCGACATTCACGGGCACTTCAAGCTCCTGACAGAAGCCCTGGATAAGGTGAACTTCAATAGCGAAGTGGACCGTGTTTTCTCTGTGGGAGACCTCATCGACCGAGGCCCCGACTCTATAGACATATTGAACTGGCTTGAAAAACCGTGGTTCCATGCGGTACGCGGCAATCATGAACATATGCTTATTGAATGCATCTCCGGCCACGGCGACATACGCAGGCATATCCGAAATGGTGGGGCGTGGCTCTACGAATTACAGCCAGACATCCAGCAAGAACTTTTAAAAGCCTTGCAAGCACTCCCTTTGATTATTGAAATCAATTTATCAAGCGATCAAACAATTGGAATAGTTCATGCCGAAGCTCCTGCCATCAGGAGTAACGGTGGCTGGCCGGAAGCGAAGGACGCTATTACTGGAAGACTCGGAAAGCCGAATCAACAACAAGCTTTGAAAACAGCACTGTATGCCAGAGAAAAAATCGAGCGAGAGGATTACACTTTCATCGAAGGAGTCACCCGGCTCTATGTGGGTCACTCAACAGTACCCGCTGTTATGCACCTAGGTAATGTCGTCTATATCGACACCGGCTGCTCATTTTCCGATGGCGCATTAAGCCTCGTAGAGATCAAAACCGAAACCATCACCCGTATCGGCATGAGCCAGTGAGTATACGATGAGCGGTATTCCCCATCCCGCACCTGGTAGAAATTTTTCCCCCACAAGTCAAACAACCGGCAAATGGGTCATGAATGTTTAGGGTTGGAAGGTGGGGCAAAATTCGATCAAACCGTTGTTCGCTATCGCTAATCATCCTCCATCGGATCTCCTGCATTCAACAACATATGATAGTCGTCAATCATTGATCTCTGATCATCCGTTAGATAGGAGCGAACGACACCCACCTGCGCTGCCGTGAAATGATCATTCTCAAGCTGTGGATTGTTCCTGCTGGCATTACTAGCCAGCTCAGAGTACATGCTATATCCCGGCATGGTCTCATATATTCTGCCGTTATATTCCAACCACATATGTTCAGGACCGCTCTGCCCTCGGCGAAACCCTCCGTATATGATGCAGGGGTCAGCAGTTATAACCGAATTCTGATTTGCCCGAACAGTGGTAACTATATGGGTCAAGGCGGCTGTTCGGGCGCCTTGATTATTAGCAACTGCACCCTGTTGCAGAATTGCCGCCGTGTACGCCGTGTTCACTGCCCTTGCGATGTCATCATCATAGTACCCAGCGATAGCCCAGACATGGCAAGAAATATCATTGAACGACATACCCTCCTCCTCTTGCTTGTACGATAAAAGCCTCATTGACTTCGACACTTGGAGTGATCGGATACAAACTTCAGTATTGATAGATCAGTATTCTCTTGCACAGGATCAATCCAAGCGTAGCCGAGGAGTAGCCAAATGCCATCCACGTAATACGAGCCTCAACCTCTCTCCCAATCCTGATAAACTCCCCACCTCCCAGCCTTGCCCATTCCAGAAACGCTAATGTCCCCAATCATCGTCGCACCTGCTCCACTCTCTCGCCGCTTCTCCGTTGCCCCGATGATGGATTGGACCGACCCCCACTGCCGGTTCTTCCTACGCATCCTCTCCAAACACGCCCTGCTCTACACCGAAATGGTCACCACCGGCGCGCTACTCAACGGCGACCATGAACGCTTCCTGCGCCACCACCCGTCCGAACACCCACTGGCCCTGCAACTGGGCGGCAGTGTGCCTGCCGACCTGGCCGCCTGCGCACGGATGGCCCAGGAGCACGGCTACGACGAGGTCAACCTCAACGTCGGCTGCCCCAGCGACCGGGTGCAGAACAATATGATCGGCGCTTGCCTGATGGGGCATCCGGATTTGGTGGCCGATTGTGTAAAGGCGATGCGCGATGCGGTGTCGATTCCGGTGACGGTCAAGCATCGCATCGGGATCAATGGGCGGGACAGTTACGAGCAATTGTGTGAGTTCGTCGGGACGGTG
>Ga0213822_1001464_pt1 | contig 13313 bp, 21 predicted proteins | sample MC6MC0908MG_FD_179872 | JGI IMG/M metagenome (GOLD analysis project Ga0213822, IMG submission 179872) | Enriched soil aggregate microbial communities from Iowa State University, Ames, United States - MC6-MC0908-MG | ecosystem: Environmental > Terrestrial > Soil > Unclassified | place: USA: Iowa...
AGTGCGTCTTTTCGCGCTTGCCGGACTTGTGGCCGAACAGGGGCTTCTCATCGGTGAGGGCCAACAGCTCGCTGACCAGCACCTGGGTTTCGTTCCACTTGAAGATCAGGATTCCCTCGGGCTCCAGCACGCGGAAGCACTCGGCGAAGCCCTGGCGGATGTCCTCCCGCCAGTCGCTGGTCAGTAGTCCGTACTTGGCGCGCATCCAGCTATCAACGCCGGCCCGGGTTAGGTGCGGCGGATCGAACACGACTAGGCGGAAGGTAGAGGCCTCGAAGGGCAGGCGACGGAAGTCCATCAGCACATCGGGCTCAACCTTCAGCACACGGCCGTCGCAGAGCAGGTGCTCTTCGTCGCGGATGTCACCGAACAGGGTGCGCTGGTCCTCCTTGTCGAACCACATCATGCGGCTGGCGCTGCAGGGGTCGAGCACCTTGGCTGCAGCACTCATCGCGGCCCCCTGTAGATCAGGTAGGCCATGTAGGCGAGGGCGATCATGGCTTCCACCTCTTGCCCACGCGGTACACCATCATCATGTTGTGATGGAGCGGAACTTTGAGGACGTGGTCGAAGAACTCGCCCTTTCCAGAGATGAATCCGGTAGTCACCTTGGTTCCCCCGGCGCCGAATTCACGCCAGCATTCTTCGCCGCCGTTCTTTTCCCAGTAGGCGCGCTCGCGCTTTGGAATCTCATCGTAGGTTTTTTCGAACACGGAGATATCCGGGATATCGCAGATCCGGCGCCATGCGGGATTGCGTTTGCACCATTCAGCAGCATGCTGAGAGGCTTGATCGACAGAGTAGAATTCCTTCGTGCTTTGTTCGGTCATGGCATCAGCTCCTTCGGCACCTGGACGGTATCGCCGAGCTTGGTGGCGGCGACGGCGCGGCATGCGGCGATAAGGTGAGTCGGTCCGTCCGCATCGCCCGGTATGTCATCCAGCCCGGTGACGGCAAAGAACGAATCCGAATAGAGGCCGAAGCCGACGCGGTACTTCTGGATCAACTGCCCGCCAACCGCCCAGTCCTCCCACGGGTTGTAGCGCACATCGCGGATGGCCTCGCCGGTGTAGCGGACGAACACCCGCCACGGGTTACCGTAGATGGGCGGGGCGAGGAGTACGTCGAGGCCTTCCGCTTTGCCGACCGACCAGCCCAGCGCCTCGCCGGCCAGCTCTGCCGTCTTCACTTCGATTAGGTCGGTCATGACAGTACCTTCAGGCCTTGAGCCTTGATCGCAGCATCGAGGTGGCCGAGGTACTTCGGGAAGATGAATGACTCACCTTCCACATCCTCGAACTGCTCCCAGTACTGCTCGTTCTTCATGTCAGGCCTTTGGATGACCACGGCCTCGCGGGAGGCCTTCCAGGACACCCATCTCGTTTGGGTATCGGCGTAGTAGTAAACATCTTCGGCATTCACGCACTTCCTCAGGCGCTCAACACCGCCGCAGTAACGGTCGAGATGCCACGCCTCGAACTGCTCACGCATCTTCTCGCTCACAGCTGATACCTCTCATCAATCCAACGCCCAAGCGCCAGTGCGGGTGTAGGTTCGGGTTGTGTTTCGTGCGGGGAGAGCTGGCGCTGGTTGCCAGCAGCAGGAGATAGAGGGTGAGGCGGGTCATGCGTGCTTCCTTTTATTCCGTGAGCTGTGATAGAGCACGTTTCTTTGACTGGTCTCGCGCGAGCCAGTAGCAATCTGAAAGGCTTCGTTGCCTGCGGGGGATGGGGTCTCTGGTCTCGTGCGTCTGAGGCCTCCGACCTGAAGTTGTGATGGTTTTTTGCTACTATCGTGTCAATTTTTTTGATGTGGATTGTGTGATGAAGGATCAGATTCCCCCTGAAAAACTTAGCGATAAGAGAGTTCGAAATCTGGAGGATCTGTGGCAGGTTTATCCGGAAGAAAAGTTGGAGAACTTAAAAACAAGAATTAGGCTGGCGTGGGGCGCGATCCGAAGAAGTTATATTTTAATTCTTGTGCTTGTTGCGGTAGTGCCTATCGTTTTAGTGGGTCTGGCTGTAGTGGCTCATTTTCAATTTGGCGCTGATATTCCTTGGCTGGCTGTACGTAATGCGAAGACTGCGGAGCATTGGGGGCAGATTGGTGACTTCGTTGGAGGTGTTTTAAATCCGGTTCTCAGTTTCTTTGCGTTTCTTGCCGTGCTAATTAACTTAATATTGCAACGCCACGACTTGGCTCTTGCGCGCACCGAAGCAAGAGAAGCATATGAAAACCAGAAGGCGCAAAGTTTAATATTCGAAAAGCAGAACGAGAATGTTGAAAAGCAAAACTTTGAAGCGACTTTTTTTCGTCTTTTGGATGTGCATTCTCAGCAGTCGATCGCTGCGTCCCTCACTCCCAAACACGAAGACGAGCGATTGGTAGGAGCAGAATGCTTTGCATGGATATCAGATAATATGTTCCCTACCGTGACTTATGGTGCCAAGCCTGTCGTTGTTGTGTCAGATAGAGTCAATACGTTTGCCGCGGAATACTCATCAGCCATGGCGCGCTATTTTTTAAATTTGCATCAGATTTTGAAGTACATTGATGGTTACGGTGATAGGGGCGGTTTGCGCCAAGCAGCCTATCCAAAAATGAAGGCATTGAGAGCGATTCGGCATTACTCTGAGCAAAGGGTGTACGCTAATATATTAAGAGCTCAGCTTAGTAATGGTGAGCAATGCGCAATATTTATAAATTGCTTAAATCCTCGCTGGTCAGAGTTGAGGTACTATGTTGAAAAGTTTTCATTATTGAAGGGTATTGATTTTAAGGAGATTTATAGCGGTGATGATGTCCGTAGTTTGTATCAAAGCATTGCCTATGCTGATAGTGAAAGTATATCCCGTGATGAATTGAGTAGAGTAGTTTCTCAAAAATATAATCGCGAATAGCAGGTAGTGCCGCGCTGGCTCTGGTGCCCCACCTAGATGACATTGCGTGGCCTAGGGTGATGCGCTGGCGCCGGTGGCCAGCAGCAGGAGGCAGAGGGCGAGGCGGGTCATGGTTGGATCACCTTTTCGAAGTAGAAGACGACCTCTGCACCGGTCTCCGCGATCAAGCCGTAGGCCTTGGCCAGGCGGTAGATTGGGTGGTACTGGTTGAGGCTGTTGACGTGGCCGCCGACCCAAAGGCGCCAGTCCTCCAACTGCATGCGGGACTTGCTCAGGTTGCAGGGCGCACAAGCCGGCATAATGTTGGCCAGGTTGTGGTTTTGCAGTTGCTCGGCCACCCGGTCATCAGGCAGGCGAATCACCGGGGCGAAGTGGTCAGCGTGCCAGCGGTCGCCCAGGGCATTGCCGCAGTAGGCGCACCGTCCGCCGTACTTCAGGCGGACCTGCTCGCGCTCTGCTTTCTTGAGGCGCATCTTCATTTGCGCAGGTCCTCGTCAGGATCGAAGCCGAAGCGCCGGCACAGTGCGGTGGCAACCCCGGACCCACAGCCGAAGGCGCCCTTCACCAACACCCACAGCTGGGTCTTTTGCCGACTAACCCCGCTCACCGCTCGGACAGCCCGGCCAATGAGTTCGTCTTCGGTGAATTCGCAGCCAGAAAGCGTGATGGTGCGGTTCTTCCCTTTCAGGTGCTGGAGCGCAGCCCGGAACTGTTCGATGTACTCCTCCTGCGTCGAGCCCCATCGATTGACGAGACATTCGTCATCGACTGGAAAGCCTTCATCCTCGGGCTCGTCAGAAGGTGTGCCAGGCACCATAAGGAACTCACTCTCCACTGCCTGAAGGAGGTCGGAGAAGCGCTTTGTGTTCCTTACGTTTACTTCAAGAACACTGATCGGGTGCGAGTGATGCAGGCCGAAAATGTCGTAGATTCGCGCCAGGTCTGGGTGCAATTGGCTTTCTTCAGGCATGACTTCGTCCTTGGCCGCCATATCGCGGCAGTGAATAGAGGGGAGAGGGGTTACAGCTGGGTGGAGTACTTTTGTACTCCGAATGTCATGATGGCTTGCAGGTGACGCTCGGCTGGAGAGCAAGACCCTTCACGGCCTCGCTGTAGATGAACTTGATCTGGTCCCACGGGATAGTGTGGCGTTGCGCGTATTCGCCTTCGCCATCGCAGATCTCGCAGCCCTCTGTTGGCTCGTCCAGTTCGATGCATTCGGGGCATTCGCGGGTTACCTCCAGCTTGAACTCGCCGAGCAACAGGGCTTTGGCGCCATTCTCGGCTGTTAGCCGCCTGGGCATGAGGCAATAGCCATCTGGGATCGATTCAGCCGCCGCGCTCGGCTCTGCGCTGGCATCAATGCTGCGCGACTCAACCAGCTCTGCGCGCAGCGATGCGATCAGATTCTTCTGCTGCTCAATGACGCTGCGCAGCCGCTCAACCTCGCCAGGATCGGCGTGCGTGTAGAGCGGCACGCAGTAGGAACTGGTGTCCAAGCCTTGCTGGTCGCTCATTGCCTTGGCCTTCGCATGCATCGCGCTCACGCCGCCCTCGGTCATGAACCAGGCTGGCTCGTCCTCGCGCGTCGGCATCGGCCCTATGGCAACCTCCGGAAGTCCAGTCGTCGCCGCATCCCGCTCTGCTTCTTCTTTGGTCCACCAGATGGCAGTACCAACCATCCAGGCTATCGGCTCGGGGTGGGGCTGCGTGGCTGGCGCGAGCGCCTTTATGTGCGTCCGGCCGCCGATGTAGTGCCAGTCGATTTTCCAGCCGGTGACAGCGGACAGGCTCTGGCAGATGGTTTCAACAGCATGCTTCGGCACATCGCCCACCAGGCAGGCACAGATGCCGCTCTTGTAGACGTCAGTTGCGCAGGGCGGCAGCTGCTCTGCCGCCATCTCGGTGTTGCTGGATTGGTTTTCTGTGGGCATGGGGAGACCTGTCAGTGCTGGCTTTGAGCCATGATTTTAGGTAGCGTTTGGGGACAAGCGCAGGGTGACCGAGCGTATTTTTAGAAGGCTGGTTTTTTGGCCAAGCAATATCGCCAGAGGAGGGCAATAGCAAAGTGAATTTCACCGATTTGTTAAATATGCCAGATGGAGCTGAGATCTCGAAAAGGACGCTCTTTGATTTGATACAGTTCTCCAAGGTACCCGGATCCGCCCACTGGTCCGGAGAGTCTTCAATAATTAACAATACTCCTCAGCAAGGTATTAATTGGGTAGGTGAAATTCCTGCGCTTGGTGGTGTCTTGGTCAAAGTTCGTTCTGGTAGTTATAAGCATGACGGATGGGTCGGTGCAGGTAGGGAGCTATATCGGTACTCGTTGAAAGCGCGCAAGGGCGTTATATCTTTAGCAGAAAAAGCGAATCGTGCTTTGCTCAATCAGCCAGATTTTGGGTACCCGGTACTTTTGTATAGTGAACAGAAAACTAATTGGATTTTTGAAGGGGTTTTCGGAGTAAATGAATGTACGGGCGAGTATGTGGTACTTGGTCGTCGCGCCCCGGCGTCGGATTTTATCGATAAACCTACCCAAAGCTTTCTGGAAGGCGGAAAAAAGTTTGTTACCCACTTGGTGTCTGAACGAAATACCCAGGTGGTGAGGCTGCTGAAGGCAAATGGCTCGTGCTTGTGTGAAATATGCCAAGAAGATTTTCAGGAAAAATACGGCATCCACTACATCGAGGCTCACCATAAGATTCCAGTGTCAAACCTAGAGTCAGAGGCGGCGGTGACGATGGAAGATCTCGCCCTGTTGTGCTCGAATTGCCATTCAGCGGTGCATTCTTATATGCGTGGCGGTCTGCAAAATTATGATGAGATAAAGGCAGTGATCATTGGGGCGCTGATGTCAAAGACTTGATCAGTCTATCGCCTATCCATCGCACAATTGCAACTGGTTTACTGTTGCCCAACGCTTTGTATCTGTGAGCATCTGGGCAGTCTAGCGCGCTATTACCTTTCCAAGGTATTGCGGTGTAATTGTCCGGAAATCCTTGGCATCGCTCCCATTCCACTGGTGTGGTTCTGCGCACGCCTCCGGACTCCAGTACATATGCCTCTCGGTCATCGAGAGCGCCTCCCCCTCGAGCCGTGAGAGTAGGATGAAGTGCGAACTTCTCCGGCCGTCCCGGCGGGCTATCCCGGCGAGGGCCTTCTCGCTCAAAAAGTACTTCGAGGGGATCGAATCCTGCTCGAGCACTTCCGACAACGAACACACGGCGGCGTCGTTGGGCCAGGCCGAAATATTGGGCATCCAGAACCCGCCATGCGACTGTTCGCGTGGGTCCATACACACAACCAGCGTCCTTCCATTTTCCCCCTGGCGGTTGGAGTTCTTCGGATTCGCCCACCAAGGCGCCGAGGAAGCAGCCAAACGCGTTGCCTTTGTCGGAGAGGACGCCTGGGACGTTTTCCCAGAGACAGGTGGCCTCGGGCTCGCCACGCTTTGTTCGAACATGGTCAATTGCATCGAGCAGCTCCACGTATTTGATGGTGAGGGCGCCGCGGGGATCGGCAAGGCCTTCGCGCATGCCGGCCACGCTGAATGCCTGGCAGGGCGTGCCGCCGACCAGCACCTCGGGCGCGGAGATCTTGCTGGCCAGCACCATGGCGGCCAGCCGTGTCATGTCGCCGTGGTTCGGCGTGTCCGGGTAATGATGAGCCAGCACCGCGCTGGGGAATGGCTCGATCTCGGCGTACCAGGCGGCACGCCAGCCCAGCGGGTGCCAGGCTACGGTCGCAGCTTCAATGCCGCTGCAGACGCTTCCGTAGGTGATGGCCATTTGACTCGACTCCGGTTAAATTGCAGGGTCTGAAGGAGGGCTTATGAGTAAAGTTGAACTAGACATCAGTGGACTCAAGTTCACATCGGGTGGGCTTTCGGTCAGCAATTCAACCGGGCAGGTGGCAGGCACCAAAGAGCTTCCTATTTATATGGAAGTTGATACCGGAATTGACTACGCTGCTGTTGTAACTGGGGTTGCAGGCCTCGTCGTTGCTATAATGGTAGCTAGATTTACCATGGGGGTTCAGCGAAACCAGATCCAAGCGAACGTCAGCACCCTTCGTCATCATTGGATGACCGAGCTACGATCTTGCTCGTCTGAATTGCTCCAGACTATGTCTGTATTGACCAATCATATGAAGCAAGTGGAAAAATACAAAGGGAGTCCTGAGTACGTTGAGCAAATGAAGGTGGCTATTATTTTGGAAAATAAAGTCGCACTTCTTCTAAGTCGTGATGACAATCGCTCAAAAGGAATAATGGACGCAATCAGGCATATCATGGTGTCTATAAATAATCTCAAGCACAATCAAGATAATAAATCTATATTTAGCTCTATGAATGACCTCAAACATTTATTCAGGGCTGAGCTTGAAAGCGCTTGGGACGATATTAAAAACGATTTGGGGATCAATCGGAAATATTTAGGTATACGACTGGTTTCCGAGAAAAAAAACAAGGATAAATAAATCTTGTCATGATCCTGTTTTGAAGCGCCGCCCTCGCCGGGGAGGCGTTATCGTTGAACAGGAGAAGGCGCTGGCGGGCAGCGCCGAGTGATATCCTTCGCCGCTTACCAAACAAGGAGAGTGGTAATGGGGTTGCGAGATCGAGGAAGATCGCCAAGATCAGGAGCTGCCGCGATGAAGACCCGAACGCCATCATTCATAGGGCTCGCGATTTGGATAGCGTTTCTTTGGCTGGGAAAGCCATCTGCGTCGTTGATCAGCTATTCCGTGCCGTTTGGAATTGCTCTGATCGCCACAGGCCCCCTCGAACTGATCCCAGATCGTTGGCACAGGCTTAATTTCCTCGTCAATGCCCTGGCGACTGGATTCTTCTTCGTCAGCATCATGTTTGCGATAGTGGCAATCTCTTTCGCCCTGTCATTGAGCAAAAGCGCGCGTTCGATTTTCTGCCTTGCTGGATGGGCAATGCTGTTGATTGTTTACCATTTCGCAATCCCTTGGCTGAAGCGGTCGCCTTTTCACCGACTCAGCGAGGATAGAGGGATGTACAGCCCTCCAGCGGATGACGATAAACGGAACTGAGATCAGATAGGCCAATGCCGGAGCAGATTAGTCGCTGGCGGGATGCGCCGGAGGGTCAGGCTTTGACTCGCTCGCCGATCACCTTGGTGCTGAAGGTGATCTCGTAGTTGAGGGTTAGCTCGAAGTTGCCGCCGCAGACGTCGCAGTCCATCGCCTTGTCGCCGTAATCTTCCGTTTCGATATGGATGACAGAGGCGCAGTGCGGGCATTTGCACTCGTCCTGATACTCGAAGTCCGAGTCGTCGTACTCAGCTTCGGCAAACTTGGCCAGGGCCTCTGCTTTGGCGGCAGCGTCGATGCGCTCCTGGCAAGGCTTGCAGGTGAACCCATCTCGCGTGCCCCAAGGGATATCTGTCAACTGAGAACGGTGGGTTCCGCAGCAGCTGCAGACGTTGTGCGCTTCGCAGACGATGTAGCTCCACTTGCCTACCTCGCCGTTACATTTGTTGCAGCCTGATACCCAGTACCACGCTCCGTCGATGCGCTCGGCGTACAGGCCCTTTTCTGGCGGCTCAAGCTTTACTTCCGGCAGGCCGTTGCGGTGCGGCCGGTCGTGGTCCTTGCCGTTCCAGATGTTGGTATGTCCAGAGCGAGTGCGATCGGTCCATTCGCCAGGAATCTCGGCGATGAGGATCTTGGTGTGTTTGTCCATGGCTTTCTCCATGCATGCGCCGCCCTCCGTGCTGGTGGCGGCATAGTGGCAATTTGGTTTGGTATGCTGTTTACTCATCAGGCCGGAGCGGGGCCCTTCCCCCGCTTAATCCGGTATCAGGCATCTGCGAAGCGGGTGCCTTTTTTATGCGTGCTTCCCGCCTTTTGAAGGCGATCAGATAGGAAATCAGGACGTGATGAAACGCTGGCTGCGAACCATAGGAATCTGTGTATTGGCTGCAGGGGCTACTGCTTGCTCGACCATCGATAGTCTTGAGCCAACCGACAGCGGCATTACCTTGGAGGTCAACAACAAACCGTATGCGGAGGTTTGGAAGTCCTCGGTCAACGCGATGAGCACCAACCTGGCGATTGTTGAGATGGATAAGAGAGCTGGTGTTATCAAGTCGGAGGCGCCTGCCGGTATGGCTACTTGGGGAGAGGTAGTAGGCCTTTTCATCAGCCCGGCTACCAAAACCTCAGACCGCTACACGATTCACATCGTGAGCAAGACGCGCTCCACCTATCAATTGACCGGACAGAACTGGGCGCCATCTGTGGCGGCCCGCATTCAAGCGGACCTAGATATCGAGTAAGAGGCCCAGCATGAATTAGGTGCGTGTAATCACGCTGCCGCTGACCGTTTCAATTGGTCGATGAGCTGCGTCGGCAAGTTCTTTATGGTCAAGCTGGCGCTGGCTTGGTCGAACTCGACGCGCTTGCCGAGTAGGTGCGCCTCGAAGCTGATCGACATGCCTTCGGCGCGCCCGGTGTAGCGACGGTACTGGTTGAGGGTGCGCTTGTCGGCGGCGAATGCCTCGGAGATTTCGTAATCGCCAGCCCTGATGAAGTCGGCGAAGGTTTTCGGCCTGTCCACGTCCAACACTTCGGAAAGCTCGTCCAGGCTGATCGGCTCCCCGATCTTGCCTTGTGCCTGTGCGTAGGCCACCAAGTTGTGGCTCTTCTCGCTGGCGGTGTCGTCTGCCAGGTCCTCACCCTTCACGAAGTCGGCGAAGGCCTTGAGGAGCGTACGCGTCTCGCCGGGGCTGTCGATTCCTTCCTGGCAGCCGATGAAGTCGCGGAAGTAGTCGGAAGCCTTGCGGCCGTTCTTGCTCTTGATGAACGAGATGTACTGGCGCGAGGCTGGGTTGTTCTTCCACTCGCTGAGGTTGATCCTGGCCGCGAAGTGCAGGGCGCTGGTGTCCAGGTGGCGCGACACGGACACGGTTAGGTCATCCGCAACCGAGATCGTCTCAGCCTGGCGCAGGATTGCGATGGTCAGGTAGTCGGTCATGCCTTGCTGGTACAGCGCGAACAGAACATGGCCGCCGACGGCCAGGTTTGACTCCTCCATGAGACGCGTCAGGTGCTCAACCGCGGTCCGCGTGAAGTCGATGAACTGCATATCGCCGGTGACGACCTTCGCCAGCCACCCGCTGAACGGGAAGGCGCCGGATTCGCCGTGGAAAAAGCCCCAGGCCTTGCCGGTCTTGGCGTTGTAGCCGTCGTTGACATCCTGCACCAGGTTCTCGATGGCGCCGCTTTCCGGCAGGCTGGCGCTGGCCATGTGCAGGGCCGTTGGGCTTCCGTCCGGCTTCTTATCGATGAAGTGCATCACTGCGTGGCGAATGGGCATGGGTGTTCCTCCGGCGCCGGCTGGCGACATGGTGGCAATTTGGTTTGGGATGGGGTATTACGGTTGATCGGCATGAGGCCGGATCAAGGAGGCATTAGTGCGTTACGAAATAGGAAGGCACGGAATCGGTGGTCGCAACGAGTCGTGGTGGTACGCCGAGTATGACAAGGCTACCGGTCAAGCTTACTGGGTTCACGAATGGAGCAACATGAACTCAAAGCTCCAGGTATCCAATGGCGAGGAAAAGATCGCTTTAGAGGAAGCTGGCGACCAGAACTACTATGACAAAGCTGTAGCGGAAATTCAGGCTAACCACCCAGAGTGGCAGCCTTCAAAGGGCTGACAATTTCGTCGCCGGAATCGCGTTTCAGTTCTGCCAAGCTGGCTTCTTCGAACTGAAGCGCTAGTTTTGGTGAGATGTAAAAAGCTGGCGCGTCAGGCCGCTCAAGGCGACGCGCCCGCTCTTCAGGATCCTGCGCAATCCACGACAAGGCCAGGTCTTGCCAGAGCTCCTGAACCTGCTCGTAACCGTGGCGCTCTATCTCGGCAGCCATGGCAGCCTTGATCCCTTCCGGCATGTTGAAGAACACCTTCTCGATTCCCAGCTTTTCGGCTTTCGCCTTCTCGCGGGCTCTGTAGTCCGCAGAGTGCCGTGAGGCTGCTGTCTTCTGCTCGGCCATGGCCGATACCTCCCAAGCCGCTGGGCGGCAAATTGATGTGCTGCTGGCGCCGGCCGTGCCGGACGCGCGCGGTGATGCGTTTCAAGCGGAAAGCTCCATGTCTTGGTCATGCCAGTCGGCAAGCCACCAGCCGCAGTCCACGGTCATCCAGCCGTATGGCTGGGCATCGCGTGACTCGCTGTTGTCACGGCAGGCCCGCCCGAGGTAGTACGCGGTGGGGTGAACCATCTGCCGGCGCTTCATGGCTACGCACCGGCTAGATGGTGGAGCGGGGCGAACGGGATGTCGTCGTCGAAGCTGTCGTGATCAGGTGGCGCCGCCTGTTGGTTCTGCTGCTGGCGCGCCGGCCGGCTTTGTTGCGGTTGCCGATCTGGCGCCTGGCCTGGCTGCTGGCCCTGCGGCCGGCTACCGAGCAGCTGCATCGTGCCGTTGATGTCCACGATGATTTCCGTGGTGTAGCGCTTGATGCCGTCCTTCTCCCACTCGCGGGTCTGCAGCTTGCCTTCGATGTAGCACTGGGAGCCCTTGCGGAGGTACTCGCCGGCGATCTCCGCGACCTTGCCGAACAGCGACACACGGTGCCACTCGGTGCGCTCGACCCTCTCGCCCGAGCGCTTGTCGGTCCACTGCTCGCTGGTGGCCAGACTCAGGTTGGTCACGGCGTTGCCGTTCGGCAAGTAGCGCACGTCCGGGTCTTGGCCGCAGGTGCCGACTATGATGACCTTGTTTACCCCGCGGCTCATGACGAGAAAGCTCCGGCCATGACGATCAGCACAAGTGCCCAAAAGGCCGCCCAGCGGGTGCGGGCGTCATCAGGCGGGCTGACCTTCAGCACCGGTACCGACTTAGCGTTCACCGCGCGTTCCAGGCTTTCGGCGTAGGTCACCGCGTCGAAATAGCGGCGACGTTGGCCGTACAGGCGGTTGTCGTCGGAGCCGACGATGGCCCAGCTGTTGTTCTCGCCCTGCTGGACGAAGAACCGGGAGTTGCTGCGGAACTGGGCGGCGGCGGCTTCGGCCTGCTGCTGCACCTGGGCGTATTGCACACGGCTATTGCGGATGGCTGCGTTCATGGGTTGGTCCTTGTTGGTCAGGCATGGAGTTCCAAGGCCTCGGCCTTGCGAACGATTCGAACTTGGGCGGTGCGGCGCTCCGGCGCGCGGCGGTCGCGGCGCATGGGGTCGCTGTCGTTGATCACCGCGTGCAAGGCGATGAGGGCGGCTAGGGTGATGCAGAGCGGGCTGATGATCTGTTGGCGCATGGCCTTGGTGACCGCCTCGATGCGCCGGCCGGCTTCCAGCTTGAACAGCGCTGCCTCGATCCGGTTGGCCACGGTGCCCGGGCTGACCGACATCTGGCGGGCGATTTCCTTGGTAGTGAGGCCTTGAGCCACCCACAGCAGTGCTTCGAGCTCACGGGGAGCCAGCGCCTTGCCGAGCTGGCCAATCCATGAGCCGCAGGTAATCGTGTCCATAGGTGCTACCTCGGTTTGGCACCGTCCAGCGCTTCGCGCAGCTGTAGGACGAGCGCGGTGGGTAGGGTGAGTGATCTGCTGTCCTCGTCGATCGAGTCCAGCGATGCAATTAAATTGCGCGATGCGGCGTGTACGGCTTCGAGCCGGGGCTTCGGTATCGAGGGACCCTTCATAGAGCCGGCTGTTACTCGCTTCTTGCCGCTTGCCTGGGCTTTCTCTAGTTCGGCTCCCAGCACCTTGCCAGCACCGTCTCCGTGTTCCCGGACGACCTGTGCAGCTGTCGTAGCTGAAACGTGGCCGGCAGCTACCAGGTTCTGCACATCAGTGTTTGCGTTGCCGACAGTGAGCACCTGCTCGACTTGCTGCCGTGTCTTGCCGACTTTGGTGCTATCTGCTCTACCGACCAGCCGAAAGCCCGGAGGCGCTTGTAGCCTTCAGCCAGCTCCAAGGGGGAGAGCTTTTCGTTTTCCTGGCTGGTGATGATGCGTGCCACTCGATCGGCATCACTGCCTTCGAAAGCGATCACTGGCACCCAGGCTTCCAGTGCCTCTGGCCTATCTTTTTTGGGCGTCCGTGGAAGACGGCCCTCGGCATCAAGCTTCAACAGAGCCCGGCGCCTGCGGTGACCATCAACCAGCCAAACACCACCTTCCGCCCGTGGGCGAACTTCCAGCGGAGGGATTTGACCGCCTGCTGCGATGAACTCCGCGAGAGCATTGATGCTCGCTTCGAGTGCATCGCCTTCGGTGCGGAGGTTGAAGCCTGGCTCTTCGTGCAGATCTTCCAGTTGAACCTTCATGGCATCGGCGCGCCGCACCTCGCCATCCTTGATCATTTGCTTGAACGACTTCGCCATTTGAGTTCACTTCCGTTGGGCTGCATTGGTCGTGACGCTCGCTGCCGCGTACC